>ERZ780026.102-NODE-102-length-50591-cov-7.16731_pt1 | contig 50591 bp, 42 predicted proteins | sample MGYA00511861_ERZ780026 | MGnify/ENA primary metagenome ERZ780026 (study PRJEB29588, sample SAMEA1972002) | human gut metagenome | biome: human gut; feature: human-associated habitat; material: faeces | place: Denmark | collected 2008/2010 ...
CCAGTAGCCCCGGCTGGGTATAAGAATAAGCAGTGCCGTAAGCAGACGTCGGTACCATAGCGTCCCAAGGGACGCATTGCGGTCGTATTGTGACCGCTTATGTACCGCTACGCTCTGCGACAGGAGCGCATCGTACTAAAGTACGAGCGTGCCGCGTTTCTTATACCCTGCCAAGGGCTACGGGGATTTGATAGCATTTCTTTACTAACTCTCAATTTACATCTATATCGAATTGCTAATTGACGTAATCTTATATCCATATTATTATGAAAATAAATAAGACATTTTTGTAAGAATTTGGAGGTAATAGCATGCGAGAGTATGATGATGCGGTACTGGAATGCTTCCTGGACAAACAGCTCCAGCTTTTTCCGGAAGCTGTAGCAGAGACACTGGATGAGGCAGAAGATTTTCTGGAAGAGTGCATGGCAGTCGTGGTAGATTCCGTAGAGGATGTCATTGAGTATTTTGATGAGGCCGGCATGGATGTGGACGGCGCTGTGGATGATGAGATTCTGGAGGCAGATGAAGTATTCGATATCGGAGACGGCAGATATCTGATCGTAGAAGCGTAGAACCGAAGATTATTGTACACAGAAACTGGAATGAACCGGAGCTCTCCGACATATATATGTTGGAGGGCTTCTTTGCGTAAGTCTCCTGTAAAAATCTCTTCCCCATTTGTAGGGAATGCGTTATAATGAACTAATGGACTTTTACAGAAAGGTATGGTAAGGAAAATGTTAGAAGGACAAAAATGTCTGGTCATCGGCTCCGGCATCAGCGGGATCGGTGCAGTGGCTTTATTGGAAAAATACCATGCAGACGTGGTTCTGTATGACAGCAGTGATAAATTGACAAAGGAAGATCTGGAGGCGAAGCTTCCCGGGGAAAGCAAGGCAGTCTGTATCGCCGGAGAACTGCCGGAGGAGGTAGAACTGAGCATTCAGGCAGCCGTTTTAAGCCCCGGAGTACCTACGGATATTCCTCTGGTGAACCGTATGAGGGACCGCGGGGTACAGATCCTGGGAGAGATCGAACTGGGATTCCTTGCGGAACAGGGCAGAGTGATCGCCATTACCGGCACTAACGGCAAGACTACTACCACCACATTGACCGGTGAGATCATGAAAGCTCATTTCGGTGCGGAGAAGACCTTTGTAGTGGGTAATATTGGCAACCCTTATACACTGGAAGTAACGAAGACGTCAAAGGATAGTGTCACCGTGGGAGAGATCAGTTCTTTCCAGCTGGAGACCATACATACATTCCATCCGGTAGTATCAGCCATCCTGAATATTACACCGGATCACCTGAACAGACATCATACCATGGAGGCCTATGTGGCAGCCAAGGAAGCAGTGGCTTCCCACCAGACAAAAAATGATATCTGTGTATTGAATTATGACAATGATTATACCAGAGATTTCGCAGGAAGATGTCCTGCGACTCCGGTACTGTTCTCCTCCCATCACGAGCTGAAAAACGGTTACTTCCTGCGGGGAGACAAGATTATCAAGAGTGTGAACGGCGAAGAGACCGAACTGATGGATATTCACAAGGATATGAATCTGGTAGGCCTGTGCAATGTGGAAAATGTCATGGCAGCCATAGCCATTGCAGAAGGTATGCAGGTGCCCATGGAGACGATCCTTACTGTGATCCGCGGTTTCCATGCGGTGGAGCACCGGATCGAATTCGTGGCTACCAAGGGCGGTGTGGACTATTACAACGATTCCAAGGGAACCAATCCCGATGCGGCGATCCAGGGCATCAAAGCCATGAGCAAGCCTACCGTGCTGATAGGCGGAGGCTATGACAAGCAGAGCGAGTACGATGAGTGGATCGACAGCTTTGATGGCAAGGTAAAGTGCCTTGTCCTCATCGGCCAGACCAGAGAGAAGATTGCCGAGTGTGCCAGAAAGCATGGCTTTGATAAGATCCGTTTCGCAGATACCTATGAGGAATGCCTGAAGCTGTGTACCGAACTGGCCCAGCCGGGAGAAGCGGTACTGTTGTCTCCGGCCTGTGCAAGCTGGGGCATGTTCCCGAACTATGAAGTCAGAGGACAGCTTTTCAAGGAATATGTACACGGACTGGCGGAATAAGAAATCATAACAGAAGTAAGGAGTAAAAGCAGGCATGGCGGAAACGCGGGGAAGAAGACGTAAAAAGAAACAACAATCCGAATACTTTTTTGACTACAGCCTGCTTTTTATTGTGCTGTTTTTACTGGGATTCGGACTGATCATGATCTATTCGGCCAGCTCCTATGAGGCTTATGATTCCCATGGAGATGCCGCCTATTATATGAAGAGACAGCTGATCGCCAATATCATCGGTCTGGTCTTCATGATGGTCATTGCCAATATCCCGTATACCTTCTGGGAACGGTTTGCCACCCTGGGATATGTGGTGTCCATGATCCTGATCTTCCTGGTAAAGACCCCCCTGGGTATCACTTCCCACGGCGCTACCAGATGGATCGGTATCCCACATACGGGCTTCAACCTGCAGCCTGCGGAAGTAGCGAAATTGTGTATGATCCTGTTCCTGGCAAGTCTGGTATGCAAGATGGGAAAAAGCGTCCGTACCATGAAAGGCTTCTTTACCATGATGGCGGCACCCCTGCCGATCGCAGCATCGGTGTACCTCATTACGGATAATTTGAGTTCCGCCATTATTATTATGGGTATTGCGGTGCTGATGGTATTCGTGGCAAGCCCGGATTACAAGAAATTCATCATCATGGGCGGCAGCGTACTGGCGGCGGCTGGACTTTTGGTAGTCGCAGTCGTACAGATGGGAGATAAAATTGGTACCTTCCGTCTGGCGAGAATCCAGGCGTGGCTGAATCCGGAAAGTCAGGCGCAGGATAAAGGTTTCCAGACCCTGCAGGCACTGTATGCCATCGGAAGCGGTGGCATCTGGGGCAAGGGACTGGGGCAGAGTATGCAGAAGTTAAGCTTCCTGCCCGAGGCACAGAACGACATGATCTTCTCCATTATCTGCGAGGAACTGGGATTGTTCGGAGCGGTTGCCATTATTCTCATGTTCATTATGCTGTTGTGGCGGATGATGGTCATTGCCAATAATGCACCGGACCTGTTCGGCGCCATGCTGGTGGTGGGCGTTATGGGACATATCGCAATCCAGGCGATCTTAAACATTGCCGTAGTTACCAACTCCATTCCCAACACCGGAATTTCCCTGCCGTTTATCAGTTACGGTGGTTCTTCGGCATTGTTTTTGCTGTCGGAGATCGGACTGGTATTAAGCGTGGCGCGCCGGATCCAGTTAAAAGAGCTGTAGAAAAATACATATTCAGAAGACATGGTACGAAACAGTGCTTTCCTACATAAGATAAGATTATCATAAAAACGGGGATGGTGCTGTATGAAAGGAATCCGCATGCAGGGAGGCATTCCGCTGCAGGGGAAGGTACGCATACAGGGATCAAAGAATGCGGCACTTCCGATCCTGGCGGCAACGCTTCTTACCAATGAAGTATCCTATATTCAGAACTGCCCACGTATTGCAGATGTACATCGTTTTGTGCATCTGCTTCGGGAACTGGGATGTCTGGTGCACTGGCAGGAAAAAGGGATCCGGGTACAGCCGGGAGAAAATGAAGAACTTCCCTGCGAGAGAGCGGAGGCCAGACGGATGCAGGGGGAAGCTATCACCGGAATGCGTTCATCTCTGTGCCTGTTGGGAGCATTGCTGGGAAGATGTGGTTATGTGACCATGGAGCATCCGGGTGGGTGCATCATCGGAGAACGGCCGATCGATCTGCACATCAGGGCACTACAGCAGATGGGCGTCGAATTCTGGGAGGAAGAAGGGCTTCTGTCTGCACAGGTGAAGGATGGGAAAATGCACGGGGCAGAGATCACACTGGAGTTTCCCAGTGTGGGAGCTACGGAGAATATTTTGCTGGCTGCGGTGAAGGCGGACGGAGACACCAGGATACTGGGGGCCGCCAGAGAACCGGAAGTGACGGCATTGTGCGAATTTCTGACGGCATGTGGTGCACAGATCGAAGGAATCGGAGAAACGGAACTATTGGTTCATGGTGACAGACCGCTTCATGGTACACAGTTCACGGTTCCGGCAGACCGGATCGTAGCCGGGACGTATCTGTTCGCCTGTATCGGCTGCGGAGGCAGTACACTTTTGACAGAGGCTCCCTGGGAGCAGATGGAAGCGGTGACCTTTGTGGCGGAAAAAATGGGTGCACAGTGTATTGCCTCGGAGGAAGGCCTGTTCGTACAGTGTTCCAAAAGGCCGCAGGCCATACCACATTTGCGGACTGGGCCATACCCGGAGTTCCCCACGGATCTGCAGTCGGTGGCAATGGCGGTGCTGACGAGAGCGGAAGGATGCAGCTGCATTGAAGAGAATATTTTCGAGAATCGTTTTCGTATTGCGGAACCGCTAAAGGGCATGGGAGCAGAGATTGTTCTGAAGGACGGAAGACATGCCGTGATCACCGGAGTGGAGCATTTACGGGGAAGCCGGATGGAAGCATGTGAACTTCGCGGCGGTGCGGCACTGGTTCTGGCGGGGCTTGCGGCAGAAGGCGAGAGTTTCGTGACAGGACAGCACTTTATAGAACGCGGATATGAAAATATCTGCAGAGACTTGAGAGAATTAGGAGCACGGATCATCAGTGTATAGAGACCGAAGCAAAATTATCAGAAGAATAGTGATCATAGGCATCCTGCTGCTGGCACTGGGCGGTGGTGCGGTGGCATTGCACTCCGTGTATACGGTACGTACCGTGTATGTGGAGGGCAATGTGCATTATACCGAGGACGAGATCATGGAGATCGTGATGTCGGGACCTTTGGGAGATAATTCCCTGTATCTGTCTCTGAAATACCGGGACAGAGGGATTCAGGACATTCCCTTTGTGGATGTGATGAATGTATCGATTCTGGCACCCGACACGATCAAGATCACTGTATATGAAAAAGCACTGGCGGGATATGTGAAATATCTGGATACTTATATGTATTTTGATAAAGACGGCTATGTGGTGGAAAGTTCCGGGATCCGCACCCAGGGAATACCGCAGATCACGGGGCTTTCCTTCAACCATGTGGTGCTGGGAGAGCAGCTGCCGGTGGAGGATCCGCAGGTGTTTTCCAGGATCATGGATCTGACAAAGCTTTTGAACAAATATTCACTGGCTGCGGACAAGATCTATCTGCATTCTTCCGGTGACATTACGATCTACTTCGGACAGATCAAGGTGTCCATGGGCAGTGACAACAGCCATATAGAGGACAAGCTGCAGTTGTTGCCGGACTTCCTGGAGAAGTTACAGGGTAAAAGCGGAACCCTGCAAATGGAAAACTACGAGGAAGGAAAGGGTAAATTTACATTCAAACCGGACGCGTGAAACATTTGTGAAACATTTTGAAAAAATAGGTTGCTAAATTTGTAAAATGATTATATGATAGTCTATGTGAAGTTGAAAAGGGTTAAAAGGAGGAACTAACCTTGCTGGAGATTAAGACGAATGACGCGGATGTAGCTGCCAAGATCATCGTAGTCGGTGTAGGTGGCGCGGGTAACAACGCTGTAAATAGAATGATAGATGAGAAGATTGACGGAGTGGATTTTATCGGGGTGAATACCGATAAGCAGGCATTGCAGCTCTGCAAAGCTCCGAAACTGTTACAGATCGGTGAGAAGCTGACCAAGGGTCTTGGTGCGGGAGCCAAGCCTGAGATCGGTGAGAAAGCAGCCGAGGAGAGTGCAGAAGAGATTTCCGCAGCTCTGAAGGGTGCAGACATGGTATTCGTCACCTGTGGTATGGGCGGCGGTACCGGAACCGGAGCTGCTCCGGTAGTGGCCAAGCTTGCAAAGGATATGGGCATCTTAACCGTTGGTGTGGTAACGAAGCCTTTCCGTTTTGAAGCAAAAGCCCGTATGGTCAATGCATTAAACGGTATCGAGCGTATCAAGGAACACGTGGATACCCTGATCGTAATCCCTAATGATAAGCTTCTGGAGATCGTGGACAGACGTACCACCATGCCGGAAGCACTGAAGAAGGCGGATGAAGTACTGCAGCAGGCAGTACAGGGAATCACTGACCTGATCAATGTTCCCGCAGTTATCAATCTGGATTTCGCAGATGTACAGACGGTTATGAAGGACAAGGGTATTGCTCACATCGGTATCGGTGAAGGCAAGGGCGATGACAAGGCTATGGAAGCTGTCAAGATGGCAGTGGAGAGCCCTCTGTTAGAGACTACGATTTCCGGTGCTACCCATGTTATCATCAATATTTCCGGCGACATTACCCTGGCAGATGCTTCCGATGCGGCAAGCTATGTTCAGGAGCTGGCAGGAGACGATGTAAATATTATCTTCGGTGCCATGTATGATGAGTCCAAGTCCGACAGTTGCACCATTACGGTTATTGCTACCGGTCTGGAAGACAAGGCCAACAACGGTGTACAGAATCGTCTGGGAGGAGGCGCTGCATTCAGACAGCCCGCTTCCCATATGACTCCGACTTCTCTGAAGGGACTGCAGCCCACCGCGCCTGCTACCCCCGCAACACAGGGAGGACAGGCTATGAGACCCGTACAGCCCGTACCCGGCATTCATAAGCCTGCAGATATTAGAAGCTCCGTAGAAGAGAAATCTCTGAAGATTCCTGATTTCTTACAGAGAAAGTAATACTTAGTATTTGGTTTTATCATAACGGAACATAATAAGAGCCACGACACAGAATACTGTGTTGTGGCTTGTTTTGTGTGGAGATTTTAGGAAAGCATATTAGTCTGCCGTTCTCTTTTTCCTGTGCAGAGAAATAATCCTCTCCCCCAGTACAAAGAACGCACCGATCGCACAAGGTAACAGCATGGTGGCGAAACGGTAGAGAAGCACGGCAGACAGGGCTTTGGCCTCCGGCAGGAGACGCCGGAACAGCAATGTAAAGACAGCTTCTACGGATCCGATCCCCGCCGGGGTGGGGATGACACCCGCCAGCGACTGGCTGAGAGAGGTCAGAGCAAAACATTGCAGGAAAGAAAAAGGCAGATCGCCGTATTCTCCCCCAAGAGAATTGCAGAACACGATCCAGGGGATGATATACCAGATAGTGAACTTTAATACATTACACAGGAACAGGTGAAGCAGTAATATTGGATCCTGTAACAGAGACCGGCTTTCCGCCTGTAGCAGGGCAAGCTTATGCCCGGCACCGGTGAGTTTTTCCTCCCAGGAGGGATGCTTTGCACGGAACCGGTTGGCCAGCAGATTACAGGCAGTCTGCATCCAGGGTACGGTAGCGACAGCTAACAGAACTCCTGCAATCACACAGACTCCTGCAAATCCCAGCAGGATATAACATTGATAATCGGCAAATGAAGCATGAATAAATCCATAGGTTGCCAAAAACAATAGCAGACTATAGACTGCCATAGAGACCTTGTGGACAATATATTGGAAAAAGTACATGCCGGTGGCATTGGGAACCGGGATACCGGCTTTGTTCAGGTAATAGATTCCTGCGATGCCGGAACCGCTGCCCAGAGTGGCTGTCTTATAGAAAGAGCAGTAGAAAGCATTACAGAATCCCTTCAGGCGGGGATATTCCGGGTGCGTTTTATGCACGATCAGCCAGGTGATGTGCCCTTCAAAGATATGGTAGAGGATCACGGTCAGGAACAGGGACATGACCACTTGCGGGGAGACATTGGCAAGCTCCGTCAGCATATCTCCCATGGAATCCCGGAAGCTGTAATACAGGATACCTAATAACAGACAGACAAACAGAAGCTTTCCTGCGAATTTTAATCTCTTTTTGGTAGTATCCGACACAGACGTTTCCTCCTTTTTGAACCTTTTGGCAAGTAAAAATCTATTTTGATTGTCTCTCTTTTGCCTGAAAATGGAAAGAAACAGATTTTGAAAAACGTAGTCTTTTCACCGCATAAGTTTATCTTTTTTTTAGAATAAGGTAAGAGAATATCCATTGATTGTGTGGAAAAAAGTGGCTATGATTGATTTATTACAACAGATTTGGACAATAATACAGGAATGAGAAAGGGAAAATGTATGCAGGAAGTCAAACAACCAAACAAAAAACCGTTCATATTCTATTATATGATTGCACTGATCGTGATTATCCTGATCAACAGTCTTCTGGTACCTCAGATCGTACAGCGGGCAGTGAAGGAAGTGGATTACAACACTTTTATGCAGATGACTTATGATAAACAGATCGATGAGGTACAGGTCCAGGACAATCAGATCGTATTCACGGCAAAAGATGACAAGACCATCTACAAGACCGGTCTGATGGATGATCCGGACAGAACGCAGAGACTGTATGACAGCGGGGCAAAATTCTCCAGTGAGATCGTGGAGGAAGCCTCGCCGATTTTAAGCTTCCTGATCAGCTGGCTGCTGCCTTTGATCATCATTATTGGCTTCGGACAATTGATGTACCGCCAGATGGCGAAAAAGGCCGGCGGCGACTCCATGATGTTCGGCATGGGAGGCATGGGCAAGAGCAATGCGAAGGTCTATGTGAAGTCTTCCAACGGTATCAAGTTCACCGATGTGGCAGGAGAGGACGAGGCGAAGGAAAATCTGACAGAGATCGTGGAATACCTGCATGATCCCGACAAATACAAAGAGATCGGTGCTTCCATGCCGAAGGGTATCCTCTTAGTAGGCCCTCCCGGAACCGGTAAGACGATGCTGGCTAAGGCAGTAGCCGGAGAAGCCAATGTTCCCTTTTTCTCCATGTCCGGTTCGGAATTCGTGGAGATGTTCGTGGGTATGGGTGCGTCCAAGGTCAGAGACCTGTTCAAACAGGCGAAGGAAAAGGCTCCCTGTATCGTATTTATCGATGAGATTGATGCCATCGGTAAAAAGCGTGACGGACAGGTGGGCGGAAACGATGAGAGAGAACAGACATTGAACCAGCTGTTGACCGAGATGGATGGATTCGAAGGCAACAACGGTGTTATCATCCTGGCGGCCACCAACCGTCCGGAGAGTCTGGATCCCGCACTGTTACGTCCCGGACGTTTTGACAGACGTGTGCCGGTAGAGCTTCCCGACCTGAAAGGAAGAGAAGAAATCCTGAAAGTGCATGCCCGTAAGATCAAAGTCGCAGATAATGTAGATTTCAATAAAATCGCCCGTATGGCTTCCGGAGCCTCCGGTGCAGAGCTTGCCAATATCGTCAATGAGGCAGCTCTTCGGGCAGTCAGAGATGGACGTAAGTTCGCAACCCAGGCAGACTTAGAAGAGAGTATTGAAGTAGTCATTGCCGGTTATCAGAAAAAGAATGCCATCCTTACAGATAAGGAAAAGCGGATCGTGGCATACCATGAGATCGGACACGCACTGGTAGCAGCGAAGCAGACTAATTCCGCACCGGTGCAGAAGATCACCATTGTGCCCCGTACCTCCGGTGCACTGGGTTATACCATGCAGGTGGAAGAGGAAGGCAATCATTATCTGATGAGCAAGGAAGAGATGGAGAACAAGATCGCTACATTGACCGGTGGACGTGCCGCGGAAGAGATCGCCTTCGGGTCTGTGACCACAGGAGCTTCCAACGATATCGAACAGGCCACCAAACTTGCCAGAGGCATGATCACCCGCTACGGTATGAGCAAAGATTTTGACATGGTAGCCATGGAGACCGTGACGAACCAGTATCTGGGTGGAGATTCCTCCCTGACCTGCTCCATGGAGACCCAGACTGCCATCGACAGAGAAGTGGTGGAGCTGGTGAAAAAACAGCATGAGAAGGCAGGACAGATCCTGTTGGAAAATCGTGCTAAACTGGATGAACTGTCCCAGTATTTATATGAAAAAGAGACCATTACCGGAGAAGAATTTATGAAGATATTGAATTCCTAAAAGGGTTTCCGGAGAAGACGGAATCGGCGCTTGTGCCGGTTCCGTTTTTGTGTGAGCAAATTAAACAAATCTTAAAGAGGTGCTAATGGCATCTTAAACCATGCCTACTGTTATCTTAAAAAAGAAACCACTATACTTTTCCTGTAAGAAAAAGCTGTGGAATGACAAATTTACAGATTACGGGAAGGGACTGGATATTAAGATGCGAAACAGAAACTACTTTAACAACAATAACATGCAAAAAGGAATCGCACTGGCGACCTGTATGGCAATCGTCATGGGACTGTTCACCGGGTGTGGGAATAAGAACGATCAGCAGATCGCAGCGTCACCTGATGAAGTGCAGAAAGGACGATATGTAGAGACGGAACTCTCACTTCCGGAGGAATGGAAGGACAAAAATATCAGCCAGATCTTCCGTTCAGGTGATGAATTACATTTTCTTGTGGCAGGAGGCGCAGAAGGTCAGGTCTCTTTAGAGGAATGGATGCTGGGCGAAGGGGATACTCTGACGGAAGTGACGAAGGACTGGCTGAAGGCGCTTCCCGATGGAAAGGGTCTGGAGAGCCGTGACAGTTTTACACTGTTGCAGGATGCGGAGGGGAATCAGTACCTGTACGGCAACTGTTACCGGGATGAGGAGAGCTCTTCCGCACATCTGTGGAAGGAAGCGGACGGCAGTGCGTTGGATATTACACCACAGAAGTGGCTGGAACCTATGGATATGGATGGCTATCGGTTCTATGATACGCCGCAGTATGTGACACTGACAGAGGATGAATTGTTAGTGGGACTGTCTTATTTTTCCCTGGATGTTGTATTGGCACAGGACGGGAGCCTGGTGAGCAGCCAGGAGAGCGACAGCCTGACAGACAGTGGCAGTCTGTCGGATAATAAGTGGGTCAGTGCTGTGGGAGATACGTTGTATCTGGCACAGGCGGATGAACAGGGAAACGTGAACGGTCTGTTGCAGATGCAGCTGGACGGAAACAATGGGGCAAAAAAGAAGGAAGTGCTTCCTTTTTCCCAGGACAGTTACAGCTCTGCTTATTTCAGTGTGCTGGGAGACGGCACAGTCTATGCGGCGGATGCAGACGGATTCTTCCGCTGCGACGCAGGCGATACTAACTGGCAGAAGTTGCTTCAGGGAATCGATACAGGTTTTTCTCTGTCGGATCAGTGGTGCAGGGATATTGTGGCGCTGTCGGACGGCAGTGTATACGCGTGGTTTGGAAGTGAGAGCGGGGATAAAATAATGATTTATCGATATGATCCCGATGCGGTGACAGAGGTGACCGAAGAACTGACGCTGTATACCGTAGAGGAGAGCTTCTTTTTACAGCAGGCTGCGGTGCAGTATCATAAGCAGCATCCGGAGATACTGATCCATGTGGATGCGGCAATCTCCATGACGGATAAATACAGCGGAAATGCGGATTATCAGCAGATATATCAGGATCTTAACACTTCCCTGACCTCCGGCAACGGACCGGATCTCATGGTGATGGATCATCTGAAACTGGACACATATGCCTCTAAGGGCTTGCTGTTGGATCTTCAGGAGGTGCTGCAGCCCATGGAAGAGGACGGAACCCTGCTTTCCAACATTACAACAGCGTATAAAGAGGCGGATGGAACACGGTATGCGGTGCCGCTGCAATTCGGATTATTGTTAGCTGTCGGCAGGGATGTGCAGCCAGAGGAAATGAGCAGCATGGATGCTATTGCAAAGGCGATATCCGGAAAGACGGAGAGTTATATGGGAGACCGTACCTGCGGCGAACTGGTGGAAGAGTTCTATCCCCTGATCGTCGATGATATTTTACAGAACCGTCAGGTGAATCGTGATTCTTTACGTCCCTGGCTGGAAGATTTGAAGAAGATTGCGGATAACTGCGGTATCCTGCCTTCCAGAAAAGAAGGCCGTGCAGCGAATATCTGGGATCTGGGATCTGATGTGAAGCTGGTACTTCAGGAGACTGACGGCTTTAATCAGGCAATGACACCCTATGCTGTGGCAGAACTGTTAAATGCCAATGTGGTATCCGTGGAAAATGCATTTTATCCGAAGATGGTCATTGGAATCAACAGCCGGAGTGAACACGTGGAGATCGCAAAGGATTTCCTGCGGTTTGCTCTGTCCGAAGAATTGCAGAGCGTGGATACCTATGAGGGATTTCCTGTCAATGCAAAAGCGTTGGAGACGCAGGCTGCAGCAGACCGCAGCATGGCGGAAGCCTATACCACCTATGATATTGATGGCACCAGCGCGGAATTTGTTATCAAATCCTATTCTGAGGAGACCGCAAAACAGCTGATGGAGCTGTGCAAGGCAGCCACCCTGTGCCTTAAGGAAGACACTCAGATCGAGACTTCCCTGACCGAGAGCTTACAGGCATACCTAAACGGGCAGGCGAGTGTGGAGGAAGCCATGGATGCGGTGGAAGGAAGCCTGAAGATGTATCTGGCGGAGTAGCGCTCCGACCAGCATTCAATAGTCGATTTTCGAACGATTTTATTGATAAAATCGTTCGATTTGTGTATAATATAATTGAAAAGAGAGATTCTCTTTATGAGACGATAAATAGTTATTCTTCAAGAAAGGTGATGATGATATGTCCATTACTGCAACTGAATTAAAAATTAATCTTGGCAAATATCTTATGCTTGCAGAAACAGAGGATATTTATATTACTCGTAACGGAAAAGTTGTTGCAAAATTGTCTAATCCATATCAGGATAGAGTAGATGTTGCTAAATCATTGTTTGGCGTTCTTTCAAATGATATGACTCTGGAAGAAGCACGGGAAGAAAGGTTGAATACGATATGAGAGTTTTAGTTGATACTTGTGTTATCATCGATGCATTACAGTCTCGTGCTCCATTTTCAGAAGTAGCGCAAAAACTCTTTATATATTCTGCAAATAAGCAATTTGAGGGTTATATTACAGCAAAGTCAGTTACAGATATCTATTATCTGACACACCGTTTAACACATAACGACGTAGAAACACGAAAGATTTTGAGCAAGCTTTTTACTTTATTTCATTTGTTGGATACCACTTCTTTAGATTGCCGGAAAGCAATATCTTCTGAAATTGGTGATTATGAAGATGCTATTATGGTGGAAACAGCAATTCGTTCAGAAATGGATTGTATAGTAACCAGAAATGTAAAAGATTATATGAAATCTTCTGTTAAGGTGTGTGAACCTTCTGCATTATTAAAGCTATTAGAGGAAGAAAATGAAACTGAATAAAAACAAGAAGTGAATTGTTCAAAATGGATAATTTTTGATATGGATTGAAAAATAGCCTTATCCTGAACCGACCTCCTATCGTTAGACCTAAAATCTAACGATAGGAGGTCGGTTTTTTTATGGCTAAATATACACTTGTAAACGTCTGATAAAGTTACTATAATTTCAATTACAGAAAAAGGTGATGGAGAACTTACTTATGCAGATTTATGTGGATGCAGATGCCTGTCCGGTGGTGGACATAGTGGAAAAGATTGCAAAGAAATATCAGATTTCGGTGACACTTCTGTGCGATACCAATCATATACTGACTTCCGGTTACAGCGAGGTGGTGGTCGTGGGAGCCGGGGCGGATGCTGTGGATTATAAGCTGATTAGTCTCTGCCGCAGGGGAGACATCGTGGTAACTCAGGACTATGGCGTGGCAGCCATGACGCTGGGCAAGAGTGCCTACGCCATCCACCAGTCCGGTAAATGGTACACGGATGAGAACATCGACCAGATGCTCATGGAACGACATCTGAATAAAAAGGCAAGAAGAGCTTCTCATAAAAATCATTTAAAAGGTCCGAAGAAGCGGACAGAAGAGGATGACGAAAGATTTGCACAATCCTTTGAACGGATGGTAAAAGCAGCACTGGAGGAAGAGAAATGAGACTTTTTCCAAAGAGAACCGAAAAGAAGACTTACGACAGAAGCAATCAAAAACCTGTTATCAAAGCCAGCATCTGCAACGGTGAACAGGTGGCGGGATTCAAGGATATCCACACGGGAAAATTTGAAGAAGTCATGCTGATCCGCCGGGCGGAAGACCTTGAGACATTTAAGATAATGTATGGGATTGAGGGAGAGATTACAAAAGAATATTGATTTTAACAAAGCGAGGAACAGACTATGAAAAGAAAAATTATTTTAGCACTGATGACAATATGTATTTTATCGTTTGCTTCCTGCGGAAAACAGGAAACTACAGCGACAGCAGAACCCATTCCCACTGCTGTTGAATCTGCACAAGTAGAACTTACAGAAACAACCACGGAGACAATAGAAAGCACTGAGGTAGTAGAAGATAACACAAGTGAAGCAGAAGCGAAAGACGAATCAACAGAGGCAGAAAAGACCACAGAAGTAACCAACATAGAAGAAGCAGAGCCACTTTCAGAAAAAGACCTTGCATTTAGTTTTTTGGGATATGATACATATAATGAATATGTAGAGGCAGGAAATGATGAGGCTGCATACATGCTTGCCGATAATGCAAACATGATAGTATCAGGTGAATTTACAGATGATGGTAATGTAATAGAAAGTACAGTAAGAGGCATCAAACTTGGAGACAGTATAGACAAAGTAATTGAATTATATGGAGATACAAAGCAGCGTTCCGCAGATATTAAAGATGTATTCTCACATGATGGGTTAAAGGACTCCGGAGCATATAATTATTTCCTCACAATCGATTCAACCAAAGACTACTTTTATGCATTTAGATTTAGAGTAGATCAAAATAATAATATAATTGCAGTTGTAATAGAACCTATTTCAATGAAGTATTGGTCAGAAGATTGAACTTAACTGAAAATGCTGAAGAGCCGACACAGATCCTTGGTAGATTATTCACAGAGAGAAGGCAGCTTGAAAGAGTCTCACCCTAATATCATTATTTTTTTACTTTAAAAAGCTCAGGAACACCCTATCCCTGAGCTTTTTAAAGTAAAAAAATAATGCGGAAGATGGGACTTGAACCCACACGGTATTGCTACCACAAGATCCTTAGTCTTGCTCGTCTGCCAATTCCGACACTTCCGCATAGCGACACAAAATAATTACTATCTCGCATCACGCAAGAATGATAATAACATCTTCCCACGGCAATGTCAACATGATTTTAAAATTTGTAGGAATTTTTTATACACTTAAAACAGTTTGGAATAATAAAGAGTTTATACACAGTAAGTGTTAACTAAAGAAATAATTTCATTGTCAGAAGGAATGTTATTATCATCCTTTTTAGAATAAATAGTAAGCAGATAGATTTTTAACTCCTCGCTAATAGCATAATATAAAATGCGATATCCATTGGATTGCCCAGAATGTGTATCAGTATTAATGCTGCGAACCTTAAAAATATGTCCGTGATCCGAAATTTTTAATCCGGGAATTTCCGTTCCAACAAGGTGCCCTTGCTGAAGTTCGTTAGTTATCTGCCGGATATCTTCACCGATATGGAAATATCTTTTCTTCTTTATGTAATATTTGATGTCTTTTTCAAATCTTGCAGTGGGAATAACGGTATACATTTATTCACCACCTTCTTTGCACCATTGTTCAATGTCTGAGAAAAGTTGGTCCAGGGACTTCTCCGGTATTTTGCCATCTCTCATTTTTCGGACTTCCTGGCATGATTGGGTAATGGAATCGGTGATAGTACAAGGACGTGATGCTGTTACAGATTGCATATACTCGTTCTCCTTCTTCGTTTGTGGCTTGGTCTGCGGTTTGTTTTTCATAAGAATCCTCCCTTGTTGATTACAAGTATAATATGCACAATGATAGAATACAAGTATAGGCATTACAATAATAAACGTGGGGAAAAATAAGGATTCCTATATCGAATACTATTCAGAATTATAAAAAGAAATAATTACAGTATCAGAATAGCATGGATAGAAAATAAAGGCAACTTCTTTTTGCTTTTTCTTTTACCAAGCAGTCGGTTTCTGTTATAATAAATAAAAAGATATATATGATAAACATCCCTGTAAAATACAAACGAAAAGGAACAACAATTATGGAATCAAGAGTGGAACAGGCAGCAGAGAGAAAAATGTGTGGTTACAACTGTGCGCAGGCAGTGGCGTGCACGTATTGTGATCTGGCGGGAATTGATGAAGAGACGGCTAGGAATCTTACTCAGGGATTTGCGGTAGGAATCGGCGGCAGCATGGAAGCTACCTGCGGAGCTGTCATCGGGGCGGTCAATGTACTGGGACTGATCAATAAAAATCCGCAGAAGACCATGCAAGGGTCCAGAAGGATAATTCAGAGCTTCAAGGAGCAGAACGGAACCGTGATCTGTAAGGAATTAAAAGGCATCAACGATGGCATTGTAAAGAGAGAATGCATCGACTGCGTCAGAGATGCAGCGGCTTTACTGGAAGCAGAATTACCGGAAAGCTATGGAAAGTCGAAAACGGTAGTACCATAGAGGTGTGACAGCATGAGTACAAAAGAAACTTCAGCGGATAAAACAAAATACCGTCTGGCGGAAGCGGCGAAAAAGTGTATGGCTTCGTCCGGCACCGATGCCATGACAGTGACGCAGATCGTGCAGACCTGCGGCGTGACGAGGCAGACCTTTTACCGGAATTTTCAGGACAAATATGATCTGATCAACTGGTATTTCGACAAGCTCTTACTGGAATCTTTTGCACAGATGGGAGACGGACTTACCGTATACGAAGGACTGACCAGAAAGTTTGAATTCATTCAGAAGGAGAGAGTTTTTTTCGCCGGAGCATTCCGCTCGGATGATCATAATTCTCTGAGGGAACATGATTACGAACTGATCCTGGATTTCTACACGCAGCTGATCGGGCGTAAGACCGGTAGACAGCCCGAAGAGAATATTTTATTCCCGCTGCGGCTCTATTGCAGAGGTTCTATTGATATGACCGTGGAATGGATCTTCGCTCCGAAGGAGAGAACGCCGGAGCAGATGGCGGCGCTTTTGGTCAGTGCACTTCCTATGCCGGTGACAGAATTGTTTCAACAGTTGGGCGTATTGCGTTAGTGAAAAAATCACCAAAGCTATTTGTGAAAAATTACTAAAAAAAATGTACACATTGTGAACTTTCTGTAAAAAGTGACAGTCAAGCCAAACTGTCACTTTTTTTATGCCCAGATTGTAGTTAAAATAAAATTATCATTAAGATTTGTTCTCAATTCGAAAGGAGATTATGTATCATGGCAAACAGAATTATGCTCAACCAGACCTCTTATCATGGTGCCGGAGCAATCGAAGAAATCGTAAATGAAGCAAAGGCTCATGCTTTTCAGAAGGCATTCGTATGTTCCGATCCCGACCTGATCAAGTTCGGTGTGACCGGAAAAGTAACCGGACTGCTTGACAAGGAAGGTCTTGCTTATGAAGTTTATTCTGATATTAAGGCTAATCCTACTATTGACAATGTGAAAAACGGTGTGGCTGCTTTCAAGGCATCCGGTGCAGATTATATCATCGCTATCGGTGGTGGTTCTTCCATGGATACCTCCAAAGCCATCGGTATCATCATTGCCAACCCTGAATTCGAAGATGTACGTAGCCTGGAAGGCGTAGCACCTACCAAGAAACCCTGTGTACCCATCATCGCAGTACCCACCACAGCCGGTACCGCAGCTGAGGTTACGATCAACTACGTTATCACTGATGTAGAGCGCAAGCGTAAGTTCGTATGCGTAGATCCTCATGATATGCCTATTATCGCTGTGGTAGATCCCGAGATGATGTCTTCTATGCCTAAGGGTCTGACTGCTTCCACAGGTATGGATGCACTGACCCATGCAATCGAAGGTTACACCACCAAGGCAGCCTGGGAGATGACCGATATGTTCCATCTGAAAGCCATCGAGATCATTTCCAAGTCCCTGCGCGGTGCGGTAGCCAACACTAAGGAAGGTCGTGAAGGCATGGCTCTGGGTCAGTACATTGCCGGTATGGGCTTCTCCAATGTAGGTCTCGGTATCGCTCATTCCATGGCACATACCCTGGGTGCTGTCTATGATACCCCTCATGGTGTTGCCTGTGCAATGATGCTTCCTATCGTTATGGAGTACAATGCTGACTGCACCGGTGAAAAGTATCGTGAGATCGCTCGTGCTATGGGAGTGGAAGGTGTAGACCAGATGGATCAGGCAACCTATCGTAAGGCTGCTGTAGATGCCGTTCGCAAGCTGTCCGAGGATGTAGGAATTCCTTCCAAGCTGGAAGCACTGAAGGAAGAGGATCTTTCTTTCCTGGCAGAGTCCGCACATGCAGATGCCTGTGCACCCGGTAACCCCAAGGATGCAAGTGTAGAGGATCTGACCGCATTGTTCCACAAGTTAATGTAATCATTAAATTTGCTACTGTTTTTCCGGAAAATAATATGGTATGCTAAGAAACGAGCAGGCTTGCGAGAGCAGACCTGCTCGTTTTTAAAGGAATATGAACGAAATCAACAGGACAAAGGAAACAATAATGGGCAATACAAAACATACCAAAGAACAGATCCGTGAAAGAATCCAACAGAAAAAGATTCTGTTTGACGGAGCTTTCGGCACTTATTACGGAGGAAAATACGACACGAGGCAGCTGCCGGAGCTGGCGAATCTGGAGGCTCCGGAGCGGGTAAAGGAGATCCACAGAGAGTATCTGGAAGCAGGAGCACAGATTTTACGAACCAATACCTTTGCTGCTAACAGCTTCTGCATGGATATACCCCGGGAACAGATCGGAGAGACACTGCGCAGTGGGCTTCGACTGGCAAGGGAAGCAGTGGCAGAGTGGAGAGAGACCACCGGAGAGACGAAAGAGATCTACATAGCGGCGGACATTGGCCAGATTCCAGGGGAGGCCATGGCACAGAAAGATGCTTTAAGCAGAGAATATGAAGAAATTTGTAATATTTTTCTGGAAGAGGGAGCGGGCTTTTTTGTCTTTGAAACTTTTTCCGAGATGGAAGAGCTCCTGCCTGCGATCAAAATGATCGGGGAACAGGCATTTATTACGGTACAATTCTCTGTAAACCAGTTCGGCTACAGCAATGCAGGATTAAGTGCCAGAAAGCTTTTACAGAGAGCGGGTGAGGCAAAGGAGATCGATGCCGTGGGCTTTAACTGCGGTGTGGGTCCGTCCCATATGCACCGGATCCTGCAGATACTGGAAAAACCGGAAGGAAAACTTCTCACAGCCCTTCCCAATGCGGGGTATCCTCAGATGGTCACCGGCCGTATGCTCTTCACCGGGGATAACAAAGACTATTTTGTGGACAGAATGCAGCAGATGACTGCCCTTGGAGTGGATATGGCAGGCGGCTGCTGCGGTACGACACCGGAATATATCGCGGAGCTTGCCGGAAAGCTGGATCTGACCCAGTACCCACAGGCAAAAAAAGACACAGAACCGGAGAAAAAGCAGGCACCGAAGGAAGACCGTTCTTTTTATCATACCAAAGAGGCGGAGGGCAGGAACCGAAAGCTGATCGCCGTGGAACTGGCACCTCCCATGGGAATCGATGACGAAAAACTGATGGATGCGGCACATCTGCTACAGAAGAGCGGAGTGGATGTGCTGACTTTCCCGGATTCTCCTTCGGGACGTACCAGAGCAGATTCCATTCTCATGGCGGAGAAGGTGGCAAGAGAGACCGGTATGTGTGTCATGCCCCATATCTGCTGCCGGGATAAAAATGCCATTGCCATGCGTTCCCAGCTGCTGGGAGCCTATATCAATGGCATTCAGAATTTCCTTGTGATCACGGGAGACCCCATTCCTTCCATGGTGCGGACCACGGTGAAGAGTGTGTTCAACTTTGATTCTGTGGGACTGATGCAGATTCTGGCGGATATGAACGAGGAGCAGTTCACGCAGGCTCCGGCCAACTACGGCGGAGCCATCAATCAGAGCAGGCGTAATCTTGAGGTGGAGATCGGCAGAGTGAAGAAGAAAATGGCGGCGGGAGCCACCTTTTTTCTGACACAGCCCATTTCCACACAGGAGAGTGCCGACAGAGTGCGCCGGATCAAGGAGGAGACCGGAGCAAGGATTCTCTGCGGGATCATGCCTTTCGTGAGTCTTAAAAATGCCACCTTTATGAAGAACGAGATGGCAGGCATCGACGTGACGGACGAAGTACTGGCAAGATACCGGGCGGACATGACCAGAGAAGAGGGAGAGCAGGCCGGTGTGCAGCTGGCAAAGGAAGTGATCGTCATGACGGAGGATTTTGCGGACGGCTATTATTTCTCCTTTCCCTTCAACCGGGTGACCATGCTGGAAAAAATACTCAATTAATGTTTTTTTTTCAAAAAACAGTTAACAAACCTTGGAAAAATCCGAAATAAGTAGTATACTGTAACTGATATAAAAGGACTAATGGCTGAAAGGCCGATTCAAAACAGTTGACACGGAGGTGACTGTGATGAGTATTAATATTCAGGCAAAAACCAATTATTCATTTCTGTTTTCCGGTTTGAGCTCTACGGCATCCAATGCGGCAAGCAGCAACTGGCTGGCAGATTATGCAAGTATTAAGAACGGCAGCTATGCCAAGCTGATGAAGGCTTATTACGGCAAGGAGAACAACGCATCCAAAACCGCAGCTTCCGACATAACGAAGAAAGACACCACGACGGAGACCGCGAAGAAAGCACTGGCCAAGGTAGAGACCGCCACTGATGCTTTGAAGGAATCCGCAGATACATTACTGGCTACCGGTAAAAATGATCTGTTCGCACAAAAGGATATCACCACCAAGGATGAGAATGGTATAGAGACCACGACCAAGGGCTATGATACCAGTGCCATCTACAATGCGGTGAACAGCTTTGTGAAGAATTACAACAGCGTGATGGCTGCTGTGGATGATGTGAGCGATACCACAGTGAACAACCGCACGGAATCACTGGGGAATACCACCATTGCCAACAGTAAGCAGCTGGCGAAGATCGGTATCACTATGAAAAATGACGGCACCCTGTCTCTGGACAAGGATACCTTTATGAAAGCCGATATGAATACTGTGAAGAACCTGTTCCAGGGGAACGGTTCCTATGGTTATCGTGTATCCGCACAGAGTTCCATGATCAATTTTGCAGCAGACCATGCTTCCACCAGAAGCAGTCTGTACACCGGAACAGCAGGATATATCGGCACTTACAATGCAGGCAATCTGTTCAGTTCCTACATGTAAATGTAAAATAATTGGTAACTATTCAGAGCCATGCAAAACTGTGTTCTGCGAATGCTTGCATTCAGGCAGATAAGCAGTTTTACATGGCGAAGTAACCTCATGAGCAAAAAGGAAGCCTCGTAGAGGCGATTTTGCGAATGGGGTCTGAATAGTTACAAGGCCGAAGAACGCAGAAATCGTAATTATTTTGCATACAGTTCAAATAATTCGAAAAATAGTGTTGACATTTGGAGCTGGTTGTTGTAATATACATTTGTTCGCAGAAATGGCGGAATTGGCAGACGCGCACGGTTCAGGTCCGTGTGGTAGTGATACCATGAGGGTTCAAGTCCCTCTTTCTGCATCACTTTTTCAAGTGACTTAAAGTAATTTGAAAAAAGTGTTGACATTTTTAATTAAATACTGTAAGATATATTTTGTTCGCAGAAATGGCGGAATTGGCAGACGCGCACGGTTCAGGTCCGTGTGGTAGTGATACCATGAGGGTTCAAGTCCCTCTTTCTGCATCACATGGCGGTGACCGAAAGGTTGCCGCCTTTGTCGTTTCTGAAAAATATAATACAAAACCGAGAAAGGGGTGAAAGCCGTGGCAATTAATAGAAGAGACAAAACGAAGACAGACAGGGCATCGAAAGTACACAAGGACTGGTACAAACTGGATCTGTCGGCCATCGTATACCCGACCTTACAGAGAAGAGATTTTTCTTCCGTTTATCGTTTGTCCGTTCTTTTAAAGGAGGAGATCGATCCCGAGATGCTGCAGCGGGCGGTGAATCTGACAATGCCTCGTTTTCCGACGTATAAGGCGGCTATCCGCAAGGGTGTCTTCTGGAGATACCTGGAGCCCAATGACCGCCCCGGCCCATTTGTGCAGGAGGACGTGAAAAATCCCTGTCAGCCCATGTATTTCAAGGCCAATAACCGGTATCTGGTAAGAATCTATTATTACCGGAACCGGATCGCCCTGGAGGCCCATCACAGTCTGGGAGACGGTACCGGAGGCATGTGCGTATTGCAGACTCTGACGGCCACTTATCTGCGCCTGAAGGGGCATACGGAGATCGAGAACGGCGGTTTTGTGCTGGATATTTTAGAGACACCGGATCCGGTAGAACTGGAAGATGCCTACATGAAATATGCCAATGCCAAGGTGTGCCCGCCCAGACCGGGGGAGAAGACTTACCGTGTCCGGGGAACCAAGGAGCCCTTTTATACCCTAAACATCATAGACGGTATTATGTCGGTGGCAGAGGTCATGAAGGTGGCAAAAAGCTATAATGCCACCATTACGGAATATTTCAATGCGGTTCTGCTCTATGCACTGATGCAGAAGCAGGAGAGTGAGTGGCATTTAAAATTACGTCCGGTAAAGATTGCCATGCCGGTGAATCTGCGGCGCTTTTTCCCATCGAAGACTCTGCGGAATTTTATCACCATGATCTATCCGGGGATTGACCCAAGACTGGGAGAATACACTTTTGAAGAGATCGTGACCCAGGTGCACAATTACATGCGGTATTATCTGAATGAAAAGCTGTTGCGGGGCGATATCACCACCAACGCAGAGACCCAGAGGAACCCGTTTATCCGTGTGGTACCGCTGTTTATCAAGGATCTGGTGGTCCGCCAGTTCTATACGAAGATCCAGGACAAAAACTCTTCGGCGGGACTGACCAACATGGGAGCTTTGAAAGTGCCGGAGACCATGAAGCCCTATATCGAACGTTTTGATATCTATATGGGACAGCCGTTCTCTACGAGAACCAACTGTGCCATTGCCAGCTTTGAAGATATTCTGACCATCAATTTTGCCAGCAGTATTGCGGAAACGGATGTGGAACGACTGTTTTTCCGCAAGCTGGTACAGGACGGTATTCATGTGAAGATCGAGAGTAACCGGTAGATCCTCCGGTTAGAAAGGAAATGCTTATGTCATATTGTGTGAACTGTGGTGTGGAACTGGATGCTTCGGCAAAGAAGTGCCCTCTGTGCGACACACCGGTGTATAATCCCAAGGCACCGGAACCGGAGAAGCAGCCATCCCCTTTTCCAAAGGAAAAGGGACAGGTGGAAGTGGTAAAAAGAAAAGATCTGGGAGTACTGTTGACGGTTATTGTACTGGCTACGGCGGTGACCTGTGGGCTGTTAAACGCTTTTGTGTTCCGCAGCAGTCTGTGGTCTCTGGCGGTGATCGGCGTAGTCCTGGTATTGTGGGTTATTATGATCCCTGTGGTTATTTATACGAGACAGCCCATTTATCTGTCGATCCTGCTGGATGGAGTGGCAGTGATCGTGTATCTATATCTGCTGACTTATCTGACGGGACATAACAGCTGGTTCTATGGACTGGGACTGCCGATCGTATTGCTGGTGACGGCAGTGGTGGAAGCGGTGACGTTCTGTATCCGCAAGCTCCCCATGTCCTTCCTGACAGGAGCCCTGTACCTGATCTCGGGAATCGCTGTTTTGTGCGTGGGACTGGAACTTCTGATCGACCGGTTCCTGAGACAGGAGATCGCACTGGGATGGTCGGCTATCGTGCTGACGATCTGCGTGATCGTCGATATCACCATCGCCACCCTTTTATCCCGGAGGAGACTGCGCAATGCAGTGCGCAGAAGATTGCACTTTTGATCACTATTCAGAGCCATGAAATATTGGCGAAGCAGCTTCAGATGAGCAAACAACAAGCGAACTTGTTGTTCAGGAAAGCATCGGAGATGCGATTTTGCGAATTGAGGCGCTGAATAGTTATCAAATATTTTAACAGTATTTTAACAGGAGGAACTTATGGCACTGGTAGGAAAAAACAGTGAGAAGAACAACCAGAATCTGATGCAGCTCATCCGCAGGGCCCATGGTCTTGTGGAGAATCCGGATCTGGAGAAGCACAGACAATCCCAGGATCACATTGGCGAGCTGCTCGGCAACAGTAAAGAGATCCAGTACCGTCCCGTGGACATCGATGGCATGGATGCGGAGTGGGTCAGCGTGAACCGGGCTCATATGAAAAAGTACGTGATCCTGCATTGCCACGGAGGCGGATATTCCACCGGCAGCAGTATCTATGCCAGAACCCTGACATCGAAGCTGGCGGCGGGTACTTCCATGGATGTGCTGTGCTTTGATTACAGACTGGCACCGGAGCATCCGTATCCGGCAGCTGCGGAGGATGCCATGAAAGCCTGGAACTATCTGATGCTTTTGGGCTACGGAGCAAGAGATGTGATCATTACCGGAGATTCGGCCGGAGGTAATCTGGCGCTTTCACTGGTGTTGAAATTAAAAGAGCAGGAGCGCTTGTTTCCCAGAGGAATCGTGCTGATGTCTCCCTGGACGGATCTTACCGGCGAGGGCAAGACTTTCCAGACCAAGGCGGAACTGGATCCGGTACTGGATAAAGAGTACATCGACCGTATGACCAGGGCCTATGCCCCGGACAGAGATCTGACGGATCCTTATATTTCTCCGCTGTTTGGAAACTTTCATGGTTTCCCGCCCGTCTATATTCAGGTGGGAGAGAATGAAATCCTGTTGGACGATTCTCTGCGGCTATATAAAAATCTGATCAAAGCCGGGGTCGCTGCCCATATCGACCGATTCCCCGGAATGTGGCATGTTTTTCAGATGTCACCCTTCAAAAAGGCCAGTGAGGCCATGGATAAGAATGCGGAATTCATCTATTCTGTGTGCAGATAATTTAAATCAGAAAAAATGACTATTTTTTCAAAAGAAAGAAAAGGATTTTTAAGACAGGCACAGAATATTAGAAGTAGGGGCAGGAGGAACTATGACGATCAGAGAAAACTTGGAACAGTGGGAAAAGGATTATTTAAGTCCGTACGCATCCTTGAGTGTGAACTCCAAAGGACGTCTGCGACCGGAAGAACAATGTGATATCCGGCCGGTGTTTCAGAGAGACAGAGACCGTATTATCCATTGCAAGGCCTTTCGAAGGCTAAAGGATAAGACCCAGGTATTTCTGACACCTGAGGGTGACCATTACCGTACCAGACTGACACATACGCTGGAGGTATCCCAGACGGCCAGAACCATAGCCAAGGCATTAAAGCTGAACGAGGATCTGGTGGAAGCCATTGCGCTGGGACACGATCTGGGACACACGCCTTTCGGACATGCCGGAGAGCGTGCGCTGAACAGAGTATGCCCTTTTGGCTTCGAACATGCCGAACAGAGCGTCCGCACCGTGGACATTCTGGAGAAGGATGGCAAGGGGCTGAATCTGACCTACGAGGTGCGAGACGGTATAAGAAACCATCAGACCATTGGAAAGCCCCACACCCTGGAGGGCAAGATCGTCAGACTTTCCGATAAAATTGCCTATATTCATCACGATATGGATGACGCCATCCGCGGAGGAATCCTCACGGAAGCGGATGTGCCGAAGGACATCTGTGAGGTGATCGGCAGCAGTCCCACCGAGAGACTGGATCATTTCATTCATGACATCGTGACCAACAGCATGGACAAGGGAGACATCCTGATGTCGGAGCCGGTGGCGGAAGCCATGACGAAGATACGACAGTTCATGTTTGAGAGAGTTTACAAGAACCCGGTAGCGAAGAGTGAAGAGGGGAAAGCAGAGATGCTGATGGAGACATTGTACCAGCATTTCCTGAAGCATCTGGATGATCTGCCGGAAGAATATCTCAATCTTCTTTCCGTGGGAGAACCGAGAGAGAAGGTCGTCTGCGACTATGTGGGAGCGATGACGGATCGGTTTGCCATAGCGGTATACGAGGATATTTACATACCGAAATCCTGGCAGAGATAGGTACAAGATAAAATAGGAGTTAAAAACGTGTATTATCCCGAAGAACTGGTAGAAGAAGTCAGAGCCAGAAATGACATCGTGGATGTGATATCGGGCTATGTCTCATTGAAAAAAAAGGGAAGCAACTATTGGGGCTGCTGTCCTTTTCATAACGAAAAAACACCTTCCTTTTCGGTGTCTTCGAACAAACAGATGTATTATTGCTTCGGATGCCATGCCAGCGGAAATGTATATACGTTTCTTATGAAATATGAAAACGATACCTTCCCGGAGGCCATTAAGATCCTGGCGGACCGCGCCGGGGTAAAGCTTCCCGAAGTGGAGGAGACACCGGAACAGAAGAAAAAAGCCGGCAAACGTATGCGGCTGCTGGAAGTCAATAAGGAAGCGGCAAAATATTTTTATTATATGCTGCGGGATCCCCGTGGCGAAGTGGGAATGCGGTATCTGACGGGGCGGAAGCTGACCGATGAGACCATGCATCATTTCGGACTGGGTTATGCCGGGAAAAACGGTGAGCAGGTGGTACAGTACCTGCGGAAAAAGGGCTTTATGGACGAAGAGATCAAAGACTCCGGACTGGCAATGTTTTCTGAACAGCGGGGACTGCGAAGCCAGTTCTGGAATCGTGTCATGTTCCCCATACAGGATATCAACCACCGGGTCATCGGCTTCGGCGGCAGAGTCATGGGAGACGGGGAACCGAAATACCTGAATTCACCGGAGACCATGATCTTCGATAAGAGAAGGAATCTTTATGGACTGAATTTCGCAAGGACTGCCCGGACGGGCAATATTATCCTGTGCGAGGGCTACATGGATGTCATAGCCATGCATCAGGCGGGATTTACCCAGGCGGTGGCATCCCTGGGAACGGCATTTACGGTGGAACAGGCTAACCTTTTACACCGTTATGCGGAAAACATCCTGCTGGCCTACGACAGCGACGGTGCCGGAACCAAGGCGGCACTCCGGGGCATCGGTATTCTCAGGGAGGCCGGGCTTACCGGTAAAGTCATCAATATGCGTCCTTATAAGGACCCGGATGAATTTATCAAGAATCTGGGGAAAGAGGCTTTTCAGGAGAGAATCGATCAGGCGGAGAACAGTTTCTACTTCGAGATCCGTATCCTGAGTGAACAATACGATCAGAGTGATCCGGAACAGCGGACGAAGTTCCACCGGGAGATCGCACAGAAACTGTGCGAATTTTCGGAAGATCTGGAGCGGGAGAATTATTTGCAGGCCATTGCCGAAAAATATATGATCCGTCCCGATGATCTGCGCAAAATGGTCATAGGATATGCTTCCCAGACGGGAATCGCCAGACCGATTCCCCGTCCCCGCAGCGGAGTGCAGAACAAGAGCGATCCTTCGGAGAGCGGACGGAAGTCCCAGAGACTGCTGATCACCTGGATCGGAGATGATCCTTCTCTGTATACGATTGTACGCAAGTACATTTCTCTGGAGGATTTCACGGAGGAATTGTATCGCAAGGTGGCGGAGAAGATGTTTGCAGAGCTGGACAACGGACAGTTTCAGCCGGCGGGGATCATCAGCATGTTTGAGGATGAAGAGGAGCAGAGGCAGGCAGCGGAGCTGTTCCATACAACGCTCCCCGAATTGTCCACGAAGCAGGAGAGAGAAAGAGCTTTCCATGACATTCTGGTGTCAGTCAAACGCAACAGCTACCAGTACTACATGGCGCAGCTGGGTACGGATGTCAACGCGGTCAAAAAAGCGGTGGAAGGCAAAAAAGCACTGGAAGAATTACAAAGAGCCCGCATTTCTCTGGAATAATAGGGTTTGCGGCTCGGGACAGTTATAAAAAATACGAAATATGGCTATAAATAATGGCAATGAAAGGATGGAACCACGAAAATGGATGAAAACACACAGGCAAAATTTGCGGAGAAGATAAAAGAGCTCCTGAATATGGCGAAAAAGAAAAAGAATGTGCTGGAGTATCAGGAAATCAGTGACTTCTTTGCGGACATGCCTCTGGAAGAGGAACAGATGGAGAAGGTTCTGGAGTATCTGGACCAGAACAACGTAGATGTGCTGCGTATTACCGATGACGATGATGTGGATGACGAAGAGATCATTCTGACCGATGAGGACGAAGTGGATGTGGAGAACATCGACCTGTCCGTACCGGAAGGCGTCAGCATTGAGGATCCTGTCCGTATGTACTTAAAGGAGATCGGCAAGGTGCCCCTGCTAAGTGCTGAGGAAGAGATCGAACTGGCCCAGAGAATGGAAGAGGGCGACCAGGAAGCGAAAAAGCGTCTGGCAGAGGCCAACTTACGTCTGGTAGTCAGCATTGCAAAGAGATATGTAGGCCGTGGAATGCTGTTCTTAGACCTGATCCAGGAAGGTAACCTGGGTCTGATCAAAGCTGTAGAGAAATTCGATTATCGTAAAGGATATAAGTTCTCCACCTATGCGACCTGGTGGATCCGTCAGGCCATCACCAGAGCGATCGCCGATCAGGCGAGAACCATCCGTATCCCGGTGCATATGGTAGAGACCATCAACAAACTGATCCGCGTGAGCAGACAGCTGCTGCAGGAGCTGGGAAGAGAACCGACCCCCGAAGAGATCGCGGAAGAGATGAACATGCCGGTAGACAGAGTGCGTGAGATCTTAAAGATCAGCCAGGAGCCCGTATCCCTGGAGACTCCTATCGGTGAAGAGGAAGACAGCCATTTAGGCGACTTCATTCAGGATGATAATGTACCGGTACCTTCCGATGCTGCAGCATTTACCCTGCTGAAAGAACAGCTGGTGGAAGTGCTGGGTACTCTGACAGAGAGAGAACAGAAAGTACTGAGACTCCGTTTCGGCCTGGATGACGGACGGGCCCGTACCCTGGAGGAAGTAGGTAAGGAATTCAACGTTACCCGTGAACGTATCCGTCAGATCGAAGCAAAGGCATTGCGCAAACTGCGTCATCCCAGCCGCAGCCGCAAGCTGAAGGATTATCTGGATTAATGGCGGAAGTTATATTATCCAATCGAATGCAGGCTTTAACAGACATGGTCACTCCCGGCACGGTGATAACAGATGTGGGGTGTGACCATGGTTTTGTATCGGTCTATCTCGTGCAGAAGGGGCTCTCCCCGCGGGTGATCGCCATGGATGTGCGGTCAGGGCCCTTGGAGCGTGCCAGAGAGCATATCCGGGAATATGGTCTGCAGGACAGGATAGAGACCAGACTTTCTGACGGCCTGCACGGCCTGAAGACCGGAGAGGCGAACGGGATGATCTGTGCCGGCATGGGTGGACCTCTCATGGAGAAGATTCTTACCGAAGGAAGAGAACAGGCACAGGGATTTGCAGAGCTGATCCTGCAGCCACAGTCAGAGATCCCGCATTTTCGGACATTCCTGATGGATGAGGGATATCTTCTGCTGGATGAGAATATCATCTACGAAGAAGGAAAATATTATTTTATGATGAAGGTGCGCTGGCTGGGTGCGATGACGGACGATGCGGTACGGCAGAAGGTCGGGGACTCCTGGAAGACGGAAGGTCTGGATCCCGGACTGGCGGAAAAGTTCGGCCCGCTACTTTTATCCCGCAGAGACCGGATACTTCGGGAGTATCTGGAATGGATGCTGACCGAGCGAAAGCAGATCGTGGGACGCATGGAGCAAAAGGCAGATGCGGACAATCCCAGAACCATATGCCGCAGACAGGAGATCGCAGACGAGATCACCCTGATTACCCGTGCACTGGATTGGTATGATAATGGCAAGGAACCGGATTGCGTTTGAAAAATAAGACCTGTAAAAGCAGATTACAGAAGGACAGGGTGAGAAAAATGATCACAGTGAAGATAAACGGGGAAGAGAGACAATATCCTCAGGGAGCCACTTACGAGGATGTGTCCAACGATTATCAGCAGGAGTATGAGAATCTGATCGCACTGGCAGCCAGAGACGGCAAGATCAGAGAATTGTTCAAGAAACTGACAAGGGATTGCGAGGTTACCTTTTTTACCTTGAAGGATGATGTGGGCAACAAGACTTATGTGCGTTCTGCCACAATGCTGTTTTTGAAAGCGGTATTTGATGTCTACGGCAGAGAGGCGGCCCGGAGCTGTCGTGTGGAATTTGCCATCGGCAACGGCTCCTACATCTCTCCAAAAGGGAAGATCAATGCGACGGAAGAAAATGCTGCAAAGATCCGTAACCGGATGCGGGAGCTGGTGGAGGCAAAGACACCTTTTCTGAAGAGATCCTATTCCCTGGATAATGCCATGGAACTGTTTCGGAAAGAGGGGATGAAGGATAAGGAAAAGCTGTTCCGTTACCGCAGAGGCTCTTTCGTAAATATTTATGAAATGGACGGTTATTACGATTATTATTACGGCTACATGCTGCCCAATGCCGGCTATGTAAAGTGGTTCGATGTCATAGCGTATGAGGATGGATTTATGCTGTTGCTGCCGGATAAAAAAGATCCTACACATGTTAAGCCGTTTCAAGAGAGAAAGCTGTTATTCCGGACGTTGAAAGAATCTGAGGAATGGGGAAAGGAGATCGGTATTGAGACCGTAGGTGATCTGAATGATCAGATCTGCCGTGGGTCGCTGAGTGAACTGATCCTGGTACAGGAAGCGCAGCAGGAGCGTAAGATCGGCGAGATTGCCAAGAGCATCGTAGACAGGGGCGGCGTGAAATTTGTCATGATTGCCGGCCCCTCTTCTTCCGGCAAGACCAGTTTTTCCCACAGATTATCTATTCAGTTGAAGACCCTGGGGAAAACACCGCATCCCATTGCACTGGATGACTATTTCGTGAACAGAGAATTCACGCCAAGGGATGAGAACGGTGATTACAATTTCGAATGTCTGGAAGCCATTGATGTAAAGCAGTTTAATGATGACATGTGCAGACTGCTGGCCGGAGAGCGCGTGGAGCTGCCTTCCTTCAATTTCAAGACCGGAAAGCGGGAATATAAGGGCAATTTCAAACAACTGGGACCGGATGATATTCTGGTGATCGAAGGTATCCACGGTCTGAATGAGAAGACATCTTATGCACTTCCCGAGGAGAGTAAATACAAGATTTATATCAGTGCATTGACCAATATCAATATTGATGAGCATAACCGGATCCCGACTACGGACGGAAGACTTCTCCGCCGTATGGTCAGAGATGCGAGGACCAGAGGTGCGGATGCGAGACGCACCATCGATATGTGGGCTTCTGTACGGCGGGGTGAGGAACAGAATATTTTCCCGTTCCAGGAGGATGCGGATGCCATGTTTAATTCCGTCCTGATCTATGAACTGGCAGTGTTAAAGCAGTTCGCAGAGCCGTTATTGTTCCAGATCGATAAGGGAGAACCGGAATATTACGAAGCCAAGAGACTGCTTAAGTTCCTGGAGTATTTCCTGGGTGTGACCAGTGAAAGCCTTCCCAATAATTCTCTGTGCAGGGAATTTGTGGGTGGAAGCTGCTTCAACGTGTAAACTATTCAGAGTAGCGCAATTCTGCTGACAGGCGTCGAATGCTTGCATTCGTAAGACTGTGCGGCAGAATTGATGCGACGAAGTAACCACATGAGCAAAAAGGAAGCCTCGGAGAGGCGATTTTGCGAATGTGGTGCTGAATAGTTTACACGGCTACCGGCGCAAATCTACCTGACAGGCGTCGAATGCTTGCATTCGTAAGACTGTGCGGCAGAATTGATGCGACGAAGTAACCACATGAGCAAAAAGGAAGCCTCGGAGAGGCGATTTTGCGAATGTGGTGCTGAATAGTTTACACGGCTACCGGCGCAAATCTACCTGACAGGCGTCGAATGCTTGCATTCGTAAGACTGTGCGGCAGAATTGATGCGACGAAGTAACCACATGAGCAAAAAGGAAGCCTCGGAGAGGCGATTTTGCGAATGAGGTGCTGAATAGTTTACATGCATGGTGCTGAATAGTTTACTCTACAGTAAGAAAAGGAGAATACCTGTGGAGAGTCGTTTACCAAAGATAAAATCGATAGTAAAGCAGACAGCAAACTGGGTGATCCGGATCATGGGCAGCCTGATCCTTCTGTTCCTTGTATGGTATGCCATGCGTACCCTGCAGTATATGCTTCCGGTGGCAGGTCATGAAGATCTGGTGGAGATTCCGGATTCCGTAATACGGAATCTGGCGGCAGCAGCGCTGATATTGCTATTGTATGCAGTTCTGACGGCAGTGGAAAAAAAGGCCGGTGACAAAATCGTCATCTGGTGCAAAAGAATTGCCGTAACGCTCGGCATGCTTTGGCAGGGAATCGCAGGATTGTGCTGGGTTCTGGCGGCAGACAGAGTGCCGAGTGCAGATCAGGCATCGGTTATTGGTGCGGCCATAGATTTTATACAGGGTGACTATGGGACGCTGGCTCCGGATCATTATTGCGGTCTGTATGCTCATCAGCTGGGACCGGCGGCCATGGAAGAGATGCTGTTCCGGATTCTTGGAGAGGCGGATTATCATGTGATCCAGATAGTGTTCGTACTTCTGAACGTGGCGGGTATCTATTGCATTTACGGCATTCTGAAGGAAGTTTCCGGAAGACTTGCGGTGGTGGCCATGGGGACACTGCTTGCGGGCAGCTGTATGGCATCTGTCTTTTATACCAGCTGGGTCTACGGAGAGATTCCCTGGGTATTCTGTTCCCTGTTTTCCGCATGGATGCTGGTCCGATATATCAAATATGGAAAAACGGGATCACTGGTGGGCATTGTGACAGCTCTTACACTGGGAACTCTGCTGCGTAAGAACACACTGGTCCTGGTGGTGGCATATTGCATGGTCGGCGCGGTACGGATATTCTCAAAATGGGACAGACGCCTGTTGATTTCACTGGTGCTGGCGTTGGCACTGCCACTCTTGTGCTATCAGGGAATCTATAAAATGTATGAGATGAGATCCGGAATGGAGCATTCCCGGGGATTGCCCACATCGGCTTACCTGTATCTGGGAATGGAAGAGATCGGTGGCCGGTACGGCTGGTATTACAGCGATTGCTGGGCACAATATTATGCAACGGACTGTAATACAGAGCAGAGCGATCAGATCTACCGGGAGATGATGCAGGAGCGCATGCAGGCCATGAAAGCACAGCCGGGGTATCTGAGAGGTTTTTATCAGGGAAAACTTCTGTCCCAGTGGAATGTCCCGACCTATCAGTCACTGTATTTCAACTTTAACCACGGGGATGTGTACCATGAGAAACTGGCGGCACTGGAAGACCGGCTGAGTGGAGATCTGTTTGACAGTGTGGTGAGGATGGCAGATCGTTTACAGTTTATTATCTATCTGGGGTGTCTGTTTTACTTTATCTTCTGTGTCCGAAAAGACAGTGAGATCACACAGCAGCTGTTGGCAGTGGCTGTGATCGGGGGCTTTTTGTTCAGTATTTTCTGGGAAGCAAAGGCCAGGTACATGTATGCCTATTACATGATGATGTTCCCGCTGGCAGCGCTGGGATATGGGGAAATCATACGTCTGGCAGAAAAATATTGCTTTTTCAGGAAGAAAAAGATATAATCGAACAGGTGTAAGTAAGATAGATGATCGCGGCTGCTTTATGCAGGTGAGGAAAGTCCGGGCTTCACAGGGCAGGATGCCAGATAACGTCTGGTGGAGGTGACTCCAAGGCTAGTGCAACAGAGATATACCGCCGGCTTTTGGCCGGTAAGGGTGGAAAGGCAGTGTAAGAGACTACCGTCCGGCTGGTAACAGACGGAGCCATGTAAACCCCATCCGAAGCAAGACCAAACAGAGAGCTATAGACCGGCCCGGTCTGCTTTCAGGTAGGTCGCTTGATGCGGCTGGTGACAGTCGTACTAGATAGATGATCGTCATATACAGAACTCGGCTTATTTTTTGCTTACACCTTTTGAGAAAAATGCGGACTGCGGATGCGGTCCGTTTTCTGTTATAAGCGACTGCAATGCAGAGCATGTTTCACGGAGAAACTATGGAGAAGTCATGGAGAAAAGAGAGAGAATGCGGATAAAAGGGATCACTATGATACTGAGCTGCCTGTTACTTTTCGCCGGCTGCGGGGAAAACGGTGGGAGTGAGGAAAATGTCTCCACGGAGACCGCAGGCCAGAAGGTTTCGGAAGAAAACAGTGGCATGGGACAGGCTGACGCAGGAATGGAATTTGTGGAACTGCCGGTGCAGACAGAGCAGAAACTGACGGAGAATGATTTTAAGGTAATGAAATCCCTGGTGGGAATTCAGACGGGAGAGCGGCAGGGCAGCGGTGTGATCTATGATGAAGAGGAAAACAGGATTCTGATCGCAACGGCAGGGCACGTACTGGCGGACGATACCGGAGAGGCCCGGGTGACATTTCCGGACGGAACACAGGTGGCTGCCACCGGCGTGGAGACAGTGGACAGCTGCGATCTGGCTTTCCTGTGGGTGGACAAGGCGGAACTGTCAGAGGAAGCATGGAAGGTCTGTCTGCCGGTGCAGACGGATCGGGAAGTATTCGATGCACTGAAGGAATATGACGATGTATGGATGTACGGAGGGGAGAGTGGGCTGCCGGTCTATGCTTTCGTGGTGGATCCCTGGATCTATGTGGAGGATTTTGACCAGTATATGCTTCTGCTGCAGGGACTGATCGCTCCCGGAATGTCAGGAGGCGGAGCCTTTACGGAGGACGGTGTGTTCGTAGGAATCCTGTGTGGCGGTGATGAAGAGGGAAAAGTGGCCGTGGTGCCTTACAGCATGATCGAGACGGAGAGACCGTAGCACAGCTGCGTATGCGAGCATCCGCACAGTGTCTGACGAACATTATGGCTTAGTTGATAAAAATTTAATAATCGTTTTATTGACAATACTGTAAATATGATAGAAAATAAAAAGGATGGGTCTTAGACTCAGATTGGAGGAAAAAACAATGACGAAAATAGATGTAGTATCCGGATTCCTGGGTGCCGGTAAGACCACCCTGATCAAGAAGCTGTTAAAAGAAGCTCTGGACGGCAGCAAGACCGTTCTGATCGAGAATGAGTTTGGTGAGATCGGTATCGACGGCGGTTTCTTAAAAGAGGCCGGTATCGAGATCAAAGAGATGAACTCCGGCTGTATCTGCTGCTCGCTGGTAGGTGATTTCGGTACTTCCCTGAAGGAAGTTATCAGCACTTATGCTCCCGAGCGTATTCTGATCGAGCCCTCCGGTGTCGGCAAGCTGTCCGATGTCCTGAAGGCTGTGGAGAACGTGGCAGGAGATCTGGATGTGGAGATCAACAGTGCGGTAGCAGTAGTAGATGCATCCAAGTGCAAGATGTATATGAAGAACTTCGGCGAATTCTTCAGCAACCAGATCGAGTACGCCGGAACCATTATCTTAAGCAGAACCGACAAAGTGGATCAGGCAAAGCTGAATGCCTGCGTGGAGATGATCCGTGAGCATAACGACAAGGCTACCATTATCACCACTCCTCTTGACCAGCTGGATGGCAGGGAAGTACTGAAGACCATCGAAGGCGCTGACAAGCTGGAAGATATGATGAAGGAAATGCTGGAGCATATCCATGACGATCACGATGAGGATGAGTGCTGTGACCACGAGCATCATCACCATCACGACCATGACGAGGATGGCCACGACCATGAGTGCTGCTGTGGACATCACCACGATGACGATGATGATGAAGACGAGCATGAGCATCACCATCATCATGACCATGATGAAGACCATGACCATGAGCATCATCATGAGCATGACGAGAACTGCACCTGCGGCTGCCACGATCATGATCATGACCACCACCATCATCACCATCACGCAGACGAAGTATTCACCAGTTGGGGTATCGAGACACCCAACACCTACAGCGCAGAGGACATCGAGAAGATCCTTACTGCTCTGGACAGCGGAGAGTACGGTGCGATCCTGCGTGCCAAGGGTATGGTACCCGCTCCCGACGGAACATGGGTATATTATGATTATGTTCCAGAAGAGCATGACATCAGAAGCGGTAAGCCGGAAGTTACCGGTAAGATCTGTGTCATCGGTTCCAAACTGGACGAGGACAAGCTGGCAGAACTGTTCCGTAAATAAATTGCCGGAACGGATTTTACAGGCAGCAGGATAAGAAAGAGAAAGGTATGAATTATGACGAAACCAGTCTATATCATAAATGGTTTTCTGGAGAGCGGTAAGACAGAATTTATCACATTTACACTGGGACAGCCGTATTTCCAGATCAAAGGAAAGACACTGCTCATCCTCTGTGAAGAGGGCGAGAATGAATACGATCCCGCTTTATTAAAAAAGAGTCGTACGGATGTCGTATTGATCGAAGAGGAAGAGGAGTTTACTCCGAATCATCTGATCGAGCTGGAGAAGCAGTACAAGCCCGCCCGTATCATCATCGAGTATAACGGTATGTGGAATTGTAAGAACATGACGCTTCCCTGGTACTGGAAAGTAGAGCAGCAGATCACGACCATTGACGGCTCCACCTTCCCCATGTACTACACAAATATGAAATCTCTGCTGGCGGAGATGATCCGTAAGTCCGAGATGATCATTTTCAACCGTTGCGACGGTATCAAGGATCTGAATGTATACAAGCGCAACATCAAAGCGGTGAATCCTTCCGCAGATGTGATCTTCGAGGATTCCAACGGTGAGATCGATGAGATCTTCGAGGAGGATCTGCCCTACGATCTGAATCAGGATCCTATCGTACTGGACAACCAGGGCTACGGCATCTGGTATCTGGATTCCATGGATCATCTGGAGCGCTATGAAGGCAAAAATATCCAGTTTCTGGCCATGGTACTGAAGCCCGAGGAATATCCCGATGGCTATTTCGTACCGGGACGCATGGCAATGACCTGCTGTGCGGAAGATATGGCATTTCTGGGCTATGCCTGTGAGTTTGCAGGCACGAAAGACCTGAAGCAGAAGGAATGGGTCAAAGTGACAGCGAAGGTTGCCAGAGAATACTTTGCAGACTATAAGGGAGAGGGCCCTGTACTCCATGCCATCAGTGTGGAGAAGGCAAAGGCTCCCAAAGATCCCGTGATCAGTTTCAACTAGAAAGGATCGGCTCTATGAAAAAGAATCCCATAAAGAGCGGCCTGCGGGAGACAATGGCAGGAAAAGTGACATTTCTTTTCCTGCTGTTTTTGTATACCGGGGTTATGTTATATCTGTTTTGGATGGAGTGCTATCAGGTGCCGGGCTTTCAGTCGGATATGCCGGACTATGTGAATAAGGTGGCAGGTATTGCGGGAAATTATGAGTTTCCCTATCCGATCCTGTTCTGGACAGCCAGACTTTCCGCCTGGCTGATCGGAGCGAAAGCGGCCATGGCCATCACCACCGCATTGTTCAATCTGGCAGCGGTAGTGATCACAAAATATTATATGAACCGGGAGATCCGGAAAGTAAGTCATTATGATGACTTAACTCAGGGAAGACAGGCTATGACGGACATTCTTGTGACCCTGCTTGTCTTTTCGCTATTTTTGCTTTCTAACCTGTATTCTCCCAAGAATACAGCTTTTTTCGGCTTTGATTATGCGTATCGCTGTATGGGGATTTATACGCCGAATCCTTTCTGGAATGCCACTTATCTGGCCACCAGACCTTTTGCGATTATCTGCTTTTTTGAGACGGTGAAGGTGCTGTCGGAATATCAGAAGGATTTTCAGTGGAAGAACTGCGTTCTCTTCGCGGTCAGCCTTCTGCTGACCACCATGACCAAACCAAGCTATACGATGGTAGTGGTGCCTCTGATCGGTCTGATCCTCCTGATCCAGCTGATCGTAAGCAGAGGAAAAAGTTTTCGCAATGCCTTCTGTCTGTGTGTGACCATGATCCCCACAGGAATTGCCCTGCTGTACCAGTTTTCCGGAATTTTCACCGGGACGAATGCCATGGGAGAGGAGACAGGCATCGCCATCGGCTTTGCCAAAGTATGGAGCAATTATTGCAAAAGCATTCCTTTAAGTATTATCATGGGAATGGCATTGCCCATCGGCGTACTTTTCCTGAATCTGGTATTTGATTTTAAAAATATAAAGTCCAACAGATATTACTGGTTTGCATGGCTGAATTATCTTATGGGTACAGTAATGTTCCTGATCTTCTATGAAAAAGGATTCCGCATGATGCATGCCAACTTTTCCTGGGGCTATATGCACGGCATGTTCTTTGTCTTCCTGATGACGTTGATCGTCATGGTGCGGAATATCAGGGAGTGGTGGAAGAGCTGGAAGGTGATCTTCGTCGTGGGCGAGATCGCGGTATTCTGCTACCATCTGGTGTGTGGTGTGAATTTCCTGATGTATGCCGTCCTGGGCAACGATCTGGCGGGATTTTAGTAAAAATGATTTGAAAAGGCAGACAAGATACCATCTTGCTGCGAGTTACATAGAATAATAAAAGAAAGGAGAGTGTTTCATGAATTTAAGCATTGTAGCCGGTCTTCTGATTCCGTTTCTGGGAACGACTGCAGGGGCAGCCTGCGTGTTTTTCCTGAAAAAACAGATTGGCGGCAATATTCAGAGAATATTTACCGGATTCGCTGCCGGTGTCATGGTGGCAGCTTCGGTGTGGTCTTTGCTGATACCGGCCATGGATATGTGCGAAGAGATGGGGAAGCTTGCATTTCTTCCCGCAGTGATCGGATTCCTGATCGGTATTGTTTTTTTGTTGTTCATCGATAGCATGGTACCCCATCTGCATGTGGGAAGCGATGCACCGGAAGGCCATAAGAGCAGTCTGAACCGTACGGCTATGCTGATGTTAGCTGTGACCATTCATAATTTCCCCGAGGGTGCGGCGTGTGGTGCTATTTTTGCCGGCGTGCTGAGTGGTGACGGAACGGTTACGATGGCGGGAGCCCTGACGCTGGCCATCGGTATCGCCATTCAGAATTTCCCGGAGGGAGCCATTATTTCCCTGCCTCTTCGGAGTGAAGGAAATAAGAGAGGAAAGTCCTTTGCTTTAGGCGTATTGTCGGGAGCAGTGGAACCGGTGGGAGCAATCCTGGCCATTGCACTGGCAAGCATTGTGACACCTATTTTACCTTATATGCTGGCTTTTGCAGCCGGAGCCATGATCTATGTGGTCGTGGAGGAACTGATTCCGGAAGCCAGTGAGGGAGAGCATTCGAATCTGGGAACCATTGCCTTTGCGATTGGTTTTGCATTGATGATGATGTTGGATGTGGCACTGGGATAATGTGTACAGGGTAACATTTGCAAAAGCAAAGTGAGAACAGTAGGAAGGATGTACGGGAATGTCCGTGGAAAATGAAAAAGAAATACAACAGCTGAAAAACCGGATCCGTGAACTGGCAGACAAATCCTACAACCAGAACCAGTACACATTTACCGGATTCTTAGGACTGGCGGAGCAGGATGCCCTGTGGCAGGTGGAACGGGAAGTGAAGTTTGCAGGGATCACCTTATACGGCGGCAGGGAAGAGGCAGAGCGGAAGCTCCTTCGCTTCGGCAGTGAGGCGGAGCTGGGCTATGAACAGCCTTTTCCCATCTGCTGTATCCGGATCCGTCCTCTGTCGGCAAAATTTGCAGACAAGCTGTCCCACAGGGATTATCTGGGGGCACTGATGAACCTGGGTATTGAACGGAGCACCATCGGTGATATCCTGCCGGGAGAGGGCGAAGCATTTTTATTCTGTCTGGATACCATCGCGGAATTCGTCTGTGACAATCTGGAGCAGATCCGCCACACCCACGTGAAGTGTGAGGTGGTGGATGCGGCGGCAGAAGTACCGCGGGAAGAACCGTTAACACAGGTCATTCAGGTGGCAAGTCCACGTGTTGATGCTGTCATTTCCAAGGTATATAATAAATCCAGAAGTGACTGCCTGGAGCTGTTCCGGGCGGGAAAGGTATATGTGAACGGCAGGCTGTGTGAAAATAATTCCAAGCCCCTGGAGACGGGGGATGTGGTAAATGCCAGAGGCTACGGTAAATTCCGCATAAGTGGAGAACCCCATGCCACGAGGAAGGGGAAGCTTGCCATAGAGGCTGAGGTATATCCGTAGCGGTTCGGTCATGAGATGACAGTTGCCTTGCTCGTAAGGAAAAAACGAAGACGTGAAGGAGGTTAAACAGTGTATCATTATACTGCGATCCAATGGCTATTTTTCTTTTATTTTTATTGCTTTTTCGGCTGGTGTTTTGAATCCACCTATGTATCCCTGAAAAGCAGGAAGCTGGTCAACCGTGGTTTCTGCCGCGGACCGTTTCTGCCGCTGTATGGAAGTGGAGCCATCATGATGCTGGTGGTGTCCATGCCGTTTCAGGACAATCTGGTGTTAGTCTATATTGCCGGATGTATCGGGGCTACGGTGCTGGAGTATGTCACAGGCGTGACTATGGAGGCGTTATTTAAAGTCAGATATTGGGACTATTCCAAGAATAAATTCAATTTCCAGGGACATATCTGCCTGGGGGCCTCGCTGGCATGGGGTGGTCTGACGATCCTGATGACGGAGTTTATCCATAAGCCCATTGAACATCTGGTATTGTCCATTCCGGACAGCATCCTCACTCCTGTGACACTGGTGCTGACGGCGCTGATCGGTGCGGATTTCGCATTATCCTTCAAGGCAGCCCTGGATCTGCGGGATGTACTGGAGAAGATGGAGAAGGCAAAAGAAGATATGCTGCGGATCCAGAAACGGCTGGATGTTATTATTGCTGTGACCAGTGAAGATCTGGAGAACCGCAGGGAAGGCTTCAGCGAAAGTCTGGCGCAGAAGAAGGAAGACCTTACCGAGGGCATTACTACCAGAGTAGAGGATCTGAAGTCCGGCATCGAGGAGAAGCTGGAGAGCATCCGTACTTCCGCACAAAAGTCCCCCAGTCAGTATCTGGACAGCGTGAAGAACGAAGTGCTGGAGCTGAAGCAGAAGTACACCCGAAGCGTGGCAGACAGAGAGAATGTCAGCAGCTTAAGAGATTTCTTCCAGCGTGACATGATTCGTTCCAACCCTACCATGAGCTCTGAGAAATTCAAGGAAGCTCTGGAAGAACTGAAAGAGCACTCCAATAAGAAAAATGAATAAAAAGCAGAAAAAAGCATGTCTGTGATGCCCGTTTTTAGGGGGGCGGAAGGGCATGCTTTTTTTGCACATGGAAAATGAGAAAAAAATGAAAAAAAGGAAGAAATAGGGTTGACAATATAACGGGGGGGGTAAACTAAATAGCGGTAAAAATAAAATCCATAACATTATACTTAGGAGGAATGAGATAATGAAAAAGAAATTAATCATTGCCGCAGCCATTGCATTTGCAGTATTTGCAGTTCCTTTCGGCAGCAGTGCACTGTCTACCGTATCTGTAGCAAGTGAGAATAATACGGTGGTTACACCGACCCCTGCACCGAGCACCAAACCGGTAGAAGAGGTAAAGAATGCGGTAGATGCTATTGATGCATCCAAGATTACTGATGCGGCATCTGCAGATAATGCGGCAGTTGCTTTGATAAAGATCGGTTCTCAGGATCTGAAGGAAGCAATGAATGCAGGACAGGATACTGTTAATGATGTTGCAGCCATCGAAGCAGCATACAAAAAGGCAAAGGGAATTAAGGATACTACTCTTGCTAACTCCGGCGCTGTAAAGGCTGTAGGCATTGTTGGTGCAGCATTTGTTGCTCCTGACACAACACTGAGTGTAGAAGCACCGGCGGCTACACCTGAGATTACTTCTTCTACATACGCAGTAACTTCTACTCCCGTATATGTAGAAATCAGCCTGAAGGCTGGTACTTATTCAGTTGAATCTCTGCCTATTCCCGTAGCAGTTACCATTGAGACTCCTGCAGGTGTAGATGGTAATAAGGCAGTGATTTTCCACTTTGTAAATGGTGGACTGGAAGAAATCAAGCCTATTTACAATGCTTCCGCAAACACTTTGACCTTTACTGTAAATCACTTCTCCACTTTTGCTATTGCAGAAGCTAATAATACCGCAACAGCAGAAGGTACTGACAACGCATTTGGAAGATATCGTGACAATGTGGCAAGCGAGATCGCTAATGCCAAGGACGGTGCTACCGTTAAGATCAGCAGAGACAAGAACATCAATGCTCTGCCCAACGATATCATGCAGGCTCTGTACAAGAAGCAGACTGTAGCTCTGGAGCTGGAGTACACCTTCGAAGGCAACGAGTATACGGTAACCATCCCTGCCGGTAAGGCAGAAGACAATGCTATCGAATGGTATGGTCCTCTGTACCTGCAGATGCGTTACGGCAAATAAGTAACCGTAAGGAAATGAAATAACCGGGAAATATAAGGCACTCTTCAGTCAATGAGGGGTGCCTTGTTTTTCAGTCTGAAGGATAATGTAAGCTATGAAGAAACAGGAACAAAATACAAAAGAGACCGTGAGTATGCTGGTTTATGGGTATCTGGTGATTCTTTTTGCCGGTTTACCGCTGTATATGCAGAACAAGCTGGTGATGATAGGAAATGCAAAATATTTGTTTTTCCGGAATACTACGCTGGTGCTGGGGGCTTTTGTGGTGCTGACTGTACTGTGGCAGAGGATCCGGGGAGAACAGACAACGAAACGGACGTGGAAGAAAACGGATGTGTTTATGCTGTTGTATCTGGTGTCTGCAATCTTTTCTTATGGAATCAGTCCCTGCAGGGAGGATGTCCTTTTAGGGTATCCCGGCTGGTATATGGGGCTGGTGACCCAGGGACTGCTGGTAGGAATCTATTTTGCGGTATCCCGGTATTATGACGGCAGCAGAAGTATCTGGTGGATTGCCGGGATCACAGCGGGAATCGTGGCACTGATCGGACTGTTGAACCGTCTGGACATCGATGTGCTGGGAACTTTCCGCGGAATGGAAAACGGAGAATGGAACCGGACCCAGCTGTTGTCCACCATCGGTAACAACAACTGGTATGCAGGCTATATCAGTGTGACGGCAGGTATCTCTCTGGCAGCAGCTTTTATGGGAAAACAACAGGTCAGAGCACTGGGACTGCTCGGGAGCTTTTTGTTTTTTGCATCGGCTATTACTTCCAACAGTACTACAGCTATACTGGCAGCCTGCGGATTAAGCCTGCTGTTACTGTTGCTTTCTCTGCGGAAGAGAGGCCGGCTGCTGCGGGCGTTGGAGATCCTGATGCTTTTACCGCTTTCGGTATTTATGGTCAGGATGTTTTTGCTGTTACATCTGACCGGCCTGGTGCTGGCAGGGGATGCCGAAAAAAGACTTTTTTTTACCCCGGCCTGGTATGTGGTGTTTGTTGTGGAAGTGGCGGTATATCTGATTTTGCAGCTGCGGGAGAGACAGGAGAGAAGTGACCGGCTGGAGAGCGGCCGGGTTTTTCGGACCGTTGTGGGGCTTGCGGTTGCGGTGACGCTGGCGGCACTGCTTCTTGGCTGTCTGCTGGTGGCGGGATATCTGCCCGGCAGTGATAAAGTGTCGGAAGTTGCCAACGGCCGACTGGCACTGTGGAAGGTCACGATTCTTACTTACGGAAAAGAGGGACTCCTGTTTCAGATATTCGGTATGGGCCCTGACAGCTTCTATTATGCGCTCTATCAATGGGGCAGTGATGCCATGGACTGGATCAACCGGGGACTTCTGGACAACAATATCTATTCCAATGCCCACAACGAATGGCTGACCCTCCTGGTACAGCAGGGAATTCTGGGAGTCATTGCCTACGGTGGAATCTTCCTCACTGCATTCCGGAACCTTCGAATCTCCGCAACCAGGGATCCCCGGGCACTTGCAGTTTTCCTCGGCCTCACCGGCTATTTGATCTGCTCACTGTTCACTTTTCAACATGTGTTGTCCACACCCTTTGCCTTTGCTCTTCTGGGAATGGCAGAGGGTGTTTTATGTAAAGTCATCTTAATAAAGTTTTAAAGGTTTTTCCTGTTTTTTATTAATCTGTTATCTGCTACAATAAATTCATCAGCGGGACATCTGTGGACAAAGCAGATGTTCTGGCAGCGTAAGGGAAAGCTCCTTGCGCAGGAAGTGTCCGGGCTGCAGCCACCGGCACAGAAATGAGGGAGAGTATGTACAATATATTGATCTGTGATGATGAGAAGGATATCGTAAACGCGTTAAAGATATACTTAAATGACACCAATTATCATTTTCTGGAGGCTTTTGACGGCGAGGAAGCCGTACATATGGTAGAGACGAATGAGGTGCATCTGGTACTGATGGATATTATGATGCCGAAGCTGGACGGCATACAGGCGATGATCAGGATCCGGGAGAAGAGTAATGTCCCGGTGATCCTGCTGACAGCCAAGGGTGAGGATTCCGACAAGGTACTGGGACTTACGGTAGGAGCGGATGACTATATCACGAAGCCGTTTAATCCCATCGAAGTATCCGCCAGAGTCAAATCCCAACTGCGTCGCTATATGCAGCTGGGTGGAGGTACTGTCCGGCCAGATGTGATAAGAGTCGGTGGTATCGAACTGGATGACAAGGAGAAAAGGGTGATGCTGGACGGCGAGCCGGTAGCACTGACCCCTACGGAATATGATATTTTAAAGCTGCTGATGCAGAATCCGGGGCAGGTATTTTCTCCGAGAGAGATTTATTCGAAGATCTGGAATGATCTGCCACTTGCCAGCGAGAATACCGTGGCAGTCCATATCCGGCATCTGCGGGAAAAGTTAGAGATCAACCCGGCGGAACCCAGATATCTGAAGGTGGTCTGGGGACAGGGCTACAAGTGTGAGAAGCAGGGATAAGAGCAGGCAGGAGAGCGGAGCAGCTTGGGGAAATAAGGAGACAGGAATATGGATAACAGGGAAGAAAACAGCAGGAATACAGAACAGGCCAGAGTGGATAATCCGGTGGAAAATACAGTGAGTACGATGGTAGAAACAGCTTTGTCAGAGAATAAAAGGGAACGGAAAAAAAGAGAAAAAGCCGAGAAAAAAAAGAATGCGCCGGCACAGGGAAACAGTCTGTTGGGCAGCACATTGGCAAAGGTCGTGGCATTTGTTCTGATGATCGCAGCCGCAATTGTGGGGGTGTTGGGACTCTATGGTACCTGCATGCTTGCAGATAGTGGAGCGTATTCCTCCGGTGAAATGATGTTTATCCATGATCAGCTGTTGTACCGGCAGGTCAATCAGGATCTGTATCGGATACGCGACTGGTATGAGAATGAGAGCTTGCAGACCATGGAAGCTTATTGCAGGCAGCGGAACATCTGGGTAAAGGTGGAGAGCTACGATCTGGATACGGATGAATTTCTGGGAGAATGGAAGAACGAGGATTATGTAGACAAGACAAATGATCTGACTTACCGGCTGGAGTCTCAGGTGCAGCATAGGAATGATAACACCTATATCAACACAGAAACTTCCTCTGTCTCTGATAGTTATGAAAGTTATGGAAGCTCTGATATCATGGAGCTTGAACCATCTGTCAATACCGGGTCTGATGTGGAAAGCATAACGGCAGCGGAGCAGGAAGCCCTTTCCTCCGGCAATCTGGAGAAATATCTGGATCTGGGGGACAGCGTATCCTTAGGTGGAGAGATTTATGTGCCGGTTGAACGGGCGGAACAATATGCAAAATGGATGATCGAGGATGCCTTAAGTGAGACAGAACGGCTGCAGGAAGAGGCTGCAGAGGAAGCATTAGCAGAGCGTAACAAGCGTATTGTGGTTACCCTGACAGCGAATCCCAGCCTGCCGAAGGAAGATGAATATGCCCTGATCTATCATCAGGCAGAGCAGCTTTATGATAACCGAAATGTGATCCCCGTGGTATGCTGTGCGGGAACGGTACTGGCATTCTTATGCTTTATTTTCCTGTTGTGCAGTGCCGGACATAAGAATGGCAGGGAGGGTATTACTCCCAGTGCAATCCATGAGATCCACCTGGATGTGTATACAGTGGTCGTTGCCGTTGGAGCTTTTACCGGTCTGTACCTGGCTTTTGGATGGATCGGTATGAACCCAAGTATGATCAATCTGATCGTGCTGATGGTACTGTTTGCGGCAGAGGTGATATGGTGCACCCTGTACTTCATGGAGCTGGCCATCCGCCTGAAAATGGGAAAATGGTGGCAGAATACGATCCTGTATAGAGTGTTCCGGTTCTTCGGAAGATTCTGCAAGAGAGTTTTCCGCGGTATTGTGAAATTGATCCGTGGGATTCCTATGGTATGGAGAACAGCACTTTTGTGCCTTGCAGTCTGCGTGGTAGAGTTTTTCGGTTTAATGCTGTTTTATAATAATACAGATGTATTACTCTTTTTCTGGGCCATAGAGAAATTTATTCTGTGCGGTGCGATTACTTTTGTCGCATTGATGTGCAAAGAACTGCAGGAGGGCAGTGAAGCATTAGCGGACGGAGACCTGAATCATAAGCTGGATACCTCCCATATGGTATTGTCCTTCAAGGAGCACGGAGAGAACCTGAACCGCATCGGCGAGGGGATTTCCGCAGCCGTGGAACAGAGGATGAAGAGCGAACATCTGAAGACGGAGCTGATCACGAATGTGTCCCATGACATCAAGACCCCGCTGACTTCCATTATCAATTATGCGGATCTCATCGGAAAAGAAGTGGAAGAGAACGACGCAGTCACAGGGAACAGCCTGACGGATCCGGATTCTGAAAAGAAACAGTGGATCTCGGAGTATGCGGAAGTGTTGTTACGCCAGTCCAAGAAGTTGAAAAAACTGTTGGACGATCTGCTGGAGGCTTCCAAAGCCACCACAGGCAATCTGGAAGTACACCCGGAAGTCTGCGATGTATCGGTACTGTTGTCACAGGCGGCGGGGGAATACGAGCAGCGATTCTCTGACAAGAAGCTGGAAACTATCGTAAAACAGCCGGAGGAGACCGTAAAGGTCATGGCGGACGGCAGGCATCTGTGGAGAGTGTTTGACAATCTGCTGAATAATATTTACAAATATGCCCAGGCAGGTAGCCGCGTCTACCTGAACGTGGAGCATGACGGTCAGGATGTGAGAATCATTTTCCGGAATATGTCAGCCTTCCCGCTGGAGATGTCACCGGAAGCACCGGAAGCGCGGTTCACGAGGGGAGACAAATCCCGCCACATGGAGGGCAACGGTCTGGGATTATCCATAGCCAAGAGCCTGACGGAACTGCAGAATGGTGATATGCAGATTGTCACGGACGGCGACCTGTTCAAGGTGGTGATCACTCTGCCAGAGACAGAGTAACAGTTGTTCGTTGGATTCGTTGGGTTTACGAATGTAAGTATGTGACAGTGCGGATAAGATTTGTAAATTTTCTAAAAATAGTATTGACAAAATAGAAAATAGAGATTATTCTAAGACACATAAACAACTTTCATAAGTTTACCAAACCTGTGAGGAAGAGTAGTAAGCCTTAGGGAATTTTACAGAGAGCCGTGGATGGTGGGATCACGGTAAAGGAACTTTCGCCGAATGGACTTCCGAGGCTGGCCCGAGAACAGATCAGTTTTAGGCGTCAGCGGGATTCGGACCCGTTATCAAGCCGATGGATATGATAGTATCCAGAGAGAGTGGACACAATTCGCAGGAATTGTCAAATTGAGTGGCACCACGATGATGAGCAAGAGCTTATTACCGTCTCAAGTGTATAGCAATATACATTTGAGGCGGTTTTTTGTTATGAAAGTCTTTCAATCCACATGACGCTTGTATGCAAATACGAATGTGGGTACAGATGCGAAAGCATCTGGCTTTCATGACAGTGAAAGGTTCAGTAATCTTATGAGCAAACTATTTTATGGTATGCGCTGCATATCATGGTACGCAGGACGTACAGAAAGCGAGGAATAAGATTATGAAGAAGAGAATTTTGGCAGCAGTATTAACCGCAGTTATGGCAATGGGTGCCCTCACCGGATGTGGCAGCACCGCAGGCAAGGACAATTACACCATTGGTATCATGCAGTATGCCGTACATGGTTCCCTGGACAACTGTCGTGAAGGATTTATTCAGGGGCTGGCAGAGGAAGGTATTGTAGAGGGTGAGAACCTGACGATCGAATATGTCAATGCACAGGCAGACAACGGAACTTCCGCCATGACCGCCAGCAACTTCGTAAGTAAGAAAGTAGATATGATCTGTGCTATCGCAACTCCTTGCGCTATGGCAGCATACAATGCTACAATGAATACAGATATTCCCGTGATCTACACTGCAGTATCTGATCCTGTGGAAGCAGGTCTGGCCAATGAGGATGGTACTCCCGTAGGCAACATCACCGGTACTTCCGATGCACTGGCAGTAGATGCACAGTTGAAAATGATCCGTGAGGTACTTCCTGAAGCGAAGACCATCGGTATCATCTACACCACCAGCGAAGCAAACTCCATCAGTACCATTGCAGAGTACAAGGCTCTGGCAGGCAACTACGGATTCGAGATCGTGGACAGCGGTGTTACCGCAATGTCTGAGGTAGCTCTGGCAGCAGCGGATATCGCATCCAAGGTAGACTGCATTACCAACCTGACCGACAACACCGTAGTAAGCGCACTGCAGACGGTATTGGATGAGGCTGGCAAGGCAGGCATCCCCGTATTTGGTTCCGAAGTAGAGCAGGTTAAGGCTGGCTGCGTGGCATCCATGGGTCTGGAATACATCGAACTCGGCAAGCAGACCGGTAAGATGGCAGCAAGAGTCCTGAAGGGAGAGGCAGAAGCTTCCGAACTGAATTTCGAAGTAATCTCCGAGCCCAGCCTGTATGTGAACTTTGCAGCAGCAGAGAAGATCAACCTGGAACTTCCCGAGAATTACAAGACCGATGCTTACCAGTCCTTTGATGAGATCGTAGTACAGTAATCAGGAAATAGCTGCCGACAGGCAGAAAATAATAGAGTAATCCGGATATACAGGATTTTAAGAATGGAGAAAAATATGGCGTTATTATTAAGCGTACTGGAACAAGGAATGATCTACGGCATCCTGGCACTGGGTGTCTACATTACCTATAAAATACTGGATTTCCCGGATCTTACGGTCGATGGCAGCTTCCCCTTTGGGGCTGCCATCACTGTGCGTCTGATCAACGGTTTCGGCGTCCCGGCAATCCTCACCCTTCCCATTGCATTCTTAGGCGGAGCACTGGTGGGAATCTGTACCGGATTGATCCATGTGAAGTTGAAAGTAAGAGACCTGCTTTCCGGTATCATTATGATGACCGGTCTGTATACCATCAATCTGTGGGTGGCAGGCTCCGGCTATGTAGCTATTTTTGATAAGGAAAATATTTTCAACAACAGCTTTGTGAACAGCATTACCCCCTCTTTTTTGTCGAATTTCAAAAATGTGATCATTATTTTCCTGATCACCATGGTGGCAAAATATCTTTTAGACTGGTATATGAGTACCAAGTCCGGATTCCTGTTGCGTGCCGTAGGTGACAATGATACTATCGTTACCAGCCTCGGTGTGGATAAAGGACTGGTGAAGATTGTGGGACTGTCCATTGCCAATGGTCTGGTATCCTTAAGCGGTTGTATCTATGCACAGCAGCAGAGAAGTTTTGAGATTTCCATCGGAACCGGTGCGGTAGTCATCGGTCTGGCCAGCGTTATCATCGGCACCAGCCTGTTCAAGAAGGTAACATTTTTCCGTGTGACCAGCAGTGTTGTGGTGGGATCCATTCTGTATAAGGCATGTGTGGCAGTAGCCATGTTCGCAGGTATCAGCCCTAATGCCATCAAGCTGATCACAGCAGTCCTGTTCCTGATCATTCTGGTGGTCAGCATGGACAGAAAGAAGGTGAAAGCATGCTAGAACTTATCAATATCAACAAGAATTACAATCCCGGTTCGGTCAACGAGCTGTGCCTGTTCAAGGATTTCAACCTTACGGTAAAGGACGGAGAATTCGTATCCGTTGTAGGAAGCAACGGTTCCGGTAAGACTTCCATGCTGAACATCATCTGTGGAAGCATTGCGGTGGACAGCGGCAAGATCCTGATCCACGGAGAAGATATTACGAGACAGAAGGATTATATTCGTCAGCGTCGGATCGGCAGAGTCTATCAGGATCCTTCCAAGGGAACCTGCCCCGGCATGACGATTTTAGAGAACATGTCCATTGCGGAGAATAAGGGCAAGCCTTATAACCTGGGACGTGGTGTGAATAAAGCAAAGCTGGAAGAGTATCGCGGGATGTTACGTCCCTTAAATCTGGGACTGGAAGATAAGATGGGTGTGCAGGTCGGCTCCCTCTCCGGAGGACAGAGACAGGCACTGGCGCTGCTCATGGCTACCATGACACCGATTGATTTCCTCATTCTGGATGAGCATACCGCTGCGCTGGATCCCAAGACTGCGGAGATCATCATGGAGCTCACCGATCAGGTCGTAAAGGAGAAGAAAGTGACCACTATTATGGTCACCCACAATCTGCGCTATGCCGTGGAATACGGTAACCGCCTGATCATGATGCACGAAGGAAAAGCCATCCTCGACAAAGCCGGAGAAGCGAAGAAGACCATCAACACCGAGGAGATCATGGCGATCTTCAACCGCATCAGCGTAGAGTGCGGTAACTAAATGGAAAGTTACGCGAGCAATGAGCCGCGCATAGGCATAGTGAAGACAGCGATGGGCGCTTGCGCACAATTCGCTGTCTTTACTTATGCCGAGATGCGGCGAACGCCGCGATATGAAATAAGATTGGCAGCG
>ERZ780026.108-NODE-108-length-49402-cov-9.24901_pt1 | contig 49402 bp, 41 predicted proteins | sample MGYA00511861_ERZ780026 | MGnify/ENA primary metagenome ERZ780026 (study PRJEB29588, sample SAMEA1972002) | human gut metagenome | biome: human gut; feature: human-associated habitat; material: faeces | place: Denmark | collected 2008/2010 ...
CTTGAGATATGTTTCAGAATCAAAGTTTTCTCCATCATTATAACCTTTTTGTCCCTTTTTACAAACCCCAAATGTGATTTTTCAGCGCCGCTATCTTTTTGATCTGCGGATAGGGAATGTCATACACTGGCAGATCTGCCAGTACTCCCAGTTTTCGTTTGTTGGCTTTTTCCATTCTTATCATTTCTGTGGCGGAATAGATGATCTCCTCTGCACCCGATACCTGTTTCATTTCTTTTTTCTGATATCTTACCAGTTCCAGCATATTTCCCTGATTTTGACGGTAGATTCTTAACCGGGACATCTTATCTGCCCCGGTTCTGCACCATCCCAATGGTCTTGAACTCATCCTGTCTGCGTACACATGGCTCACATGCCCTTCTGCGGAACATCTTACATTGCTGTCCCCGGATTTCATGGCAATCATGATTCCAGACCAGTTCCCCAGTATGTATGCCTTCGCCTGTTCCACTGCCTTTCGCTTTGTTTCTTTGTCTGTGATTCCTATGATCCGGTCAAAGGCTCCCTCTGCCATCCACTTTTTCTTTCTGTGAATGGCTCTGTATATTTCACCCCTGGCATCCTCCGCTGAGTCTTCCAGGTGGGATGTTGCCGCTATGATGTATTTATGCATATGATATTTATCAAGGGCATACTTGGACTTCGGAATGATCTTTTCTCCTGTGCGTATCCATGCTGCTCCGTCCCCGTTGATATAAATCCTCTCAACAGCATCCAGATCATAAGCTTCATCCAGATACTCCAATACTTCTGTCCATAGTCTACCGCCTGCTTCCTGCCCATCATAAACACCTCCGAAATACTTCGGATTTATCAAGTGGGGACGTCCTTCCTCATCACCTTCTACACCTTCATAAACGTATATGATCCAGGGCATTACGGTATTTATGCGGGGATTCCTGATATCCCCTTTCTTCTCCAGATACTGAAGGGCCACATGGTCTTCATCCGCATCTATGTAAAGTGTTCTCAGTTCTTTCTTTTCCACAGTCTTCAGGGCAGGGAACTCCAGCCTGTGCAACTTGTTCATTACAGCTTCTTTGCTTATGGATTCACCGTTTATGCTGGCACTGGCACCGCCTTTTCGATAGCTGCTCTCGGATGCTTCCAGTAGAATTCTCGCTTCTGCATCTTCGGTTATCCTGGCATGATGCCCCAGCCCCATCAGCTGATCCAGAAGGTAACAGGATTCACCGGTAGCAACATTTTTGAACAGAGTTTTGTGATATACCACTTCTCCAAGACTGGTCAGCAGGGAAGTTTCATCTCTTCTGACAATGTACCAGCCCTGGCGCAGATCCTTTCTTTCCCGCAGCAATTCATCATAGGATTCCCATTCTTCCGCTATCATGCTGCATCCAAGTCTGGTCACCTCATCCGTCACACCATAGACCATTTCTGCAATCTTTGTCAGGTCATCTGTATAAGTTTTGAAAACATTTGTTAATCTTTTTACCCCATTCTCGCAAAAGTGTTGTATACTGGTAATCATGAAAGCACCCTCCTTGGATTTTTGTCTCGTCAACTTCAATCCTAACACAGGATCCCGGTGCTTTCTTTCTTTTTTCTATTAACTTTTCCTACAAAAACTTTACCCTACGTGAGTGTAGAAAAAATCTGCTCTGTTGGCTGTATTCTACACTCTTAAAATTCACAAAAAACAAATGACATAAACTACTTAAGCATAAGGGTATGTATATTTTTCATGATGAGTCTGTTGTGCAATTTGACGAACACCAAAAAAATAGCTGCTATTTTCTTTGATATATCTGCTCTGAAATAGAAAATTGCATCAGAGTAAACTTCTAATGCAATCATCTGAATTTTTTACTATGTGATTTTGTGTCAGTATCTACTTGGGTTATTTTTTGAATTATTTGCTGGTGGTGTTTATTTACTGTTTTTTATAGGCACTTATGCTATGGTAATTATAGGTACATTTTATCTCACTATCTATTTATTCTCCCAAACTGCTATTTTTCTATTATTTTCATGCTGATTTTTTATAAAAATAAATTGTTTAGCAAAAATATTGATTCACTTTTTCTGTTTTTTCCATATTTTTTTCTTTATTGATTTTTTCAAAAATCCACATTTTTATAAGTGATATAAAAATCTGCTTTTTCAGAGCCTTCTCACTAGTCCTAGAAACTGTAGCAATTTTAGGTTGTGATAGACAAAAGAAAAGCACTACCGCTGGGGTAATGCTTTTGCTTGTGTTGAAATGTATTTAGTTTTGAAAGGCTCTGCGCAAACGCTTTTTGTATGCTGTTTCTATATCGTCATAGAAATCTACGTCTGCTCTCCAGTCTCCATCTACTGGTACTTCTGCAAACATTACATTGCAACACCTTCCATCTGGATATATCATTGTTAAACCTATTATGTTTCCCCTTCTGAAACTCTTGAATCTTAATCCCATATCTGTTGCCTCCTATGGTTATGCTAATTGCTCTGCTTCTTCTGCCTGTTGCTGTTGAGCTGATTGCATTGCTTTATTCAAGCGTTCCTCATACGCAGATAAGACTTTATCATAGCATTCCATATCTGCCCTCCAGTCTCCTCCTTGTGGCATCTCCATGGTGATTACTGTTTTCTGCTCTCCTGTTGGTATGACCATAGAAATGTTGATTTTCTTTCCTGTCCTGTAGCCTTTGAATTTTACCTGCATGGCTGTATCCTCCTTATCAAAAATATTTTTTCTTTCTTCTCAATATAAAGTGCTGAATACTGTCAGGAGTTTTTACTTTGCAGCATTTCTTCATGCTAATTCGCTTAGTAACTGTATTGATTACATTATCAAATGTATTTCCATACTATCAGCAGTATTTTTCAATTTTCCTTGTTTTCAGTGGGTGTATATATTAATTTGATTCCAATGCCTACTTTATCGGTCTAATCAACAATGATTCCAAACAATACTAATCTGTGCTATTATGAATCTATAAAATTGTGAGCGAGGAAAAAGCATGGCAGAACATTTCAAGCTGGAAATTACAAACAGAAGTACAAAGATTACCACGTGGACTGGTGTATCAGATGATTTTGCAAATGAATACAAAGAACGCTTAGGGGTTGATGACAGCTTACCAGACGATTATATCCCTGCCCCCATGAGTGATGCATTAAAAACTGTGCTGAATCCACCACCACCCGAAAATGCTGATAAAGATAAACCAAATGAGAATCAGATTGTCTCTAAAAGTTCTGCCAAGAAAAATGATGGTAAATATGCAAAATACAATTATGCAAAGCGTGTGAAGAAAAGACGCTCAACTTTCAGAACTCTTGCATATATCAATTTTAGAACTCCAAATGTACAATTTGTTACTCTCACTTTTGACACTCGAATATTTGATAATGCAAATGACCTACAAACTTGTCATAAAGCATTTCAAAAATTTATTAAACGTATTCGACACCAATATGATGATTTTCGGTATCTCGCTGTGTTCAGCCGACAAACCAATAAGAACTGGCATTATCATATGATTTGTAATTTTGATGAAACTGTATCTGGTAAAACTATTCATGACCTCTGGACTTATGGTATTGTTCATAATACTGTGCTTACAAAATATGATGAATTTGATACAAAAGTGTCCTATTGCATTGACAACATGGAATCAGTTTCTTGGGATGAATTGCAGGGTGAAAAAGGTTATCTAAACTCAAAAGGCTTGCAGAATAAAATTGTTCTAAGGTCTTGGAATGAAAATGAATCTGATATGGCTTATGAATATCTGCGTCAGATACTGCAAAGTGATGATATTCCCTATGCACTTCATAGTGTCACTAAAAAAGACAAACTGCCTTCATCATCTAAAGCTTACGATATAAACTATCTGGTTTCACATAAGGGATTTGCTGAGCTGTTTGCCAAGCCCATTGTTGCAAAAAAGAAATAAGTGTTTTTAATATAAATATAGTATGAATATGACCATAGCTGTCACATGTGAATTGATTTTATCTGATGAATTATGATTGTATTTTATATGTGTCTGTTGTTCTAAAAATGAGCAAAAAAATAAACCCTACTGGGTCATTTACTACAATACCATTAATGGTGAGAGCAGTGCTGGTGTCAAATCTGTAGGATGAGGATGTGGTTGAACATATTCCAGCTGAACCAACTGTTGCCTTATAAGTAGTTGACATATCAGGTGACCTGTTTATAAATCTAGTTGCAAAGGTTTCATTATACTCGGTACCTGATTTGCGTGTGCCCTGTGGGGTGTTGGCTGATTTAAAGTTATATGCTGAATCATATGCCAAGCTCGTTAAGTAGGATATTGCTCCACCATTTTTCCAATCTGCTAAGGTGAGGTGATCTTGCCTTCTAAACAATACTGTAATGTAATTGAAATTACTGATTGATTGGGTATTTTGTGAGGTTCCTGAACGTGTACTGGTGTTGTCCTTATAATATTTGTTGCTGGTGGTTATGGTGTTTACTGCTGGCTGGTTGTAGGTGATGCTATCATTTTTTGATACTACTGCTTTGTTGATGGTGGAAGTATCAAGGGTGATGCCTAGGCTGGTGGTGTTGTCTGTCCATGTGAAGGAGGTACATGGGGTGTCATAACATGAGTTGGAGTGGGAGTGTTCTTCTGTTGAACAATCTAAACTTTTATTACCAAGGGCATCTGTAGAATAACAACTGCTACCATGTGAGTGCTCACTCTTTCCACAACCTAAATTATGTCCATTGCCACCATGGGATGTGCAGGATGTTTGGGTTGGGGCTGGGGCTATCCATGTGAAGTTGTGGGTAAATAGCTGCTGTGTTGTGCTGTTGGCATCTGGAGTCATAAAGCTTACTCGCTTGGTTATTTGGGATTGCTGGAGCTGGAAGTCATAAGGTTGTGGTGGATTTGGATTGACTTCTGTTTTTTTGTAAAGGATATAGAGATATTTTTCTCCAGTATCTTGGTCGAGGAGAATTTCTTGGGAGGAGATTCCTGTGTGGAGTACTGGGGTTACTGCTGTGTAATCTGATTTTTGTCTGAGACTTCTATCAGTAGAGGATGCCTTCCAGCCTTCGATTTCATAACCTTCCTCCGCATCTATAGAGATGTAAGCTGTTGTCCCTGATTGCTCAAACCAATTATAATCTGTGGCTTCTTCAAGGATGGTGCCATCGGATGATATTTTCTGGGTGTAATAGAGCTTTTTGATGGTACAGTCGCCATCGGTAGCTTTGTCTGGGGATGGGGTTTCGGTGTTGCCTGGGGTGCCTTTGGATTCATCATAGGTGTGGATTGGTGGAATTTGAAAGCCTGTGATGTCGATGGATGCCATTGCAATGCCTTCACTTCCAATTTCTCTTGCTGAACCTATTCTATATACTGAACTTGTTAAACCTGTATATTTAGTTTTAGCTCCTGTCATTCCACCAGCATAAGATGCTACTTCAATATCTTCTGATAAGCATAAGCTGAATGGTAACTGCTTGTTATACAATTTATAAGTGTATCTTCCACCACCTTCTTGCCCAGCAGCATTATCGGATACATCTATTAATCTATAACCTGTACCTATATATGCAATCGGTGACCACCCATCTTCATTTGTTGCTCCTGCTGGCATTGGACTGCCTGCTTTCCATTCCATTTTCGTTGCATCTATTGTGTCATTTGCAAAGGTGTTGTTGGTATACATATAATTGACTGATACTGGCTCTACTATGGCACTCCATTTTGTATCTGGTTTTGCTAATTGTTCAAGTGCTCTTGTACCTCCGCCACTAATAAAAACAAAATATGCCCAGTTTGGTAAAGGTTGTAGTACCCCTTTTATGTTTAATTTTGCTCCTGAATCCTCCATGAGGTATGCCATGGAGCTTGAACCATTTGCTTGCCAGCCTCCTGAATATGCTACTGGAGATACATTATCTCTCCAATAAATATGTGATGTAGCATCCCCAATACTAGCCCCAGGAATTGCACCACCAATTCTTTTGCTTAGTGCATCTTTTCCTGTTATGCCTTTCACACTTCCTAGTGCTGCATTTGTGTATCTTCCAAACTCTCCTACTCCTGCTTTATCCATGACTAAACCATGGGTTTGAATTACACCTTTTTCATCTACTACATAAAACAGGACACCACATCGTTTAGATGATGCTGCCCAGTAGAGATATCCTGCTTGCTCATTTGTTGATTCATCGTCCTCATTTGCACTATATGAATCAAGATTCATTGTTTGACCTAAGCCTGATCCTGAGTCGCCTGCTGCATAGGCAGAGATTGGCTTAGATATAAACAGTGCTGTGAAAATAAACAATATTGAAAATATCATACATAGGATTGTGTATGAAATTTTGTTATTGCTTGTGCGTTGCTTTTCCATGCTGTTCCTCCTTGTTTTGATGAAAAATAAATTTTATTCTTACTTTAAAAAAGGGCATGAAAAAATGCACCCTTGCTTATCTTGGGTGCATTTTAACTGTAAACTTTTATCTTAGTTGTTTGGATTATAGCTACCATCTAAGTCAATGATAAACCCATCGCCATCTGGGTCATCATATACATCATACCCGTCTGCCTCAGCTCGGTCTCTAAAATCTTGCTTGATGAATGCTTCCCATTCATCATTGGTACCACTAAATTGTGTTCCATCCGGAAGGTAATCTCCTACATGATAAACTGTGCCATACAATGGATCTCCCTCTTTCATATAGACCGCATAAGATGGCTGATCACCTGCTCCCTTGCCATGGTCATAGCACCAAGTCCAACCGAAGGCATAATCAGCACCATTTTCCTGTGCATATATTTCATACTGATGAACTGCATCCCATGCACCATTGATGTCTGCCCATTTAGAACTTCGTATTTCATTTTCATCATCATTGTACTAAGATGATGTTGAAGTGTCTGTGGTTGGTGTCTGATACTGTGAATACAGTGTGTTTCCTACATTACTGGTGTAATTGGTTGCCATGGTGATAAACAAGCTAACTGCATCTGCTTTTGTTAATGCTGAATCCCAATCCTCTAAGTCTGCTTCTGCAAGATATCCATTCTTGATTGCTAATTTGAATGTTTCGTATAAGTCAGTTGGTACACCTTTGCTTGCATCAGAGATTGCTTCACTATATTTAATGTTTCCTGCATCAGATACTGTTGATATTGTTATATCTGATGTATCTGAATATAAATCTGTGTATCCCCACTCTTCAAGCGTTGCTAAATAATCAGCACGAATGTAATTGGTTACTAATGCTATGTACTCTCCTTTTGTCATTGTACCATTAAAGGACTGCTCTGTTAAACCATTCTCTGTATTGATGTAACTGTATTCGTTCATTGGTGCTGCGAAGTTGGTGTACTGTGATTCACCTACTACTGATGTGAAATCGTTGTTGGTCTCTGGTGCCTGCTGGTCGTTGACTGGTGTTGTGGCTCTCATTAATAATGCCATTGCCTGTGCTCTGCTGATGGTTGAATCGCCATCAAACTGCCCATCCTCTTGGTCTGGAAGCAATTCAAAGTAGGCATTGATAGTTGCATATGGTGCATTGATATCATCTGCTTCTATGTCTGTGTAATTCTCTGTTGCTATCTCTCCAAACTTTGTCATTGCATCTATATTTGCAAAGTAACTAGAAATTGCAGAGTTCTTTGTTGCCATGTATAAGGTAACATTTTGGTCTGCTTCTTGTGTTTTTGGATTGTAATATAATGTTCCTTCTTTGTTGCCTGTGGTTCCTGTGACGCCTACGTACTCTTCAAAGGCTGCACGCAGTTCTGGATGTGTTTCAAGGGATGAGAGCTGGAGCCATGGGAGCAACTCTACTGCTGATTCCTCTGTGGTATCATAATCGGGGACTGCATACTCCAGTTCTATCTGCTCGGTTTCTCGCATCATATCATATGCCTCTTGTTTAGTTGTTGATGCACAACCGAAAAGTTGTGACGCAATAATCACCATCGTGATTGTGGGGATGATTACTCTTTTGATTTTCATGTATTTGCCACTCATTGTATATGTTCCTCCTGTTTTGATAATGAGCGAGGGCATCTATGCGATGCCCCCTAAACTAAAAAAAATGAACAAATTAAAAACTAATTATTTTTATTAAACTGCTTTTATTTATGCTTAGCTCTTTTTATTGCCTGTGCAACATCTTTTATCAAACTTGATATTTCTCCTATATTTTCAAGAAAGCTAATCTTTCCAAGGCTATCAAATAAAGTCAAATTAAGTTTTTCAATATTCAACAATGAAAATGATACATGCTCAATTTTTATATCCTCTGATTTTTGTTTCAAGTACTCTTTAAATAATTCAATGTATTGTTTGCCATCTACTGTCAATTCATCACCATTATGTATGTACCCATAATATCCCAATACATTTGCTATTCTACTAAAGTCCTCTGGACTCATAATGCCATTATTATTAAGTATCTCTTTTATTCCACCAGCTGGCATATTATCTGGATGTACCCTATCAAATGTTTCAATTTCATCAATAATTATTAAAAGCTCTAACTGCTCTGTTGTTAATGCCTGTTGTGTACCCATAGTTTATCCTCCACTGTTTTCTACTTACTGTATTGAAATATTCGTATTAGTTGCATTTTACTACTTTTAGCAGTATTTAACAACCCATTGTAGCATATAACTAGATAAACTGTGCATATAACTGTGGAGGTCTGGTTATGCTTGAAAATTTAGGGTACAAACTGAAAACTTTGCGTGTTAGAAATCAGCTTTCAAGAAAGCAAGTTGCTGAATTAGTTGGTGTGTCTGTAAGCACCATTGGTTTATATGAAAGTAATGAGCGACTCCCCTCCCTTCCCGTGCTTGTAAAATTGGCTTGTCAATACAAGACCTCTGTAGACTATCTTCTTAATATTGATACAAGCGATAAAAACTCTCTTTTCCTTGATGGATTGACTGATAAACAAATAAAAGCCTTAAAAATGACTGCTGAATGTTTTCGTAATTCTAATTGATATGCTTTAGCAGTTCTAAGCTTGACTTCAGTATCTTTTCTACGATAGATACAGTTCTGATTATGTGTTCATCATCCTCATTCGCTGAGAGTTCAACTTCAAGGAGCTGCAAAATATTCATTGCATCTCTTATCTGCTCCTCTATGTTTTCTTTTAATTCCTGATGTTCCATGAATTTTCCTCCTTTCCCCTTTATGGAGTTGGATGGTAACGCTGGGATATGATAATTGCAAGGTATTTTTGCAGAGAAAAAGCAGTAGTCACTTTCTGGCTACTGCTTTTCTGCTTTTTATTTCTGCTTAATTTAAGATGGTTTCAAATTCGTATGCTCCATCTTCTACTGCATATGGTGGTAAGATGTTGGTATTGTCATCTGGAAGTGTTGGATTTAAAAATAGTATGCCATAAACACTTGTTGACTCTGGACTATTCCAATATTTACTGTAATAGTAGCTTGGCTGGGTACAGGTAAACTTGATTGCATATACCGATGTACCTGTGGCTGACTCTGGATTACTGGTCTTGTAACTCTTTTTCTCATTTACGTCTACCTCCCATTGGTATTTCAATCTGAAATTTTTTAGATTAAACCAATAAAAATCGGTTCCTCAATTCTTCCGTTTTTGCTCAAATTTTTTCAAACCCTGATGCCTCCATACATTTTTACCTATATGCCCCCTGCAGAAATGACCTACTGCATCTTACAACCGTTCAGAAGTATAGAAAGAAATTTTACCCCTGATGAAAAATCACCCATACAAACTTATGATTTTTTGATATTGCTGGAATCACTTATTATGCCCTCTGAATGTAGCTAAAATTTTCAAGATGTAATAGCATGGATGCAATTACTGAATTTTTCCAGTGTTGCTGATTGCTTTTTTATTGGTTTCATACTCTTTTACTCTTCGGTAAAATGTGTTAGCTTTTATGTTGAGTTCTAACATAGCTTGTCTGGCTGTAATTTCATTTGCTTTCCATCTGGTGTAAATTATTACAAATTGCTCATTGTCTATTTGGATTGGTTTCCTGCCCTTGTATACACCTTTTGACTTTGCTATTGCTATTCCTTCTGCCTGTCGCTTGGCTCTTTTCTCAAGTTCTGCCTGTGCCAACTGTGCATATACCTCAATCAATAAATTAGTAACCATTTCTGTTACCCAACGATTACTCTCATCTACCTCATGTAACGTTGTTGGTATTTCCAAGATACGAACTATGATATTATGCTCTTTAAACCACATAAGTTCTTTCTTGATTAAATCTGCGTTTCTGCCTAGTCTGTCAAGCTCCTCCACAATTAACTCAATGGGTTCGTTTTTCAAGCTGGCTTTGGAAATATGCTCAAGAATGACTTTCATTTCCTGATATTGCTCACGCTCAAAATCTTTGCCTGTTTTCTTATCAACAAATATGTTGTTATCTGATATATCTGGTGCAAATTGTTTTACTGCTATGATTTGTCTGTCTATATTCTGGTCTTTTGTAGATATTCTACAGTAGGCGTATTTTAGTGACATGGGTTTGTTTCCTCCACATTTTAAAAATAATTTTTCTTATAATTCATCTCAATGTTACTTATGATGCATAAACCAAATTGTCGTGCTTGCCCTGTTTTGTTTCAATAAGCTATCTGTTTTCTATGAAATATTTCAAATATACAAATCACAGCCTCTTGACATACTTTTGCATATCCTCCCTACTAAGTCACAGGGGTATACCCTATTGAAATCGAGTAGGAGGCGGTGACTAACCGCCGTCCTCTCACACCACCGTGCGTACCGTTCGGTACACGGCGGTTTCAATAGTTGACGTGCATGGACTGGTACGCTGTCGCTAAATCATAGTAGCCCCAGCTTATCAGTCTTTCTTTATTCAACGCCCAGTTTACCGCTTTGTTCCCGGCATTAAACCAGTATCCTTTGCGGTCATTGGCGATTGTTGCCGCATAGTGACTGGCTACTCCCAGTCCGATTAGTTTTCTCATTCTCGTTCTGGGTAGTTTCCACTGCTTCCAGATACACATCCGTATCCTTCGGTACAGCCATCCATTCAGGTCTTCGATGTTTCTTTTCATGTCTGCTATACTATAGTAGTTCAGCCATCCCCTCATATAGATTTCTACTCGCTTCATGGCTTTCACTATACTTCTGCATCTGCTCCGAGAAGTGAGCCTGCGCAGGTTTTCCTTGGCTTTCTTCCATGACTTTTCATGCACACGGATATAGATTCCTTTTCCGTTCTTCCCATAACAAAAACCAAGGTATTTAAAATTTCGTATTGCAAACACACTGACCGTACGGCTTTTCTCCCGGTTCACCTTCAGTTTCAGCGTCCCTTCCAGATATTTCGTACTGCTCTCCAACAACCTCTCAGATGCCCGTTCACTCTTCGCTAACAGTACGATATCATCTGCATAGCGGATGCACGGTACCCCTCTTTTGTTGAATTCCTGGTCAAACTCATTAAGATAGACATTGGCTAACAGCGGGGAGAGATTTCCTCCCTGCGGCGAACCTTCTTCCGTCTTGACCACTACACCGTTTTCCATCACTCCGCTTTTCAGATACCTCTTTATCATCTGAATCACTCTTTCATCCTTTACATCTCTGCGCAGGATATTTACAAGGAATTCATGGTTCAGCGTATCGAAATACTTGGACAAGTCAAGGACGACCGCCCTTGTATATCCCTGTTCTGCATACTCCTTTATCCTCTGAACTGCATCTTTTGCACTCCGTTCCGGTCGGTATCCGAAACTTCCTTCTGCGAACTTCGGCTCATAAATCGGTATCAGCTGTTGTGATATCGCCTGCTGGATAATGCGGTCTGTGACGGTGGGAATACCAAGCTTTCGTACTCCGCCGTCCGGCTTCGGGATTTCCACTCTTCTGACCGGGGACGGGGTATAGTGCCCTTTCCGTATCCTCTCTGTCAGTTCATGGCTATGTTCCTTCAACCACGGAAACGCCTCTTCGATAGTCATTCCATCTACTCCCGGCGCTCCCTTGTTTGCCTTCACTCTTTTGTAAGCTCTGTTCAGATTGTCCTTACTCAGTATCTTACCTAAAATGTCTGGCTCTGCACTGTCTCTTTCTTTCCATATCCGGTTGAATGAGCGATGCGCTCTTACATACCCTTTACGTTCCGCGCTGTCTCTCTGCAAGCAGCTTTCCTTGTTTTCTGCATCCATCTGCCCATTCCTCCTTTCCGGGTCATACTTAAGACTCCTATTGATTCGGTCCTTCACCTCGAACGGATCTTGTTCCGTTTGGCTACTATGACCTCTGCTGACTTCTGTGCGTTCAGCATTGCTTTATGCAATGGTTACTTCTTTCAAAGCGTACCGCACAGACCTCCCTAGGTACCACACGTTTCTTCCTCTCCATCCATCTGCCTCATTTATCATGCATGATTCCGTGTAGTTATTGGGCTTCGATTTGGTGTGCAACCTTACCCTCATGCATAACCTCATATAAGATTTCTGTCCGTCAGACCAGAGATTTGCCCATGAGTTAGTATTTTCCTCACATCCAGCTTCCTTCAGATTCCACCTCACGATGGACACCCTTGCCTTCGGCTATATCCTTCCCACTACCGGGCGGATTCGGGACTTTAACCCGTTAGAAACGTGCGCCGCTAGGCGCACACAGAAAAAGGCGCTTTTACCGATCCGGTAAAAACGCCTTTGTTTTTATGGGTTACATATTATACAGTTTTGTGCGCTTTGTCAAGACTTTTATTTCATTAATTCTTTCAGGACCTCTTTTGCCTTCTCCAGCTGATTGTCCACCGGATCATCACTGTTGTAGTATGCTTCCCCGTCAAACTCGCATTCCACATCCGGTTCAATACCGGTTCCGTGGATATTGCGGCCATTGGGAGTATAGTAAGCGCTGATGGTGATCTTGATGGCGGATCCGTCGGTGAAGGGCATGATCTGCTGTACGATTCCTTTACCGAAGGTCGTGGTACCTACCAGGGTTCCAACGCCGTAGTCCTGGATTGCTCCGGCCAGAATCTCGGAGGCACTGGCACTGTTCATATCCACCAGTACCACCAGAGGTACTTCCAGAGGAGTCTTGCCGTCACAGGTATACTCTGTGCGCTTGCCTGCCTTGTCCTCGGTATATACGATCATGCCTTCCGGGAGCAGCTTTCTGGCAATTTTAACCACTGCATCCAGACTTCCACCGGGATTGCCCCGCAGATCCAGGATCAGGCCTTCCATGCCGGAGCCCTTCACGGTTGCCAGCGCATCGGTAAACTGGTCTATGGTCACATCGTCGAATTCCACGATCTGGATATATGCCATATTGTCATCCAACATTTCGTATTTTACGGTGGGACTCTCTACCTTGGCTCTCTCCACGGTGACGTGCAGATAATCCCCGGCGCCCTGTCTGACAATGGTCAGATCCACTGTGGTCCCGGCTTCTCCGCGGATCATATTCACCGCTTCCGTCAACGTCTTACCTGCAGTGGAGACACCGTCCACTTCATAGATAATATCGTTGGCACGCAGATCCACATCAGCTGCCGGTGCTCCTTCGATCACGCCGCTGATCTTGGGCAGATTGGTCTCGGAATCCATGCTGACATAGGCACCGATGCCAAAGTAAATGCCCTGTGTCTGTTCCGTCAGTTCATTCAGCTCCTCTGCGGTATAGTACTCGGAATACGGGTCATCCAGAGAGTCCATCAGGCCACGGAACATACCGTCTTCCAGCTGTTCATTGGTGACCTCACTCAGATAAAAGTTCTCCTTCACAGTGTCTTCCAGCAATTGCAGTTTTTTAATGGTCTGTGCATTGACCGCGGAATCTTCTCCATAGGATACCTGTGCTGCCACATCATCCTTCATGGTCATGATGTTGTGGATCTGAAAAGCGATAAAGATACCGCCCACGATCAGCAACGTGGCCGCAAAGCCAACGATAAGGCCACTGAGAAATAAGCCTTTTTTCTCGCCATCATTTGCCACCGGAGTTACAGAAGCCTGTTCTTCGGTGGTGGTTTCTAGTTCCTTATTTTCCTCCATAAATGCTCTCCTTTATTTCCAAGATATTGTCGCAACACGTCGCGCTTCTTGCCGCAACACGCATTTCTCCGTGCTCCGCACTCCCGAAATGCTGCATACATTCGCATTCCGGGCTATCGACGCTTCTCCACATTGGTTTGTCGCAACACGTCGCGCTTCTTGTCGCAACACGCATTTCTCCGTGCTTCGCACTCTCGAAATGCTGCATACATTCGCATTCCGGGCTATCGCCCTACTTGCTCATGTATGTTTGTTCTGCTAATCGCCAGAGCACTTTGCCTGCAAGCAGTCACGTGCCCTGCGATTGCAGAACTATTGCGACAGGTAGTTCCAGGGGGATGTGTAAGCTCCATCCTTACGCACGCTGAAGTGCAGATGGTTGCCGGTGGAACGTCCGGTGGAGCCCACTGCGGCTATCGTCTCTCCTCCGACCACCATATCGTCCTTGGATACATATAATGCCGAGGCATGCATATAGATCGTATACAGTCCACCACCATGGTCGAGCATCACGTAGTTGCCCATGGTGTTGCTGTAAGTGGCTGCCACCACCTGTCCGTCATAGGCCGCATAAATAGCCGTGCCCTTGGGCGCCGCGAAATCCACGCCGTTGTGGAACTGTTCGATTCCCAGTGTCGGATGGATACGGTTGCCGTAATCATCCGAGATCCGGGTATAGGTTGCCAGCGGGAACTTAAAGGTACCGCCATCGTAAGTCAGCACAGTACCACTGGCCTCCAGGATCTTTTTTTTCTCTGCGGCAATAGCAGCCTCCAGGGCTGCAATCTCCGCATCCTGATCCGCAATGGACTGCTTGTATTCCTTGATGGCCTGTTCCTTGTTGGTAATATCGGATTCGTAAGCGGTGATATCCCGGTTCTTCTGGTCGATCAGAGCCTCCATATTGGCCTGCTCCTGTTCCACGCCGGCCTTGGCCTCATCCAGAATGGCTTTCTCCTCTTCCAGTTCCTCTTTGCAGAGTTCAATATATTTACGGTTCTCCATGAAGTCTTTCCATTGCTGTCTGTCATAAGCCATGATCAGATCCATGAAATCCGCACGGTTCAGGAAATCACTGAAGCTTTCTGCTTTCAACATCATATCGAGGATGTAGGAATCCCCTTTCTCATACATAATTCTTATGCGGCGGATCATGGCATCTTTCTGATTTTCTTCTCTCTCCAGTGCCGCATCCAGTTCCGCCTGGGTCTTTGCAATTTCTTCTTCTTTTGCTGTGATCTTATTTTTCAGATCCGCAATATTCTGTTCGATCTGGCTCAGATTCTGATCCAGCTGGGTTACATAATTTTTCAGATTGGTCTTCTGTGTCTCCAGGTCTTTCTTGATCTGCTCCAAATTGCTCAGATTGCTTTTCATCTGTTCACGTTCTTTTTCCGCCTGTTTGATCTGATCCTGTTTGTCCCGGATACTGTCAGAGGTAATGGATGACATATTGGTCGCATTTACCCGCAATCCCTGCATGCCGAAGGAAACCGTCAGGATCAGGCACAGTGCCAGGCACAGGAAGCCTTTTTTCTTTTTATTCAATTTGATTTAGTCTCCATTCTTAAAATGTCATGATGCAGTGCAGAGCCACACTCCGCACACATCATGACAAATAGGATCCGGGTTATCTGCTGGAATTGTATTTACACGTGCAGATGCTTTCTTACAGTAGCGATACTTCCCAGGAAACCGATACCCACACCGACACCCAGAGATACCGGGATCAGGAAATGGAATATCTCGTCCACAGACAGGAAATTCAGGAAGCCGCTGAGTACCGTAAAACGGTTGATCACATAGTTCAACGCATAATTGTAAAGGGAATAGATCAGTCCCAGCGGTACTGCCGCACCGATCAGACCGATCAGCATACCTTCCAGCACAAAGGGCGCACGCACGAAAAAGTCGGTAGCGCCGATATATTTCATAATATTGATCTCCGCAGAACGGACAGAAATACCGATAGCTACGGTATTGCTGATCAGGAAGATGCTGACTGCCAGCAGGATCACGATGATTCCCATGGACACGTAGGCGATCAGAAGGTTCAGACCGCTCAGTGTGTTGGCTGTCATTTCGGAATAGTTGACCTTGCGCACCTCCGGAATGGACTGCAGCCAGGTCACCAGTGCATCCTGCATGGAGACATCACTCAGGAAAATCTCATAAGTATCCTCTCCTGCCAGTGGATTCTCGGGGAATCCTTCTGCATAATCCTCACCGAAATAATCCGGTCCGAAGGTTGCCCATGCATCATCTGCAGACTGGAACTGTACCTCGGATACCTCTGCACGCTTGGCAATCTCCTGTCCGATCTCTTCCAGGCGCTGTTCGGACGGGATCTGTCCGTCTACATGACTCTCACAGTTATCCATATCACTGTGGAAAAATACCGTAACGGATACACCTTCTTCTGCAGTCTTCAGGATATTCTGAAAGTTGGCCACGATGCAATAGAACAGTCCAAACAGAAACAGACATGCGGATATCGTGGCAATGGATGCCAGAGAATACCATTTATTCCGGAAAATATTGGCAAATCCCTGCTTGATCGTATAAAAAAGTGTACTAATCTTCATCGATATACCCACCCTTCTCTTCGTCACTGATGATCACACCTTTTTTCATGGTGATCACTCGTTTCTGCATGGCATTGACGATTTCGCGGTTATGGGTGACCACGACTACCGTGGTGCCGCTCTCATTGATCTCCTCCAGCAATTTCATGATCTCCCAGGAATTATTGGGATCCAGATTACCGGTGGGCTCATCTGCCAGCAGTACGGAAGGATTGTTCACCAGCGCTCTGGCCAGTGCAACACGCTGCTGCTCACCGCCGGAGAGCTGTTTGGTCTTGGCCTTATATTTGCCTGCCAGTCCCACAGTTGCCAGAATCGCAGGAACATTTCTGCGGATCTCACTGACGGGAGTCTCTACGATACGCTGTGCGAATGCTACATTTTCATAGACATTGCGGTCATTCAGCAGTCGGAAATCCTGGAATACGACACCCAGGTTACGACGAAAACGGGGGATCTGCCTGTGCTTTAATTTCGCCAGATCATTTCCCATAACATAAACACTGCCGCTGGTCGCTGTAAGCTCCCGCAGCAGTAATTTGATCAACGTGGATTTACCGGATCCGCTGTCACCTACAATAAATACAAATTCCCCTCTTCCGATGCTTAACGACACACCATTCAGTGCCGGAGAACCTGAGGAATAAGACTTGCTGACGTTGTCCAGGAAAATGATTCCGTTTTCCTCAATGATCCGCTCTCTTTTCAGCCTTTGTGTTTCTTTTCTTGTCATTTTATGATCATGCCTTTCTATTGCCCGTAAGATCCCACCCTGCGGACAGTTGCTGCCTTTGTGCTACCATATTGATCCCTATTCAGAGCCTCATTCGCAAAATCGCATCTACGATGCTCTTCTAAACAACAAGTTAACTTGTTGTTTGCTCATTTGAGGCTTTCTCGCCAAAGAAATAACGTCAAAAGTTCTTACGAATGCAAGCATTCGACGCACACTTTCCGTTATTTCATGGCTCCGCAAGAAATCAATACTCATAAGTTTCCATATACTTCATGTATTTTACGACCATCAGTGCGATCTTGAAGGTGATGGCATCTTCAAATACCCGCAGATCCAGCCCTGTACTCTTCTGTAACTTATCCAGACGATATACCAGCGTATTTCTGTGAATAAACAGCTGTCTGGAGGTCTCTGACACATTCAGGCTGTTCTCGAAGAACTTGTAAATGGTCGTCAGGGTCTCCTCATCAAAATCATCCGGGCTCTTGCCTCCGAAGATCTCACGGATAAACATTTTGCACAGAGGAATGGGCAGCTGATAGATCAGACGGCCGATTCCCAGTTCACTGTATGCGATAATATCTCTCTCGTCAAAGAAGATTTTGCCTACATCCAGAGCCATCTTTGCTTCCTTGTAGGAACGGCTGACTTCTTTGATCTCATGTACAATGGTACCGTATGCAATACGGATCTCACGGATACCTTCCTTCAGGAGAGCCGCTTCCAGTGCTCTTGCCGATTTTTCAATTTCTTTGCCGGTATCGGTCTCTGCGAATTCCTTCACCACGATCACGTTGCTCTCGTCTACCGCTGTGATGAAATCCTTGCTGTTGCTGCCAAAATGAGTTCTGGCCAGTTCCAGGACATTATTATCCTTGCCTCCCGCAGATTCCACGATCATGACCACTCTGGGCACGTCTGTCTGAATATGCAGCTTCTTGGAACGGCTGTAAATATCCACCAGCAGCAGATTATCCAGCAGCAGATTCTTGATGAAATTGTCCTTATCAAATCTCTCCTTATAGGCCACCAGCAGATTCTGGATCTGAAACGCAACCATTTTGCCGATCATATAGACATCCTCACCGGTACCTCCGGCTACGAGAATATACTCCAGCTGCTGCTCATCATAGATCTTGAAATACTGATATCCCTGGATCTCCTGGGAATCCGCCGGTGATGCCGCGAATTCCACCGCGGGCTTGGAACAGTTGCCCATATCCATGGTGGCTGCTACTTCCTTGCCATCCACATCCATGACACACAATTCCACTCTGGCGATTCCTTTCAATCCTTCAATGGTGTTCTGTAAAATCTGATTTGATATCATCTTCTGCTCCTTCAGTCCCCAAACATACTTCTCTTTTGCTATAACCCCGAAAAATGATATGAGAGTCCATATCATATATAAATTTACAGAAAAACTGGTAAAAATGCAATAGTTTTTTATGCATTTTTTAGTAAAAATGCCTTTTTCTTTTAAATACGCGCAAAAAAAGAATTCGGAAAACTAATATTCCGAACTCTTTTTGTCTTAGCGTTTATTATGTATTATTTCTGCGCTAAATCCGCAGATCGATATTCGCACCAAGTTCCGGTGTTACGCTGCGCTCCATAGCAGCGGAATCAATCATCTGGACGATTCCCTGTCCCAGTGCTTCGTTCGTATCCATCGCCTTGCTCAGCACAGCCGTTCCGATTTTCGTCTGCAGATTATTTGAAGCCATTGACATTGATAATCCTGCGATATCCATAATAACACCTCCTGTATCTGTTCATATCTCTCAGATTACGTTCTTACTATAGCACACTTTTTTTGTTTTTTCCACACTATCCACGCACCCTGCGAATATTTTTCTCCGTGATCTGGATCTTGCCTTCTTTTAACAGATGTCCTACCGCGCGCTTGAACTCGTTCTTGCTCATGCCGGTCTCATGGGCAATGACCTCCGGCGCCGCCTTATCATTAAACGGCAGAGAACCTTCATAGCTGTCCAGCAGTCTCTCGATCTTCTCCGCATCCTTCTGAATCTGCAGATAGGCTTTTTCCCGGACACTCAGTGTCAGCTTACCGTCTTCCAACACTTTTACCACTCTGGCAGTGACCTGATCGCCAATCCTGAGCTCAGTATCTCCGAACAGTTCTTTTTTCGGGATCAGTCCGGAAAAGCAGTTATCCACTGCCACAAACGCACCGAAATTCTTGCTGATCTCATAGATCCGGCCGGTTACCTTATCGTCTTTTTTGTACGGGCTGTCCGTGCGCAGATGTTCATAGACATTCATGGTCGCACACAGTCTGCCGCTCTTGTCGATATAGAGGGCTGCCAGCACCTGTTCTCCGGTCTTTACCTTGCGGGTCTGCTGCTTAAAGGGCAGGAGCAGATCCTTCTCCAGTCCCCAGTCCAGGAAAGCACCTACTTTCCCTAACTGTACTACAGTGAGCAGAGCCACCTGTCCCATACACAGCTTCGGGGTTCTCGTCGTAGAGATCAGACGGTCACTGGAATCCCGGTACAGGAATACTTCCAGTTCATCTCCGACCTTTGCTCCTTCCGGCACCTGCTTCGCCGGCAGCAGCACTTTGTCCTCCGGTGCTTCCTTCGTTGCCAGATACACTCCGAATTCTACTTTTTTCACTATTACCAGCGTCTGTTTTTCGCCTAATCTCAATTCCACGTTCTCTCCTGTTCTGACAGCATAGGATTACTGTCCCTGAAATTCCACTGATACATAAGGTTTCCCGGCTTCGTCCTGCAGGCAGATGACGTAGTCATTCTCTGTAGACACTACATACGGATGCAATACATCATCCAGGAATGCCTGTTTCTTGTATTCCGCCCGCATCTGACGGATCACAAAATCATCCGGCAGATACTCCATGGCAATATTTACATACTGCCCATTGTTTACATGATGGTTGGTGTCCAGGTGGTGTTTTTTCACCACGATGGGTTCCAACAGTTCTCCACCTTCCGGCACGGCAATTTTGCGGGGGGCATACTCCATGTCCAGCTTTTCGTCTATTTCGTAGCCCTTATGCATGGCTTCGTTCACCATTACCGGTTTGCCGGTGCCGACATCCAGCAGACTCCATAAGGAATTGGCTTTCGCCAGATATTCTCCCTGTTCATCCAGCATGGCAAAATTACGGTATCCCAAAAATACTTTTAGCTCATAGGGCAGCGTCACGATCTTTACTTTTTCCCCTAATTTCGGATAACGGTTCACCACGATCTGCCAAGAGGAAAGGACCCAGACCTGACCAATCTCCTTCATATAACCGATTCCCAGCCCCACATCCTCCGAATGGAAGGTGGAACAATCCTGAAAATAATTCAGTAATGCGTCCAGCGTAAGATACCCTTCACTGTCTGTCTCGCTGTAACGTATTCTACTGTCAAATGCGTACATAACTTCCGATCTCCTTTGCGGCGATGTTCTGCCACAGCCGTTCTTTTTACAGATTTCCCGTAATTGCCGTAACAATCTCCGGGAACATCTGGATAATGATCATGGCGATCCAGAAAATACAGTAGCATATCATTCCCGGATTGCCGATCACGGTCTTGAATCTCCGTCCCTTTGCAATCTGTCCCGGCTCTAATTTCAGCTTCTTACGATATACAATGAACAATACGATTCCCGTAACCAATACTGCCAGAATAAACAATACATAGATCATATAGCCGATCCATCCCGGCAGGTACTTCATCATGTAGTCCATGACAGCCTGTGAATCTGCCCCGTTCATAATGACTTCCTGGTATTCCTCCAGATGGATTGCTTTCAATAACAGTACACTGACTACGGCACCCATAAAATTAATGCACATATGCAAGCCGATGGTCACTTTCAGTTCTCCGGTCTTCACATACAGAAATGCCAGAAACATTCCCAGTAAAAATGCGTAGGCAAACTGATTCAGGTTGCCATGGAACAATCCGAACATCAGACCGGACAGAACAACAGCTACTCCCTGTCCGTATTTTACGGTACGATCCACGATCAGTTTCCGGAAAATATATTCCTCAAGGATCGGCGCGCAGATCACCATATAGAGAAATGTAACGATCATATTGGATCCGGTGGCATAGGTCATCAGTGCATTGTCCACTGCGGAGCCTTTTAATGCCCCTACGACAGTGGTGATCAGCGTTCCCACCAGATTACCACAATACATCAGTGCAAAACACATGATCAGCGCCAGAACAAACTGTCCCGGTGTAATGCTTTTCTTCGCGGGTGCTTCCCCGGGCATCCGCTTTACCACAGCGATCAGAACCGGCATACCCACAAGATACAGTGGTAATACTGCCAGGATCAGGCTTATGGTGGTGTCCTGCAGCCATTCCGGCTTCACCGCACCTACGATGGTCATTACTCCCATCTGCACTGCGTAGGTGACCAGTGTTCCGATCAGGAATCGGAAACCTAAGCTGGAAAAACTTTTCTTCATGCTTTTTTCTTCCATTTAATTTTCTCTCCCTCATGTACTATAAACTTTTCAGAATCACATTTTCTAAATCCGCTCTGAATAGTTACAGCATAGCATAAATCCTTTGTGTATGAAACTATTTTTTCCATGGCTTAAGACAGTTCCATAGGAAAAGGCTGCGCATCTTCAATATGCACAGCCTCTGTAATCTTCCTCTATGACGATCCTGTTATTCTCCCAGACCGTTCTCTACGGCTTCTACCAGGGTCTTCAGGGCTTCTGCCTCATCCTCACCCTCACATACGAATTCGATCTCATCCCCACATTTTACGCAAGCACCCAATACACTGAGTACGCTCTTGGCATTTGCAGTATTTTCACGGAATTTGAAGGTGATCAATGACTTGAACTGCATTGCCTCCTTGCACAGAATTCCGGCGGGACGCAGATGCAGGCCCGTGGGATTCTTGATTACGACTTTCTGACTTACCATATAACAAACCCTCCAATATCTATATTATTCTGCATTATTTTCTCTAGTGTTTATGATTTTACTTTTCATTTACATTTCTATCATAGCATGAATGAAAAGCATTCACAAGGGCTTTTACCAGACAACTTTCGGAATCTGTCTGCTAGAACATGATATCCTGTATCAGGTTGGCAAGCTTCCGTGCTTCTTCCTGGATCACCTGCTGATCCTTTCCTTCGATCATGACTCTTACCAGCGGTTCGGTTCCGGAAGGACGGATCAGGACGCGGCCCTCTCCGGCGAATTTTTCTTCCAGTTTCCCAATGGCTGCTGCGATCTCCGGATATTCCATATATTTCTCTTTTTTGTGATTGGCCACTTTGGCATTTACCAGTGCCTGGGGCAGTACTTCCATCACCTTAGCCAGTTCTGACAGAGGCTTTCCGGTATCCACCATGACCTGCAGCAGATGCAGTGCACTGAGTAGTCCGTCTCCGGTGGTATTCTCATCCAGGAAAATAATGTGACCGGACTGTTCGCCGCCGAGGCTGGCGCCGATCTCCTTCATGCGCTCCAGTACATAGCGGTCACCTACCTTGGTCTTCTCCATATGGATGGCATTCTTCTCTGCCATCAGGAAGAATCCCAGATTACTCATAACGGTTGCCACGATGGTATCCTTCTTCAGAGTACCCTTGCTCTTCATGTAGTTGCCTACGATTGCCATGATCTGGTCACCATCGACGATATTACCGTTCTCATCCACAGCCAGCAGTCTGTCTGCGTCTCCATCGAAGGCCAGACCGACATTGGCCTTTTCATAGACCACTCTGGCCTGCAGTTCTTCCATATGGGTGGAGCCACAGTTGGCATTGATATTGGTACCGTCCGGATTGTTGTGGATGGCCACCACGCTGCCGCCCAGTTCTTTCAGGCATTCTACGGATGTATAGAAAGAGGCACCCTCTGCACAATCCACCACGATCTTCAGTCCGGTCAGATCCACATTGACCGCTCTCATGGCATGATTGATGTACTCTTCTCTGGCATCGGTACGGTACTTGATCTTGCCGACTCCGGGACCGATGGGAAATTTGATACCGGGCATATTGTTACGGATCAATGCCTCGATCTCATCTTCCATGGCATCGGGAAGCTTATAGCCGTTACCGTCAAAGAATTTAATACCATTGAACTCTACCGGATTGTGGGATGCGGAGATCACAACGCCGGCATCTACTTTGTATTTCTTGGTCAGATAAGCAACCGCAGGAGTGGGAATCACACCTACGTAGACACAGTTGGCTCCTACGGAGCAGGCTCCTGCCATCAACGCATTCGCCAGCATATCTCCGGAAATTCTGGTATCACAACCCACCATGATCGTGGGTTTGTGCTCATTTTCCTTCGTAAGTACATAGGCACCTGCCTGCCCCAGTTGCATGGCAAGCAACGGAGTCAGTTCCTCGTTGGCAATTCCTCGTACACCATCTGTTCCAAACATTCTAGCCATGATAAAAAACCTCTCATTCTATCTTTTAATTATTTGTATCCTGATTCTTCAGTCGGATGTGGATATTGACATCATTTTCTACCATGATATCCTCCGACAGGTTAAACGTCACAGGGATCGTGTAATTTCCCGGTGTCAGTTCTTCTACATTGTTGTCATCCATCCATTTCTCCAGATCCAGTACTCCCGTCACCGTATCATCCCGCAGAATACTGATATCTCTGTCCAGGCCGGATACCGTGATATCATAAGTCTCCGCCTCTGTAGTGATCTCTGCCTCCATTCCCTCCGGCACACCGCTGATCGTAATGTTCTCTGCCGGTACGGACAGGTCCTTGGTCGCGATCGGTTCAATGTATACCGTTGCAGTGATCTTGCCGTCAAAGCTCTTATCCGCCAGTCTGACGTTAGCGGGCAGGTACTCCTTCAGATTAATGATATCCACCAGATCGCTGGACTGTCCGGTAATATTCATACGATCCTCCGGTACGGTAATGGCAGATACTCCCAACAGTGCTGATGCCGTTCCGGCGATCTTCACTGTAGACCTGCTACTCTCTACTTCACCGGTAGCCATATAACCGTCCTCAGGTACACCCATATATTCAATCTCTACCGGTACTTCCTTCGTTGCCAGCACTTCTACTGTCATATGCGCAGAATCCACGTTTTTCTTGACAGTTTCCAGAGATAGTTCATTGTCGTCCGCATCATACAGCTTAATGTCCACATTAGCCGACAGACTGCTGGTGGAATCTGCTACATTGATGTCCACTCCGGCATGATCGATCTGTGAGATCGCTGATTTAGGTCCGGTTACTTCGATGTTGGTCTGATCCAACGTTACATTGCCGATCATATAACCGGATGCCACCTCTCCCAGCGTGGTGCTCTCCAGTTTGATCCATTTGCTGGCCTTGTCTTCCACATTCAGGCGCACGGAATCGTGATTACCCCTGATCTCCACGGAATCGTTGCTGATATTCTCACAATAATAAGTGATGGCGATCGTATTGATATCTGTCAGTTTGCTCATATCCGCTTCCGCTACAATATCGTTTCTGCGCAATTCGGATTTTACAATACTCTGGGGGCCTGTTACCGTTACTCTTACCAGATTACTGTTGTCCAGCACCTCATATACTTTTCCTTCTTGCTCCAGCAGATCTGTGTTAATCAGTCTGACCTGGATATTATTGAAGGTTACCGTGTCCTTCGGATCATAGATCTGTGCCACCAGAAACCACAATACAAAGGCCAGCACCAGAGAAGCAAGCTTCAGTCCAAGATTACGTGTCAGTAATTTTTTCATTTCTTCTCACGGCTCCTTCCCTTCCAGATTCGCAGATTTTTGTGTTCCTCTCCGGTATTGTTCAGGATCTTATGCATTCTGTCGCGAAGAGTCTCCGCATCCAGATTCCGCTCCAGCTTTCCTTCGTATGCAACGCTGATCTTACCCGTCTCTTCGGATACGATCACCGTCAGGGAATCTGTCACCTCCGAGATACCCACACCGGCACGATGTCTGGTACCCAGTTCCTTGCTCAGTCCCAGGTTATCCGACAGCGGCAGATAACAGGTGGCAGAGGCTACCCGGTTCCCCTGTACGATCACAGCACCGTCATGCAGCGGGGTGTTGTGCTCGAAAATATTGATCAGCAGCTGGCTGGTCACGATACCATCCACATCGATTCCCGTTCTCTCATAATCCCGCAGGGAAACCTTCTGTTCGATAACGATCAGGGCACCGGTCTTGACCTTGCCCATCTCCACACAGGCTTTGGTGATCTCATTAATGGTCTTCTCGGAAAATCCCTCGTCCACACGATGATTGTTGTCAAAAGGTAATACAGAACTGATAATATTCTTCTTGCCCAGTTCCTCCAATGCCTTTCTCAATTCCGGCTGTAGCACCACTATGAGGGCTGTCACCGCAAATCCCAGAACATTCTGGGCCATCCACAGGATGGTAGTCATACGGAAAAAATAAGCCAACAGCAAAAAAATGAGGATGACAACCAGACCCTTGAGCAATACCCATGCCCGGGTCGTCTTCATCCACACTAACGCATAATACAGTAGTACCGCAATGATCAGGATCTCGGCCACATCGCCGAAATCCATGGTTGTGCGGTAACTGCTGAAATTTTTAATATATTCTGCCAGCTTATCCCCTAATTGCATTTTCCATTAATCCCTTCAGAACAATTCTTCATAATCATCGGAGTCATCCTGAGGATTCGTGTGATTGCCGCCTATGGTGACACTTCTGCCACCGGACATCTCGTGTCCGCGGTAACCGCCCTGCTGTCCGTAAGGAACTCCGTTTCTGGCGGGGGTACGTTCTGTCACAACACTTCGGCCTGTTCCTTCTGAGGGCCTGCCGGTATGTGCCGTACTTCTGTAGGTCTGGCCTGCAGATCTCGTACCCTGTCCGGAGGTTCTGGTCTGCTGACCTGCCGGACGTCGCTGTGTATTGATTTTCTTCACTGTATTGGTGGGCGCCGCAACTGTCATTTTGGGCACTGCCTTTACATAGTAATAATACTCGTCATCTTCAAACTGTACTTTCTCCGTTCTGCTATAGTCCAGACAGAATCGGAAAAATTCTATGATCTTGCAGGCGATCAGCGTAACAACGGCACCTAACAGTGCGCTGACGATGGAGAGATTGGTATCGTACATCAGATCTCCCACCAGCAGGATCATCACTTCGATCATAACGCCGGCAACCATGGCAATGGTCCAGGAGTGATCCACACTCATTCTCCGGATCAGATACACCACGATCACGGTAATGGCAAATGCTGCGATCGTCACCAGCATTGCCTTGTTCCCCAGCATTCCGTCAATCAGCAGGCGCAGTTTGGCAGTGGCTTCCTCTGCTCCCATGGAGTTGATGGTCGGAGCATTGGTGATCACCGTCTGGAGCAGATAATACACCACAACACCGCAGCCTACAGATACGCAGGACGCCGGGGTTCCGATCAGTCCCATTGCCACAGGCATCACATAGGGCAGCTTCAGCATACAAAGCACCGGGGTCAGTACCACTACCAGTGCTTCCTTCGCGGTAAATCTGAGAAACAGCAGATACAGCAACAGGAAAACAACCAGCCCAACCGCCGCGGTTTCAATAGAGAGTGCATACATATGAAGCACTGCAAACATCATTGCAAAAAAAGCCATAAATCCGGTGGGCAGGAAAGAACACAGCAGCGATACGATCAGCACGATGGCCATGTTATCCAGCTTTGTCATATATCCCATTTTGCCGTTTATGATGCTCAGCACGATAAAGCTGAGTAAAAACTTGATCACCGGCAGAATAAAAGCTTCATTTCTGCTGTAGATCTTCTTGAGATTCTCTCTTAATTCCAGTAAAGCAGTCATATTTCCTCCAGGTCAATCTGTGTAGGCCGTTTACTCATTGTAAATGGAATTCAACTTCTTCAGATTGTTATAATAGCATTTCAGGCTCTTTTTCGCCCGTGCATAGCGCAGAGAGCAGATCAGATAAGATGCCGCTCCATACACTACAACCGTTATTCCATAGTACAGCAGAACATTTTTTCCAAAACCGATCAGGTCCATCTTGTAAATATCCTGCATGAAATTCTCAAAATCATAGAACACAAACAACGCAAAGCAGACTCCATACGCGATCGTCGCGCACAGAATGGACTTCAACACCTGTATGGCAATGTAGTCACTGCGGAAATAACGGCCGATGGCCATATTCTTTTTGCCTTCATTCTCTTCATAAGATGCCATTTGCGTCATCAGTATGACTTTTTCTTCGTTCAGCATAATTCCTCCGCTTACAAATGCTTACAGATAACGCATTCTTTCTCCGTCTCTGGATGTTCTGGGGCTCTGCTGGGGCGCAGTCTGCTTCTTCGGCAGTACACTCTGCAGATCCATGGCCATATCATATTTGCACTTTTCGCAAAATCTTCCGCTGCGGATCGGTGCTCCGCATTTCTCACAGTTCAGCAGAATACTGGATCCTTCTGTCAGTTCCAGTCTCTCTTCTCTCAGCCACTGCTGGATCTGGGACGGCTCCACGTCACAGTTCTCCGATACATCCTGAATACTTACACCGGGGTTATTACGGATGTATTCCTTTACCTCCTGGAACTTGGCTTCCATCTTCTCACGGCAATGCGGGCACAGAAACGGTCCTGCCACATAGTTAAAAATATGTCCGCACATTCTGCAATTTCTTATATTCATAGTATCTCACACCTTCCTGATCATACACCAGACCCACAGGCCAATGTCACGCAATACACTTTTGACACTCCGTGCTCTTTTAACAGTGCTGCGATCTCATCCAGGGTCGTACCTGTTGTATAAATATCATCCACCAGAATAATCCGGTCATATAATTTTACATCATTTCTGCCTATAATAAAAGCCTTTTTCAAATTATTTTGCCGTTCTGTGGGATTTAAATGCTTCATCGGTGCTGTATTTCTCACCCGTTTTACCAGTTTCTCATCCACCGGCAGTTCCAGGCTTCTGCCCAAAGCCCTTGCCAGACATGCTGCCTGGTTATATCCTCTTTTCCGCAGTTTCCCACGGTACAGCGGCACCGGAACTATAACGTCCGGACGCACCCGGCCGATAAAATCTCCCAACAGACGCGCCATTTCTTCTCCGAAAAAATCGCCGTATTCCTGCCGTCCACTATACTTAAAACGATAGATTGACGGAGCCACATCCCTGTATTCGTATAAAGTTCTGGCTCTGTCGTATTTATGTTCCCGGTGCATACAATCACCGCAATACTCCCGTTCCTCCGCCAGTTTCTTTCCGCAACGCATACACCACGGAGCCGTCACCGGCTTTAATTTAGGCAGACATTCCGGGCAGATTTTCCTGCCAAAAGGACGGACGATCCCGTCACAGACCGGGCATCTTCCGGGAAACAGCAGCTGTAATCCCGTTTCCTTTATTTTGCTTATGGTTTTTCTGATCTCTTTCTGCAATCTCAGGCTCCCGTTTTGTTTTCCGTCTACGGTGTATCATTTTCCGGCAGACAGCAGATCTCCCGGATCCGCTGCTCCAATCCCGTATATCTGCGATTCTCGCTGACATTCTCGATCATGTTCCGCACGGTCTCACTGCTTCCCAGAATGGTGACACAGTTCCTGGCACGGGTAATTCCGGTGTACAGAAGGTTGCGGTTGAACAGCATTCTGGGGCCGCCCAACAGTGGCAGGATCACCGCAGGATATTCGCTTCCCTGGGACTTATGGATCGTAATGGCATAAGAGAGTTCCAGTTCCTCCAATGCCGAGAAAGGATAGTTGACCCGTCTTCCGTCATCGAATTCCACCAGCAGTGTGGACATGGTATCATTGATTTCCTTAACCCTTCCCATATCTCCGTTGAATACACCCATTCCCTTGTCGATGGGAATATTGTATCTCCCGACGATCTCCCATTCGATCTGGTAATTGTTTTTGATCTGCATGACCTTATCGCCTTCCCGGAAAACGGTATTGCCATAGGCATGCTCCTTTTTATGAGGATCCGCTGGATTCAGATAACGCTGTAAGATCTCATTCAACGTCTCACAGCCCAGACTTCCCTTCCTCATAGGGGTCAGTACCTGAATATCAAAGGAGGTGGCTCCCACATATCTGGGCAGCATATCCTGAATCAGCTGGATCATGTGCTTATATATGACATTTACGTCATTTCTTTCCAGTAAAAAGAAATCCTTTGACTTATTGTCCAGAGTGATCTGCTCTCCTCTGTTAATCCGATGGGCATTGACGACAATGTCACTTTGTCCGGCCTGCCGGAAGATCTTCTCCAAAGTTACCATGGGGAACGCCCGACTGTTCATGAGGTCCCGCAATACCTGTCCGGGTCCCACACTGGGCAGCTGATCCACATCTCCCACCAGGATCAGTCGTGTTCCCGGAAGAATTGCTTTCAGAAGCGCCTGAAACAGTTGAATATCCACCATGGACATTTCATCAATGATCACCACATCCGCCTCTAAGGGGTTCTCCTGGTTCCGCTCGAAATTTGCCTTTCTGGTGTCGTCTTCCGACAGGGCACTGTTCAGTTCCAACAGACGATGAATGGTCTTCGCCTCAAATCCGGTGGCCTCCGTCATTCTCTTGGCTGCTCTGCCCGTAGGTGCTGCCAGAAAAATGTCCATGCCTTCCGATTCAAAGAATCGGATGATCATATTAATGGTGGTGGTTTTTCCGGTGCCGGGACCTCCGGACAGGATAAACAGGCCATTTTTGATACTTTCCTCCACCGCTTTCAGCTGCAGTTCATCCAGTTCCATGGACAGATTTTCCGCCATGCGTTCCAGACGTTTGCGGATCGCTGCATCCTGGGAGGGAAGATTTTCTGCCTCCACCATAGGGATATTCAGATTCCTGAGCATATTGGCACAATTCAACTCCGCATAGTAATAAGAGGAAGCAAATACTGCTTCTCCCTTTGCCACAAGCTTTCGGTCCATGATAAGGTTATCCACCTGAGGACGGATATTTTCCTCTGATACCCCCAATAGTTCGGAAGCTCTGCGCAGCAGAAGATCCAACGGCAGATAACAATGACCTTCTCCCACCGCCTGCAGCAGGGTATACAGAATGCCACTGCGGATGCGGTAATCCGAGTCGGTATGAATGCCGATCTTCCCTGCGATCTCGTCCGCGATACGGAATCCCACACCACTGACATCCTCTGCCAGGCGATAGGGATTCTCCCGCATAACGCTGTACATTTCCATACCATAGGTATTATATATTTTTACGGCAAGAGTATTACTGATTCCGTATTGCTGTAAATAGACCAGTGCTTCCCGGAGATCCTTTTTTTCTTCCATCTGGATAGCGATCTCCTGTGCCTTGCGTTCGCTGATCCCCTTTACCTCAGCCAGACGCTCCGGCTCCTCCTCGATGATGCGGAAAGTATCGTCTCCGAATTTTTTTACGATTCTGGCTGCCAGTGCCTCACCGACTCCCCGGATTGCTCCGGAACCCAGATACCGTTCCATTCCCACGCGGTCAGTCGGTGTTACGGTCTCGTAGCTCTGGATCTTGAACTGTCGGCCGTATACGGGATGTTCTATGTATTCTCCCTCTGCGGAAATATTTTCTCCCTGGGTCAGTCCTTTGCACATACCGACACAGGTCATCTCTTCCCCTTCTGTCGACAGGATCATTACCGTATATCCGTTTTCACTGTTTTGAAACACAATATGGTCTACAAAACCTGTAATCGTCTCCATTTTTATTCCTCATACTATCTGTCTGTTGATTTGTGGGTTTCAAGGCTGTTCTCTCCGAATTGGGAAGAGGTCACCGCGGTGGCGGCGTAAGATAAAAAAGATCAGGGCTGCCAGAAATGGCAGCCCGAAGTCGCTACTCAAGATTGTAATTACGCTTCATCTGCTCATATAGCATCTGTGCCAGTCCCAGACTGTTCTGCTCCGTAGAGTCGGATGCGATCTGCTGTACCATCTCATCCTTATAGTAATCCATAAGCTGGGAGTTGGAAGAAGAAGTCTCATCGCTCTCAGGGATGGTCTTCATCATTTCCTTGAACATCTGCTCCAGGAAATAAGCCTCGAACTGCTTGCAGGCATCCATCAGTTCATCGTCTGTTGCTTTGGTGTAATCCGAACCGTTTAGCTGGTTCTGCAATTTGGAAGCCGTCTGGTTCGCCGCATTGGTGTATGCGGTGCTGTCCAGAGCGGAACTGCCGTATATAGAAGAGATATCCATAATTTATCCTTTCTAAATTCCACGGTAATGCGACGGGCATTCGCCCTATCAAACCGCAATCTGACGTTTCCGCCTGCAAGCAGGCGAATCGTCCCTACGGTAATGAGCAATGCATCTCGTAAACGCTTCGCGTTTCCTTCGATGTCGGGCATTCGCCCTATCAAACCGCAATCTGACGTTTCCGCCTGCAAGCAGGCGAATCGTCCCTACGGTAATGAGCAATGCATCTCGTAAACGCTTCGCGTTTCCTTCGATGTCGGGCATTCGCCCTATCAAACCGCAATCTGACGTTTCCGCCTGCAAGCAGGCGAATCGTCCCTACGGTAATGAGCAATGCATCTCGTAAACGCTTCGCGTTTCCTTCGATGTCGGGCATTCGCCCTATCAAACCGCAATCTGACGTTTCCGCCTGCAAGCAGGCGAATCGTCATCTTACGGTTTGACATTTCTCATTACCTACGCAGGTTGTTGGCCTGCTGTAGCATCTCATCGGATGCTGTGATGGCTTTGGAGTTGAGTTCGTAGGCACGCTGTGCAACAATCATGTTGACCATCTCGTCTACGACCTGTACATTGGAGCTTTCCAGATATCCCTGGATAATACTGCTCTTTTCTACATTATTATTTCTTGCTTCGTTGATAGCCTGTCCGCTGGCTGCGGTCTGCTGATACAGGCTGTCTGCCAGTCTTTCCAGTCCGTTCGGATTATTGAACTGGAAAACACCTATTGTGATGCCGATAGGCTGGGGATTGTTCTTTGCATCGGGATAACACAGACTTCCGTCCTTGCTCACCGTAACATTGCTCATCACATAATTACTGCCCAGTACAATGGGTCTGCCCTGTGTATCCAGTACCGGAAGTCCATCAGAAGTAGCCAGCATATTGCCGCCGTTGGCTGCAAGAGTAAACTTCAGATTACCGTTTCTGGTGTAGTAGGTATTGCCGTCCGCTCCTCTTACTGCAAAGAAACCCTTGCCATCAATTGCAAATGCGGTGTCGCTGTCGGATGCTGTCAGACTTCCTTCCTTAAATACGGAACTGATGGAAGCATTTCTTACACCGAGACCTACCTGCGCACTGCTGGGCTTGGTATCTCCGTTTGCGGAAGTTGTCTTCGTCTGGATGTTCTGGTATAACAGGCTCTTGAATTCATTCACCTGTGTTTTGTAACCTGTGGTGTTTACGTTTGCCAGATTGTTGGCAATCGTATCCACATTTGTCTGCTGTGCGATCATGCCGGTCGCTGCTGTCCATAAGCTTCTGACCATATGTAGTCTCCTCTCACAATGTCCCTTATGTCATCCATGACCTGATTTTTATCCTGAAAATATTCTATAATCAGTTATCGGCTGTCCCAGCCGAATTCATTACTACAGTTTACCAATCTGGTTCGCTGCTACATCCAGAGTGCCATCAATGGTCTGGACCACCTTCTGGTTGGATTCATATGCTCTGGTAATGGAGATCAGATTTACCATCTCGGATACAATCTGTACATTTGCCATCTCCAGATAGCCTGACTTCACCTGTGCATCTGCCGTAGTCGTTTTGGCCCCTTCAATGGGCTGATAATAGGTCTCTCCATATTTTTCCAGGTAATCATAATCTTCAAAGTCCGTCACCTGAATTCTGGCAACTGCCTGATCGTTCTGATAAATCGTACCGTCATCGGTGATCTTGGAATCTAGCAGTGTGTTCAGGCGGATCCTCCTGTTCTGGGTATCCAGAACATAGTCACCCTCTTCCGTTACCAGATATCCATCCTTATTCAGTGTAAACTGTCCTGCACGGGTGTATTTGGTGTCGGTCTCTCCTGCCTTATTGGTAAATTCAATGGCAAAAAAGCCATCTCCGGCTAATGCCAGATCATAGGTATTATCCGTAATGCGGAAAGATCCCTGCGTATAATCGGTATAATTCTCTCCGATCTTCACTCCGGGATTTTTGATACCGATCTTCTGGACATTTCTCATGCCTACCGACTGGTCCTTGATCTTGACCGTCAGCACATCATTAAAGGACTGGCTGGTGGATCCTTCCTTTTTATATCCGACGGTAGATGCATTGGCCAGATTGTTGGTCATGATATCCATTCTGTTCTGTTCGTTTACCATACCGGTGTAAGCGGTATACAAGCCTTTAACCATTCATATCCTCCATTTGCGGCTGCGATCCTTCGACAAATGTACGGCATCCTGCCTTAGTCTATCTTTTCCGGTTCCCCGGAGCTGTCTGTGTTACTCTCTGTAGCCTGCCAGGAACTCTACGTATTTACCGGTTCCAATGGCCACTGCTGTCATGGGATCCTCTGCTGTCATGGTGTTGATACCTGTCTTGGCAGAGATCAGATCTTCCAGACCGCGCAGCAGGCTTCCACCTCCGGTCAGTACGATTCCTCTGTCTGCAATATCGGCTGCCAGCTCAGGGGGAGTCTTCTCCAGTACGCTGTGAATGGTCTCCACGATCTGTGCGGTAGTCTCGCGCAATGCCTCCTCGGTCTCCTCGGAAGACACCTTAACAGTCTTGGGCAGACCGGTCACGAGGTTACGTCCTCTGACATCCATATAATCCACTTCCGCTCTCTTGTAGCAGGAACCGATCTTGATCTTCAGATCCTCTGCGGTTCTCTCACCGATGAGCAGATTATGTTTTTTACGCATATAACGCACAATGGCTTCATCAAAATCATCGCCTGCGATCTTAATGGAAGCACTGACTACAGTACCTCCCAGAGATATGACTGCGATATCGGAAGTACCGCCGCCGATATCTACGATCATATTACCGCAAGGCTTGGAAATATCAATACCCGCACCGATAGCAGCTGCGATGGGTTCCTCAATAATGGAAACCTCTCTGGCACCTGCCTGGTAGGTAGCATCTTCTACTGCCTTCTTCTCTACCTCTGTAACGCCGCTGGGAACACAGACAGCGATACGAGGCTTACGGAAAGTTCTCTTCCCCAGCGCTTTCTGGATAAAGTATTTCATCATTTTCTCGGTTACGGTATAATCAGAGATAACGCCCTGACGTAACGGTCTTACGGCTACGATGTTGCCGGGAGTTCTTCCCAGCATCAGTCTTGCATCCTCACCGATGGCTTTAATCTTATTTGTATCTCTATCAAAAGCTACAACAGAGGGCTCCTTTAATACAACGCCCTTTCCTCTGATGTATACCAGAATGCTGGCGGTACCTAAATCAATTCCGATATCTGTGCACTGCATCTTTTTTATTACCCCTTTCCGATGGTATCTATCTATAAGTCTTGACTCTACACGCTATTTTAGTCATATACATCATATTATAACTGAATTTTTTCCATTTTCATAGAGGGTAATTCTTAAAATTTGATAACTATTCAGAATCAGGGAGCCATGAAAGAGCGTTTTGCGAATGGGGGTCTGAATAGTTATCGTAGTTTCTTGTCCTTCTCCAGCATCTTTTTCACATAGTAACCGGTGTAGGATTTTTTCACCTTGACGATTTCTTCCGGGGTTCCCTTGGCGATCACTGTACCACCGCGGTCTCCGCCTTCCGGTCCCATATCGATGATATAATCCGCGGTCTTGATCACATCCAGATTATGCTCGATGACAACCACCGTGTTGCCGCCGTCCGCCAGTCTGTGCAGGATCTCCACCAGCTTATGGACATCCTCAAAATGCAGTCCTGTGGTAGGCTCATCCAGGATATAGATGGTCCTGCCGGTACTTCTTCTGGAAAGCTCCGTGGCCAGCTTGATACGCTGTGCCTCACCACCGGACAGGGTAGTGGAAGGCTGTCCCAGCTTTACATAGGAAAGTCCCACATCATACAGGGTCTCGATCTTTCTGCGGATAAACGGTACATTTTCGAAGAAAGGCAATGCTTCTTCCACCGTCATATCCAACACATCAAAAATACTCTTGCCTTTGTATTTTACATCCAGTGTCTCACGGTTGTATCTCTTACCGCCGCAGACCTCACAGGGCACATAGACATCCGGCAGGAAATGCATCTCGATCTTGATGATACCATCGCCACCGCAGGCTTCACATCTTCCGCCCTTGACATTGAAGCTGAATCGTCCCTTGCTGTAACCCTTGGCCTTTGCGTCCGCCGTAGAAGCAAACAGATCGCGGATCAGATCAAATACTCCGGTATAAGTAGCGGGGTTGGATCTGGGAGTCCGTCCGATGGGAGACTGGTCAATGCTGATGACTTTGTCCAGCTGTTCCACACCTTCGATACCCTTGTGTCTGCCGGGAATGCAGCGGGCACGGTTCAATTCTCTCGCCAGATGCTTGTAGAGGATCTCATTCACCAGTGAACTTTTTCCGGAACCGGAGACACCGGTGACACAGGTCATCACACCCAGAGGAATTTCTACATCTACGTTTTTCAGGTTGTTTTCCTGAGCTCCCAGTACTTTGATCCAGCCGGTGGGAGTCCTTCTGGTCTCCGGTACGGGAATCCGCTTTTTGCCGCTGAGGTACTGTCCCGTAATGGATTCCGGAATCTGCATGATCTCTTCCGCTGTGCCGCAGGCAATGACCTCTCCGCCGTGGGAACCGGCTCCCGGACCAATGTCCACGATATAATCCGCTGCCAGCATGGTGTCTTCATCATGCTCTACCACTACCAGAGTGTTCCCCAGATCCCGCAGGTTCTTCAGAGTATTCAGCAGTTTGTCATTGTCTCTCTGGTGCAGGCCGATGCTGGGCTCGTCCAGAATATAGCATACACCCACCAGTCCGGAACCGATCTGGGTAGCCAGACGGATACGCTGTGCTTCACCGCCGGACAGGGTAGCCGTAGCTCTGGCCAGAGACAAATATTCCAGTCCCACATCCACCAGAAATCCTACTCTTGCGCGGATCTCCTTCAGCACACGCTCACCGATGAACTGCTGCTGTTTCGTCAGCGTCATGGTATCCAGGAATTTCTGCAGATCACGGATGGACATGGATGTGATCTCATAAATATTCTTGTCGCACACGGTAACCGCCAGAGATTCCTTCTTCAGTCGCATGCCCTTACATTCTTTACAGGGAGTGATGCGCATGAAAGTCTCATATTCCTGTTTGCTGCTCTCGGAAGCGGTCTCACGATAGCGGCGCTCCACATTTTTGATCAGGCCTTCAAAGGCTACTGGATACACACCACTGCCGCGCTGGCCGGTATAATGCACCAGGACCTCTTTACCGTTGGTGCCGTGGATCAGAATGTCATGAATCTTCTGGGGATAATCCTGGAAGGGAGTATCCAGATCAAAATTGTATTCCTTCGCCAGTGCCCGCAGAATAGCATTGGTAAAGCTGGACTTGTCCGCACAGGACTGCCAGCCCATGACCGTGATGGCTCCCTCATTGATGCTGAGTCTCTTGTCCGGGATCATCAGATCCTCGTCGAATTCCATCTTATATCCCAGGCCGAAGCATACCGGGCAGGCACCGAAAGGATTGTTGAAGGAAAAGCTTCTGGGCTCCACTTCGCTGACACTGATACCACAGTCCGGACAGGAAAAGCTCTGGCTGAAAGTCACCGGTTCGCCGCCGATCACATCCACCACCAGCAGCCCCTCTGCCAGTTCCAATACGTTTTCAATAGAGTCTGTCAGACGGCGCTGAATACCATCCTTTACCACCAGACGATCTACCACGATGTCGATATTGTGCTTGATATTTTTATCCAGTTTGATCTCTTCCGTCAGTTCATACATGCTGCCGTCGATCCGTACCCGGACATAACCGCTTCTCTTGGCGCGCTCCAACACCTTGGCATGCTCGCCCTTGCGGCCTCTGACCACGGGGGCCAGCAACTGGATCTTCGTGCCTTCTCCCATGTTCATGATCTGATCCACCATCTGATCTACAGTCTGCTTGGCAATCTCTCTGCCACACTTCGGGCAGTGGGGAATACCGATTCTCGCATACAGCAGACGGAAATAGTCATAAATCTCTGTTACCGTACCTACGGTAGAACGAGGGTTACGGTTGGTGGATTTCTGGTCAATGGAGATAGCGGGGGACAGTCCTTCGATGCTTTCCACATTGGGCTTCTCCATCTGGCCCAGGAACTGTCTCGCATAGGAGGACAGGGATTCCATGTAGCGTCTCTGTCCCTCTGCATAGATCGTGTCGAATGCCAGAGAGGACTTACCGGAACCGGACATACCGGTCAATACCACCAGCTCGTTTCTGGGAATGTCCACATTAATGTTTTTCAGGTTATGTTCATTGGCACCCCGGATCTTAATGTACTCCCGGGGATGCATCTTCTTTGCTTCTTCCATTGTCTTGCCTTTCTTAAATAAAATATCGTTCTCCAATTATTCAGAGCTCCATTCGCAAAATCGCATCTTTGATGCTTTACTTTTATTCCATATCATTTAATTGTTTCTTTAATTCAAGCATTTTATCTCTAAGTTCTGCTGCCGCTTCGAAATTCAGGTCTGCCGCTGCTTTCTGCATCTTCTTCTGGATCTCGCCGATCAGCTTCTCCAGTTCCTTCTTCGTCATGGATTCGGGATCCTTCTCAAAGCGTACCTCTTCCTTGGCGATTACCTTGGAGATGCTGATAAGATCACGCACCGCCTTTTTAATAGTCTGGGGGGTGATACCATGTTCTTCATTATATTTCATCTGGATCTCACGACGTCTGTTGGTCTCATCCAGTGCTTCCCGCATGGAGTCCGTGATGGTGTCCGCATACATGATGACATGGCCTTCCGCATTACGGGCCGCACGGCCGATGGTCTGGATCAGGGAAGTCGCACTTCTAAGGAATCCTTCCTTATCCGCATCCAGAATGGCCACCAGAGTGATCTCCGGAATATCCAGACCCTCTCGCAACAGGTTGATACCTACCAGTACATCGAACACATCCAGACGCATATCCCGGATGATTTGGGCACGCTCCAGCGTATCAATGTCAGAATGCAGATATTTCACCCGAATACCGACTTCCTTCATATAATCCGTAAGATCCTCTGCCATCCGCTTGGTCAGTGTGGTGATCAGTACCTTATGATGCTGTGCGATCTCCTTGTTGACCTCTCCGATCAGGTCATCGATCTGTCCCTCTACCGGGCGCACCTGTACTTCCGGATCCAGCAGACCTGTGGGACGAATGATCTGCTCTGTCCGCAGCAGTTCATGCTCCTTCTCATAATCGGAAGGAGTGGCGGATACGAACATCATCTGGTCGATATGCGCCTCGAATTCCTCAAAGTTCAACGGTCTATTATCCAGTGCCGAGGGCAGACGGAAACCGTAGTCCACCAGTGTCTGCTTTCGCGAGCGGTCCCCGGCATACATACCGCGGATCTGTGGGATCGTCATATGGGACTCGTCCACGATGATCAGGAAATCATCCGGAAAAAAGTCCAACAGCGTCATGGGCGGTGCTCCCGCAGGAAGTCCGTTCAGATGTCTGGAATAGTTCTCGATACCGGAACAGAAACCGGTCTCCCGGAGCATCTCAATATCGAAATTCGTCCGTTCCGCAATCCGCTGGGCCTCGATCAGCTTGTCTTCGCCCTTGAAAAACTGTACCCGTTCCTTCATCTCTTCTTCGATATTGTCACAGGCTGCCTTGATCTTCTCCTGAGATACCACATAATGGGATGCCGGGAAGATCGCCACATGATTCAGCTCTGCATGAATTTTCCCTGTAAGAGGCTCTACCTCTGCGATCCGGTCGATCTCATCCCCGAAAAATTCGATACGGATGAGATAATCGCCACCCTGTGCCGGATATACTTCCACCACATCTCCCCTGACACGGAAAGTGGCACGCTGAATATCCATATCGTTGCGGTTGTACTGAATATCGATCAGTTCCCGCAATACCTCGTCACGATCCTTCACCATGCCGGGACGCAGGGATACGATCAGATCCTGATATTCGTCGGGGCTTCCCAGACCATAGATACAGGACACGCTGGCCACTACCACCACATCCCTGCGTTCCGCCAGGGATGCTGTCGCTGACAGACGCAGTTTATCGATCTCATCATTGATGGAAGAATCCTTGGCAATATAAGTGTCCGAAGACGGCACGTAAGCCTCCGGCTGATAATAATCGTAATAGGAGACAAAATATTCCACGGCATTTTCCGGGAAAAATTCCTTCATTTCCCCGTAAAGCTGCCCCGCCAGTGTCTTGTTGTGGGCAATGATCAGCGTCGGCTTATTCAATGCCTGGATCACATTGGCCATGGTAAAGGTCTTACCGGAACCGGTAACACCCAGCAATGTCTCAAACTGATTGCCCTGCCGGAAGCCTTCCACCAGCTCCGCAATGGCCTGCGGCTGGTCTCCGGTAGGCTGATATTCGGAATGTAATTTGAATTGTGAGGGTTCGTTCGATGGATTCATGATGCCTCTCCGTGCAAATATGTTACTGGAATAACACAGTTCGTGAACGTATTCGGTTCTAAAATCATACAGACATGATCCTGTTCCCGGATACGTTCACGGCTGAACTGTTATCTATTTTTTCACGTTACGCACAGATTATAGCAGAATTTTTTTGAAAAGTACAGATGAATTCGAAAATATGTTCGGTTTGCTGTTTCCTCTCCACATCACAGCGCACAGACGTTTTCCGGCTTTCCGTCCAAATAAGCGTACACGTTGGAAAACTCAATCTTCGCTCTGCGTACCATGGCTTCCTCCGACAGGAATGCCACGTGCGGTGTCAACAATGTATTTTTCGCATGAAGCAGCGGTTCCTCTGCGGGAATGGGCGGCTCACAGTCAAATACATCCACCGCAGCTCCTGCGATCCGTCCTTCGTTCAAAGCCTGTGCCAGTGCCTTGCTGTCTACGATAGGGCCTCTTGCGCAGTTAATGAAAATGGCGGACTTTTTCATCAGAGCAATCTTCTCTGCACTGATCATGCCTCTGGTCTCCTTATTATTCGGCATATGTAGGGAAATAATATCACACTCTCTCAACAGGTCATCCAGCGGTTTGTATGCAATTCCTGCTGCCTTCACTTCTTCTCTTTCGTGTCTGGCATAGGCATAGACTTCCGCACCGAATGCCTGGAAAAGCTTCGCTGTCATGAAACCGATCTGACCGCAGCCGATGATTCCCACCTTTTTGCTCCGGATCTCTCTGCCACACAGTCCTGCGCTGGTACCGCCGTTTCTCACCGCCTGATCCGCCTGCTGCAGATAACGCAAAAAAAGCATTCGTATCACTACAAATGCTTCTTTGCATGAATGATAATATTTTTCGTTTATTTCTTGTTGTGGCTTATATTATCACTTAACTTTTTACTTTTCAAGTGCTTTTTGCACAATTTTATATTTTTCTTCCTGTGCATGATGCACATTCTCTACACGATAAAGTGTTCCACATTTTGCTGAAGTTTGTCCGCAGCAATTCTTGTAGCCTCCGCTTTTTCCTTGATCTCGTTGGCTCTTTCTACGATTATCCCCGTCTTATCCGCAATATCCGTAGTTCCCGAAGCCCCTTCGGTAGCTGCCTTGCTGACTTCGTTGATTGCCTCCATGACACCGCTGATAGATGCCAACAGTTCTTCGGAGGAGGCAGAGAAATCCGTTACCAGTCCATCGATCTGACCGGCATCATTACTGTAAGAATCCGCCATACCGGAAAATGCTGCAAAGCTGTCCACCATATCTGTTCCGACAAATCCCAACAGCTTCTGTGTTCCTTCTGCCAGATTGTTTACAGCATCCATCACATTGTTGGTCACATCCTGGATATGAGAGACGGCTGCCTTGGACTGTTCTGCCAGCACACGAATTTCCTCCGCCACCACAGCAAATCCTTTTCCGGCTTCTCCCGCACGTGCTGCCTCAATGGATGCATTCAGTGCCAACAGATTCGTCTGTCCCGTGATCTGCATAATAGATTCTGCCAGAACTCCAATCTGGTTGACTACTTTAATTTCCTCCAGTGCCTTGGTCAGTCCTTCGTTGATCTCTTCATGAATGGCTTTGGTACGCTGATCATTTTGTGTAATATCCTTCTTGATTCCTACCGCACGCTCACGGATCGCATCTGCTTCGGTGGCACCATCCTGAGAACGTGTCGCAATATTCTTCGCTGCACTCTCAATCTCATGAGACATAGCATTGATCTCTTCAGAAGATGCCGCTGTCTCTTCCATTCCGGCTGCCAGTTCCTCTGTGGTAGCGGACACATCCTCGATCTGTTCATCCAGAGCCTGAATACTGTTATCAATATTCTGTACCATATTGTTGATCTCTGCAGCCTGCTCTTTGACTTCACCGATCAGTCCACTCATCTCTGTCCTCATAGACTCCAGAGAGACTGCCAGCCGTCCGAAATCATCACGGCGTTTTAAAAGCTTATCTCCCATAGATTTTGAGAAATCTCCCTGTTCCATCACGCCGATGGATGCCACACATTTTTTGAGCGGCTGGACGATGCTGATAATAATGAAAACCAGAAGGACGATCACGATTGCACCTTCTATAAGTATCGATGCAATGAACATCGTCAGTCTTCCTGTCACATAACCGGAAAATTCATCACCTACCGTGACAATCTTATCATCAATATAGTCGGTGTAATTTCCTGTGCCGATGACCCACTGGAACGGTTCAAACGCTTTGCTGTAGGAACGTTTGGGAGAGGATTCCGTCTCTCCTTCCTTTGGGAACACATAATCTACATAACCACCATCCGGCTCCTGTCCCATGCGGATGATTTCCTTTACCATCTGGTACCCGTTAGCATCCTTGGTCTCCATACGGTTTGTACCTTCTGTTGCACTTCCCAGCAGTACCACATTGGTTCCGTCATACTGATCCACCCAAAAATATCCCGAATCTCCGTAGCGAAGCTGGCGGATTTCATCCGCCGCAAGTTTCCTCGCCTCTGCTTCGGTATAGACACCAGCCTGATACTGATCATAAATGGTCTGGCAGAGCGAGATCACATTATCTACCTGCTGCTTGATCTGTTCATCGTAGGCCTCCCGCTCATCAGTCTCCATGGTATCTAATGCTTTGGACTGCAATTCTTTCATGCTTTGTGCTGAAAAGATAGTACACAACAACAGTGCAGCCATCGTTGCCAGTATTACTATGATCATTTTCGTCTGTACTTTTATATTGTTCATAAGATTCCCCTTTTCTGTTTGTCCGTTTTTGCAGATCTCCTACCTTAATTCTATGTTTATCTTATCACATTTTACAATTCTCTTCAACTTTGTGTGTTTTTTTGTGTATTATTGCCAACTTTTATTCATAATCAGGGAAATTTCACCATGAATATCTGAGATATTTCCGGACAACAAAAAACCTCAGTAGATTTCTCTACTGAGGTTCCTATTCGCAGGTCAACCCCTGCTTCGCAGGGCTACAAGGATTCGAACCTTGAAATGACGGAGTCAGAGTCCGTTGCCTTACCGTTTGGCGATAGCCCTATGTCGTTTACTTGATGAAGTATACACTATCTGTTCCTTTTTTGCAATACCTAATTTAAAAAAATTTAAAAAAATATATGAAATTGGAACAATTTCCGTAAAATCATCGCATAAACACCGTGATATAGGGGTAATCCTTCCTCTCTGCAGGCTTAAAATCCTCCATCAACCAGTTCCAGATAAAGCTGTTCTCTCCTTCCTGGGCAATATCTCCATAACAGCTTTCAAATACCACCACATTCGGATATCTGTCCGGATTGATCTTCCAGTAGTCCAACAGACGCTCATCATAGATCATAGAGCAGATCGTATCGGGGGATGCCTGCTTATGTTCTCCGAGCATACAATAGAACTGGGACGGTCCCACATAAAGCACGGTACTGCCGTCCGGCACGGCCTCCGGCCATACAGCCAGATTATTGTTGTAACGGTATGCAGTCATATAATCCGTGAGGATTCCGGCGCGTAATCCCTCTCTGTTGATGCCACGCACATTTTGAATCACATAGGCATGATATTCCTGGGATCCCAGAATCAGCCAGGTATAGGAAAATGCATTCCCAAGCACAAGGATCAGGCACAGGATCTGAATTGCCTTCTTTCCTGCGGTGTTTTCCTTCTGCCAGTAGTCTCCCAGACATACCAGTCCGGCCACTGCTCCCATAATGAGATAGGTGACCAGCAGCATCGGTCCCCAGTTAGACAACAGAAGTACCGAAAAATAATTGACAAATGCCAGCAGGATCAGTTCATAGAACAGTTTTTCCGTCTTGTCTCTGCGCAGATAGGTATAACATCCCGTCAGGGATACTGCCATCAGCAAAAGCTGCGGGTAAATTGCATTAAAGGAACTGAACAGCCAGAACCAGATCTGGATCAGAAATACAATTACGAAAAACAGCATGCCCGGAAGCTGCAGCAGTCCGGGAAGTTTTTTCTTCCACACTTTCTCTATAAACCATCGGATTCCCAGAGACACCAGCAGGGCACACAGAAGGATCATGGCCATCTCTCCCAGGCTTGACCCCCATCCCAACAATTTTTCTCCCACAGTAGTCTGATGGGACCCCTCTCCCAGGATCTCGCCTGCCATCTCCAACATTTTCTGCGGTGTCATATAACTCAGAAGATATGTAAACATTACTGCCGCACTTGCCACACAGGGCAGTACATAAGCACAGAGTTCTTTCCATTTTTTCTCTGATCTGCGCACCAGCAGAAATACCAGGCAGCACAAAAATACCAGTACCATACTTGGATAAGCCAGCACATCACAGGTCATGAATATACCTGCCAGCACCAGCCACCGCAGCTCTCCTGCTGTCTGTCTGCCCTCGGAGTCCTTCGCTCCGAAGTATCTCAGAAGGCACAGCACCATAAGTGCAAAGAACCAGTTATGAAGATTGGAATACTCCGGAATAAAAATGGACTTGGGTGTTGTCACATAGTAGAGAAGCCCCATCAGTGCTGCCACATTCTCATCCATCTGCGGCACCGTCCTGCGGATCGTCTTATACAGAAAGACGCTGACGCACGCCTGGATTGGGAAAAATACGAGCCGCAAAAACAGGTTCAGATAGTTCACTCCACCTGTCAGCTTCACAAACAGCCTGATAAAAACCGCCGTAAAAATGGCAGAAGTCTGGTGTGGTTCCCACATTTCAAGCAGCAGCCGGTCTCCCATGGCAAGACGATAACCCGCCATGATGCCATAGCCTTCGTCCGTATCTGCACCAATAAATAAATTTTTTGCCGTATATGCAATGATTGCAAGAATACAGATAATTTTCCAAAATTTCTTATTTTTCAGTATATTTTTCATCATGCAGTTATCATAACACAGGATTTTCCCCATAGCAATGACAAGAAACATACATAACTGCAAAACGAGGCCCACCGTCCTGCGGCAAGCCCCGTTTTCATTCAACACAATGAGAGAAACGTATTATGGTATTTTGCAACGCTATTTATACTTCAAAGATCAGATCGCCGTAGGTGGGTACCGGCCATACCTTCTTGTCAACCATCATCTCCAGTTCATCTACGGGAGTTCTCAGGTCATCCATTGCGGTATGTACCACATCTTTATAGAAGAAAGCAAGCTTCTTGGGATCTTCGATGCCTGCTGCCTCAGCCAGCTTATCCTCCAGAGCAGTCTCTGCAGCCTGTGCCTCAGCCAGCTTCTCGGAAATGCTCTTCAGTACAGTGGTCTGTACGGTTGCATCCGCACCTGCACTCTTAACAGCCAGTACAGTATCCGCCAGAGTCCTGGTATACTCCATAACTGCGGGAATGTACTGCTTCTTCGCCATATCTACCATGGTCAGAGCTTCGATGTTGATGGTCTTGGAGTAGGTCTCATACAGAACCTCCTCGCGGGATTCCAGCTCAGCCTTGGTGAAGATACCGAACTTCTCGAACAGTTTGATAGACTTTTCGGTGGTCAGAGTCTCGGAAGCTTCTACCATGGACTTGATGTTGGGAAGTCCTCTTCTGGCTGCCTCTTCTACCCATTCCTCGGAATAGCCGTTGCCGTTGAAGATGATTCTCTGATGCTCGGTCAGGTACTTCTTGATCAGATCGTGTACGGCAATATCGAAATCGTCTGCTTTCTCCAGAATGTCTGCCGCCTCGCAGAAAGCCTCTGCTACGATAGCATTCAGAGTAGTGTTGGGGCTGGCGATGGAGTCTGCACTACCTACCATACGGAACTCAAACTTGTTGCCGGTGAAAGCAAACGGTGAAGTTCTGTTACGGTCGGTGGCATCCTTATCCAGATCCGGCAGAGTGGATACACCGGTCAACAGTTTACCGCCCTGGATAGAATGCGTTGCATCACCGGTCTCAACCAGCTGCTTTACCACATCCTCCAGCTGCTCGCCCAGGAATACGGAAATGATGGCAGGGGGTGCCTCGTTAGCTCCCAGTCTGTGATCGTTGCCGACATCGGATGCACTCTGACGAAGCAGATCTGCATGGGTATCTACGGCTTTCAGGATACATGCCAGTACTAACAGGAACTGGATGTTCTCGTTAGGAGTATCGCCGGGATCCAACAGGTTGACACCGTTATCGGTTCCCAGGGACCAGTTGTTATGCTTACCGGAACCGTTCACTCCGGCGAAAGGCTTCTCATGCAGCAGGCAGGTCATACCGTGACGTCCTGCTACTTTCTTCATGGTCTCCATAACCAGCTGGTTATGATCTACCGCAATGTTGGCGGTCTCATAAATAGGAGCCAGCTCGTGCTGTGCGGGAGCCACTTCGTTATGCTGTGTCTTGGCGGTTACGCCCAGCTTCCACAGTTCAATGTTCAGATCCTTCATGAAGGAACCGATTCTCTCGCGGATAGTACCGAAGTAATGATCCTCCAGCTCCTGTCCCTTGGGTGCGGGTGCACCGAACAGGGTACGTCCTGCGAAGATCAGGTCTTCACGCTTTAAGTATTTGTCTCTGTCTACCAGGAAATATTCCTGCTCCGGTCCCACGCTAGCTACGACCTTGGTAGCTTCGGTATTGCCGAACAGTCTTACGATACGCAGTGCCTGTGTGCTGACTGCTTCCATGGAACGAAGAAGCGGTGTCTTCTTATCCAGTGCCTCACCCTTGTAAGAACAGAATGCAGTGGGAATGCAGAGGATCACGCCGGTTGCATCCTCTTTCAGGAATGCGGGAGAGGTGATATCCCATGCAGTATAGCCTCTTGCCTCGAAGGTAGCTCGTAAGCCTCCGGAGGGGAAGGAAGATGCATCGGGCTCGCCCTTGATCAGCTCCTTACCGGAGAACTCCATGATCATCTTGCCGTACTCATCGGGATGGGTTACGAATGCATCGTGCTTCTCTGCGGTGATTCCGGTCAGAGGCTGGAACCAGTGGGTATAATGGGTGGCACCGTTCTCGATGGCCCAATCCTTCATTGCCTTTGCTACAACATCAGCGGTGGCCAGAGACAGCTCTCCGCCGTGATCAATGATCTTCTTCACTTCTTTGTATACGCTCTTGGGTAATCTTTCCCTCATCTTACCCAGAGTGAATACCTTACTGCCAAAGATTTCTTCCACGTTTAATACTTCACTCATCTTCGTTTCCTCCTTATTCTTGCTATTTTCCATGCTTCCTGCGACTTACTTGCACAGTTGCTATTCAGAACTTACATGCGCAAAATCGCATCTTCGATGCTTTCCTTTTGCTTATGTAAGTTACTTCGCCGAATAACTATCGTTACATCTTCTTGCGCATGCAAGCATTCGCCGAAGATGTACGATAGTTACGGCTCTGAATAGCAACAAAAAAAGGCGCTACACTTCCTAGTGTAAACGCCTTCGTTTCGCATTGAAAAATATTAACTTGTGAGGATCGCTCCTCTATGGCTCATTACTATACAACAGATTTTTTTTGAATGCAATACCTTTTTTGAAAAAATTGTAACTATTCAGAACTCCATTCGCAAAATCGCCTCTACGAGGCTTTACTTTTGCATCCGAAGCGATCTCTGAAGTGCTCTATACCTCAAACAACAGATCCGCATAGGTCGGGAACGGCCAGTACTTCTTGTCTACCAGCTTTTCCAGTTCATCCGCAGGTTTTCTCAGTGCGTTCATTGCCACCATGACTTCATCATGATAACAGAATGCCTGCTCTTTGCCTCTCTCCATGGCGGATGCCTTTTTCTCCACCTCGAGAAGTGCCTCGGATGCCTTTTCCATCTCTGTCAGCTTCTGTGTGATCTGCTGCAACATACGGGTAGGCACGTAGGTGTCTCCGCCAGCTTCCGTAATAGCAATAACAGCATCTGCCAGCGACTTGCTGTATTTCATGACTGCAGGAATGATCTGCTTGTTTGCCATATCCACCATAGTCAGTGCCTCGATATTGATGGTCTTTGCATAGGTCTCGTACAGTACCTCCGCGCGGGAACGCAGCTCTGCCTCGGTGAAAATACCGAACTTTTCAAACAGATGGATAGCCTTGGGAGTAGTCAGAGTATCTACTGCTGCTACCATGGAAGGAATATTGGGCAGTCCTCTTCTGGCTGCTTCCTCTTCCCATTCCCTGGCATAACCGTTGCCATTGAAAATAATACGCTGGTGCTCCGTCATATATTCCTTGATCAGATCATGGACTGCCATATCGAAATCTTCCGCACCTTCCAGACGGTCTGCAGCTTCGCAGAACGCCTCTGCCACAATGGCATTCAGGGTGGTGTTGGGGCTTCCGATGGAATCCTCGCTTCCCACCATACGGAATTCGAATTTATTTCCTGTAAAGGCAAACGGTGAAGTACGGTTTCTGTCGGTAGCATCCTTTACAAAATCCGGCAATGTGGATACACCGGTGCGAAGTACACCGCCTTCTTTCAGATTGTCTGCTTTACCGGTCTCCACCAGCTGTGCCACCACATCCTCCAGCTGTTCGCCCAGGAAGATCGAAATAATGGCAGGGGGTGCCTCGTAACCGCCCAGTCTGTGATCGTTACCTACATTGGACGCACTCTGACGCAGCAGATCCGCATGGGTATCTACAGCTTTCATGATGCATGCCAGTACCAGCAGGAACTGAATATTTTCATTGGGGGTCTGGCCGGGCTCCAGAAGGTTTACACCATTGTCCGTAGTGATGGACCAGTTGTTATGCTTACCGGAACCGTTTACTCCGGCAAAAGGCTTCTCATGCAGCATGCAGCGCAGACCGTGCTTGCCTGCCACACGCTTCAGAGTCTCCATTACCAGCTGGTTGTGATCCACTGCCACATTGGCAGACTCGTAGATGGGCGCCACTTCATGCTGTGCGGGAGCCGCCTCATTATGCTGGGTCTTGGATGTTACACCCAGCTTCCACAGCTCGATATTGACATCATGCATGAAACCACCGATACGCTCACGGATAACACCGAAATAGTGGTCATCCATCTCCTGTCCCTTGGGGGCGGGAGCACCGAACAGGGTTCGTCCGGCGAAAATAATATCTTCACGCTGCAAAGCCTTGGCAGAATCTACCAGGAAATATTCCTGCTCCGCGCCAACGGAAGGCAGTACTTTGGTAGCTTCTGTATTGCCGAACAGGCGGACGATACGGATCGCCTGCTTGCTCAGAGCCTCCATGGAACGAAGTAACGGTGTCTTCTTATCCAGTGCTTCGCCTTTATAAGAACAGAATGCTGTAGGGATACAAAGGGTCGGACCGGTAGCGGTCTCTTTGATAAATGCGGGGGAAGTGATGTCCCATGTAGTGTAACCTCTTGCCTCAAAGGTAGCACGTAAGCCTCCGGAAGGGAAAGAAGATGCATCGGGCTCTCCCTTGATCAGTTCTTTGCCGGAAAATTCCATGATCATCCGGCCATCCTCATCAGGATGTGTCACAAAAGCATCATGTTTCTCTGCGGTAATGCCGGTCAACGGCTGGAACCAGTGGGTATAATGAGTGGCACCGTTCTCGATGGCCCAATCCTTC
>ERZ780026.135-NODE-135-length-41565-cov-17.5022_pt1 | contig 41565 bp, 39 predicted proteins | sample MGYA00511861_ERZ780026 | MGnify/ENA primary metagenome ERZ780026 (study PRJEB29588, sample SAMEA1972002) | human gut metagenome | biome: human gut; feature: human-associated habitat; material: faeces | place: Denmark | collected 2008/2010 ...
CAGCCCGCATAGTATACAGGCAAGCCCCTTTAGTAAATATTGCTATAAAACACTGAACAACAAAACAATATAAGGGTGAATAATTGTTTACCGGACAGCAATAATTATTAAACTTGTTCCTGATTTTTATTACTGTTCTGATAGCAGCTTGCGTCAGAGCAAGCTCAGCACTTCTCCTTCAGCATATTCCAAAGGAACAGCGTGTTGCCGATGATGTATCGGCGCCACATGCGCTTCGGCTCCTTCAGCAGTCGGTAGAGCCACTCCAGACCGTGACGCTGCCACCATATCGGCGCACGCTCCACGGTGCCTGCGAAGAAGTCGAACACCGCACCGATGGTGCCCACATGACAGTGGATATTAAGTTCGTTCCAATGCGAGTAGGTCCATTTCTCCTGCTTCGGCGCCGTCATACCTATCCACAGCAGGTCGGGGTCAGCCGCATTTATCGCCTCCACAATCGCCTTGTTGTCCTCCTCCGAGAACTCCGGCTTGTACGGCGGCGAGTAGGTAACGATCTTCAAGTGCGGGTATACCTCCGCAGCCCGCTTCACAATCAGGTCGAGCACCTTCTGCGAGCTGCCCATGAACATTACCGTGAGCGGACGCTCACGGAATTTTGCGCTCGGCTCGTAGAGACGCTTGCCAGAGCAAGAATTTTGAATTTTGAGTTTTGAGTGGTCGGCTGAAGCCGATTGTGAATTGTCCAATGAAGAATTATTCATTCCACATTCTTCACCATTCACTCCACATTCCACATTCTTCATTCCACATTCTTCGAGTTTGTTCATTTCAAACTCGAACAAATCCCATCCTGCTATTCTTTCCTTCGGCAGGCTCTTCGCCTTTATCCATCTGCACGCCTTCACGATGCTCACCCCATCCGGAATGAGCACATCACCGTTTGTCAGCGCCTCGGCGAACAGTTCATCCTTACGCGCCGTATTGTACGAATGAGCGTTAATTGTGTTAATGAGCAGTTTGCCCTCCGGCAGCGCGGGAAGCTCCGCCTTGCTACCAAGTATATTTAAGTTTTTTAATCGAAACATCAATCTTGAAATGTATTAATAATGTAGTTATAATAGCCTTTCGGATTCTTCTTTGCCTCCTCTGCTTTTCTGTAGTTGAGCTTGTGTATGCTCACATGCTCTATCAGCTCCTGCCAGTCGTTCTCTCGATATGTACGTCCCAAGGCGTTGCCAAGAAGCAGACTGTGGAAACTGTTCTCGCGGGGCATCCTTGCCGCAACCTTAGGGAACGCCTGCAGAGTTAAACCCAAGAACAGATGGAAGATATAGTAGTTGACAAGACAGTCGAAATCCTTCCAGTACGCCAGAAGCATATCGAGAATGTTCGATACCACAACATTCTCCGGCACAGCGGCAATAAACCAGTTCGACAGTCCTACCGGCTCCTTCTTGCCACGCTCGAAGTAGCGGAATATTGCCAGTTCGCTCGTCATGATGCTCTTCCATCTCGCCTTCAGTTTCTCGTCTTCGAACCCGGAGCAAAACACCGTAGCGTCCATCCAGACGCCGCCATACTTCTTCAGCGCCGCCAGTCTTATCAGGTCGCTGAACGCAGCCGGTGGCATCTGTCCGTTTCTGTATTTTCTCACGACATATTCTGGCAGCTCCACCCATTGCCGATAGCTGTTCAAGTCGAGCACTCTGAACTCATAACCGCCCATGTACTTCTTTTGCGAAGCCAAGCACGCCTTCACCAGTTCCGGTGCATTGTCCACGCCCTGCAGCCAAGCCGACCAAACTATCTTTGGTACAGCCGGTTCACCCCTACTCTCCGCTTCCGTTCTTTGGTATCTGTCCTTATTCTCCTCCAAGATATGGCGATACTTCTTGATAAGTATCTCGTCCACCCGCTTTGTTATTGCGGGATAAGCCGACTTCAGCGACCTGCCACTCACGGCGCAACTCGCCAAAGCCCTCACGCCAGTCCACAACACTCCCATACGGGCGTATTGCCATACCAGTTGCCATCCTCCGAACTGCCTCAGGCGTGTCCTCAACTTGTCAAAGTCTTTCATAGCCAGTTAGCGTATATCTCGTTCAGATGTTCTATGTATTTCTTCGGACTGAACTTGTCGAAGATAGTCTTTCTTGCCTCATCGCCCAACTTTCTCAGCAACGCCCTGTTCTCGTCCATCCGCTTCACGGCTGTCACTATAGAGTCGCTGTCATGGTCTTTGATAAACACGCCGTTCTCGCCATCCTTCACCACCTGCGGAATGCTGCCCACCGGCGTAACGATAGGTGCCGTGCCGTAGCTCATGGTCTCCAGCAGCGACATCGGCAAGCCTTCGAAATATGTCGGAAGCACAAAGGCGTCCAGACTTCTCAGGAAGTCGCACTTCGTCTTGCCCGACACCAGTCCTGCATACTCAAAGTTGTCGCCGAGTCTCTCCTCGAACAGCGGCTGATACTCGCCTTCCGTCTGTTCCTTTCCTGCTATCACGAGCTTATACGCCACGCCGTCCTTCTTCAGCTGCTGACAAGCGACGAACAGTTCTGTCATTCCCTTGTTCGGCTCGATGCGTCCCAGATAACCGATGCGCAACGGCTCCGATTCGACGCGAGCGTTGTTCTCTTGCGCATAGGCTTCTGCATCGCTCAGGTCCACACAGTTGGGGAGCACCACTACACGCTTTGCTCCGAATCGCTTCTGCAGAATGTCCTTCTCCATATCGCTCAGTACGATGAACGGCACGTTCTGTCCGAACACCCACCGCATGATGCGCAGCAGGTAGCCCGGTATATGCGGCGCCGTAAGGAACAAGCCGCCGTGCACATGCACCACCATCTTCCTCCCCTGCTTCCACGCATACCTCATGAACCACGGATCGCGCAGCAGCGAAGCCTTCGAGAGCGGAAAGTTATAGTGGACGATGGCATCCGGATGCTCCGCAAGCATCCTCTTCCATTCGCCGTACTTTCTCACCAAAGCCGGCACACGATGCCATCCTCCCCTCTCCTTGTCCTTCTTGCCCAGTTCGAAGTGCAGATAGCGCTGTCCGCCGTTGTTGCTGATGATAAACTGCGCAACAGACGATATGCCGCTCACATTCTCGTTGGGGTTCAAGGATGGGGCTGTTATAATAATATTCATACTATACGTTCAGTTCTGTTTATCAAGCTTGCGCTCGTGTTCCTCAATCTGTTCTGGGGTGAAGCGCATCTTCAGCAGTTTTGCCGGCACGCCGCCGATGATGCTATACGGTGGGAACGACTTCGTCACTACTGCCCCTGCTGCCACCACCGATCCGCGTCCTATCGTCACACCCTTCAGTATCGTTACGTTGGCGCCGCACCACACGTCGTCCTCTATCGTCACGGGCTGGTCGTACTGGTTCTCACCGTTCACGAACTTCTCTTCTACCGTGACATCAGCAATGTACTTTCCAAGCACGTCTATGCGGTGGTCGCCCGTGATAATCGTCGGGTGCGGACCGAAGAGCACTTTCTTGCCTATGGTGCATGGTGCATCGGTGCAGTAGATCGTACTGCCCTTCGGTATCGACGTGCCGTCGCCTACCGAGAGGTTCCACAATCCCTTTATGTCCGACGACATCGGACGCAGATACACGTCCTTCCCGCAATGCTTCATGCCGTGCTTCCACACCGGCGCCCACATCGCATCCCATAAATAAGAAGGAACCAAACTTATCTTTTGCAATATTCTCAACAACATCTTCTATACCTTAATTTCTTATCCACAAATTTAGCGTGTGTATTTTCTCCTACAGATGTCATAAATCACCTGATGTTAGGGTGCGCATTTTCTCCCACGGATTTCACGGAATTACACAGATTGTTAGGGTGCGTAGGATTAACAACAGATTAAACGGATTAAGCGGATTTTGGGTGCCTTCAAGGGGGTGTAGCTGTCTCAGCTGCACCAACCGAGCAAGTGGTGCACCAACCAAGAAAAACGAATCCGTTAAATTCGATTCATCCGTTGTTTACATAACGCAAGCTGCGATGTTCTCCCACAGATTTCAGATCACCACAGATGTTAGGGTGCGTAGAATTAACAACAGATTAAACGGATTAAGCGGATTTTGGGTGCCTTCAAGGGGGTGTAGCGTGTTGGCATCCGTTTAATCCGATAATTACGCAGCAAGTGAATCCGTTTAATCCGCTTAATCCGTTGTTAACATAACGAAGCAGCGATGTTCTCCCACAGATTTCACGGAATTACACAGATGTTAGGGTGCGTAGAATTAACAACAGATTAAGCGGATTAAACGGATTTTGGGTACCTTCAAGGGGGTGCAGCTGTCTCAGCTGCACCAACCGAGCAAGTGGTGCACCAACCAAGAAAAACGAATCCGTTAAATTCGATTCATCCGTTGTTTACATAACGCAAGCTGCGATGTTCTCCCACAGATTTCAGATCACCACAGATGTTAGGGTGCGTAGAATTAACAACAGATTAAACGGATTAAGCGGATTTTGGGTGCCTTCAAGGGGGTGTAGCGTGTTGGCATCCGTTTAATCCGATAATTACGCAGCAAGTGAATCCGTTTAATCCGCTTAATCCGTTGTTATTTCCCCAAGTAGCGTGTTCTGTGTAAATCCGTGCCATCTGTGGGAGTATATTTTAACAACCGATTAAACGGGGTTTACTGCTGCAGAATATCACAACGATTTCCGTTCTCAAGAACACAGATTAATCCGATTAATCCGTTGTCATATCCCTAAGCAGCGTGTTCTGTGTAAATCCGTGCCATCTGTGGGAGTATATTTTAACAACCGATTAAACGGGGTTTACTGCTGCAGAATATCACAACGATTTCCGTTCTCAAGAACACAGATTAATCCGATTAATCCGTTGTCATATCCCTAAGCAGCGTGTTCTGTGTAAATCCGTGCCATCTGTGGGAGAACATTCGTGTTCTCCGCACAATCTTTAGCGTATCATTCGCGTCTGATTATGTGCAGCAAGATGTCGGTTTGCATTCAGACAGAGCGCCAGGATCATGAAGTAGCCCATACCCTTACCCGAGAGATACGACGAATCGGCGGTGCTCTCCAAGGCGAGAGCCAAGATAGCCATCAACGCCATACGATAGTAAACCATGTTTTTTATTTGTTTCGTCTCCCACAGTCGGCGCTTCCAGAACCACAGGAAGAAGAACAGACCCACGATGCCGAACTCCGCCAGCGTCGGATAGAAGGCATCCGCAAGGAACATCGGGTTCTCAGGAGACAAGCCCCATATCTCATCCATATGATACTTAAAGTATAATGGTGAATACTCCTTAGCTGCCGCCGCCGTACCGAACGAACCGAGACCGCTACCGAACGGAATATAATCGCGGAACATAATCGTCATACCCGTCTCATACGTCGCCGGACGCGCCATAGCCTCAGCATCTTCCTGGAAGCCCTCTACATAGTAAGCATTAAACTTTGTCCATGTGAAGAAGATAACCACAGCACCCAACGCCGCCACCTTAAGCAAAGTAGCCACCGACGTATAATTGATTTTGCTCTTCACGAACACCACCAAAGCTATAAACACCACACACTCGCCGAAATACTTCGACTTTCCGGAAATCAAGCCCAGCAGCATTATCAGTATAGCGATGTTTCTGTTACGCTTTGTCTGCTTCGATAATAGATAGTAAACCATAGCACAACACAAAGCCATCTGTCCTAAAGCTGCCGACTCGCCGCCCCCAAACGGAGTAACCAACGACGGCTTGAATATGAAAGCAACTAAGTAGCCGAAGAACGACAAAAGCATCACCAGCTTTATACGTCTCTTTTGCTTGTTCGTGAACTCAGGCGCCATCATCCATGTCAGATAGAACACGGCGTACGGTCGTAACTGCTGCATAAAATCAAGTAATACACCTCGTTGCGTCGTCACTTTTATTAACAAAGAATAAACAAGATAGAAAACCATCAGGAGGATATAAATCGAAATCTCTGTAGTTCTCTGCTTGTCCTTCACCAGATAGCGACGCTTTCCTAACGCATATGTCAATAGGAGTACTGTTAAAATCTCATCACTCCAATCAAAATCAACCACATAAGTAAATGCGATACAAACTGGAAAATAAACAATCCAGAACCATGTGTAAAATTTAGCAATAGCTTTCATTGTTCGTATTTAATAAAAATCCAGAATATAAGATGCATGTTTATTTCCAATATATAGCTTCAAAGTCATGCTTCGGTACCTGTTGCTCCTTTGGAGGCAACTTCATATAATCGCCAAACTCATTGCGAAGATAGGCATCTGTATCTTTTACAGCCATAAATTCACAGCCTTCAAATTTGATAGGTGCGTATTCCTCCCAAATAGAGCGTTTCATAATACAGTTTTCGCCATAAATGACGTCTGTCAGGTGTCCTACAAACCTTGAATGTACGTTACTATGCTCAATAAGACGCTTTACACACTTTAAAGTCTCTTTGTGTACAGAAAATGGCGATACGAGTATTTTAGTAACAGCCAAGATGGGTTTCTTCCACCATGTTTTAACACAAGAAACTTGTCGATACTTTGCTTGTCTTATAAATTTGTTCCATTTAAACGAATTAAAATACTTCAAACTATCTTCATAAGTATCACACATGTCATCGATGGGAAAAATATCTATATTAATCCCTAAATTTTTAGAATTTCCTCCCTCTATTACAATTGTGCGAGTATCTACCACTTTGCCAAAACCTATATGAATATCTTTGTCTGTACGACAATCACAAAATTGACAAACATCATCTTTAAACTTCACTCTAAAGCGTTCAAAATCAGGACGTAACATAGCTATATCTATATCATCATCCCATGGTATATATCCGCCATGACGTACTGCACCCAAAAGGGTACCAAAAGCCAAAGTGTATCTTATATCATGATTTACACAAAAGTTGTGTACTTTTTGCAAAATATCCATTTGGATAATTCGCATTTCATCATACTTAATTTCTTTCATTATCCCAAACTTAACTTTGTTTCAACTTCCTTCAATTCTTCAGGTGTGTCTATTTCGTATATACCATCTATCTCTTGTACATAAACGTCCAATTCCGGATAGATGTCCAACACCATATTGTCCCAATAGAGATTGGTATAGTCTTTCGACGCATACACATCTTCCATATGAGCTATGATTCGCTTGCAATCTTCAGCCTTCCAATAAGATATGCCACTCATCAGAAAGCCATTGCCAGCCCCGATATTAATCTTTACAAGCCGGTTGTTTTCGTCAACTTCCAGTCCCCATTCGTTATCATATTTTTTGTTACGGGCGAAATAGGAAGACTTGTTAACTTCCGACAGCAACACATTCTTGTCCATATACACATCGCCCTCTAATACGTATGTATCATGAAAGCGGTCTCTTACAATATAAAGCGAGTTTATATTGTTGCAAGTGTCGTATCTGTCATTGAAAACAATATCCACACCATACTTTTCTTTCAAGTATTCCAACGCCTCCGCCTTATAGCCGGATATCAAGGTGATATCGTCAATACATTTCTCTTTCAAGAACTGTATCTGACGCTCCACCATCGGAACACCATTTACAGCAACCAGACATTTTGGTCGGTCGTTGGTCAAAGGGCGCAGGCGTGTTCCCATGCCTGCCGCCAATATAATTGCGTTCATTTTCTTATTGTTTTTTCTTTCGTGAAACTAAAGTTGCCACAGCCACACCTGTAACAACCAGAATCGAGCCGACAATGATGTTTACAGATAAAGTACTGCCGACAAAGATAAACGTGAAGACAACTGCCCAGAACGAATAGGTTACATTCAAGCAGAGAGCCTTTGCAGCGCCAATCAGGTCGATTGCGGTATACCAACAGAAGAAAGACAACATGCCGATCAACGCTGTAAACAACAATGTCATCCAGCAAACCGTATCTGAGAACACAGCTGTTGTTCCTGTTATCAGGTTGTCATATCCGCCCACCATTAGCGGTGCAACAATCAAGATATAGACCACACCCGAAGTCAGTTCGCGTATAAGCAATGCCATCTGTGGATCTACGTTTCCTGCCTTCATTCCGTATCCGCATACAACACCTTCTGTAGCCCAACCTATTGCAGCTATTGCTGCCAGCATAATGCCACCGATAACATTCACGTTAGTGTCGCTTGCCGGTGTATAGCCGATATAGATGATGCCCAAGATGCAGATCATCAGTCCGAGCCATCCACGCAGACGCACCTTTTCTTTCAGTATCACCATAGCCATCGCCGAACCTAACAACGGATAACAAGCCGTTACCGTTGCCGTCAACGCAGCGCCCCCCTTTGCAATGGCAAGCATGTAGAATGTCATAGCAAGCGGACCGCCGAACAAGGCGCCCAAAGCGCAATACAGACCGTCTTTCGATTTGAAAGCGGGCCAAAACTCCTTCAAGCGTCCCTTCAATCCCATGATGATAAGCATCCATAATGCTGCAAAAACATCATGAAGCATACTGCATATAAACGTACCACCCACGAGGAGTATCGGATTCTCTACAAAAGGAGCCATTGCCATAGCTACACCGATCAATACGGTGTCCAGGCCCCATGTCATACCCGAGAAAACTCCTGCTGTATATCCCTTGCGCATCAGCGCCGATGTGTTTGCTTTCATTATAAGTCTATTTTGTTTATGTTTTCTATTGCTCTTGTATATCTGTCCATGCCGTATGTACCAAAATCGTCGCCTTGCGTCTCCTTAATAACTGTCCATACAGCCCAAAGGTAATCCATTAATATTTGATATGCAAAGATTTTCTTTCTTGCATTGTCTGGTTCTTTGCCCTCAAAGTAATGGTTGAGGAAATAATCTTGGTTCTCTTCCGTGAAGTTGTTTTCCAAGAACAATGCTGCTATATCCCACATTGGGTCGTTCATACCAGAATACTCCCAATCGATAAGATAAATGGTACCATCCTCTGCTTTTAGAAAATTTTCTGCCACCAAGTCGTTGTGGCAAGGCTTTATCGAAATGCCGAGTTTATTGAGATAATCTTCCAATTTGAAAACTTTTTCTCTTACGGGTTCGTATCCTTCATACATTCTTCCCTCGCAGTTTTTAAGAAGATGCTCGTAGTTTCTGATTTCGTTGAAGACGTTGAACTCATTTCCGAAGCGCACATGTGAGTGGTGCAGCGTGCGGAATATCTTCGCTATCTTCTTCATGTTGGAAGGGCGTTGGATGGTTGCACCATTCAATGTCTCTGCATTCTTTACAAAATCGGCGAGTTTAATTCCGTTTTCCGCATTGAAGTATCTCACCGGCGGGTTGATACCCATCTTGCAAGCCTGCATTGAGTTCTGCTCCTCATTGCTGCGAACTACCATACCTTCCGAACCGATTCCAGGAACACGTAACACATATTCCTGCCCACCCTTTGTTACCTTGAAGTTTTTGTTCGACATGCCTCCAATCTGGGTTATCCTTACCTCGTCTTCTATCTGTTCGTTGGGGAAGATAGCACTCAAATATGAAATCAGATTCTCATAGTCAAACGGATCTTCCTTGCGTCGAAGTTTCGGATAGATGTAGTTGCAAAGCTTGCTGAAATCGTCCTCACAATCTACGTCTCCCCATATCAAGTTCGTAAAACGTATGTAAGGGCGGTCGAGCACATCGGTAGAATCAAGCAACAGATATTCGTAGTTGAGGTAAGGGTTATTGCTGCACTTCCATCTCTGCATCATTCTGTCAAACGTATGTTTGGCTATTTTTACAATACCCAACAGCTCACCTTCAAAATTACAAATCTGATGGCGGTCTTTACTTACTTTTGTGATATATCCCTTACGGGTTTCCACGAAAGCTTCGTCGCCGCTACCCGACTCTTCTGTTATGGCAAAACAGTTGTCGTTGGAGGTTTCCGACAAAGCCTTCAACACCTTATACTCGTAGAAGGTGTCGCCTTCAACCAACAGGAAATCGCCCTTTATGTATGGAGCAGCAGCTGCAAGCGAACCCATAGAGGACGTGAATTTGTAGTCTGGATTTAAAACAAGATGGACACGCTCTGAAGCGTATTTGTGATACAGTTCTGCTTGACTGCCTACAATCAGATATATATCCGTATAGTCAAGTGCTGTCAACGCTTCAATGGTTCTGTCCATCAGACAAATATCCTCATGATATGGTCTGAGAGGATAAGGGATTTTTGTACCCTTATCTTGTCTTGCTGATAGGATAACGGCTGTTTTCATTATATACCAAAATAAAGTGACATGGTGAAAAACGATTTGTTCTTATACGGATTCAATATGTAGCTTGCGCTAACCGGCAGACGGAACTTGCCGAACTTGAACGCTGTGCTATACTTCGCATTTATATTTACCACATTGAATCCGCTTTGGTAATCGGTGTAGAAGCTCTTGTTCAGGTTTGCACCTACACAAAGTGACATACTATTGTTGTCGTTGAACGAGTGGGTGTAGCCCACCTCGGCATACGCTGAGTACATCTGCTTACCTTCTTCGTTTTTATCCGCACCGAAAACATAGGTAGAAACTGTCAACCATAAAGGAACCCTGCTTCCGTTCCATGAAGCGTATGCTTCAACCCAATGTCCTGTGTTGCGATTGCTGAATTTGAAGTAACCGTCCTTCTCACCTACTGCAGAAGGATAATAATAATCAGACACACCAACAGTAAACTCATTTACTGTGTACGACACGCCTAAATCCACTTCCTGATGACTGCCGTTTACGGCATATGCGCCCATAGCAAATGCATTGAAGCCCTTATAGCCATAACCAATCATCGGAAACAATGTTGGTGCTGTGCCATATTCAATGCCTCGCCACATGTACTTTACTGACAGTTCCAAAGAGGCCGTAAACGGAGACTGCACTTTGGTGCTATCATTAGCAAAAATATTAGAGTTAGATACAATTAAAACAAGTATCGTTAATATAACTTGCTTCATCATTTCCAATAAAATTTGACAAAAGATGTGTGTTGTTCGCGATCTTCTTCTGGTGGCAATTTCATATAATCACCATAATTGGATTTCAGAAAAGTATCCCAACCTTCAGCTACACAGAATTCAGAATCTTCAAAAGGCATTAATACAGTCTTTGAAAACAAAGATTTACTATAAAACTCCTTTATCGAAGTTCCACAAACCAACTGACTGCATTCAGAACTATCATCCCAATGCGTCCGTGTGGCCTCATCAATAATTGTATTATTTATTTTTTTTATATCAAGATTTAAGTAAATGACATTTTTTACCAGTTGCTTTAAATTTTGAATAACACCAAACGACATTGAAGGACAAACCTTTGCATTTCTTGCCTTAATTTGTTTTGTAGACAAAGATTCTAATCTTTGAATTTTATCATGAAACATCTGTTTATCATTTTCAACAGCATCTAATGGGAAAATGTCAATCCACAATCCAAGTTCCTTTTTCGACCATGGCCATAAAGATTTTCCAGTCATCGTTCTTTGAGTATCGCATACACGCGAGAAAGCAATATAACTTTCGTCTTCTGTAACTAAGACGTTTCCTTTAGAAGACTTAAATGATTTTTTAAAACGTTCGTAATCTGGTCTTGGCATAATGATATCAATATCATCATCCCAAGGAATAAAACCTTTATGCCGTACAGCTCCCAACATTGTGCCATAAGCTAAAGAGTAGTTTATTCCATTTGATATACAGAAGGCATGGACATCCTTAAGGATATCCAATGATACCCTTTGGATGTCTTTCAGGCTTAATTGACGCTTTGTTTTTTTCATACTAGAACTTTTCGTTTTATTTGAGCTTTACACACTTTAAATGATGCCCTTTGCCTGCAAATCCTTGAAAGCAGCTATCAGCTTGTCATAATCAGTAGTAGTCAAAGCACCGATATGACCAACACGGAAAATGGTATCCTTCATGTCACCACCATTAGGACAAATCCAAATACCATACTCATCCTTCATTTTCAAGAAGATATCATAAGCAGAAGCTGTTGTAGGATGTAATGGTGTAACAGCATTTGACAATGACTCCGAAACGATTTCAAAAGGCAAATCTTTTATGCCTCTGCGAAAATACTCTGCTAAACTACCAATACGAGCGATTTCGCTATCAACACCACCTTGTGCCTCAATCTCCTTCAAGCGAGCATTGATTTGCAATAGGATACCTACAGCTGGTGTCCAAGGTGTTTGTCCTCTCTCCATATTCTTCAAGGCTATCTGTAAATCCAGATATTGACATATACAATGGGTTTTGTTTATGCGTGCGATGGCATTTGGTGACAAGACCATGATAGAAATACCAGGAGGACAAGCCAAAGCCTTCTGTGAGCCTGTCAACATAATATCAACTCCAAGTTCTTTCATGTCAAAAGAATCTGCCAAGAAACTACTGATACAATCGGCAATCAAAAACAGACCATTGCGTCTACAGAAATCACTGATCAAGTTCATGTTGTAGTGGACACCTGTGGATGTTTCATGCTTGTTTACGAGAAAAGCAGTGTACCCCTTTCCCTCATAAGGAGCCAGATGTTCAGGATTCAAGGCCTTACCATGCTCCAATTTGATTTCTGCATATGGCACATGATGCAACTCTAAAAGTTCCACAAAACGATGACCAAAGCTACCACCGTTCACTACCAAAGCCTTGTCGCTTGGAGACAGTGTGTTCATAATGGCTGTCTCCATGCTGGCGGAACCAGAGCCTGTTATGAAAACAACCTTTGAGTCATCGGAAGCCTTAGCGAACTTCTTCACAAGGCGTTCGTTCTCAAACATAACCTCGGAAAATTCCGAAGTTCTGAAATAAGGTACTTGTTGAGCACCAATAGCTCGTACAGCCTCACTTGACTGTACGGGTCCAACAGTAAAATTAATCATATTATGCTATTTTTTATTGGATTTTCACAAACACTGTAAGGTATTCTCTTCCCCCTAAATCACTTTTATATTTTTCTGTGCCACGGCACAAATCTATATGGCGTATTCCAGTATTTTCTGAGAGATACTTCATACATTCACACAACATCACATATCCAGGAGAATACTTTCTAAATTCTGTCGAAATAGCAAGTCTTGGAATAACAATTCTATCCTTGGAATAATTCACCACCCCCATAAAACAAGCTGCAACGACTCCATTCAGATACAAAGTTGCGTTCACAGAATTGTCATTCTTGAACAAACTGAAATTATCATGTCTCGCCCAGTTGACACTCAAAAAAACTTAACCTTGGCTGTCAGAGATAGCGCATGTGTATAAGCCTCCAGCTGTCTTTTCTGGTAACATCTTTTTGAATCGTTCTTTGCCGACTTTGGAATATTCTTTCCACCTACATAAAAGTGAAAATCCAAGTTGATTCCATCCTTCTGCATACGATTGTAGGCCGTTCTAATATTCTGTCTAACAGACTTGGACAACTGTTTAAAATGTGACTCGTAATCCGACTGCAGATAGATGTCAACACACCCATGCGAACCAACTAAAGAAGAATATGGCTTCAGATACTCCAATGTCTCCGAGTCGCTAAGTAATCGACTCAGAAAGAATGGCTGCCCGATGAATTGACGCAATTTTAACACACATTCCCTTCGGAAATCTTTTGTCAATCCTTTTTGGTATAAGAAATCCGTTATGTCACACATCGATTTATTACCCAATGTGTCAATCTTTCCACTGATAATATCAAGTTTCATGGGTGCAATCATAATCACATCACCACTATCATTTATAGCATAATAAACAATTGGTCTGAATTTGGTAAACAATTTCGTTTGCCACCAGACATACTTCATAAAATTAAAGTACAAGTAAGGAGAAACAGACACATCAGTTTCCATAGTGTGCCACGCCTTTTTTATTTTAGGAGTCAATAACACGCTCTTCTTTATTTGTATGTCCATTTTTAAATTTGATTATAGTTTTTTCTTTCTAAAAATTGTTGCATGATTTGAGCCATGCAGATGCTTTCCTTTCTACGAAGACGAGCCGAAGAAAAACGCTTGTTAACGATACAACTCACAAATTCCTGTATTTCATATCGCAAACCATAGCCATCCCACTTGTAGAAGTACTTCTTATTATCATTTGGGTTTTCATAACGCAATTCAAAGTAATCCGTCTTCCACCAAGGAGCAGGAACATACGCATAACCTTTTGTCCCAGAGATAACCAGACTCCCTTCTGTCTTAACCCCTAATCCGACCTTGAAAACAGCAGTCGCTGTAGGATAATAAAAAATGCCATGAGTAAAGGTATCAATTCCATTTTCCATGCGGGAATAAAACTCTAAGGATTTATAATTGATACCCAGCAGTTTAATAATTGGCAGAAGCGGATAACTTCCTTCCTCATACATAGAGCCACCAGCTTGCTTTGGATCAAATTCACGTCCATTTCTATCCAAAAGCTGTGAAAGCGAAGCCTCTACATTGACAACATCACCAATCAACCCAGACTTGATTATAACCATCAGATGATTGAAAGCAGGACAATGAGCGGTTTTGTTGGCTTCCATCAATATCAATCCCTTCTGTTCAGCAAGTTCATACAATTCTGTTGCTTGACCACCCTCTAAGACCATTGGAGTTTCGCAAAGAACATGTTTGCCTGCCAAGAGAGCTTGTTTGATACTTTCATAATGACTTAAATGGGGAGTTGCTACGTAAACAGCATCAACACTAGAATAAAAGTCTGTTAGTTTGCTAAAAGCAATTACCTGTGGATGACGAGTTGAATATACCTGTGCTCTATCAAAGCAAATGTCAAATGCGGCAACAACCTCTACGCCACTTACCACTTTTGCCTCTGAAGGAAATCTTTCAGCAACCCTACCACATCCAACGATTCCCACTTTCACAACATCTTGTGACTCATTACGCAGCATTGTAGAAGAAATGCCTTGTGTTCTTGGTAAATATACTACCTCACAATATTCTTTGAGATAATCAAATTTTCCTTCCCAATCAGAGCCTATAGCAAAAATATCAACATTATATTTCTGTATGTCATCTATCTTTTGCCCTACGTAATCTTCAATAATCACTTTGTCTGCAAATCCCGTAGCTTTCACGGCTTCAACACGTTCAAGGACATTATTGCGAACATTCAATTTACCTCTATCTCTATCAAAACTATCATTTGTCACACCAACAATCAAGTAATCGCCCAACTCTTTGGCTCGTCGTAAAAGATTAATATGTCCTTGATGAAGCAAATCATAAGTGCCATATGTAATTACTTTCTTCATAAACGTTTATTTTAAAACAGATTTATATACTTCCAAATATTTCTGTGCCGTGACAGAAACGTCATATTTATTTTTTACATATTCATATGCAGCCTCAACCTGCTCGTCATTCCTTCCATTAATTAAGAATTGTTTTATCTTTTCTGCACAACTGATTGTATTCTTGTTCTCGAATGATAAGCCCAACCTACCACCATCAATAATCTCAAGCGGACCTTCAATGTTGCTTACTAAAACAGGAATTTTAGCAGCAATTGCTTCTGCTACCGTCAAACCAAATCCTTCATAGCGAGAAGGTTGAATAAAAAGGTCGTAATTGCATAAATTGTCGTATACCCATTCCTGATTTTTTAAGCCTTCAAAAACAACATGGTTTCCCATATTGAGACTGATAACCATTTGCTGAAGTTTTTCTTCATCACCGCCGCTCCCCACAAAGTGCATAACGAAATTGTCATTTTTAAAATCATCCTTGACAATTTTTAAAGCCTTTATTAGAATATCTTGTCCTTTTTGCTCTATATCTAAACGGCTCACTTGTATAAAGTGAAGTTTACCATCTGAAAAGAACTTATTTCTTGTATGATTAATTGAATTAATAGGTATTCCATTGTCAATCTGTACAGACTCAAAGCCCTGCCCTAATGTTTCATCATATACAGCTTTGGATATAGTTATTAGTTTTTTAAACTTGGGAAACTCTCTAGGGCTAACGATATTATTTGTATTGTGAATAGTTCTTACACGTTTACCTTTGGAATAAAAAATAAGCCTTACTTGATTATAAGCATGGCAATGAATAATATCCGGTCTGAATTTCATCAAGAACAAGTTCAGTTTGACGATAGACATAGGATTTTTACTTCCTTCATGTCTATTCAAGAGCACCACTTTCACGATTGATTGGTCTACTTTGGCAAGGATGGACGGTTCCACCCAGTCGTTTATTATCACCAAAGCGACATCATTCGTCTTTGCCTGCTCATTGACAATGTCGGGCAGCATCGTCTCTATACCGCCTGTGCCCAACGACCAATGTATATGTGCTATTTTCATTCTTTTCGATTTTATTCTTTAAAACAAATCTGTTACGCAAAAAATCTCCCATATCTCCCAGCATTCCTGCAACCTACTGCATATCAGTCACATAAAGGCTGGTAGATTTTCTTAAAAAGCCCGAATCCTCCAGTCTATCTTCCAGCTATTACCGCAGCGAGAAAACACCATTCCCCCTATGCGGTAACAGCAGTTTTGCATCGTGGTAACAACAGTCTCCCATAGCTGTAACAATATGCGCACTGTATATCTGCTGATAGTTGCATGCCAGCAACTGGAAGATAGATGTCTGTGGCTGGTAGATAGGCTGGTAGATAACGGTCTTCTGTCAGTTATCTACCAGTCTCTATCTCGCTGTAGCACAACATATTGTGCGCTTACTGGAAGATATGGTAGATTTTTTCACTAAACTAATATTATATATAGCGTTTGTTCAACTCTCCCATCAACCATTTCATTCTTACCGTCCAACTACCGAGCCGCTCCGCCGTCGCTCTGTTATGGTCTACAAGCGGTTGGTAATCGTCGATGTACTCCAGTACATCGGCAATCAGGTCTTCTGCCGAGATGTCGTCTCGCAGTTCTACCACCGGGTTATACCCGATGAAGTCGACGAGTTCTTGCGGTGCATGCCCCACCATCACCACCCGTGAGAACATACACTCCCAATAGCGTTGCGTCAGCGTCTCGATGTCGCCCGCAATCTCCGGCTGCGTCATGCTACGTGGCAAGGCGATTGTAACCTTCGCGTCGCCCATCGCCTCATAAAGCTGTTCGTTGGTGAAGATGAACTTGCCGTTCTGCTTCGTGCAGACATGCTGTAGCGGTGCTCCATCGATCTTTACACCAGCCAGTTTCGCCGAACTGACCACCTTATCGTTCGACCGTCCGAACTCCAGCAAGTCTATAGTTCTATCCTTCAGGAGTTTGCCCCGTTGATAAACCGACTCGTCTACAGCCTCAGCACACCAGATTACATCTATCTTCTGCCACCCTTCGTGCTTGCCAGAGAACCGCTCCTGCATCTTCTCTGCGGTCTGACGCGAAGAAAATATCGCCGTCCTCACCCCATGCTTTCTAAGCCACCAGCAAGTCTTCTCGAAGTAGCGAGGCCAGCAGTCCCAGAACATCGGCACAACCTCGTACCTCGCATAGTCGGGGAACGAGTCGAACGAAAGCGACACCGGCTCAACGAACCTCAGTCGCGCCTCCTTCCTACTCTTCCATATCGTAGGCAGCTCCCATCGGTACGCCGCTCCGTGCAGCCATCGAGGAGGATAGTGCTCCTGCGCCACCAGCCCCCCGTTTCTTACCCAAGCCGCAAACGGCGCCTGCTTGAAGTTCAAGAAACCGGGGTGAGCGAAAGGAGCCACCGCCTTTATTGTTTTCTTTTTATTTTCCATATTATTTAATCAGAATGTAGGTGTCACCTGCTATTTCTTTCCTAACAGCACTGGCACATACTTCTCTATCACGACTGTAGCCCAATAAGCCACAAACACTATTGCAGCATAAGCCACAAGGAAGCAGGCAATCCATGCTGTAGAGCCAGGTTCAAACACTCGATTCAAAACAACGGCTGCCGTATGACACATAGGCGAATGGAGAAGCATTATACCTAATGAGCGTTGTCCTAATGAGGTAAGCCATCTTTGATTGTGCAACTTTTCAGAGACGAACATAAAAGGAACAAAACACATGAACATCACTCCTAATGCCACCATATAGAACGGAGCAAAGTCGCCATTAGATTGAGGAACGATCGTAAACGAAACATAATGCCAGAAGTACAAGCACAATGCAGCCACGCCGACAATCACCAGCCACTTGTTTTCAATTATTTTTCTGAGATAAGGATAGCAAAACTTTCCTGTTACGTAGAGTGGCAGAGCAGCACATCCCTCGTCAAAGAGCAACGGCATATTGTTGTTAATGCCAATATAGCCAACAAGAAAGCTGCCCCCCCAGATTGCATATTTGGAAAGTTTTGTTTTTATCAATCCCCATGTCAGCACCTTAGCATAGAGCAGAGCGAAGAGGAACCAAGCAGGTCCGTTGTATCCTACCATATTGTAGAAGTCGAAAGGATTGTCGCCCCAACTTCTGTCTTTTGCGTAACCTAACAGTTTTATGTATGCCGTTACCACCAATACCCAAATGATAGCAGGCAATATCAATGTTCTCAACGATTTTGTGAACCATTGGCTGAAAGGTCTCTCCGATCGGTCGTAGAAACCGCTCATAAAGAAAAACACTGGCACGGCGAGGAATGACAAAGGATAGCCCATCACACCGAACACTTCGGTATGAATAGTTACGATCAGCATGATGCCAATGCCTTTGGCTACATCAACATAGGTGTCTCTATTGTTAGATTTTATAGTCTTATCCATAAATGATTTTACTTATATACTTTGAACTTTTAAGCATCTCGCCAACCATGATTGACAGAACCGCTATAACGATTGATACAAAAAGTATCAAGAGGTGTACATACAGATTATTTTTAGTGTCAATACCGCACAGCCACAAGCCTTGAATGTTTACAAATAAAACGAAGAAATAATGAAACAGATATACTTGCAAAGAGTGCTTTCCACAATACTCTAATCCCTGCAACACCTTGGACTGCTTCTCCTCCAACTTACAGAATATGTTGCTTATTATTACGATTGCGAACACAGGCATCAGGAATCTATCAGATAACGTATTTACAATGTGTACACTGCTCTGATTGAAGAACAAACAAGCGTATCCAACTATTGCTATAGCGAAAAGCAAGTCTGTCTTTATAAGTTCGTGCAGCCTGTTATATTTTCTTGTCATCATGCCTAAGGCAAAGAACGGATAGAAGCATGTGGCATGTTCCATACATAGGTTCTGACCAACAGCATCTCCAAACTTCCATAGACAGCCGAACAAGATATAACTACAACATATACATAATAGGTCTATCCATATTTTGCTTTTATACATAACAGGTATAGACAACAGCGAGAATATTGTTAAAACCTTCAGATACCAATACCAATTGCCAAACCAGACGGTGCCTTTTACAGAATGAAGTATTGCATTATCTGAAGCTACAGTGTACGATGCAAACAGATATAACAACCAGCCGACAACATACATCGGCACCAAATACTTCACACTTCTTCGCAACAATTTTATGATTAAGCCTTTAAGGTTATCGGGGGGGGCAAATGCCACAAAGCCCGAAACATACATAAACAGGGCCATATGGAATGATCCTATCAGTTTGTTGATAAGATTGCCACTTGTTGTTTCTGAGAATGTATATAAATGTCCCATTACAACCAATATTATCGCCAAACCCTTTATCCAGTCAAAATACAATATTCTTTGTTTCATTATTTTAAATTCTTTATCACCCTGCACGGGTTTCCTGCTGCCACGCAATCCGCAGGAATACTCTTTGTCACTACACTTCCAGCACCTATGATGCTTCTTGCACCAATCGTGACACCTTTGAGGATGATACTGTGAGCACCCACCCAGACATCGTCCTCAATCACTATTGGTGCCGACTTCGTGCCTTCGTTGGATGTGCGGCGAGCCATATAATCCATGGGATGTGCATCGGTGTCGGTTATCAGGACGCACGCTCCAATCTTGACATCGTCGCCAACCGCAACGCTGTCGTGAACCCAAATGCGTGTGCTGCTCATACCAACATTGTTGCCAATGGTAAGCTCTGCACCTGGCTCTACATACACAGCACCCTGCAGATTGCTCATCATCGGATTCACCGCATCACCAGAGGAGAAGTAAAAGTTATCTCCTATTTTCAACTTACCCCCCCCGATTAGCCACGACACTTTGCCGGGGATTTGGAGATTCTTGCCGAACACAACGCCATGCGCCTTTAATATCATGCGGTTTATACGAGGGTATAGCTTGATGCGAATGGTTGTTGGGAGATTGAGGAATTTTATGAGAAATTGTTTCATTATTTATTATTCTGATTAAAATATTCTTTCAATGCTTCCACATCATTCAGCAGTCTCCAGTTCTTTTCAAACCACTCTTGCTGATTATTCCACCATTTACATTTCAACATAAACCGGATTGTTTCGTCATCATAACGATAGCCAATGACTTTTGCAGGTACACCACCTACAATTGCGTACGGCGGAATATCTTTTGTAACCACGGCATTGGCAAGGACTACCGCTCCATCGTGTATCTCTACCCCACCAATTAAAGTGACATTGGAACCAAGCCAGCAGTCGTTACCGATTTTGTTTACAAGTTCTCTGGCTTTATCATAGAACTTGAACTCCTCTATCATCTGCTCTGTAGCAAACGTCTTGCCTTGCGGATTGTTTCCGTTGCTTTTAGAGAAGAACAAAGGACATGTTGTAGCGAACGGCGCCTTATAAGCATGGGTAGCATTGATGTATCGGCAGTTTGGACCGATGGACGTAAAGCGCCCGATTTCAGCACTAACCATTCCACCTCCACCGATATACGAACCATATCCTAAGGAACCAAAGAAGTCGGTATGTGGACCGACCATATTCATTCCCTCAAAACCACAACGATAGGATATATGAGTAGAGTAACAGAACTTTACTTTCTTGCCATTATGCCATTTCTGCCATAAATAGAGGAGCAGACGGCTTAAAACTGGCAACCTCTTTATTATTGCTAATAATTTTGTCATTCTATTTTAAGAAGTGAATTAACTTGTACAGCAACAACCAATCGTATCTGCGGTGCAGCCCAGGATACAGCTTTCTGCATTGCTCTGGATAGTAGTTGCGTTCACCGAGATAAAACGCATACAACGCCATCTTCTCCCAGAATGATTTACCGTTGAAATCAAGATGCCCCAAGAAATCTTCTTTTATGTCTTTACGGGCACGAGAGGCAGCGGAGAAGTCTATGTTTGTTGTTAAAACAGGTTTAGACACCTTATATATTCTTGTATGCTTATAGATTCTATACAACCATTCCAGATCTTCAAAACGGCGTATATTCTCATCAAAAGGCTCTGCTATACACAGGTTTCTTGTACATACAAATGCGCCCGTTCGTGGTAGGATTCTGCCCCCAAAATGCTCCTTGTACGGATTTTCAACCATTCCCTCTTGATATTTACATGCTAATTTCTTGTTGCCACATCGTGAAGTGTAGAATGGTGCAAATATGAAAGAGGTATCGTTATGCTTATTTATATTCTTAGCAAAATACTCTAAAGCGCCTGGCAAGAATTCATCGTCTGCATCAAGGAACAGTATCCACTCCCCTTTAGCATTCTTAACGCCAGTATTACGAGCCTTGCTCGGTCCGCCATTCTCCTGCTTTATCAGTCGAATGCGCGGATCGTTTATAGCCTCAACAACGCCAACCGATCCGTCCGTAGAACCATCATCCACTATCACAATCTCAAAGTCGTCGTACTCTTGTGAGAGCAAGCTCTTCAAAGACTGCGCAATAGACGCCTCCTTGTTATATAAAGGTATTACTACAGTAATCATTTTAAAATAGATTTTATCAGTTTTTGATGTCTACATTTTGTTAATAAGCTTCAATACAATTCCATTCAATTTCATTTTGACAAATGGTATAAGGAATCGTGTTTTTATTGATGATGAAGTCAACATTGTTAGAGGTTTATCGATAAAACAATCCAATTGCTTCAGCATTTGCTTTTTTATGCTTTTATCTTTTGTTTGAGAGATTTTTGCCAATGTCATATAATAGATTGTCTGCATGATAAAGCTATATCCCTCATTCTTGGTTCCTGTTGGATGATACTTTTTATAGTAGTCGAACCATTTACTTGCTGTCAACTGTAGCATGTCTTTCAGGAACAACACATGCATCAATTGTTTGACCTCCAAATTTAGTTGAACATTGTAGTAGCCTTCTAACTTGTTAGCTAACTTAAACAAACGGCTATCTATATACTCCATCTCTCCCAAAGAAAGATTATAGCCGCTTCCGCCTTCGTCAGAAGACTTATGGTAATCTTTCTGTGTAGAATCTATATAAATGGACTCGGCATGACAAAGGAACTCCCAATTGAAAACATTATCTTCGGCGAAACGCATTTGTTCATCAAAGCGTATCTGATATGTCTCTAAAATAGAACGCTTGAACAAGCGTCCCCAAGGGAAACAGAGCTGATCTGCATTTATCAGTTTTGAAAGTTCTTGACTAACCTTTTGCTTGTCTGACAGTTGGAGTTTAAAGCAAGAGGCTTCGGAAACTGCACCATAGTAAAAGCCTGTAATAACAATATCATAACCAAAGCCATGTGACAAGTGTTGCAGATAATCGGTCTCTATGAAGTCATCGGAATCAATAAAAGCGATATAATCACCTTGAGCAAACTTCAATCCCATGTTACGGGCTGAACTCACACCTCCATTCTCTTTATGTAAGACTCGTATCCGACTATCGTCATAAGACTGACAAATGCCTAAAGTATCATCTTTGCTACCATCGTCAACTATTATCATCTCCCATTCCGTGTATGTCTGTTCAAGAACAGACTGTATACATCGACGAATGGTTCTGGCTGCGTTATAAGCAGGTATTATAACAGAAATCATTTCTTTCGATTTGTTATGTTATGGATTTTCTCAAGCAGCGTTGACACTTTAAGCATAAGTGCTGATGCTACTCCGCCCTCCTTGTAAATTTTATTAAAGATTTTGCCTGCGGGAGAGAACAAAAAGTACATCTGGTCAATGCCGACCGGCATACTTGGAGAAACAAATGATTGTTTACAATTACGTATCAGCCAATCTGTTTCTTCACTAATTCTCCTTTCTCGCTTGATGGTTTTATATATTGATTGAGAAAAGTATGGGGAATAGTCTTGATTCTCTATGAAGTTCATGTGCCACCAATGAACAATCGCTGCATCTGCAAAATACTTTAAGCTCATTTGCACTTGAGCATTATAAATTCCTGGCAGTTCCTCAATAATGTTACCAAATTCTCGGTTCGCCATTAAGAACGAAGGTTCGTCTTGAGAATTTCCCTTTTCAAAGCAAGAGAATTTCCAGTTTTCATTCCACTTCTTAAAGAAAGAGTGAGTTCGTTCATTATCAGCGGCATAGATTACACCAGAGTTAAAATAGAACTTACTGTCAGATGCGTCTATACCAAACACAGACTTTACAGAACCTAATGGTTTAAATGGCATCTTAGCAAGAGGCAAATGATTTTCAGGCACAGCAGCGATGTCACACGTTAGGTTGTCTATCTCATCCAATCGCTTGCATATCACAGTATCGTTGTCAAGAAAAAGCATAGGACCATCTACATAAAGTCTCGTTTTGGTCTTTAATTCTCTTGACTTTTGTTTTGCAGTATACTCTTCCGGTACTGGAACAACTGTTATTTCTGTTATCAATTTACAGAAATCTTCAAATTGTTCTATGTATTGTTTAGTATTTTGATCAACTAATAACACCACATGAGCATCATCGTGGAATGTTCTTAGAGAATATATCGACGTCCAACACTCTTCCAAAAACAAATCATTTTCAGAAGCGATTAAGGCATATACAATTTTTGTTTTCATAATTACAAAGTTTACATGTATTTGTTAAACCACTTTATATATGTGTATGCCGTGAAGAACATACGTGAGCTAATATCCTTGCCGTTCACGAACGTATCTCTTAGAGCGATGAACTTGTCAGCATCCAATTCCGGCAATAAATTCGTGAGGTTATCATGTGACACGGTATCAAGCAAATCCTGTTTCATTTCGCCTCTGAACCAGTCTTTGGTTGGCGGAACGAAGCCGCGTTTCGGGCGGTCGAGCAACTCTTTTGGTACCATTTCATAGAGGATATCCTTCAATATTCGTTTCAAGCCAAGTTCTCCATTTATCATATACTCGTATGGCAGGAGGCGAGAGTATTCAGCAACACGATAGTCCATGATAGGGCTGCGAAGCTCCATGCTGCAACGCATTGTGGCGCGATCTACCTTCTGGTTTACGGCGTTCATGAATGTCTTCATGTCGTAATCGCTATATGCAAGGATGCCACGCTGCTTGTTCTGCAGGTATTTCATGTCGGGCTGTTGCTTGCCAAGAGTGATACGGTCGAACTTCTCCGCCCCTCCCATGTCGTAACAGAACATGCCAAGACTGCGATATACGTCGGCATAATCGTGCTGGGTAGACTGCATCACCTCTTCCTTACCGCCCTTATGCTTGAAATATGGTGTGAATAGCTTACGGAGCCAATACGGTTTCTGGTATTGGTGCAGACGTGCCTTTGTCCATTCGTATTTGGGATAGCCATAGAACAGCTCGTCGCCACCATCGCCACCAAGAATCACCGTAACGTCCTGACGTGCCTTTTCTGCAACAAGGCTGCTCGGTATCAGACTGTCGTCGGCAAACGGCTCATCAAAATAGGTGATATAATCGTTGAAGACCTTCATGAGGTCGTCGCCAGTGCATGGGCAGACCTTAATAGGTACACCCAGGGAGCGAGCGACGTCAACAGCAAAATGACTCTCGTCGAACTGCTGGTTGTCGAAGCCTGCGGTATATGCACACAAGTCTTTGTTGAACTTTGAAACAATGGCGCAAATCAACGAAGAGTCGATACCACCGGAAAGGAATGTACCTACCGGCACGTTCGCATTGAGGCGCAGACGAACGGCATCGAAGAGCAAGTCTTTGACCATCTGCTTCGCTTCATCATAGCTTTTCGGTGCCGTGAAACCACAAGAGTTTGTGTCAACATCCCAATATGTCTGTATGTCGAGTTTGCCCGTAGAAAGGTTAAAGGTGAAACATTCGCCTGCTCTCAACTTCTTCACTTCCGCAAACGGACTATAAGGGTCGGGGATGATACCTTGCAGCAGATAGAACTGGCGCGCCGTAGCATCAACATGAAGATTGTTGCCGTATTTAATGACTTTAGGCTGAGAAGCAAACTCGAAGTCTTTGCCTTCATGCCAGAAATAGAACGGTTTTTTGCCCAGACGGTCGCGAGCACCCACCATTATGTTCTTACGACGGTCGTAGATAACATAGGCGAACATACCGTTGAAGAGCTTCACCGAATCGACACCCAATTTCTCATACATGGCACAGATCACCTCTGTGTCGCTCTCTGTTCTCAAAGTAACATCACCTAAATATTGTTTTTTCAGTTCAAGATAATTATATACCTCTCCATTGAAAACAATACTTATGTCATCATTATATACGAACGGTTGATTACTTCGAGGGTCAAGGTCGATGATTGAGAGACGCACATGTCCGAATGTCAACTTCTCGCCATCAGGCGTCTGAATTTCTTCCACACCCGTATGATCAGGACCACGGAAGTTCATCAGTTCCAGTTTATGTTCTACAACGCTACGCTCATAACGTCGCGTCGTTCCGAAAATTCCACACATATAATTATTTAATCTTTATATTCTTAATGATATGTTTCTGCCATCGCTCTGCCCAATATCTGAATTTCAGACCGATGCGGTCTACGAAATTAGCGCATTGATATGCAAAGCCATAACGTTTTTGAAGTTTGAAACCAATAAAGTCATGCAATTTGGCATAACGCAGAAACTCATTCTGGTAAGGGTTCTTACATTCCGCAAACCAGGGTTTCTCTGCTTCACAGAAATGGACTACAACAGGATCCTTACCACATTCTCTGATTTCATTCCACTTGCTATAATGCATATAATGTACAAGAGAGTCTCTGAACCACCATTCTTGATAATTGTATGTATAATCAGCATAGACAACACACCCATCCAGTACTTTGTTCAGAGCATTCTGATCGGGAAGAGAACATTTGTCTGGATTTTCTGCAACCCATTCGATAAGTCTTTTTGCAGTATTGTTTTGACGCCAATAGTCAAGATTTAATAGCAATACACCAGAATTGAAATACTTACCTTTGAGTAAAAGTGTGTTCTCAAAAACAATATCGTCACAACTCTCAGCAACAACCGCAGCAAGAGCTTTGCCAGAAAGATCTATGTCATAAAGAGGCTTCAAAGAATGACGAACAATAATATCGCAATCAAGATAAAGCACCTTGTCTTCATTCTGGAGCATGTCTGGCAACAAAAAGCGATAGTACATAGATATCGGGAATCGCTCGTTGACCGTCAATCCATTAAAGCAACTCTTATCTATCTCTTTTATGATTATCCGCTGACCATATTGTTTGGCAAGCAGAGAAAACATTGCTTTTGCCTTTTCTGAAATGCAATCGGTAAGAACATAGACAGATATATTCTCTCCTTTGTTGGTTTCAAATATGGAGGTGATGCATACCAGTGCTGGCTTGACAAAATTGTTGTCAGTGCATAGGGAAATGTTCATGTGTAAATTATATTTTTATCTTATTTCGTAAATAATGAGCCAACATACGTGGTTTAAATAAGCCAAGATCATTCGGACATTTAACAAGAAAGCGTAGGAAATCTTTTACGTAACAGCTATAAATATAACTTTGTACATTCGTATATATTTTATATTTATACTCCCTTTCGATTGTTGAAAGGAATTCTTTGTCAACTCCACAATCAAATCTATGCATATAAGTTTTCATCCAATCGTAGTTCATGTATGTAGCAATCATTTTCTTTCTACAATCTATAGGATTTCCCCATTGACCAGATATATTAACATCAGAATTACGCACATTGAAGGTTGTATGCTGGGTCATGCAGCATCCCTCGTCTGCCATTATAAAGTTAGTAACATCATCAGAGAACCATGCCAAAGGGAAGTCAACAAAATTACCCTTGTCCTTCAGGTGTTTTGTGCGATAAACAAAGCTTGCGATTCCTCCAACCCAATCTTTCTGATAGATACGATTTATGAAATGGAGGTTGTCGAGCCATTCGTCCGTGACGTTCTCTTCGGCTTTTACATTTCCATCTCCGTCTATCACACGGGAACGAGCACGCAACAAATTTGCTTTAGGATACTTTACAAGCAATTTGTCTGCTTCGACAAGGAAATCAGGTTCGTATACATCATCGTCGCTTGCCATGATGAAATACTCCGTATCGCACATATCAACCAGAATATTCCAATGAGAGACAAGACTCTTGCCGCCCATATTCTTCTCGTTACGGCGAAAGACAAAGCGTGGGTCGTCGCCGCAAGTCTTTTCGAATATTGACTTCAGATCATGCGGTGAGCAGTCATCACTTACAATAACCTTGAAATCGGTATATGTCTGTTCTTTTATACTCTCCAACGCCTCAGCCAAGAAATTTGGCTTGTAGGCAGGGAGAAGAAATGTATATTTTGTCATAATTAAAATTTATAGTTTCAACCAGTTGTATGTGTTTCGTTTTTTTAATTGAACACAAAAGCCAACTTATCTTTTACTTTTCTAAGAACCTTCTCACGCATTTCTGCATCCAAGCCAATATAGAAAACAAACGTGGCTGAAACAATTGCACAAACAGCAGACGTCAATATAAGGTTTAGCCAACCATCTTCAAATGAGTTAGATACAAAAACCGGTAATATTGCAGAAAGCAAAATGATAAGTATGCTCTTTAACGGGACATGTAACAAATAGAACTTAATGTCAAATCCAGAGAATTTGTTGAGAATCCACAAGTCGCATGCCATAGCTAACGGATATGAAACACATGCTATTATATATGCAATAACTGGTGAGGCTCCCAAACGGAGGAAGATATAAGTGAGTGGCAGAACAGAAATGTAGGCTATAGATGAAGTTATATTCGGCAGCTTCATCTTGCCAAACGCATGTATACCATTGCCTATAGGGAAGTCTATCGCCTTGAAAAACAACTCTATCAAAGTTATTCTGATAAAAGGAATAACATATTCAGGAATGTTGCCGAGCCATAGTCTTATTAATATTTCAGTCTTGATAAAGACAGGCAAACCTATTAGGATCAACAGATATGAAGAGTATTTGGCTGTATTACATACCAAACGGTTCATTTGTTGGTATTCTCCTTTTGCATACAGTTTATATATTTGCGGACCTGCTGCAACCTGGAAATTCATAACAAAGCCACTGACCTGACTACTCACAGTTGTTGCGATACCTCTGGCAGCATTTACAACAGTAGAGAAGAACATGTTTAAGAGAATTGTAATACCCTGGTTGTTAGCCATGAAAGCAAAGGTGCCAATAGAATTCCAACCTACATAATTCCATATCTCTTTGTATAGCTTAGGATCCCAACGCAAATGCATATTACATTCTTCAAATTTGCGTAAGCAATAGATGCGATACAAGAAGAACATAAACAAATTAGTACAGAAGTAGAATGTGGAATACATTATCAACTTGTCAGTATCAATATAAAGCAACATGACCACAATCGTAAGTTTGAATACCACATCCAAGATGCTCATAAAAGCAAAAGTGGACATCTTTTCATGAGAAGTGATGCTTGCTATGTATGGTGTCTGCGTGATACCAAGGAAACTGGAGAAAAGCGTTAACTGATATATGTAATTGGCAGCAAACATTCGGTCGGGATCAATGACCAATTTATAGTTGACAAACCAAAGACCTATAGTTTCGCCAAGTATCAACGTTACAAGGGCCAATACTATATGGATTGTTCCACAAGCAGAAAAAATATTTCGTAGTTGTTTCATATCGCCCTTGCCTAAGCCTACGGTAAGAAAGCGAGATGTACCTTGACTCAAAAGGGAACTGAAATATGCTAAAAAGCCCATTACTCCACCAACTACATTCATCAATCCGTAGTCGTGGATACCAAGTGCATTAATCGTGACACGAGCTGTAAAGAGACCTATTACTAATGTAATGAGCATTCTCATATACAGATACAACGTGTTCTTTGCTATTCTTTTGTCATTTGCTGAAATATCAGACATTACGTAAAATTAATTTTGAGATTTTCAATATAACGTGTCCTGCGAGCAAGCAGGACACAATGATAAAAATACTATGATAGAACCCAATAAATGGATTGCTGTCGAATTCGTTTGCTATCTTTTGGTACGAAACAAAGCCTCCAACCTCTGTTATCAAGTATATGAACAAATTGGCTGAAAGTATTTTGTTGAGTATTGCATTTTTCAAATCCGGTAGATTCTTGACTACATAGAACAATGATACAGACATTACTATAACAAGCGGATTAGCATAACCTAACAGAGGAAATATAAGTTTAGATAAACTCTTATGACCAGTGAATATGGAGATATAGTATATACCAACAATACCAACGAACAAGGTTATAAAGGATATTGCATATAAGCAGATTGGTTTTCTTGCTAAGCAGTTACCCCCCCCCGATTCGTAATTTGGCATATCGTCCCAGTAGATAAATCATCAATAAGCCCATAAAGCTACTTCCGCGATTTGGCAATAACGCCAATATTCCGGCAGAAGAAAAAACAAACAATATGAACAATGTTGTTTTCTGTTGCTTCTGCGATAGATGATCAAACCCAACATTGAGTATAGGCGACAATATATATAACAGAATAAAATTTGTCATAAACCACCATTTGTTAGTTGAAACGGGCAATAAGCTTTCCATGAATTTTGTAATCTCAAATGGAGCGCCAACGCATATTGTTTTATAAAACCATGCAGAAATACTCACAATAAAACATCCCAACAATAACGAGAGTAGTTTCTTTAACTTAAAAGTTATACCATAATAGCCTGAAATAAAAACAAAACAATATGTTGCTGGAACAAAAAGAGTCAGCAAAAAACCATATAAAAAAAAACTATGCTGAACAGTGACTTCGTCACCGCCTAATTGCTTCAAATTGTAGCCATGAACCAATATATGCCAAAAAAAGATAAAGCACATCAATATGAAGCGCAAAATTTCAATATTGGTATTGCGTTGTTTTGTTATAGTTGACATAAGAATTTTATATTTTTCTTCCTAAATTATGATTCAATACTCTGTCAATTATAATGTAATCGTTTGAATCTGCAAAGTTAAGCAAAACTTTCGAGAATCTACTCTCGGAAATACCGAACCAAAAGTTAATTAGTCATACTGTCAAAGAACTCTTTGGCTGGCAGCGCAAAGCCGCTTAGCCGTTATCTCAAATTTTAACGAACTATTTTATCAAAAGTACTTACATTTAAATTAATCCCTCCTAAATATATCTCTGGTATATACTTTCTCCTTTACATCATCTAAACAGGTATCATAGCGGTTGGCGATGATGGCATGGCTCTGTGCCTTGAAAGCTGCCAAGTCATTGATTACCTTGCTACCGAAGAAAGTGCTGCCGTCTTCAAGTGTCGGCTCGTAGATGATAACCTCTGCTCCCTTTGCTTTGATGCGTTTCATGATTCCCTGAATGGCAGACTGGCGGAAGTTATCGGAATTGGATTTCATCGTCAGACGATAGACACCAATGACGCATGAATTTACCTCTGCACCAAACTGGTTGTTCTCGGAATAGCTATACCAGCCAGCTTTCTGTAATACTGCATCGGCGATATAGTCTTTGCGTGTGCGGTTGCTCTCTACGATGGCCTCTATGAGGTTTTCCGGCACATCAGCATAGTTTGCCAAGAGCTGTTTGGTATCTTTTGGCAAACAATAACCACCATAGCCGAAGCTTGGGTTATTGTAATGAGTACCAATTCGTGGATCAAGACCTACACCTTCTATGATAGCTTTGGTATCAAGACCTTTGACCTCAGCGTATGTGTCGAGCTCGTTGAAATAGCTTACGCGAAGGGCAAGATAGGTATTGGCGAAGAGTTTCACTGCCTCGGCTTCCTTCATGCCCATGAACAAGGTGTCAATGTTCTCCTTGATGGCTCCTTCCTGAAGAAGTGCAGCAAATGTTTTGGCAGCTTCTTTCAACATCGCAACATCGGTAACGGCATTGATAGCTTTGTTTTCTTCTGCAAACTCAGGACGCTCGATAATCTTAGGATAGCCTACTATTATGCGGCTTGGATAAAGGTTATCGTACAACGCCTTGCTCTCACGAAGGAACTCGGGAGAGAAGAGGAGGTTAAACTGCTTTACTCCCTTTTTTGCGTATTTTAAGTATAGGCTACGGGTATAACCTACAGGGATGGTACTCTTGATGACCATCACAGCATCTGGATTCACATCCAACACAAGGTCGATGACTTCTTCGACATGGGTTGTATCGAAGTAGTTCTTTACTGGGTCGTAGTTGGTGGGTGCTGCAATCACAACGAAGTCGGCATCCTTATAAGCCGCCTTGCCATCAAGAGTAGCAGTAAGGTTGAGCTCCTTCTCTGCCAAATATTTCTCTATATAATCGTCCTGTATCGGCGAGATACGATTGTTAAGTTTCTCTACCTTTTCTGCAATTACATCTACTGCTGTAACATGATGGTGCTGAGCCAGCAATGTTGCTATACTCAGACCGACGTAGCCAGTTCCGGCTACGGCTATTTTTATATCATTGAAGTTGTTCATTGTCGCTATTTTTTACTTATTTACTAAATTCCTTTATTCTCTGTTCTTCTTTCAGCTCGCAAACCAAAAGTTGTCCGTGCTTCTCGGCTATGATGTAGCCATCCAAACCCTGAACCACGACCTTGATTTCGTCGGCTGCATGGACAACACAGTTCTTGCAGTCGTAGAGGCGGATGTCTTTGCCTACCTTGGCATTTCCGTCTTCGTCCTGCGGGAGGAGGATGCGAAGGCTGCCCCAGCTGCCTAAGTCGCTCCAGCCGAACTCGGAGGGGATGGTATAGATTTCCTTCGACTTCTCCATTACTGCATAATCGATGCTGATCTTGTCGCAGGTGGGGAAGAGTTTGCCGACCACCTCTTTCTCTTTATCGGTATAGAAAGAAGGAGCCATCTCGTCCATGATGCTGGCAAGGTTTGGCTGGAAGGTGCGGATTGCCTTGCTGATGGTATCAATGTTCCATACGAAGATGCCAGCGTTCCAATAGTAATTGCCAGCGGCAAGGTAGTGCTCGGCGGTGGTGAGGTCGGGCTTCTCCTTGAAGGCTTCCACCTTATATATCCCGTCTACGTCCGTGAGGTCGGCTGTGGCGATGTAGCCCTAACCCGTTTCTGGGCGGCTTGGCTTGATGCCAATGGTCACGATGGCTTCTTTGTCGGAAGTATAGCTCAATGCCTTGCTCAATACTCGCTGATACTCGGTGGTATTGATTACCAGAGCATCGGATGGTGTCACCACGATGTTGGCTGCAGGATGCTTCTTCTGGATCTTCCAACAAGCATAAGCAATACATGGAGCCGTATTGCGAGCCTCCGGCTCTGATAATATGTTATCTACAGGCATGTCAGGGATTTGCTCCTTGACTATGCGAATGTATTTCTCGTTGGTGACCACCCACATGTTCTCCACAGGGCAGATGGGCTTGAGGCGGTCAACGGTGAGCTGGATGAGGGAACGTCCCACGCCCATCACGTCGATGAACTGCTTTGGGTAATCGTGGGTTGACATTGGCCAGAAGCGGCTGCCTACGCCGCCAGCCATTATGAGTATTTGGATAGTATTCAATTTATTATTTTGTAATTATTAATTATTATGTAAGTGCACAATTTAGGATGATACTTCTTTCTTATTTAAGCCCTAATTTGAGTGCTTACGTGCTATAAACCGATATGTCTATAAAACCCGAAGTTCCTAATATAATCTAGAGTATTTATCGCCAAATATTCTTATTTCGTCCTTAAATTTATAAAGTTGTTGAATCACTTCGACCTGACCATGGAAAGGTGCTTTTTGCCGCAATGATTGGATTTCCTTGCAAGTTAATAGCTTTATCATCAAAACAAGACCGAAAACCGTCTCGTTATTATCTATAGAATAATAAAGTGCATGCTTTATTATCTTCACAATTTTGCCTTTATAAATTGAAATGCATCTCTTAGAAAAGGTTGATCCACTGATATAGTCTGTTGGAATGTCACCAAATCCTACGAATGATTTAACTCCTACTTCTATAGCTTTTCTTGCAAGACTCTTAGGAGTGTTCCTGTTTGAGTTGCATGAAAAACAGAAAAAGACCTTCCCATTGAACGAGTGTATATTATTTGCATCAATGAAACTCTCTTTTTCATAGAATTGTTGGTTCTCAGAACCAGCCGTTACATCCACTTTCATCTCTCCATATTTAGCACAAGATCCATGTAAATGTGTCTCGCCTCCATGTCCCATAAAGATTATGAATCTATATTGCTGGGACTGCTTAATGCAGTTACTATGATCTTCATCAGAGAAGTGAACCTTATAACAATGCCACCGGTTTCCTAACTTACTTGACTCAAATGTATGAATCCGATTCAAGAATGAGGTGGAACTGCTTTCATCTTTCGGATATATTGCAAAAACATCATTCATAATCTCTAATAGAACTAATATATGCCAAAAAATGTTCTGTAATTTTTTTTCTCAAAGCAATCTTATCTTCACCATTCACTAGCAACAATTCCCCAATTTCGCTTAATTTTTTATCCGTATAACCAGGTATTGAGCACTTGAATTTATCATTATCTATTGACAGAAGAGATTCTGCTAATCTTGTATCAATGGTTTTATCAGCCTCTTTCTCAATGAGTCTTTTGAATTTCTGCTCAAATTCATTTTCGCTACCAAGGTAGTGTATCTCATTCTTTGAAAGAAGCTTTAGCATATTAATTTGCTGCTCAAAATCTTTGGAACTATTGATTACATTCGTTATAACATCTTCGATTTGTGCAGAATAAATAACGACTTTGTTTTTATAATAAGGAACTAAAGAATATAGCATTTCGATCATGTCGATACCCTTTAGTTCCCCTTCTATAAGATTATAATCTGTGGCAAACACATCTAGATGAGATTTGAAGGATATAGAATCAAGCTTATTCCTTAATTTCTCCTTGTCAAATATCGCATCTCCATTGGACTGTCTTGTCGTATAAAGAGTTGGATTAATCTCTTTATATATAAGCTCAATTCCCTCTTTTTTAAGATTTTCTGCCATATTCTTAAGCCGAAGACTTTGTGATTGTTCATCAATCAAAATCAAATGTCGCTGTTCCATTATGAAAAAATTATTTTAAAATGCATACCTTTATTATTGATAGGTGAATCTATCTCGATTGTAGCGTGGAAAGATCTTAAGGTCTCTTTAATCAAATACATCCCAAATCCAGTACCTTTAGGTTTTCCTGAAATTGAAAATTCAAATATTTGATTAGGTTCCTCCTTAAATTTTTCTGTTAGCCCATCACCATCATCATAGATATCAAGTTGAAGAGAATAGCCCAATTGAGTGCATTTCATCCATATGTTATTAGCATGCCAATCTTCAGAATTTCTAATAAAGTTGTCAATGAGTAGAGCTAGATCTAGTTTACTACCAAAAACAGCAAAAAGTTGAATGCTTGATTCAAAATGTCTTTGGATCTTGCTTTTAACTTCTTCTTTTAAATATCCTTCGATAAATAACGGAAGATTGATTTTTTGTGAGTCTGATTGTTTTAAGTCACAACTTAAAATTAAATCTGTAGCGATTAAAGTCCTCTGAGATAATTTTTTGATTGTAGATAGCGAAACAAGTATCTTTTCAAGAATAGAAGGAATAATAGCTTTTTCATTACTAATCAATGATATTATCTCATCAATCTGGCTGTTGATTCTACCATTGTTATTCTTAACATGATGAATTAATGCATCTGTATCAGGATTTGATGCTTTCTTGTAAAATTCTACTTTTAAGCTTTCTAATTTCTTTTCCTTTTCTACTTGTAATCGTTTGCTCTCCTCTTCCTTGGCTTTCTTTTCAGCCAAAAGCTGAGCGTTTTCTGCTTTTATTTTGTCATTCTCAGCGCGAAGTTTTGCGAGTTCTGCTTGTCGACGACGTTCTTCTTCAGCTTTTTTGTCGGCTTCAGCTTTTAGCGCTTTCTCTTCAGCTTGCCTTTGAAGTAATTCCGCTTTAGCTGCTTTTTGTTCAGCTTCCTGCTTTAAACGTGTCAACTCTTCAATTTGTTTTTTAGCTTCTTCAATCTTGCTGATAAGAATTCCGTTACCTGTACGCTCTGCAATTGTCTCTAAATCTGTTAGGAATTGTGGCTTTATTTCTTCAGATGCAAAATTTGATGAAATAATATTAGCAAGTTCTGTGTTATAATACAAAACTTCCACATTGCTATCTGAGGATAAAGTCTTTATAAGGCGTATAAAGTCGATTTTACTACCCAAACTAGAATCAAGTATGAAGGATGGATTATCAGCGTCTTTATCTATCCTTTGAAGCTCTTTACGAGCAGCGTCAGCCTTAATTTCATTCTTGTAGTATTCATTTTTAAGGAAGGCTTCCCCCCATAGCACACCGACCACATATCGCTCCAGCCTTTTATGAGTGAGCTTATAAAGCTCAATAACTTGTCTTGCCATTGGAGAGTCAACTAGTCCGCTATCGCGGCTAGATGCTTCCTTCAAATCATTATTATTTTCTACAAAAATATCTACCCGCCCCAATAGATCACGACTACCGATGTAACGGGCACGTCCTTGCTGTGCTCTGAAGTCAATGCCCCAGCTATCATCGCCAGTTTCACCATAGGGTAAAATCCTAAATCCATTCCTAAACAAAAAAACAGAGCCATAGTTTTTAGATTCGACGCCCATTAATTTGGTGAAATTTGTCTTGGCAGCACGATTTAAAAAAGACAAAGAAACCATTGCATTATTTATCAAAGGGAAAAGAGTATTACGCTCTCTAATTTTATACATTTCTACTCCTCTGTCTGTTAAAGTAGTATGTATAAAGCCTTCTTTAATTACTATATCAATTTGGGTTGTCTTTAATTTTAGAACTTCTATGATGCTATTTTTAAGAGGCCCATTTACTATGTCGCGATCGAAATTTTTACCGGCTTCGATTCTTTTTGAATCCTCGCCTTTTTCTCTTTCACAAACGATTTCTATAACAAAATCATTGGTTCCAGAAAATGGATTAATTAGCTTTTGCAATGAGCGTTTGAGTTCAAGTAAACGCTTCCTCGTCCAAGGCGTTTCTTCGTCATGAAGTTCTGTAATCTCAATAATGGTACCACAGTTGGACTGATCTGGGAATATACAGGCTCCTGTTAAGGTGCTATGTTTTACATCTACATTCTCAAATATAATCTTCTGATCAAGTTCAAACTTAGCCCAGTCAACATAGATTTGCTCTGCTGCACTTGCATCTTGGGTTTTGGTTGTGAGTTTTAGAAAACGTCCCAATCTGTCACAAGAGAATCTACCAATTCCTTTTGCACCAGCATAGTATCTTTTAATCTTATCTCGATATGATTTCTGCTTCTCACTACGCTCATCTTCTGTGTCGTCTTTTTTTGCAGAATATCCTAAGAATAACCATTTGTTATTTAAATCAGATAAGGACATACCTTTCCCGTTATCTGCAATAATAATCTTGTTCTCTGTAAAGGTTATAACAACATGACTAGCATAAGCGTCATATGAGTTTTTAACCAACTCAAAGATTGCAATATTATCACTTGTTATTAAATCCTTGCCGACAAGATCTTTTATGGCAGAACTAACTTTAAATTGTAGAGTCTCTTCCATAATTATAGCATTTCTTTTAAGACGTTTCCTACTTGCTCTGCAAATAAAGGAGGGATGGCATTGCCTATCTGAGAATAGCGAGGAACTTCTTTCTTTCGCATATCTCCTCCGGTTGTGTATTTGCTTTTAAATTCGTACCAATCCGGGAATGACTGAATTCGAGCATATTCTCTCACTGTTAATATTCGAGGTTCGCTATAGTGCAGATAGTCATCTGGCATGTTGGTCAGAGTGGGTGCTACTTGCTTGGGGTCTAAAATCGTCAGTCCTCGCTGTTTAATTCCCCATGCTGCACGTGCCTCACCATCAATTCGTTTTCCCTTTACTGGATAATTAGCAAGCAATTGAACAAACATTTGTTTTTTTGCATTGGTATGGTGAGGGAAACTATGACTATTGGGAATCTTAGCGGTAACACCTTTTCTTACAAAGCGTTGAAAGGCTGATATGGGCTTCCCATAAAAACTTGACTTAAATCCTTTTCTATCTGGTGTATCTGTTTCGCCATTGCTTTGGAATAAATCCGAAATAGCATCTTCTACTGTACAATATAAGTCCAATCCTTTTTCTTGAAGGAAAAGAGATCTTTTTGCTTCCAATTGGCTAAAGAATTCAGAAGCAGATGCCGACTTTTTCTTATCATCTTGAAGTATTCCCATAAGAATAAAACGTTTACGTCTTTGAGGTACTCCATATGCAGAAAAATCTATTATGTGTGCATCTACATTATAACCCAACTCTTTGAGTTTCTGCTCTACAATCGTAGAATAAGGTAGAGCATCGCTGTTATCTCTATTGAACGAACAAGTAAATCCTTTAACGTTTTCAAAAAGGAGCATTTTAGGTCGTACCAAATCAATGAAGTCGATATAGGAAAAAACTAACTGATTTCGAATATCGTCCTCAACTCTTTTGCCAGCAAGAGAAAAGCCTTGGCATGGAGGGCCACCTGCCACTAAATCAATCTGACCTCGCAGCTGTTTCAATTCATTCTTATATTTTTTATTGAGATCAACAATATCGATTACATCTTTCTTTAACCAAGATGGCCAATCAAAATGATTGCATTTGTCTATTAGGTTGAACTTTAGAGTAGAAAATGCACATGGATTCTTTTCAACAGCAAACACACCATTCCATCCAGACTGATACAAGCCTAGAGATAATCCCCCGCATCCTGCAAAGAGATCTATGACAGTATATTTGTTCTTTTGTTCCATTTTATATAATTTCTCAACTGCAAAAATAATAATAAATTTGAGAATTCTACAGAATTCTATTGAATTTAACAATATAGTTAGTACTCAATTTAGGGCATAGCCCTTTGTGTAGTAAGCACTCAATTGCTTCCAACCCCTTATAAACAGGGGCTGGAAAGCCATTGATTATTTTTGTTTTAACTTTTGTTTATTTGAATTTATCGTGCAACAGCACTGGGGAGAAGCTTTTCGTAGTCCTTCTCACCCTCTATAAGTCTGCTGAATACATAAATTTATCTACCAGGTCTTTCAACCCATTGTAGTCTATGTTTCGCTGCTGGAAATACATACCATTGGTTGACTTTAACTGTATTGTAAACAATGTCGGCTTGGAAAATCGGACATCTTGCGGCTCGGAAACTTCAACAGCATTGCCACAAGTGCCTTGCAATTTTGTTTCCTGCACTGGATTGTACCATCTCTATCAACAATATCAACCGCATGAACCTTGACCTTATGTCGGTTCTTGTACCAACGTTCAAACTGGGAATAAACGATGCCGTTCTTCTGGCAGAAGGCGACTATCGAAACATCACTTGTCTTGGCCTCCTGGTTGTAAAGTTCCAGTATCCTTTTGAAATCTTCACTGCTTGCCATAATCGTATTTTTATGTTTTGCAGTGCAAAGGTAACTTGATTCATGCAAAATGCCTCGGAAGCAATTGAGTGCTTACGAGTTGCTGATGACATAGATCCATTCCAAAGCCCGAACATACTTACTAGTCCACCAACTACATTATATATACCATAATCCTCCACTCTTAGGGTATTAAGCACTACTCTATATGTATATAGTGCAATACCCATCATGAAAACATACGTATATATAGTAGCAATGTATTCTTCGCTATCCGTTTATTATTTTCTGATGTTTGATTTGTCATTTGTTATAAGCCTAAATTTTTCTTTTCATTTATTAGCCAATTACGTACAGACTCTGTATAAGAGTTCCATTCTGGATGTTTGGCAAGTTCTTCTATAACCTTATATAATCCAACAGATTCTTCGTCTCCAAGACCATTTATTATGTCATCAAGATATTTGTGGGGATCATTTGGTTCAATTATACTTTTTGCTAATGCAACAATTTCTGTATTTTGATTCTCAATATCTTTTGTTAATATATGATTGATATACTTTTCTGGTTGCTCATCATCTGGTAGATTTAATCGCAATATATGTCGTAATACATCATTGCGTTTTTGCTCTTTATCTGGTTCTGTACCAGAATAAAATTTCTTCAACTGGTTTTTACGCTCTTCTTCAGTACGATATGTATCTCCATCAAGAACGAACAACTTATGATTTAATGACTGCCCTAACATGTGCATTCCAGAACTTGCAACAAAAGCATTAGTGCATGAACCGTATTGTTTAATGATTACTCTCTTGGAAATCATTAATTCTTTTGCAACTTGTGCTACAATCGTTTTAGCCAAAATGTCCTCAACATAGATTTCAATAGGACGTAATACTTCACCTGTCATACTTTCCATGCATTCAGGATTGCTCTCATTAAAGCACAAAGTCTTTATTGGTGTTTGAAGTAAATGTCGAATATTTATATCCTTACGTTTTGTCAAAGCTTCACAATGTGATGAAAATATAAACTGAACATGCCGACTTTTTCCTTTTTCTACCAAATAATCTATCAGTCTCATCAAGGCGGCATTATGTAGAGTCAAATCTATCTCATCTATTATAACTAAGGAATAGTTTTCTACTTTCTCTATGACTTCCAACAAGCGAAGAACTCGTTGTTCGCCAGCTCCCATCGATATTGAAAAATAATTAGCTCCATCTTGAACTGTTGCATGATAGTAATCCTTGTTATTTCTTTTGGTTCTTGAGATCTGGGTGTATTGAATGCCGAGAATTCGCCTAGCCAAACCTAAGATTCCATTGTCTAAATTATTATCTTCATCGAAAGTATAATTTACAGTAGTTTCTTTTTCATTTTCTATAGAAGGAACACTTGAAGATATACCCAAGAAATACACTTTCCTTTCTGGCCGTCTTGATGTTTTGGGTGTCCAACGATCACTTCCTGCTGATTTTTTATATGTTACATTGGTATCATGTATGTCTTTACCTATTCGATAACTAATATCTGCTATAATTTCAGTGTCATCAAATTCATTGGGAGAACACTTTTTGAAGAAATTACCAAAATTAAACTGGGAAGCAGGATTCTTTTGATTGTAAAGACAAAGGAGTGCATATAACAAAGTTGTTTTTCCACACCCATTTACACCGAAAATACCTGTAACATCTTTGTCTTCAAAAGATATATTCAAGTTCTTTAATCGTCTCAATCCAGTAATAGAAAGAGACTTAAGTCTTGGTTGTGACTGTTCTGGCATAAGCTATTTCATAGTAAGCACTCAATGACTTCCAGCTGGAGAATCATTGATCTTTTTTGTTTAAACTTTTATTTGTATGAAATTATAGTGCAACAGCACTGGGGAGAAGCCTTTCGTAATCCTTCTCACCCTCTATAAGTGTTAGTACTCAATTTGGGCATAGTCCTTTGTATAGGCACTTTTACAAGTGCCTATACATTGAGATATTAAAAAAAATACTTGTTTATTAACTATTACATACATTTTCTCCGTTCGACAATTTAAAAGCAAACTTTTATTGTACGCACTTATCGAAAATGTTGGCATGTCGCCAATCCGATATTGCCTGGCCGCAGACTGATAAAATCCTTGCAACCGTTAAATATTTTAGTAAAAAACTTACCAAGGTATTCCCATGCTGACTTCCCTTGCATCTTCACCGTACTTATTATACTATGATAAGTAGCCGCCATCTCAACCCCTTCGTCACTGCCGAAGTGGAGCATTGCATTGCGCTGGGTTGTCAAAGGACGAATCGTACGTTCCGCCAAGTTATTATCAATGGGAAGATTGCCATCCTTTGGAAAAGCAAAGATGTTGTTCCATAATTTATCCTCTATATAATCGTCCTGTATAGGCGAGATACAATTGTTAAGTTTCTCCACCCTTTCTATTACATACACTGCCGTAACATGATGGTGCTGAGCCAGCAATGTAGCTATACTCAGACCGACGTAGCCGGTACCGGCCACCGCTATTTTTATATCATTGAAGTTGTTCATTGTCGCTATTTTTTACTTATTTACTAAATTCCTTTATTCTCTGTTCTTCTTTCAGCTCGCAAACCAAAAGTTGTCCGTGCTTCTCGGCTATGATGTAGCCATCCAAGCCTTGAACCACGACCTTGGTTTCATCAGCTGCGTGGACCACGCAGATCTTACAATCGAGCAAATAGACATTGGTGCAAACTGTTGAATTATTGTTCTCGTCATTAGGGAGCAATGTATGGAGGCTGTGTTCTCAAAATTCATCTACGAAAGATAACTAAATATGAACAGAATTTGCCTTCGCTTACGGATACTTCTTTACCTCTGAACCAGTCTTGTCGTCTGGCTCAGGAACGTGGT
>ERZ780026.138-NODE-138-length-41403-cov-12.2247_pt1 | contig 41403 bp, 20 predicted proteins | sample MGYA00511861_ERZ780026 | MGnify/ENA primary metagenome ERZ780026 (study PRJEB29588, sample SAMEA1972002) | human gut metagenome | biome: human gut; feature: human-associated habitat; material: faeces | place: Denmark | collected 2008/2010 ...
TTAATATAGCAACCGGAATCAACTGGTACTTAAAGTATCATGCCGGAATCCACCTGTCATGGAACAGTATGCATGCCTCACTACCCAATGTTCTTCCTCCCGTCTTCCGTAAAGAACGCCACGAAACAAATCTGGCCCTGCGTTATGATTTCAATTACTGCACCTACTCCTACTCCATGGCATTTTGGGATTGGAAACGTTGGGAAGAGGAACTGGATTGGATGGCACTGCATGGCATCAACCTGCCACTTGCTGCCGTAGGACATGAATGTGTGTGGCGTAACCTATTACTCCGCTTAGGATTTTCCAAACAGCAAATCAATGATTTTATTGCCGGACCAGCATTCCTTGCCTGGTGGGAAATGAACAATCTGGAAGGATGGGGAGGCCCTAACCCCGATAATTGGTATAAACAGCAAGAAGACTTGCAGAAAAAGATATTGAAACGAATGAAAGAATGGGGAATGCACCCCGTACTGCCCGGTTACTCGGGTATGATCCCCTCCAAACTGGATTTGGGAAAACGTATTGATGGTGGAAAAGAAGAGAAAACATTAAGCAACATCTCCTCGGAATCCGCCCAAAGCACTCTCAACAAATGGAACGGATTTGACCGGCCGGGAATCTTACTGCCCGACGATCCCAAGTTTACCCAGATTGCCAGCCTTTTTTACGAAGAAACCGAAAAGCTGTATGGAACAAGTGACTACTACTCCATCGATCCTTTTCATGAAGCCAAAAGCTTGCCTGCCGGACTAGACTTCGGCAAAGCCGGCAGGGCTATTATGGATGCAATGAAAAAGGCTAATCCAAAAGCTGTGTGGGTGGTGCAGGGATGGACAGAAAATCCACGCCCGGAAATGATGAAAGCGCTGAATCCCGGCGATCTGCTCATCCTTGATTTATTTAGCGAATGCCGTCCCATGTGGGGCATTCCCTCTATATGGAAACGAGACAAAGGATACGAAGAACACAACTGGTTGTTCTGCCTGTTGGAAAATTTCGGTGGGAACGTGGGTTTGCATGGAAGGATGGACCAACTTCTTCATAATTTTTACCTGACCAAAGACAACCCACTGGCCACTCAGCTAAAAGGCATCGGTCTGACAATGGAAGGCATTGAAAATAATCCCGTTATGTTCGAACTGATGTGCGAACTACCTTGGCGTGCAGAAAAGTTTACCAAAGAAGAATGGATAAAACAATACATCCGCGCACGCTATGGCACAGACGATGAATCTATCTGGCAAGCTTGGCAAATCTTGGCAAACGGTATCTACAACTGTCCGGCAGGCAACAACCAACAAGGTCCTCACGAAAGTATCTTTTGCGGGCGCCCATCACTGAATAATTTCCAAGCATCCAGCTGGAGCAAAATGTGCAACTATTACGACCCCACTACCACAGCAGAAGCCGCACGATTGATGGTGAGCGTGGCACACAAATATCGCGGTAACAACAACTTTGAATATGATCTAGTTGATATCACCCGACAAGCCATTGCCGACCGTGCCCGAATAGTGTACAATTACGCTGTTGCCGACTTTAAAAGCTTCGATAAAAAAAGTTATGCCACACATACCCGACAGTTCTTGGAACTACTGATAATGCAAGACAAACTGTTGGGCACACGCAAAGAATTCAAAGTAGGGAACTGGATTCAACAAGCGCGCAATCTAGGAAGTACATCTGAAGAGAAAGACCTCTACGAATGGAATGCCCGCGTACAAATTACCACATGGGGAAACCGTTACTGCGCCGACATCGGCAAGTTACGAGATTATGCCCATAAAGAATGGAACGGACTACTGCGCGACTTTTATTATAAACGTTGGGAAAAATACTGGCAAGTACTGCAAGACCAACTGGATGGCAAACTTCCTGTACTGCCAGTAGGTAATTCATCAACCCCCACTGCCGATAATCCAGCCATGACCATAGATTGGTATGCCCTGGAAGAACCATGGACACTGGCAAAGAACACCTATGCGGCATCTGCCGAAGGTGATTGTATAGAAGTAGCGAAAGAGGCTATAACATTGATAAACAATTGATAGTAAGATGAAAAAGAAAGAACTCGATACAGAAACCGCACAGCAGGCACTGCCCATTAAAAAAAGGCTTTTGTCACTCGATGCACTCAGGGGCATCACTGTAGCAGGAATGATTCTGGTTAACAATGCAGGAGGCAAAGTGTCGTATGCACCTTTACAACATTCTGCATGGAACGGACTGACACCTTGTGACTTGGTTTTTCCTTTCTTTCTGTTCATCATGGGTATTTCAACATATATTTCATTGAACAAATTCAATTTCAACGTTTCCCTACACATTTCTTATTCTATGCATCGGATGGGCAATCGGTTGGTTTGACCATGTATGTGAAGGTGACTTCCTGCCTTTTGTCCATCTGCGCATCCCCGGGGTACTACAACGCATTGCTTTATGTTACTGTGTTATTTCTTTTACAGCCCTATTTATGAATCATAAGTTCATCCCCACATTAACCTTTATCTTACTGGTAAGCTACACTGTCATATCATGCATGGGGAACGGTTATACCTGCGATGAAAGCAATATTTTATCCATCATTGACAGGCAACTTTTCGGCGAAGCACATCTCTATCAGAAGAGCCCGATTGATCCGGAAGGATTTGTAAGCACTCTCTCTGCTATCGCCCACACTTGTATCGGTTTTTCATGTGGAAAATGGATAATACAAAGCCATCAGACAGAAAACAAAGTGCTCCGTTTGTTCTTGACCGGATTCATTCTGATGAGTATCGGCTATTTGTTGGCAGATGCGCTGCCTTTAAATAAAAGAATATGGTCTCCTACTTTTGTTCTGGTGACCTGCGGAGCGGCTTCCATGTCACTTGCCACATTAATGTATTATATAGACATAAGGAATAAACAAAAATGGTGCCGCTTCTTCATCATCTTCGGCGTCAACCCCCTATTCCTCTATGTACTGAGCGAAGTACTTGCCATTATGATGGGAAGTACCGGATGGAAGGCGGCAGCCTATGCAGCCATTCATTCAGGAATAACCGACGCCTACCTTGCCTCAGCTGTCTACGCCCTCGTTTTCACTCTGTTTTTGGGGTGTATCGGTTATCCGCTATATCTTAAGAAAATATACATCAAACTGTAACAACCAATTCATAATATATAGAGAACTATGCAGTATTAAACAAGAACATATTAATCAAAACCAAAATTAAATTCTATGCTAAACGTACAATCTCTAACCCAAAGGACATTTGCACAGATAGTAGTCTTTGCATTACTCCTATTAAACAGTACACTGGCATTTGCTCAAAATCAAGTTAACGGTATTGTCACAGACAAGACCGGAGAACCCCTTATCGGAGTGAATGTAGTCGAAAAAGGTACTACCAACGGTGTTATCACTGACTTTAACGGACAGTTTACATTGAATGTAGCACAAGGAAAGACACTCGTATTCTCTTACGTGGGTTACACTACCCAGGAAATTACAGTAAAAGGATCTTCTTTGAAGATTATTATGGAAGAAGATTCTAAAACATTAGATGAAGTTGTGGTAGTAGGTTATGGCAGTATGAGTCGTAAGGATGTAACCAGCTCCATTACCACTGTGAAAGCAGACAAACTGAATGTAGGAGTTTATTCTGACCCTGGACAGTTGTTGCAAGGTAAAGTCCCTGGTTTGACGGTAGTACAAAGCAGCGACCCGACTTCTGGTACAGCTTCTATCTCTTTACGTGGGGCTTCTTCTCTGCGTACCGGTGCGGCAATGGAACCTTATTATGTTATTGACGGTATTCCCGGTATGTCATTAAGTCTGATTGCTCCCGAAGATATTGAAAGCATTGACGTACTTCGTGACGCTTCTGCAACGGCTATTTATGGCTCCAAGGCTGCTAACGGTGTAATCTTGATTACCACCAAAAAAGGTAGTAAAAGTGAGCACACTTCTGTAAACTACAGCGCATATCTTGCATTTGACAACATTGCCAAGCGTTTAGATATGATGACTGCCGACGAACTCCGCACCTATGCCAAGGAAAATAACATCACTCTTCCGAATGACAAAGGAGCAAACACCAATTGGAACGATGAAGTACTGCGCACAGCAATCAGTCATAACCACAACGTTTCTATCAATGGCGGTTCAGAAAAGACTCAATACAGTGCCAGCATGAGTTATCAAAACAAACAAGGTATCGTACGTGGTACAGATTTCGAGCGTTTCGGCGGCCGCGCATTCTTGCAAACCAAAGCACTGAATGATCGGCTCACCTTAGCCTTTAATGTGAATGCCGCACAATCAAAAGGTACCACCGTTGATTCCGCCAAAGATGGCCAATCCGTATTCGATGCCATGAATTATTATTCTCCACTAGTTCCTGTCACCAATGCAGACGGCTCTTGGTATAGCGACAAAACTATCTCCCAAAACTTCAATCCTGTATCCATGATCAATGAAGATACTTTTGAAAATAACAAGAAACTCCTTCAAGGAACAGCCAAAGGTACTTTAGATATCACTAAGGACTTGAAATGGAACTTAAGTCTTTCCTATCAAGACGAACAATATATATGGAACGAATACCATACCAGCAAATCCCAATATAACACCCGAAATGGCGAAGCTAAACGTATTGCAACAGAAAACAAGAAAAAAATTCTTGAAACATACATAAACTATGATCATACATTCGCCAATATCCACAAACTGGGCCTGATGGCCGGTTATTCATGGGAACAGAATGATGACAATGACAGTTTCGGTCTGGATGTCTACGACTTTTACAATGATAACACCACCTTTTATAATCTGAACCTTGCCAATAAAATGGATTGGCAGAATGGCGGTATCACCAGCAATAATAACGGTCATTTGGAAACTTTACGTATGATCTCATTTTATGGACGTATCAACTACTCCTTCAACAGCAAATACCTGCTTCAAGCAACAATTCGCCGTGACGGCTCCTCTGCTTTTGGAAAGAACAACCGTTGGGGAACTTTTCCATCTGCATCGTTGGCATGGCGTATGAGCGAAGAAAAGTTCATCAAAGATTTAAATGTTTTCGATGACTTGAAGTTCCGTGTTGGTTATGGTGTTAGTGGTAACTCACTCGGATTCGGAGCTTATTCGGCTATCCAGACTTACAGTACTTCAGGTTGGTTCAACTATACAAACGCCAATGGCACACAGAATAGTTACCATACCCTGGCAGCCGCCTCAAATGCCAATCCAGACCTAAAATGGGAACGTACAGCCATGTTGAACATCGGGCTGGACTTCAGCTTCTTTGGAGGCAGATTAGGAGGAACCATCGAATACTATGACAAGCGTACCAGCGACCTGATATACACTTACGAGGTTTCCACAAACCGCTATCCTTTCGGAACCATGCCGGCCAATGTGGGAGATATCAGCAATAAAGGTATTGAATTTACCATTAATGCCACTCCTATACAAACAAAAAATTTCTCTTGGCAAACCAGTTTGAACTTATCTCATAATAAAAATAACGTAGAAAGTATATCCAACAGTGAATATTCCGTAGATTATATCCGTGCAGCCGATCCTGAAATCGCAGGTTATTCTTCAAATGCAGACGTACAGCGCATCATGGAAGGACATCCTATCGGCACCTTCTACACCTACGAATGGGCCGGCTACAATAACCAAGGAGTATCCATCTTTTATGTACACGATCCTGAAACGGGTGAGCGTACAGGCGAAACGACCACAGATCCTGAAACTGATAGAGACCGTACTATTACCGGCTGTGCACAACCTGATTTAAATTTAGGCTGGAGCAATAACTTCCAATACAAGAACTGGAATCTCGATTTATTCTTTACTGGTGTTCTTGGACAAGATATCTACAACGCCACTGCAGAACAATACTCTAATGTTTCTTTTGTGAAAGAAGGCCGCAATGTATTAAAAAGCGTAGCTACCGAACACCGTGCTACAGACACACAATCTCAAGCACCATCCAATCGCTGGATAGAGAACGGTAGTTATTTCCGTCTGTCCTCGGTTTCATTGGGATATACTTTCGGCAAAATTGGTAACTGGATAAACTCGCTCAAGCTATACGCTACTTGTAATAATGTATTCACCATTACCGGTTACTCCGGTCGTGATCCGGAAATCAACCTTGGAGGCTTGGAACCGGGTATGGACAGACGCACCAATTACTATCCGCGTACCCGTTCATTTATGATCGGTGTAAACATGAATTTCTAACCATATAATTGAAAACTAATATGAAAAATAGCATAAAATTAATAACCTGGCTAGTAGGTGGTCTGTTCACCTTCTCCTCCTGCACAGATCTAGATGTGGATCTTAAATCCACTTATACAGAATACCCGGATTCCGAAATTGCCAAAGAAGCGAAAATGGCAGGTTTGTATTATGGATTCGGCGGAGCATTAGGACGTCGTTATATGGAAGCTGCCCTGCTGTCCTCTGATGAATTCATGGCAGTGACATTTGGTGGTAACTGGTATGATGGCGGCAATTATATCCATTCCTCTCTTCATGCCAGCCTTCCAGGAGACGCACACGTGGACTGGGCCGGTGATATTCCGGCTGCAATCACAAAGTGCAATCAAGCAATTTTTGACCTGGGTGGAGAGGATGAAAACAATGCCGAACAAGAAGCCTTGATTGCTCCGGCACTTGCCATGCGTGCTTTCTATCATTTTATTTTTATGGATACATTCGGAGCAACTCCCAAATTAGACCATTTGATCGGCGATTCTGAAGCTATCGACCGTTCTCCCCGTTCCGAAATTACAAAATTTATCGAAAGCGACCTGCTTCGTGCTTTGGCTTCCGGCGGTTTAAAAGAAGATGTTGATGCTTCCACTTATGGCAAGCCAACCAAATGGATGGCTGAGGCTCTCCTTGCCAAACTCTATATAAACTGGGCTGTTTATACCTGTGATGATGTAGCTACTTATGATCCAAGCATGACTAATTCCAAATTGAATGATGTCATAAAATATTGCGATGATATCATCGCCTCTGGTCATTTCAACCTCAGTGATGGTTATCGCAAGAAATTCATGCCGGACAACGGCTATCAGATCAAAGATTTCATCTATGCAATGCCATACCAAAATAATGAAACATCAACCAGAGCCAATACTTACGCCCGTTTTCAATTCTGGCCTAAATTCAACAATGACGGCGCGGACGGCAAAGGACTGTTCGGTATAACACTATCCAAAAATGCTGGAGGCGTTTTCATCGTCACTCCTGAAGCAGCAGACCGTTTTTGCCTGGAAGGAGATGAACGCAATGACATCATCATGAAAGGTGCGATCAACTATTATGACATCAGCACACATACAATGGGAACAGAACCTTATATATACAACGGACAACAAGTTGTCCTCACCAAGAATATCACCATCTTGAATGACCAAATGGATCTTGGAAATGACTTGAACGCATGGTGCCAGGGATACCGATGCATCAAATGGGCTATTCAAGCAGACGATTATAACCTCTATAACCGGAATCAAAGCAATGATGTACCTATCTTCCGTTATGCAGATATTCTGCTAATGAAAGCAGAAGCTATTCTACGGGGAGCAACAGCTACGAACGGTGATACGCCACAATCCCTGTTCAACCAAATACGCAGCTACTGTAACGCTCCATTATTGGAGCATTCTCCTTCATTGGACGAGTTGCTTGAAGAGCGTGCACGTGAATTTTACGCAGAAACATGGCGTCGCAATGACCTAATCCGTTTTGGAAAGTTCGAAGACGACTGGGGATATAAAAATCAATATCATCCGGAAGCCAAGACCGAGAAATGGCGTAGAATCTTCCCTGTATCTGTCGGCTTGATGAATTCAAACACCAACTGGAAGCAAAATTACGGTTATTGATAAATTAAATAAGTTTTTATAAGGGCTTGTTACGGCAAGCTCTTATAAAAACCTTTAAAGCAAAAAATAATTCATGAAACGTCATCAAATCTTATTACTTCATATCGCGACATCCATCTTGGTATTATTCCCATTTCCTATACATGCCCATAAAATGATGTACCAGGACTCTATCGAAATCGTAGTACACAGAGGAGCGAACCATATAGCGCCGGAAAACACCATTCCATCAGCTCTAGCTGCATTGAAACATGGAGCCGGCTGGATAGAAGTGGACGTGCGCAAAAGTAAAGACAATATACTTTATAATCTGCATGATGAAACTTTAGACCGTACTACCAACGGTAAAGGTCCCATTCAAGATATGCTATCCAAAGATATTGAAAAATTAGACGCCGGCAGTTGGTTCAGTTCTCGATTTATCGGCATTCACGTACCCCGTATAGCCGAAATGCTAGATACCCTACAAGGAAAGGCACACATTTTTTTTGATGTAAAACGAGGAACTCCGATAAAAGATTTGATTACATTAGTACGCCAAAAAGGATATGAAAATAAAAGTTTCTTCTGGTTTGCAGACTCAGAAATGCTGAAAGAATTTATCAAAATCGCTCCGGAAATGAAGATTAAAGTAAATGCCTCCAATATAGCGGCTTTGGAGAAATGGATGAAAATATGCACCCCGGCCTATGTAGAAACAGATATCCTCAATATCACTCCTCAATTCAAAGAATTCTGCAAAAGCAATCATATCAAGATAATGGCTGCTATTCAGAATGCGAGTGAAAAAGAATATAAAAAAGCGATTGAAGTCCATCCCGATTTAGTCAATCTGGACCGGCCGGAACTCTTTATAAAAATACTCCATCAGGAGATTAAAAAATAACCCTTTTCCAAGAAGAGCTATGAAAAGTACCCTATCTTACCTGCTGATTATATGCAGCCTGTTTACTGCTTGTATCGGTCATCAGGAAGAATCCCTACTGTTCTACGTAGATACCCGTACGGGCACTGCACCAAGCGCAACCCACACCGCAGAACTTTTCGGCAAAAATACCGAAGAGTACGGGCAAACGCTGCCTGCTGTTCTAGAGCCCAACGGAATGAACTTTTGGACTCCCCAAACACAAGATACAGAAGCAAAATGTAAGGCTCCCTATTATTACAAAGATACGAAAATACAAGGTTTCCGCAATTCACATTGGATTGTCGGAGGTTGTACACAGGATTACGGTTCCATGACCTTGATGCCTGTATCGGGTACACTGAAATATCTTCCCCAAGACAGAGGAAGCCTGTTCTCTCACCAAGAAGAAACAGCAACGCCCGCCTATTACTCTGTCCTTCTCAAAGATTATTCCATCTTTGCAGAAATGACCGGACGTTCCCGTTCAGCCATTTTCCGATTCACTTATAACCAACCGGAAGATGCTTATCTCATAGTCAATCCTAACAGTGATGAAGGGAAAGGATATATTGAAATCGATACCATAAAAAAACAGATACGCGGATACAATCCCGTCCACCGCATCTATCAAGGCTGGGGAGAACCCGCCGGATACAACGGGTACTTTATCATTGAATATCAAAATGAAATAGAAGAATATGGTACATTCCGGCATGACAGTCTCTTCGCCGGACAACGACAGATAGCCGATGGAACAAGTATAGGTGCATATCTCCGGTTCAAAATACACTCAGAAGGACCCATATTAATCAAAGCCGCTTCCTCTTTTACTGACATGGAAGGCGCTCAAAAGAATCTGGACACCGAGATACCTCATTGGGATTTTGACCGCACCCGACAGGAACTGAACTCCATCTGGGAACAAAGGCTTTCACAAGTTACAATACAGACAAACAACCGAAACGATAAAGAGAAATTTTACGGAGCACTCTACCGTGCCTCATTCCTGCCACGTACATTCAATGATGTAGACGGGCGCTATCCTTCTTTTTCCACAGGACACCCGTTCAGACAATCAGCCAACGGTAGAAATTACTATGAAGATTACAGTATGTGGGATACTTACCGTGCTCTCCATCCTTTAGTCAATATCCTAACCCCAAAGAAAGCCGGAGACATGATGCAATCATTGGTGGACAAATATGAACAAGGCGGCTGGCTGCCTATATTTCCTTGTTGGAACAGTTATACCGCAGCCATGATAGGCGATCATTGCATCTCCGCACTGGGAGATGCCTATATCAAAGGAATCCGTAATTTTGATATCAACAAAGCTTGCGAAGGAATGCTCCGGAACGCATTCAGGACTCCCGCCACCTATGAAGAATATAAAAACGGAATGGGACGGCGTGCTTTGAATTCTTATCTGAAATATGGATACATTCCTTTGGAAGACAGCGTACCGGAAGCCTTTCATACCTGCGAACAAGTGTCACGTACTTTAGAATATGCATACGATGATTTCGTATTGGCCCAAGTCCTGCAAAAGTTGGAAACATCAGATGATTACTTTCCTGATCCACAAAAAACAGGACTTTATGATACATTAATGATACGTGCACGATATTACCGTAACGTAATAAACCCTAGCACCGGATATGCCCAAGGCAGATACGCTGACGGAAGTTTCCTCACCGATGCCGGTAACGCCTTTTCTTTCACCCGCTTCATCACCGAAGGAGCTCCCTGCCATTATACTTGGTATGCCCCCCATGATATATACGGACTTATGGAATGTATGGGCGGAAAAGAAAAATACATTGCCAAACTGGATTCCATGTTCAGCGAACACCGCTACTGGCACGGCAACGAACCTTGTCATCAGATAGCCTACCTCTTCAACTATGCCGGACAACCTTGGAAAACCCAACGGGAGGTACGTCATATTATGGAAACAGAATATCTGAACGCTCCCGGTGGTCTGTCAGGTAATGATGATGCAGGACAGATGTCTGCCTGGTATGTATTTTCTGCTATGGGATTCTATCCGGTATGTCCCGGTACACCTTATTATATAATAGGAAGTCCTTCTTTTCCCCGGATGAGCATCCGCTTGGAAAACGGAAAGACATTCACCATATTAGCCCACAACGCCAACAAAAAAAATATATATATCCAGTCAGCAAAACTAAACGGAAAAGAATATGACAAGAATTACTTTACACACCAAGATATAATACAGGGAGGAACATTAGAGTTCCAGATGGGCCCGAACCCTAATACAAACTGGGGAGCATCCGCCCTCAGCCTGCCTCCCGACAATATGAAATAAGTACAAAAAATAAAAAACAACCCATATGAAGAATCAAACTATCATCAGCCTCTTATGCTGCCTCCTGTTGTTTGTGACAGGATGCAGTACTTCCCATCAAGGGAACACGTACGACATCATGACCTATGGAGCCAAAGGAGACGGACAAACAGATGATGCCGCCGCTATACAACGCGCCATCAATGCCTGTTCCGCTGCCGGTGGCGGAACCGTAATCATTCCTGCCGGACACACCTTTCTATGCGGTCCGCTATATTTGAAATCCTATGTGAACCTTCATCTGGAACCCAACTCCCGATTGCTGGCCAACCCCGATGAAAGCATCTATACAGAAAGCGCATTCCGCGAAAACCGTGGCGAAGGAATGATGTGGATCAGTGGAAAAGACTTAAAACAAATATCCATTACCGGTACAGGAGAAATAGACGGAAACGGAATCGCCTTTATGGGCAAAGAGCTGGATGATTCCTACGAGCTGAAGCCCGTCACTGATTTTGACCCACGCCCACATGTGCTTACCCTTATCAATGTAGAGAAAACCGTTATCCGTGACATCACGATCCGGAACAGCGCCTATTGGACAATACACCTGATAGGCTGTTACGATGCCTTGATTGACGGCATCTCTTTATTGAATAATCTAAAAATACGCAACGGCGACGGTATTGATGTGGATCACTCCAAAAAAGTACGTATAGCGAACTGCTTCATTGAATCGGGCGATGACTGCATTTGCCTGAAGAATCGTCGGGAATTTGAAGAATATGGCTCTTGCGAAGATATTGTAGTGACTAATTGTATCATGACTTCACGTTCATGCGCTATTAAGATAGGCTCGGAAAATATGGACAAGATTGATAATGTATTATTCAATAATTGCATTATCAAAAACAGCAACCGGGGCATCGGCATACAAAACCGGGATGAAGGTACTGTGAGCAATGTCATTTTCTCCAATATATTAGTAGACTGTATGTTCTATTCTGATGTATGGTGGGGTAAAGCGGAACCTATCTATGTCACCTCATACCCTCGTGCCGTAGGCAATCATAAAGATGCAGGCTGGCGTTTCCCCAAAGGTGCAACGAAAGGACACTCGGGAGAAGTCAGCAACATTTTCTTCAATCAGATTAAATGCACTAGTGAAAACGGCATTTTCGTAGGGGGAGACACTCCGGAGAAAGTGCATCATATCTATTTTGATGAAATAGATGTCAAGTTGTTAAAACGTACCGGTTATGAAGGCGGTGTGTATGACAAACGTCCTTGTAACGGAGATGGTTTTGTATATGACAAGACTTATGCTTTCTATCTGGACACCGCTTCGGATATCCGGATTACCGGCTGTAACATTTATTGGGCCTTCCCTCAATTGACACAAGCCGGAGGAGATATCAAAGAGAAGAATACAATACGTGTAAAAATAAACAAGAAATAATTATGACCCACATTCCATTCAAAGTTTCTTTGTTAAGACTGGTCTTCCTGCTGCTGCCCGTGACGGTCGCGGCACAGGAAGCCAGACTTTCTGATTACGTAGATCCCAGAATCGGTTCGGAAGGACTGGGACGGGTATTTATCGGTCCCTCCTGCCCTTATGGTATGGTGAAACCATCGCCCGATTGCACTGTCCATCCCAATAGTGGTTGGCTGCCTATGCCCGAACAAGTCAACGGTTTCTCCCAAGTACACGTCAGCGGGACAGGAGGAGGTCCTAAATATGGCAACATACTTGTCATGCCTTTTGGCAAAGGTATGGATCAGCTCAATCATATAGACTATCGCAAAGATGAAACAATCCGCTTGGGCTATTATGCTACCGAATTCCAGAGAACAGGCATATATACTGAAATAACAACTGCTCCACGCGCCTCATTCTACCGATTCACCTATCCCGAAGATTCCTTAAAATCCCTGTTGGTTGACGCCGGCTTCTTCCTGGGTGAACAACCGACCCCCGATGCCCGCGAAGCACAACAATTTGTAGGTTCGGAAATTCAAATCATATCCGATCACGAAGTAATGGGATATACCCGTATTCGCGGAGGTTGGAATAACGGACGTGCCTACACCGTTTATTTTTATGCAGTAACCGACCATCCCTTTGTACAAACGACCACATGGAAAGGAAACCAGATCAGCAATGAACGATACCAGCCAGACTCCCAACAAAAAACCGGAGCTTTGTTGCGTTTCCCTTCTTCTGCAAATACCATTCAACTGAAAGTCGGAATTTCATTTATCAGTTCTCTCAAAGCCAGAGAGAATGTATGGAACGAAATACCTCATTGGTCATTTGAGGACACCCGGCAAGCCTTATTGGCACAATGGGAAAACTTATTGCAACGCATTGATATAGCCTCAAATACACCCGAAAAATATAAGCGTATGTTTTATACCGGTATCTACCATACCATGTTAATGCCTGTAGACCGTACCGGTGAAAATCCATTATGGAGTGATCCGGAACCTTATTATGATGATTTTTATGCTATCTGGGACACCTACCGCACCTCAACTCCACTTATCACACTGATTGACCCTCAAAGAGAAACAGACATTGTACGTTCACTGATCAATATCTATAAACGGGACGGCTACATGCCTGATGCACGAAGCGGAAATTGTAACGGACGGACACAAGGCGGCTCCAACGCCGAAATTGTTATAGCCGATGCATTTGTAAAAGGACTACCAAACATAGATTACCATCTGGCTTTGGAAGCTATGCTGAAAGATGCGACCATACCGCCCGGAGGTAACGAAGAAGCGGAGGGAAGAGGCGGACTGATTCCTTATCTGGAATTGGGATATATTCCATACGGTATTCCCCGAGCCGGAAACCGCACAATAGAATACTCCTATTGTGATTATGCCATAGCCTTAGTAGCAAAAGGACTAGGCAAGACAGACTTGTACCAGCAATACTTGAAACAATCTTCCAACTGGAAGAACTTGTGGCGGGCCGATTATGAACATGCAGGAGTCAAAGGATTCATACTTCCCCGGGATAAAGAAGGAAACTGGTTAGACAAAATACCTTTCGGAAACTCCCATATCCAGAAACCCACCTTCACATATACCCCCGTTACCTTTGAAGGCCCTTGGTATACTCCTTGGTGGAACATGTTCTTTTATGAAGCCTCCTCCTGGGAATATGCACTCAGCATTCCGCATGACGTACCCGGACTCATTGAACAATGTGGCGGAAAAGAGAAGTTTGACGAACGGCTGGATATTTTCTTTGACAAGGGTTTCTTCAATGTGAATAATGAACCCTCCTTCCTCACTCCCTGCCTATACCACTGGGTAGGGCGTCCGGATAAAAGTGGCGACCGCATCCATGAAATTATCCAGAAGAACTATAATGACGGTTCTGCCGGTCTTCCCGGAAATGATGACTCCGGAGCCATGTCATCGTGGTTGGTATTCCACATGATGGGGTTGTACCCCAATGCCGGACAAGACTATTATTTAATCCATACCCCTCTACTGACAGAGAGTCGTTTCCATTTACAGGAAGGCAAAACATTCACGATCAAAACCGAAGGGCTTTCCGAAAAGAACAAGTATATCCGGTCGATTTTATTAAATGGAAAGAATTATCCATATTCCACCATCCGCCATAATGATATCATCAAAGGAGGCGAGTTGGTTTTAAAAATGGGCCCTAGTCCCGGTAACTGGGGGAGCAAACTATTTCCTGAATCTAAAGAGTAACATACGATGAAGAAAAAACTTTTTATATGCTTTCTGCTTATCGGCAGCCTGATGGGAAATGTAATGGCACAAGATATCATTACCAACCCTCTGTTATTTGTATTCAAACTGCATGGACAAACCCGAAAGTACCAATTTACTTTCAATCAGTCCAACGACACCCTTTATCTGCATTGGGGAATTGAAAGAAACACCCGATGGCAATCAGGCAGCTACGCCATGCCCCAAGAAGCTTTAAAAACGGCGGTCAGACTAAGCTTCTTACAGCCGGAAGACGGACAGCATATCTGTCTCCCCATTCAAGAAACCTTTGCCCTACTTTCAGCAACCGCTTTTCAGGAATTGAAAAGCCAAAAGGCATTTCATTATAATCAGACAGAATACCAACTGGCTGATACCAAGTCACAAGCTATGGGCTATTCCTTACTGCATGTAAACGACTCAGTAGACGGATGCGAAATGTGGATTATGGATAATCCGGATTTCCCTCTGATATGGGAAATACAAAATAATCCGCTCGGCATCAATTGGAAAGTAGCTCCCATAGATCTCCCCGCACACAATCTGAAAGAAGAAATCATCCAAAGCCCGGAAAAAATGGGTAGCATCTATTATGCTTATCCCACACCAAACGGCATACAAACTCCGGTACCCGAAGGTTACAGTCCTTTCTACATCAGCCATTACGGACGCCATGGGTCCCGCTGGATGACTTCGGACGAACGTTATCTAGAAGTCATTCGTGTCTTTGATACGTTTCACAATAAATCAGGACTTACCGATTTAGGTGAAGATGTGAGGCTCAGACTCCAGAAAGTATGGGAAAATGCCCGTGGGCGCGGAGGAAACCTGACCCCATTAGGAGAACGACAACACAAAGCCATTGCCAAACGGCTTTATCAACAATATCCCCATATATTCCGGGACAGCGCCAACATATCAGCGCGTTCGAGCGTTTCCGTACGTTGTATCATGAGCATGTCCGCATTCACAGAACAACTGAAAGAACTAAACCCCTCCCTCCAGATCACCCGCGAAGCCAACCAAAGACACATGGACTACATTGCCTATACTTCACCCGAAGCCGAAAAGCTGGGTTCGGCAAGTGCGCCATGGAGAACAGCTTTCCATACATTCGAAGAAAATCATATTCATCCGGAACGTTTAATCGCTTCACTTTTCAAAAATCCCAAAGAAGTCAGGAATCCCCGCGAGCTCATGATGGGACTTTATTGGATTGCTTCCGACATGCAAGATGTAGAGTTGCCTCTATCCTTTTATGATTTGTTTGAAAAAGAAGAATTATTCGGTATCTGGCAGTCTGTGAATTATCGGATGTATATTTGCAATGCCAATGCTCCCGTCAATCAGGGAGCAGCCCCCAAGAGTGCAAAATCTTTATTGAAGAATATTATAGAAAGTGCCGACCGCGCCATCCGTGAAGGAACTCCTTGCGCCACCCTCCGTTTCGGACATGATACCAACCTGATCCGTCTGTTGGCACTCATGCAAGTAGAAGGATGCTCCAATCAAGAAACAGATCCCGACCGATATTACCTGGCCTGGCAAGATTTCCGTGTTTCACCTATGGGAGCCAACCTTCAATTAATCTTTTTCAAGAATAAACAAGGAGAAGTTATTGTAAAATTGCTACATAATGAAAATGAAGTCAAATTACCCATTGACAGCCCTATTGCCCCTTATTATAAATGGGAAACGGTGAAAGCATTCTACAATCATTTATAAACATACAAATTGAGAAACAGCAATTTCCTTCAAAGTCCAATCTCCCTATTAGCTAAGGCTTTTCTTGCCTACAATTAAGCCCTTTCTTACGGTTACCTACTACAGACTCCCTCAATGGACCGTAGAGTCCATTGCAGCAGACTGTATAGTCCACCCAAGCAGACCTTACAGTCCACTGGCGGAGTCTGTAGCAGATGACTGTAAAAAAAAGCTTAACTATATGGAAGAAACGGCTTACACAACCACTCTATTCCGGTTTTATCTTTTTCAGATAATCAGAAGGAGCCATACCGAATTCATCTTTAAAACACTGACGGAAATAGACCGTACTGTTAATTCCCACCTTGAATGCAACCTCTGAAATATTGTATTTCCCTTCTAATAACAGACGTTCCGCATATTGCATCTTTATTTTGCGGATATATTCATTGGTGGAAAGTCCGGTCAATGCCTTCATCTTCCGATATAGGGTAGAATTACTCATACACATGGCGTCCGACAAATAACCGATATCAATTTTCTCAGAAGAAAGACGATCTTCAATCAGCTTGTTAATCTTCTCAAGGAACTCATTATCCAATTTATTCATAGACTCGGTTACTGCCGCACGTTTGTCAATGAGTATGGAATTCGTATTAAAACGCTCTGCCAACAACTTGCGGGATTCAAGCAAATTATGGATACGGCTATGCAACAAAGTAGCACTGAAAGGCTTTGTCAGATAAGAGTCAGCACCTACTTGATACCCTTCTTCCTTATCTTGCAAAGAATCCTTTGCCGTCAGCAAAATAATGGGAATATGGCTGGTACGCAAGTCTTCTTTCAATTTCCGGCACATCACAATGCCGTTCATCACCGGCATCATGATATCACTGACTATAATATCAGGAATGCAGCCCAATGCTTGTTCCAAACCTTGTTCACCATTGGCGGCAGTCCTCACTTCAAAATCGTCCGAGAAAGATTCTACAATATAATCACAGATGTCCCTATTATCTTCCACTATCAGCAGAATACGCTTACCATTATGCACAGGTTCTATATTTTCTTCTTTTTCGCCCTTTTCATCGGAAGTTTTCTCCGTCGAGTCAGCATGCAGCACATGAGGATACGTGTTATCCGTCAGCAGACTGACATAAAAAGTACTTCCCACATTCAAAGAACTTTCAACCCTGATCTCCCCCTCATGCAAAACTACCAGGTTCTTTACCAGAGCCAGACCAATACCTGTTCCTGAAGCCTGATGTTCGCTTCCCTCTTGATAATAACGGTCAAAAATATGAGGCAATGCATCGGGAGCAATACCGAAACCGGTGTCACTCACACTGATTTCCGTATGGTGTATATTATTCCGGACCACCTGATGTAATCCTAAAGTTATAGTTCCTTTCTCTGTATATTTTATAGCATTGGAGATCAAATTATCCAGTATAATCGTTACTACCTCCTTATCAAAAAACAAAGACATATCTTCCTGCTCAATCTCAAGACAGAAATCAATCTCAGGTTTCCGGTTCAATTCCTTATACTTCAGTCCGATCTCGTGTACAAGGGCTGCCAGATTGTCACGACTTACACATAATTTCTTGTTTTGGGTTTCCGTTTTTCTGAACTCCAGTATCTGATTAATCAGGTTCAACAACCGGATGGCGCTTTGATGGATAACCGATATTTTCTGTGAATCTTTCCCTGATAAAGAATTACTTTTCTGCATATCTTCCAACGGTCCCAGAATCAACGTCAAAGGAGTACGCAACTCATGTGTGATATTGGTATAGAAACGTAAACGCTCATTATTCAGCTCCTGTTCCTGCTCATGATTTTTCTTCTCCAACTCATAGAGAGACTCCATATCCAGTTTCTTTTTATAGGCATGAAGAATAAAATACAGGACAGAAACACCCGAAAGAATATAAAATAACTTGGCCCACCACGTAAGCCATACAGGCGGGTCAATACGGATATCCAGAGAAGCTATCTCATCCGCCCATTCCTGATTCCGTATTCTTGTCTTTACCTGAAAACAATAATTTCCCGGAGGTATATTACGGAAAGTCACATTATTAGGATCGGTTACTGTATACCATGAATTTTCCAACCCTTTCAACATATAAGCATATTCCACTTGATCGGCCAAGGCATAATTCTGTATATTGAAGGTGACGCTGAAGTTATTTTGCATATAGCTTAAACGTACTTCCGACTGGCCTTCAAGCGCCATCACCTTTTCATTACTGTCCGTATCACGCAACGGGCCGAATATACGCATCTCCGTAATAATTGCAGCAGGTGACTCTCGTTTTTCCAATACCTGATCTGGATTAAAACGGCATAAGCCATTGATTGAGCCAAAATAAAGTGTTCCATCCTTAGCTTCCGCCACACTTCCACTCATGAAATTGCCCATAGGCACATTATCCCAATGATCGTAATTATAGAAAACCTCCTTGTCTTTCAACAAGCAGCTGATACCTTTATTGGTGCTCACCCATATATTTCCATGATTATCTTCCGTAATGGCACGTATATGGACATTGGACAAACCCTCCTCACTGCGATATACTTTATAGTCCCAACTCTGAGAGGATGGAAAACAAACCAGACCTTCTCCCGTTCCTATCCACATTCTGTTCTGACTATCCATATAAACAGTATTGATAGTATTAGAGGGAAAAAGAGAAGTCACGTTAAAAAGTTTAACGCACTGAAAATGTTCATCAAAAACCCCTAATCCTCCTCCGAAAGTACCAATCCATAAACGATTAAGATTATCTTTCGAGATACATCTCACCAGATTATTCTCTACTGTATAATGATCTGCAATGCCTTTATCATGCAAGCGTACCTTATAGATGCCATTACTAGTTCCTATCCATACATATTCTGCATCTTCATATAGTGCACGCACATCTTCCCCTGTTTTATCTTTAGGAAAAATCTGGTGAAAACTTTTCTTTTTCACATCATAAAAATCCACTCCTCCCATAAACGATCCAAACCAAAGGTTTCCTTCCGAATCACAAAGTGCAGCCTGTATGGAATTATCAGTCAAATCACCGGTTTCTTCTTTATAAACCGCCACCCGCTTGCCTTTATCAAATACATTGATGCCTCCCCCATCGGTTCCGATCCATAACTTTCCATCCCTTGCTACGCATACACTACTTGCTGTCTTATTATTCAGGCTACTACCCGAATGCTGGATAGGAGAATAACTATAAACATTAAAATAGGAAGATTCATGGCTAAGAAAATTAATTCCACCTCCCCACATACCAGCCCACACATTTTTAAAGGAGTCCTGAAACAAACAACGTACAGTAGAATTAGAGAGACTGTATTCATCATCCCCTTCCTTTATATATTGAAAACGCACTTGGTCAGGAGAAAGAAACATACGTTGCGTTAAATCCAAAATGGCTATTCCTCCAAATTCCATGGCAATCCAAAGTTTATTCCCATCAAATTGTCTGATATCAAATACGGTATGAGGAACCCCGTCCTCACTATGATGAAAATGGATAAAATTTTCGGCTTCCGGATTGAACAGTGCCAGCCCCCGGTCTGTTCCCAGCCAAATATTACCGCTTAAGTCCTTATAAATGCAAGTTACCCCATTACCTGGCAAACTGACCGGATCTTCAGGGTCATGCATAAAGTTCTTTACTTTTTTATCTTTAAGAGACAACACACTGAATCCATGATGCACATGCCCCATATACAACTTTCCATCTCCTCCATCAACAACCGACCAAATATTATCGCTAGCCAATCCCGGAACTGTTTGAGTATTGTAATGAATGAATTTTCCAGCCTTTTTATCGAAATAATCTACTCCCCGCCAATATGTCGTAATCCAAAGATTACCATCTGTAGCTGCCACAATCTTAGTAACATCATCCGTTATCAGACTTTCGGGGTTCTCGCCATCATGCCTATAGCAAAGAAAAGTGTTATTTACATAGTCATACGCATTCAGACCGGCCCTTTGCGTGCCTATCCAAAGGATAGAATCCTGAGGATCATCCAACAAACAATTCAGTTCATTGCCTGTTATACCCTGCCTTGTCAAATCTTCATTCTTCAAATAAGTAATGAAACGGGTACCATCGAATTTGTTCAACCCTTCCTCCGTGGCAAACCACAGAAAGCCCTGTTTGTCTTGAGCAATGCTCACCACATAATTATTGGATAATCCCTTCTCTATACCAAGCTGCTTAACAGAATAAGGTTGTGCCAATGAAACAACCGACAGCAGCAAGAGCCAAAGTACGAATATCTTTCTCATAGCATCAGTGTACACATTGTTAAATAATATGGTTCAAAAATACAAATAAAGTCTGTATTTTAGATACATAAATCATGCATTGCAAGATTTACCTCCCTTTTCTGCAAGATTTATATCAGGATTTTAATTCTTCTTCACGTACATTTGCACCACTAACGAATTTAATTCGTCCTCTATTAGAGTAGATGTTTAATCTTCAAATACTAATAAAATATGAAAAAGAAACATTTGTATGGTGCCATGTTATGGGCTTTTCTTGTAACTGCAAACCTATGTACGGGATGTAGTGATGATAACGACTACCCCGATGTAGACGGGCAAAATCCAACAATGACATTAGCAACAGACCACATCGAGTCCGGAGCGGGACATCGATTTACTATTGAAGGGACATTAGAAGACAAAGACGGTATTGCTTCTATCAGCCTACAATGTGCCGACCTGCATTTGAACAAGACAATTGATTTAATCGAAATCTATGGTGCTCCGCAAGAGAGTTATGATTTAAGTTATTACTTTGACATAAACCGAAATGAAATCGGCGAACGTTTCACAGTCAAAGTTACTGTAACCGATGTAGGAGGACGCAGTATATCTCAAGATGTATTAATCACAATGGACGGAGATTTTGCAGCTCCGGTATTTTCAACTGCCCCGGATGCCACTGTTACAGTATTAATGAAAAATGAAACGAAATTCAATCTTCGGTTCACGGCTACAGATGATCGTGCATTGGATTATGTCACAATTAATATTCCAGGTATAGACGGGTTTGACAACCGCCGTGTAGATGCTGATGGAAAAAGTTCATTGAACTTTGCCGAAATAATAGTATTCCCCAATGAACCGAAAAGTTATAATGTGACAATTACCGCTTTTGACAAGAAAGAAAACTCAACCACTACCACCAGTGTATTGAATATCTCAGAAATGCCGGATTTTCCCAAAATGTATCTGGCAGATGTGGCAACTGCCGAAGAACTGAATAGTGATATATTCGGGGTACCGATGGTAATTGAACATACAGGTGAATATCAGTATAAAGCAAATTATTACTGTCAAAAAGCCGGAACTAAAATATTCTTCTTACCACAAAAGAGTGACTTCACTCCTATTTGTTTCGGGCTTGATCCAGAGGATAACACCAAACTGACAGACGATCCCGAAACAGCAATGCCAATCGTACTTGACCAAGCCAATGTTTATTATGAAATTAATATTGATGTGAAGAACAGTACATACAATCTGAAAACTTACTCAATTGCCGATGCTGTAGACCCCATACCTCACACATACGGTTCTATCAGCCTTGACACATGGGGTGACGGTGGTTCGTGGTTACAGGAATTCTATTTCGGATATATGACCAGTAGCCCAACTGAAGTCCTGCGTTTCACTCAAGATAAGACCAATCCTCACCTGTTCTATTTGGATACCCCCCTATTCCTGGAGGCAGGTACTAAAATGAATTTCGTTATTCATAACTGGCACTCCGACGGATGGTGGAATTATTGCACGTGGCGTGTAGACAACTCAGACGAACCGGAGATCTTCGGATATTATGGTAAAGAAGCCAAATATACCAATCCGGCATGGACCAAACCCGATCATGTAGGTGACAATTGGGCAAAACCAACAGTGAACGTCACAGGGAATTATAAACTTATATTCGACGCTCATTTGGAAAGAGCTAAACTCATTCCGGCCAATTAACAAGTAACATTAGATTTAAGATATGAAAAAGCAAATATTATTATTGTGTCTTGCGCTGACAAGTCTATGTAGCTATGCGCAGACCATCACTGTAAAAGGTGTAGTAACCTCGGCTTCAGATAAAGAACCGATGATTGGTGCAACAGTGCAAGTTAAAGGTACAGGTACAGGTACTATTACAAGTATTGATGGTGATTATTCACTAAACGATGTTGCCAAGGATGCCGTACTTGTGTTCTCCAGCATAGGATATGAGACTCAAGAAATAAAGGTAAACGGACAAACCGTTATCAATGTAGTGCTGAAAGATGCCAGTGAATTACTGGACGAAGTAGTGGTTATTGGTTATGGAGCCGTGAAAAAAAGTGACCTGACCAGTTCTATATCTACCGTAAAAGGAAAAGAAATTACCGAAACTGTAACCGGTAATGCAATGGACGCCTTGCAAGGTAAAATCAACGGTGTTCAAGTAACCAGTGGTGGTGGTCCGGGCGCACAACCAAAAGTTCTAATCCGTGGTGTAACAACAGTAAACGGAACCGATCCTTTGTATGTAGTAGATGGCATGCCGGTAGGTACAAACATCAACTTCCTAAACAGTAATGACATTGAATCTATGGAAGTTTTAAAAGACGCTTCGGCTGCTGCCATTTACGGAACACGTGCTTCTAACGGTGTCATTCTAATCACAACCAAAAAAGGAATGGCAGGAAAAACAAATATCAGTTTTAATGCATCTGCAGGTTTCCAAACATTGTCAAAACCCAAAATGGCTAATGCCGCCGAATATAAAGAAGTATTCAATACCCGATACACAAATGACGGAGGAACTTCTATTTGGAATGATACAGGCGCTACTACCAATCCCGGAGGAACAGACTGGTGGGACGAAGTAATCAACAAAACTGCTTTAGTGCAAAATTACTCACTCAATATCTCCGGTGGTTCAGACAAACTGGTTTATAACCTGAGTATGGGTTACTACCGTAACAATTCACAATATGACTATGGTTATTGGGACAAAATCAACGCACGCCTTAATACAGAATATACATTTAATAAATATGTAAAAATGGGTTTCGACATTGCCCCACGTGTAGAATCATGGGATGATACTCCCGATCTTTTTTCAGCTGCCATGTCTATGGACCCCACAACTCCTATATTCAAGCCGGAAGATCAATGGGTGGATAACGAATTCAATAACTATCAGCGTTCTTACAACAACCAGGAGTGGAACCCTGCCGGTTCATTGGCTCGCCAAAATTCCCACTCCCGTGAAATGGGTACAATTGTAAATACTTATTTACAGATAAGCCCTATTCAAAAACTGACCCTGCGCACGCAGTTCGGCGCTAATGCACACTTCCGCCGTACAGACAAATTCACTCCTGAATTCTATATTGATGCTTTGGAACAATCTACATTAAGTAATGTTTCCCGTGAAATGCAGGAATGGCTTGATTGGAACTGGACTAATACTGCTACTTACATCACGACTTTTGCAGAAAAGCATAATATTAATGTAATGGGTGGCTTTACAGCTGAACGCTTTGCTGAATTCCAATCAAAAGCCTCACGTGACGATGTTCCTAATAATATGGATCAAATGCAGGAAGTAAATGCCGGTACACAAAACCAAAAGTCAGAAGGTAAAACTGCTTACAGCACATTAGTATCTTATTTAGGACGCGTGATGTATAACTATGACAATCGTTACTATCTAACAGCTTCTATTCGTGCAGATGGTTCTTCTCGTTTCCCCAAAGGAAACAAATATGCCATCTTCCCTTCTGTTTCTGCTTCATGGCGTATCATCAGTGAAAGTTTCATGCAAGACCAGAAGATTTTCAGTAACTTGAAATTACGCGGAGGTTGGGGACGTGTAGGTAATCAAAACATAGATAATGATGCTACGCTGACTTTGTTAGGACAATCTGATTATGTATTCGGTACAGCTCCAGGACGTGTTTCAGGTACTATGGTATCAGGCGTTGGCAATAATTTGCTAAAATGGGAAACAGTAGAAGACTGGAACGTAGGTGTGGATATGTCCTTCCTTGACTCCCGTCTAGACATGACCTTTGAGTATTTCCAAAAGAAATCTTCTGATATGCTCTATCAGAAACAAAATATCTTCGCCATCGGATACCCCGACTGGAACAGTACAGTATGGATGAATATAGGTAGTATGAAAGCTAGCGGCTGGGAATTAAGTCTGAACTGGCACGACAAAGTAGCAGACTTCCGATATAATGTGGGATTGAACCTTTCCGCAGTGAAAAATAAAGCTGTTAAATTCTCCGGTGACGGTCCTATCCAAACTGGAGGTTTCAACAGCGACCAAATTATCCGTAATGAAGACGGTGGCTTGATTTCACGCTTCTACGGCTACGTAGCCGATGGTATTTTCCAAAATTGGGATGAAGTTTATGCTCACACCAACGAAAATGGCAAGCTGGTACAATCCAATGCCCAACCCGGTGACATTCGCTTTAAGGATTTGAATCATGACGGAGTTCTAGATGAAAATGATAAAACATGGATCGGTAACCCATATCCCGATTTGATGGTAGGTTTGAACTTGGGTTTCAGCTATAAAAACATCGATTTCACAGCCAACTTCTATGGTACATTCGGTAATGATATTTTCAATAAGACCAAAGGTTTATACTCCGGCGTAAGTGGGCAAAACGTTTGGGCAGGTACATTGCAGAAAGCATGGCATGGCGAAGGAACCAGCAACGATATTCCTCGTCTGTCCTACAATGATTTGAATCAGAATTACACACGCATTTCAAGTTTCTTTGTAGAAGACGGCTCTTATATGCGTTGCAAACTATTACAAGTGGGTTACACACTCCCCAAGAAGTGGTTGAACGGAACCGAATTGCGTCTCTCATTGTCGGCTCAAAATCCTTTCACTATCACCAGCTACTCAGGTATGGATCCTGAACGTCCACAGATTGGTAAAGATGGCAGTGTAATTGAAACCGGTATTGACGGCATCGCTTATCCTAACCCACGTACTTTCTTATTTGGAATTGATTTAAAATTTTAACCCTCAAGGTATAAACCATGAAAAAGATATTAACAATATTAACAATGATTGCCTCGCTGACATTCACTTCTTGTGAGGATTTCCTAACAGAGGAAGTGCGCGGGCAACAAAATTTGGATACTTATTTCCAAAGTGCAGAAGAAGCCGAAGCATTTATTACTGGTTGTTACCAGGCCATTACTTTTGGCGGATGGTGGAATATCAACACAGTATGGTTGCTTTCCGAGATGTGTAGTGATGACGGTTGGATGGGCAATACCAGCCAAAGTCAAAGTGACTATATTTCTTTGGCCCACTATCAAGGTACCGGACAAAGCAATGGTGCCATCTCCAACTTTTGGCAGTATCGATACAAAGGCATTCTACGTTGCAATATCGCAGTGGAACGCATTTCACAAGCTGATTTCTCAGATGAAGAAATGAAGAACCGGCTTGTAGCCGAAGCACGTTTTCTCCGTGGATACTTCTATTTTGAACTTGTGAAGAATTTTGGTGGTGTGCCTCTCATTACAGGCTTCCTGTTGCCCGAAGAAATACAAGGTATTACCCGCGCTTCGGCCGAAGATGTATATAAGTTCATTGAAGATGATTTAAAAGCCGCTGCTGATGTGTTGCCACAACGTAGTCAATATGCTGCTACAGATATGGGACGCGCTACCCGTGGAGCTGCATTAGGCCTATTGGGAAAGGTTTACCTCTACCAAAGCAAATGGCAAGAGGCACATGATGTATTGAAAACAGTCATCGACGAAGGTGAATATAAATTACTCGACAACTTCGGTGATGTATGGGATGTTGACCATAACAATAGCGAAGAAAGTCTGTTTGAAGTACAATATATGTATGATGGAACTTATGCATTGGGTGGTTCTTTGACTGTTATTACCGGTGCCCGTAGTGGTCCCGGCGACGGATGGTCTTGGGGACAGCCAACCGCTAACCTCGAACAAGCCTACATCGATGCAGGAGATACAGAACGTTTACGTTGGACTATCATTAAAACCGGTTGTACAGAAATTGCCGGAGAGAATAACTTCGACAAGTTCGTTGAAAACAACACAAAAATCGCCAATTATAAAGATTATATCGAAAAGTACGGTTGGGATCCCGAATGTTATATTATAGATCCGTCACAACATAAATCAGCACGTATTGTCCGGAAGTATTTTGTACCTATTGAAAAACGTCCGGAAGTATACAATATCGACAAAATTCCATTAGATCATCGTATCTTACGCTATGCAGATGTATTGTTGATGTATGCTGAAGCCTGCAACGAATTGGGCGAAGATGGTACAGCACGTACCTACCTTAATGAGGTACGGAATCGTGTAAAATTACCTGCTGTCACATCCAGTGGGAACGAGCTTCGCAAAGCTATCCGGCTAGAACGTCGTTTGGAACTGGCATGGGAACAAAACAGAATCTATGATATCCGCCGTTGGACAGATGACAATGGCAAGAAAATGATTTGTAACCTGATGGGAGCAAACGGTACATTTGTAAAATACAATACAGATCCCGCTACCCGCGACATTTACGAATGGGAAAATCAAAGTGAGGCAAGTGATAAAGGAATCAGCTTCAACGAAAACCGGGATATGGTATTCCCGATACCTTTATATGAGATTACAATGTCTAATGGTTCTATCACCCAAAATCCGGGCTGGAATTAATCATTTTCCAAAAAGAACAGATTGTTACAGGAATTAAACATTCAATAGGTCTTTATATTCTGTCGCGGATAGTTTGCTAGGATTATCCGCGACTATTTTTTAATCCATCTAAAACAATGAAACTAAAATATATTTTTACTCTTCCACTGTTCTTTTCTACTGTAGCCTGCAGTGACGATTCTCCCCAAACACCGGATACATCGGGGCAACCGGACAGCAGCATAAACGTAGAAAAAACAGTAACCATAGATGCCGGACAATCTTTTCAGACTCTGACAGGATTTGGCGCATCAGATTGTTGGGCACCTGCCTTCGTAGGAAAAAGCTGGATAACGAATCGTGACAAAATCAGTGAACTGCTATTCTCTTCTGAAATACAATCAGGACAACCTAAAGGTATAGGACTCTCCATGTGGCGTGTGAATCTAGGTGGTGGCAGTGCAGAACAAGGTGAAGCAAGTGGAATAGAAGACAAATCACGCAGAGCAGAATCTTATCTGACTGATGACTTAACATTAGACTGGACACGCTGTAAAGGGCAGCGCTACTTCTTGCAGCGCGCCAAAGAGTTTGGTTGTCAGAGTATAGTACTTTTCAGCAATACCCCTCCTGTACAATATACCTCCAACGGAAAAGGATTCTCCAATAGCGGAGGAGTTTCTAATTTGAAGGATGAATGTTATACGGACTTTGCCAGATACATGTCAGATGTAGCAAAATACTATGTAAACGAAGGATATCCAGTGACACATATCTCACCAGTTAACGAACCCCAATATAATTGGGACAGCGGCCAGGAAGGCAGCGGATGGACTAATGATGAAGTAGCCAGACTTATACGTGAATTGGATACCGCCATCACTTCTGCCGGTCTTTCTATTGATATTCTTCCAGGGGAATCTGGAGATTATGAATATCTCTACAAATTTAAGAATGATGCCGCCCATAGTAACGTACTTTCAGCATTTTTCACACCTGGAACTTCCACCTATATAGGCAACCTGACTCATGTAAAGAAACTTATCTGCGGCCACAGCTACTGGACAGATGGCACATGGGATGGTATGCGTAATGTCCGGAAACAACTGGCCCAAGCAGCCCAACAATATGATGTAGAAATATGGCAAAGTGAGTGGAGTATGTTAGGCGACGGATACAGCTCTTCCGAGTTTATAGGCTATGACCAAGCAACCGAAATGGACATTGCACTTTATATGTCAAAAGTAATACACAATGACCTAACTATAGCAGGAGTTTCCTCCTGGAGTTACTGGACCTCAATGGATCTCCCCCGCTGGGGACACAAAAACCGCTTCTTACTGATTTCACTGGAACCCTCCGATGGAGTTTATGGGGATATAGAGAAAGAAGGCACTTATAAAGCTACTCCCACACTTTGGGTATTAGGTAACTACAGCCTATTCATCCGACCGGGTTATCGCCGTATCATGCTTAACATGAATGAATCATCCAGTTTCTTCGGGTCAGCATGGATTTCACCGAAAAAAGATAAAATTGTTGCTGTTTATACCAATCTATCAGAAAAAGGAGTCCGGCTAAACGAAATTCATAAAGAATGGGTAAGTGAAATAAGCTCCATCACTACTTATACAACAACAAATAACAAAAATTTGCAAGAGGTACACGTCACGGCAGACCAACAAGTAATTGTGCCTTCGGAAAGTGTTACAACTGTCATTTATAATCTGAAATAATCCCTCAACTTTATGAAATACAAAGCATTATTATTCTCTTTATTTGCAACAGCAAACCTGTTTGCTCAACATCCTGCCATTCACTTTGAAATAGAAACAGACCAACCCTGTCAAACCATGGACTATTTCGGAGCATCAGACTGTTGGAGCATGCAATTTATCGGCTTATGGCCGCAAGAAAAACAAAACCAAGTAGCCGACTGGCTGTTCAGTACGGAAAACCATGAAAACGGACAACCTAAAGGAATCGGCTTGTCTTTATGGCGTTTCAATGTAGGAGCCGGAAGTGCGGAACAAGGAGAAGCCAGCCAGATAGCCTCTCCCTGGATGCGCACCGAATGTTTCCTTCAGGCAGATGGTAACTATAATTGGAATAAACAACAAGGGCAGCGCAACTTCCTGCGTCTGGCAAAAGAACGGGGTGTAAACAAATTTTTGGCATTTCTTAATTCACCTCCCGTATATTTCACACAAAACGGTCTTGCCACCAACACAGGCCGTGGAGGAACCTTAAACTTAAAGGAAGAGCATTATAAGAATTTTGCCCGTTTTCTTGCCAATGTCATAAAAGGGGTGGAGAAACACGATGGAATCAAGTTCAATTACCTCTGTCCATTCAATGAACCCGATGGGCATTGGAACTGGATTGGCCCCAAACAAGAAGGTACACCGGCTACCAACCGCGAAATAGCCCGTGCCATACGCCTCATCAGTAAAGAGTTCGTAAATAACCAAATTGACACACAGATTCTAGTCAATGAGTCCTCTGACTATCGTTGTATGTTCGATACTCACATGACTAATTGGGAACGGGGGTATCAAATCCAGTCTTTCTTTAATCCGGACAGTACAGCCACCTATCTGGGTGATACTCCCAATGTTCCCCGGCTGATGGTAGGGCATAGTTATTGGACTAATACTCCTCTGAATAATTTACACGATATCCGTTGTCAATTAAAAGATACTTTAGACAAGTATAAGGTGGATTTCTGGCAGACAGAAACCTGTATCATGGGCAATGACGAAGAAATCGGCGGAGGCGGAGGATATGACTTCACCATGAAGACAGCATTATATGTAGCACGGATCATTCATCATGACATTGTATATGCAGGTGCTCGCAGTTGGCAATGGTGGCGATCTATCGGTGGAGATTATAAAGACGGATTAATCCGTGAGTATAGTGATCCGACTTTTCTGAATGGTGAGGTGAAAGACTCCAAATTAATGTGGGCTTTGGGAAACTACAGTAGATTTATACGCCCGGGAGCTGTTCGGAAAGCAATTATAGCCAAAGACAACCAAGGGAAAATCATTCCTGAAGGCGATACAGATGTAACCGGACTAATGTGTTCAGCATACCAAAATACAGACGGAAAGGAGGTTTTCGTTATGATTAATTATGCAGCGGAAGATAAAGAGTTTACTTTCTATCAGCGTAACGGAATTATAAAAAACTGGAAAATCTATCGTACTTCGGATAAAGATGGAGAGAATCTTCTACCGGTGGGAAGCATCAAAAACCATGAAAAAGTTGTGATTCCGGCACGTTCCATTATTACGTTGGTCACTCAATAATACTCCAATATATAAAGAAATAAGGTTGGCTCTTTGTGAAGAGTTCAGCCTTATTCTCTTCTTAAAATACATTTCGGTTCTCAATCCTTCCTTTTTATACTGCTTTCCCTCACCTGCAAACAAGTAGGAATAATGATTTGCCTGATTTTTTTATCTCCTTTAATCTTATCAATCAACATCTGACATGCGGCTTCTCCCATCTTATAAGTCTGATGCGAGACGGCCGAAAGGCGAGGCACTACATAATTGGCATGTTGCTCATCTGTATACCCAATAAGCGCTATATCCTGAGGAATACGAAGATTATGATTTCTAATCACTTCCATAGCGGCAAATGCCAATGTATCATTCATGGCAAGAATTGCATCGGGAGGCTCCGGAAGCGATAATAAAATTTCTGTAGCTATTTTCCCTTCTTCAAAATCAATTTTCCGACACACAACCAAATCTTTCTCAATCGGTATCTTATTTTCCCTTAACGCTTCAAGGTAACCATGTTTTCTCTTTCTTACTATATCCAGATGGTTTGCACCACCGATAAAAGCAATCCGTTTGCTTCCATGATCCAACAAGTGCTGTGTCGCCATCTGAGCAGAATATACTCCATCAGCCACTACCGTAGAAAAACGGTCAGGCATGCAAACACGATCAAATAGAACAAGCGGCATATTCATATCATCCAAACTCAACCAATGGGCATAATCTGTTGTTTCTTGAGATAAACAACCTATAATACCTTCCACATGCATATTGACCAAATTCTCAATATTTCTTTTCTCATGGTCGTATGACTCATGGGAAGTCGTGATGATAACAAAATAGCCGTTTGCTATAGCGGTATCTTCTATACCACTTAAAATAGACGCAAAGAAATGAGTAACAATATCAGGTACAATTACTCCAATGGTACGGGGAGTATTTTTCCGGAGACTCATAGCAAAAGGATTGGGGTGATAATTCATCTCTTTTGCCAATTTTTGAGCTTTAATACAAAGTTCCCGACTGATTTCGGGACTATTTTTCAAGGCACGGGATACTGTAGGTATGGATACACCTAATATCTGTGCCAAATCTTTCAATGAAGTACGTCTCGATTCTGCCATATCAATGCTGTAAACGGTGATTCACCTACAAAGAAAGCATATTCTCACCAATATACATACAAAGAGTGCATTTTTTAGTGATAAGATTAGTGGTAAATACTGCGATATGCACCCACTATTCACCACCAACCACTTATCACTAATAAATCGTTCCGCGCATCCGGTCTTCGAATGCAGCTAAAGCAGCCTTGGCGCCTTCCCCCATTGCTATAACTATCTGTTTATAGGAAACATCCGTTACATCTCCGGCAGCATAGATACCTTTTACAGAGGTCCGGCCATTTTTATCAGTCAGAATTTCACCCATGCGGTTCGTTTCCAGCAATTCTTTAAACAAAGTGCTATTGGCAGTCAAACCTATTTGGACAAAAATACCATCCAAGGCAAAGATCTCTTCTTTTTCGGATGAACGGTCTTTCTTTATAAGCCCCACCACTTTATCACCGTTTCCTAACACCTCTACCGTTTGAGTATTAGTAATAATATCCACATTGGGCAGGCTTTTAGCTTTCTCCTGCAAAACAGTATCCGCTTTCAAAGTATCCATGAATTCGAATACAGTCACTTTGGAACAGACTCCCGCCAAATCAATAGCAGCCTCAACCCCGGAGTTTCCACCACCTATGACTGCTACTTCCTTATCTTTATAAAATGGTCCGTCACAATGAGGACAGAAAGCAACTCCATGACCGATGTATTTTTCTTCACCGGGAACATTCAATTTTCTCCAATTCGCCCCGGTAGCAATGATCAATACGGGAGCCTTATACGTTTCTCCACCTTTCACAGACAACACTTTCATGCCCTCTGCCACTTCCACTTTCTCTATCCGGCGATTTTCTAAAATATCAATATGATATTCCGCCAAATGTTTTTTCAGATCCTGGGCCAACTGTTTACCGGTAGTCTGAGGCACAGATATCAAGTTCTCAATCCCCATCGTTTCATTGACTTGTCCACCAATACGCTCGGCTATTATTGCTACTTTCAACCCTTTACGAGCCGAGTAGATAGCAGCTGTCGCACCGGCAGGACCAGCACCGGCTACCAGTACATCATATTCTTTTGTCTCAACAGCTTCCAATTCCACCGAACCGTAACGGGCTTCCAGCTTCTCCAACAGATCCCCCATACTGCTACGCCCCACATGAATCTGTTCACCATCAGCAAATACAGTAGGAACGGCCTGTACTTTCATCCGTTCTACTTCTTCTTCATTTATAGATCCATCTACTGCCTCATGGCGTATCTGACCATTCAGAAGTACCATCATATTCAAAGCTTGAACCACATCGGGACAATTGGTACAGGTGAGAGACAAATAGGTGGTCAAACTAATCGGCCCCTGTAACGCCTTGATACGTCTGGTAATAAACTCGTCCGGAAAATTCTTTCCTTTGCCGTCAGCATTCAGAACAGCCATCAACAAAGAAGTAAATTCATGACCACTAGGTACGGCACGAAATGTGATTCCCGTATCCTTTCCTTCTTTTAAAAGGATAAACTTCAGCCCTTCACTATCCTGCAACCGACAGGAAAGTTTATCCGAACAGGAAGCCACTTCTTCCAACAAGTCCACCAACTCGGCACGACTTTCGTGCTGAGGGTGGACAAAGATGTCAAAAGTATAGTGCGCTTCCAATTGGGCAAAAAGACCTTTTAACTGATCTTTTATCGCACTATCTAACATGAGTTCTATACTTTAAATTTTACCTACCAAATCAATACTCGGTTTCAAGGTCTCAGCACCTTTCTTCCATTTAGCAGGACAAACCTCACCATCATGAGTGGCTACAAACTGGGCAGCTTCTACCTTACGAAGAAGTTCATCAGCATTACGCCCGATGCTGTTGTCCTGAATTTCAGCTAATTTGATCTTGCCTTCGGGATTCACTACAAAAGTACCACGATAAGCCATACCATCTTCTTCAATCATCACACCAAATGCACGCGACAAAGCACCTGTAGGATCTGCCAACATCGGATAAGTGATTTTGCGGATACTTTCAGACGCATCATGCCATGCTTTATGAACGAAATGTGAATCGGTGCTTACAGAATATACTTCCACTCCCATTTCTTTGAACTGATTATACTTTTCAGCAATATCTACAAGTTCGGTAGGGCATACAAACGTAAAGTCAGCAGGATAGAAGAAGAAAATAGCCCATTTACCTTCAATATCTTTATTAGTTACGGTTTTAAACTCTCCATTATGGAATGCCTGAACTTTAAATTCAGGAACTTGTGAATTAATAATTGGTTCCATACTCTTTTTATTTTTAAATTAAAACTAATTTTTAAATTGTAATTATTACATTTGCAAAGGTAACCGACTTCAGCACCTTCCACAATACCTAATTATTAGGATTATATAGAACAAGATTCATCATAAATAGGTATTGGACAAACGATTTTTTAAGTGAATTTTGCATGTAATTAAAAGGATGCTAAATGTTTTAACAACAATAGTTTCCGCCAGGGAACTTAATCGGTAAACACAGTACGTTAGAACTGCGCTATGGCGACAAAACCATCATTGCTCCGGCACTGATTGCTTTCCGGTGATATTCTTAAAAAAAATATAAAAGCCTCCTGACTTCTGTCTGTCCTTTAAAGGTTTTATGTACTTTTGTACCGCTTAAAACAAAAAACAATCAATAAAAATGGACGATTCAATACCACGAACGTGCAATAGTATTAACTGATCCGACAGGGCAATCACTACTCTGAATGCCTCTGAACGGATATAAACGAACGAAAGGAGGCAATAAGATGAGAAAATATCTTTATTGTGAGAATGGCTTTGTAGAAAAGCCACAATGGATGCCAAACTGCTGGGTGAATGTAGAATGCCCCGACCAAAGTGATTTTGAGTTTCTGACTAAAGAATTAAAAGTTCCCGAAGCTTTTTTAGAGGACATCGCCGATATGGATGAACGTCCGAGAACGGATACGGAAGACAACTGGCTACTGACCATTATCCGAATCCCCCTGCAACAACAGGGAAGCATCCCTTATATCACTATCCCCATCGGTATCATTACAAATAATGAAATCATTGTTACCGTGTGTTATCACTCCACTGAAATGATTCCTGATTTTATTGACCACACCCGACGTAAAGGAATCATTGTGCCTAATAAATTTGAATTGATTTTACGGTTAATTTACTCATCTGCCGTATGGTTCTTGAAATATCTGAAACAAATAAACAATGATGTAGCTGCCGCAGAAAAAGAATTGGAAAGGAGCATACGTAATGAGGACCTGCTCAGATTGATGAAACTACAAAAAACATTGGTTTATTTCAATACGTCCATTCGTGGAAATGAGGTGATGGTAGGTAAATTGCAAAGTATCTTCCAGGAAAAAGATTATCAAAACCGCGATTTGGTAGAAGATGTAGTTATTGAATTAAAACAAGCATATAACACGGTTAATATCTACAGTGATATCTTAACCGGAACCATGGACGCATTTGCTTCCATCATATCCAACAATGTGAACACCATCATGAAACGCATGACCAGTATTTCCATCATTCTGATGGTACCCACATTAATAGCTAGTTTCTATGGAATGAATGTAGATGTACATGTAGATGCATTACCACATGCTTTTAGTTTTATTATTTTGGCGTCCATCACATTATCTGCGTTGGCTTTTGTTATTTTCAGAAAGATAAAGTGGTTCTAAAAAATCCTGTAACAATATCATATGACCTGTCATTCACGACAACAGGTCATATGATAAAATTCTTTTCGCCCCCTAATCTTATAACAAAGATATTCAACTTACTCTTACTTTCTTTCTCCAAATACGTTTTATCCATAAATAGTATCCTGTCAATGGCAAGGTGGCTCCTATCAAAGCTGCTATAAACGTCAGTAAACGGGTAAGCATACCGCCCCAACTACCAACATGTACAGAATAGATCCATCCGCGAATCTTTCCAACCTTCTCAGCATCTTTATATAAAACTACCTCATTAATCTTACCTGTATGAGGATTGAATTTATAACGGTCGGAAGCACGTTGATTACCGAAGGTATTGAAAGAAACATTTGCTGCCCCATCTGATAAGGTTATCTGTTTGTAGCCGGGATTATTCAGGGCTAATTGTTCATAAACTTGTTGCCAACAAACATAGGACGAAGAATGAGAAACATTCTTTCCGGATTGGTCGCCGCCTTTCCCCCCACGCTGGGTCACCCCACCATGAGCACCTCCCTGCTGTACTTCCACGCCAAACACTTTATAGAAACCTGTCCGATACCATCCAAAAGACCATGTTAGCCCGGTAAGGGCCATAGCCAACAAAAAAAACAGCGCATATATACCACCTGCAACATGCAGGTCATACCAAAATCTTCTAAAGCCCCTGCCGACAGATATTCTTAAACTATTTTTCAAGGCTTTTCGTGTACGAGGCCACCAGATAACGATACCCGATATCAAAACCACGACAAACAACAGGGTGCTGACACCTACAATCATTTTTCCCCAGAAGACTCCGCCATCCGCTTTCATACTGTCCAACAGCCAGCGATGCAGCCTGAACATAGTCACAAAAAATGCAGGACGTTCATATTTACCTTTAATCTCACCAGTATATTGATCCACATACATGAAAGCACGACGAGGCTTGGACAAATTCACCTGCCAAGCACGTTCCGGGTCAGAGAAAACATTGATTCCTGTGACAGACACACTGTCGGGTAACATGAGTTCTACCTCTTCCAATAATCGATCAACAGGAAGTGAAACTGTCTCTACCTTTTTTACATAATAAAGTTCATGCCTGACCAGTTCCATCACTTCATTTTCAAAAACCAACATGGCTCCCGAGAAGCAAATCAAGGAAATGATTAACCCGAAAGGAACAGAAAGCCAAAGATGTATTTGGCGAAATATTTTCTTCATAAAATCTTCGATACGATTCATAAAAAGAGTCTGCATAAGCACATACTGCCCGCAGACTCCCATTATATTATTACAATACTCAGTTCTGAGGTTGCAGTTTACCGACGCCACTGATTTGTGTCGCTTCTATAGAAACACCCTTTGTCGCTACCGCACCAACCGGATCTATTTTATAAATAGACGGATATCCTTCTGTTGTAGTTACAGCCATATAGGCATATCCATTCTCCACATACGGAGTATTGCCAAAGCCGGAGATCAAATCGGCAGAAGGCAAACCAGTTACATAAGTCAGTTTTCCGGTTTCTCCTTTATATATCGCTAACTGATTAGCTGTGAAACCAGTTTCAGTCAAGGAACGATCATACATCAACAACAAGAAATAATCTCCCGTAATATGCCAACAACGAATGAAAGATTTACCTCCGGTCTGCGCTTCGATACTATAATAATAATCAGGATCAAACTCTTCCGTTCCAGCCTTTATACGTACTACTCCGGCATCCAAGGTAGTCTGTTGCCGTTTATCAGCCATTGTTTTGGCATAACTAGGAGAAAATACATAAATATCACCATTATCTGCCGCCCAAATCGTTTGATAATACTGTGATTTAAAACGCCCGCAAGCATAACTGATCTTATCTGTTTCTATGATTTTTTTATTTGTCAGCGTTTCATCATCAAAAATAGCCACCCAGCATTTATTGGGATATTGCGTCCATTGCAATTCACCTTTTTTATAACTGCTGCTGTTGGAACCACCATCTTCTGTCTTTACCAAATCCTCATTGCCGGGAAGTATCCACTTTCCCCCGTCAGTAGCCGAACCATATTGACTTAACCCCATTGGAATAGCAGCGCTATACAGTTTATTATTTCGTTCCAATATGCCGGCCAATGTTACATATTCTCCATTTCCCAAGAAGTTTTCGGACATATAAGCCTTATTTTGAGTATCATTCGTTGTAAATGTTTCAGCAGATACGTCCAAATAAGAAAGCAAAAACATCTTTGGTAAATATCCATTCTCATCAGCATACGCTGTGGGTCCGTCACCGGTAGACGAGGTCATGATATATTTATCATAAATACCGTAAGTAGTAAATCTCTTTACGGCAAACTCCCCCGAACGAGCCTTTACTTCATTATTTGAATCCATGATATAAGAACGGGTCGTACCTGCATTCCCTTGATTATAAGTCAGCGCATAAAGATATTGATTCTTGTAAAACACCCATTGAGTTGCACCATCATTCACAAGACCATTATTCACTGTAGAAACAGTACCTTTATCCAACGTTTCAGAAGTAAGCAGCACATTCGTTGTATTTCCAGACGCTGTGACCGACGATGCAATAACATACTCACCTTTAGCCTCGGTACCCAAACCGTAATCCGGCTCATTATCCGTACATGCACTCAACGCCATTCCTACTATGGCAATAGCAGTAAATCCGTTCAAAAAGAAATCTTTCTTCATTTTATTCTTCTATTTAATTTTAAATCCAATTAATTATAAACTCCTTTTTCCAATTCTTTAATTACCGAAACAAACACGCAGTTTACCATAAAAAGCCCTACCGGCCTTCTGAAGACTAAAATTATCATATAACTTCTCATCTGTGAAGTTACGACATTCCAATGATACGTTATATCGTCCTTTTTGCAAACTATAAGAAAAGGATATATTGTGTGAGAATTGATCAGGTACCACATAATCCCCCTTATTTGAGCCTATTCGGGAAGAATAATAAGTAAAGTTATGCAGATATTGATTATCATAAGACACGGTCAACATATTGCCTTTCCTTCCTAAATCCCGCCAATAAAAAGTAACATCCGAATCAGCAAACATATAGGGCAGATTCGGCATCCGTTCTTTATAAGCCAGATTTTCCGCACTGCTGGAAATAGATGTTCTCATATTGTCGCGTACATCCATTTTGGTAAAATTACCTCCTATACTCACCCAATTACCAAAACCGTAACGAGCAGAAACAGTATATCCTTTCGTCAATACTTTACCGTAATTAATATATTTCGCGGCATATTTACCACCACTCAAATCCGCAATATTACGCTGAATATAATCTTTTGTATTCCGATAAATCACTCCACCTTCCATATATACAGAATGCCTGCCAAATGTTCTGTTATAGCTCAAATTAAAATTCAAATTATCACTACTCTCCGGTTTTATACTGATATCTCCCATTTCCAAATCCTCATCTCCAAACATTTCTTCAATAGTAGGCAGACGATATGCTTTTTCGTATGACAATTTCGCCTGCAAACCGGGTAGAATGAAATAAGTTCCCGCAGCTCCATATCCTATGGAATTCATGTTTCGGGTAGTACGGACATAATCATCTTGATTCGTAGTCGTAGCCATAGGACCTGCCACATACAAACTATAATATTTTCCAAATACTGAGAGATTCCAATTATCAGACGGCATCAACCGATAGGACAATCCGGAGATATTCTTATGGGTTTCTTTAGCTATGGCATCCTCCGATTCCATCTTAGCCAACAAAGAAGTGTTAGAACGGCGGAAAGTATTCAACACATGATTAAAGGTCAGCATATGTATTTTCGCCAGACGGTAATTAACGGTTAATGTTCCATTCCAATTGTTATTATCCGCCCGTGAATATTGATTGGATTGTTCACCGGGTGAGTTCATTAATTTTCTATCACCCAACCAATTGTACTTATAGGAAGCTGTATCTATATTTGTCGTTGCATTTTTATTATAATTGGCAGTCAATGCCACATCCAGACCTTTGATGAATAAACCACGTTTACTATATTCCAATGACGGCATCAACGAATGTCCTTTACGATGCTTTTCCCCATAGACTATTTCCTGACGTACTCCGGTCTGTATCTCCTTATACATGTGTGAATAAGTAAAGCCCAACATCAATCTGTCTGCCCATTTCTTATCCACAATACCCATCTTACCTATAACCGCCTCATTATGATAGGTATCATTAAAGCGCTTCACACGTACCCTTTTATCTTTATCAATTCTTCCGGTTTCAAAGTCCTCTACCGGTGCGTCCACCTGATAATCATTATCCGAATAGTTTTGAAAAGCATTTATTTCATAAGTAAAGCCGTTTTTGAAAGTTTGTCCGAAATTCACATACGATTTATGCGTATTGAACGACCCGTATGAATAGGAGCCATCCAAAAACCAATTACGTTTCTTTTTATTGGTTACAATATTGATAACACCACCTATAGCATCCGTGCCAAATCCTACAGGAACCACCCCTTTATACACTTCAATCCTATCTGCAAAATTCACAGGAATATTATTCAAGCCAAAAGAGCTCCCTACTCCCTCCTGAGGTACACCGTCAATAAATATCTTCACATGTTTGCCACTGAAACCATCCAACATCAATTGCATATCCGAACCTACCCCCCCCGACTCACGGAGTTTCATCCCCGGAGCTTTAGCCAAAGCATCACTCAGATTCTTGGTAGAATTCTGGAATTCTTTTGTATCTACAGCTATCGCATTGAATGCGGAACGTTTCACACGGGAAACCCCGTTAGACACCACTACCACTTCACCCAACTCAGTCACTGACGGGTCAATCATTACATTCATCTTAATTCTTTCACCATGAACCAAAGTTACAGGCTTTTCTATAGTCTTATATCCTATAGCCGAAACAACCAGCGTGTATTTCCCTGCCGGTGCATGAAGATGATAGATACCTTCTTCATTCGTTGTACATCCATAAGTTGTACCCTTCAAATATACGGTTGCAAAATCTACGACTTCCTGTTTTTCTTTGGATATTACTTTACCGGATACCATTGTCTTAGGTTGTGCAAAGATAGATATCGCTCCGATTATAAAAAAAAGAGAGCCTAAACTGATCCTTTGTAACTGTCTTTTTACCATGAATACCTATAATTCTAAATTCTTAATTTTTGAGAATGCAAAGGTCCGTAAAAAGAAAAGGGGAAACAATCACCTGATATAGGTAATCTTTTCCCCCATTTTACGGAATATATATACTATGCAATAACTTTTTATAGGTATTTATGCCACAAAATAGTCCTTTTAAATTTGGCATAATGCCATGAATCCACTACATTTGTTCTATATCACAAATATTAGAATTATGCAAGATATAACAAACGGACGTTGCGGTTGGTGCGGAACAGACGAATTGTATGTGAAATACCATGACCAAGAGTGGGGAAAGTTAGTTACCGATGACAAGACGCTGTTTGAGTTTCTTGTATTGGAAAGTGCCCAAGCAGGACTAAGCTGGATAACGATTCTTAGAAAAAGAGAGGGGTATCGTAAAGCTTTCTATAATTTTGATGCCGAACTGGTAGCACAAATGACCGATGAAGACATTGAGCGGCTAATGCAATTTGAAGGAATTGTAAAAAACCGTCTGAAAATCAAATCGACAATCACGAATGCAAAACTATTCCTTGCCGTACAAAAGGAATTCGGCAGTTTTTATAATTACACCCTGTCATTCTTTCCCGACAAAAAGCCGATTATCAACACATTCCGGTCATTGAGCGAGATTCCGGTATCCTCTCCCGAATCCGATGCCATGAGTAAAGATATGAAAAAACGAGGTTTCAAGTTCTTCGGGACTACAATTTGCTACGCCCATTTGCAAGCTTCAGGTTTTATCAACGATCATCTGACAGACTGTATTTGCCGGAAAGTTCCACAA
>ERZ780026.171-NODE-171-length-36719-cov-11.8073_pt1 | contig 36719 bp, 43 predicted proteins | sample MGYA00511861_ERZ780026 | MGnify/ENA primary metagenome ERZ780026 (study PRJEB29588, sample SAMEA1972002) | human gut metagenome | biome: human gut; feature: human-associated habitat; material: faeces | place: Denmark | collected 2008/2010 ...
CGAGAAGTGCGGAGTGGAAATTGTAAAGCAGGAGGTGTGGAATGCGGATTAAGGTGCTGAGTGGTGGCCGAAAAAGTATAGAACTGCCATTGTCGGATGCGGAATTAAATTTCCAGATGAAAAGAATCGGTATTGAAGAAATCGTACCTGTGTGCAGGCTGGTGGAAGCATCAGAGAAGGATAATCCTCTTTTTAAATTCGAGGGGCAGACCGTGAAAATGGATGAGGTCAATTTTTTCGCCAAACGTTTGGATTGTTTCACGGAGTATGAGCGCAAAGTATTGTATTCCTATGTCACTGACTACGGTGTGGGAACGATGCAGGATTTGATCAATCTGACCTTCAGCATGAAGGGACTTTCGCTGATTACAGATTTTTCTGATGTAGAGCAGGTAGGAAAGCGTCTCTATCTGGATGAATTCATAGCCATACCAGAAGAGGAAAAGCAGCAGACAAACTTTATAAAGTTTGCGGAAAAGACGTTCAAGGAAAGCAGGGTGGAAGTCCTGCCCTATGGAGTTTTCGTGGAGCATGGCTTTGAAATGCAGGAGGTATATAACGGAAAAACATTCCCGGAATACTTTGCATCCGATGAAATCGTGGCAGCAATCGAGGTACAGAATCAGGCAGGGGACACCGAATATCTGTATCTGCCTACCGATATCTGTTCCATGAACAAGGTAAAGGAACGATTGCAGATCATGGATTTCTGGGAGCTGGAGGTTACAGATATACATAACCTGCGCCTGCCGGATATTCTGGTGCCAATGCCGGAGAACATTGATTGTGTGGAGGCACTGACATTATTTAATGAAACGTGTCAGGCGGTAAGGCATTTTGATGAAGTGCAGATGAAGCAGCTTGCCATGGTGGTGGAATTTACCGGGTTTAGCAGTCCTACTGAGGTGACAAGCCTTGCAAAACTGCTTGGGGAATTTGAAGTAAATCCTTTCGTACACAACGATGAAGAGTATGGAAAGTACATGGTGGAGGAGTCCGGGTTATTTGATGTGGATGAGTTGTTGCTCCCTCACATCAATTATGCTTCCTTTGCAGCGGACAAGAGACAGGGGACACTTGTAACAAGCGGTTATGTGGAGGATGGTTTTGTGGGAGCCACTAGAGAACTGTCAGAGTACCAGCAGTACAATGGAGAGTTTGCTGATCCGCTGGAGATTGATGAGAGCTGCTATGAAACTTTCCAGCTTTACAGTCCGCTGACAGCAGGTTTATATGAGGAAGGATTCGAACAGGGGAAGTTATACCGCAGTGACCTGACACCATATGCAGAGGAAATCGCGGAAACCATTGAAAAGGAATACTGTGTAGGGGAAGAACCAAGAGGACTCATGCATTACTTTGACCGGAGTCCGGCGGTAGCCGCAAAGGTAATGTCGGCTCAGCCGAAGGTCGAAATTGTGGACGGGGAGTTATATGGTGTGCTGGAGTGTAAAATCAGTGAACCGCTGACCGAGAATGACATCGAAGTGTTAAAGGAATACTGGACCGGACAGATGAGCGATGGCTGGGGCGAAGGCTTTGAACAGCGTCCCATTGATGTGGAGGACGGAGAAATCTATGTCAGCTTCTGGAACAACGGAAACTTCTGGAGTGTCATGACGGAGGAAGAACTGATGGGAAGTCAGGTGCAGGGAATGGACATGTCCTGCTAAATAATATTGTGCTGGATATATTTCAGAGTCTGTAGTATTGTGTGTCCTAACAAAAAGAAGGGAGCAGACCTATGGATATGAGAGAAGATATTTTTTATCAGTTTTTTCAGGAACTGATTGAGAGTTACCGGCATGATATTTTACAGAGGGAAGATGTCAAGGAACTTGCCCAGAAAGAAATTGGACTGTGGAATCAGATAAGGGAAAGATTTGGCGGACTGGGTTCAGAAGAGTATAAGCTGATTAGTGAACTGACAGGCTGCATTCTTGACATTAGCTGTATCAAGCAGGAGCAGTTATACTTGCAGGGTGTCAAAGATGGTATCCGGCTGAAGAAAAGAATCAAAGAGATTGAGGAAGGAGAATCATGTTAAAAAGAGAAGAGATAGCACGGATTAAAGAAATGTATCCGAAAGGTACACCCATTCGTCTGTACAGCATGGAAGGGGAACAGTCAGTACCGCCGGGAAGCAGAGGAGTTGTTGACCATGTGGATGACATCGGGCAAATCCATATGAAATGGGAGAATGGAAGCTGTCTTGCATTAAATATTGAGGTTGACCGTTTTGATATCATTACACAGCAGGACGATATTTCAGAAAAGAAAGAGCAGGAGTTTATTGACAAGGTAAATGAAATCTTGGACAAGACAGACTTCCTGCTCTTAAATATGTCCTGCAATACGGAGAACACATCCTATGCTGCCGAGACACTCCTTGCCATGCATCAGGCATTCGAGGAAGTGTATGGAGAAGGGTATGTGGATGAAAAATACGGAATGGTCATGATGCCTGCGGTGGTAAAAGGAACGGAGTCCGGCATAAAAGCACTTGCCTTGGTAACGCTGGACTTGGAATCTTCCGGAGAACATTGGGGGACTACATTCCTTACACCGGGAGGACCATTGGTGCAGGGGAATGCCGAGCTTACAGAGGAGCAGAAGCGTGCCATCAGAGAATACTATATTCCCTACGATTATTGGTACACACCCCTTGTGGAACGTGACCATCATGTGAACTTTACAGATATGCCAGAGACAGTTGCCAATATCAGAAGGCTGGTGGATGAGTCGCTGGTTGCAGGGGAAGTACAGCAGATGGAGGGACCAAAATAAAGGAGAGGAGAACATAATTGAATAGCATTATTAGTTGGGTAGGTGGTAAGAAGGCACTCCGTGACTTGATTTACTTACGCATGCCCAAGCACTATGACCGCTACATAGAAGTATTTGGCGGAGGCGGATGGGTTCTGTTTGGAAAGCCACCGGATAAATGTATGGAGGTTTACAATGATTTCAATTCGAATCTTGCAAACCTCTTTTATTGTGTCAAGGAAAGACCGATGGCTCTGCTTCGGGAACTGTCTTTCCTGCCACTGAATTCCAGGGATGAGTTTGTGACACTTCGAAAATTCCTTACGATGGAAGAATTCAAAAGTGAGCATCTGGCAGAGGAACTGGAGATAGCAACGCATTTTCTAAAAGAGCCAGAGGCTGCGGAAATTTGTGACATTCTAAAGGAACGAGCAGTGGTCGGGGATGTGAAAAGGGCGGCGGCCTTTTATAAGATTATCCGCTACAGTTATGGAAGTGGCTGTACTTCATACGGGTGCCAGCCATTTGACATAAGGAAGACCTTTACTATTCTCTGGGAGGCAAACCGGAGGTTAAAAGATACTGTGATTGAAAATAAAGATTTTGAGGCACTCATCCGTCAGTATGACAGACCGAATGCCTTTTTTTATTGCGATCCGCCGTATTTTGAAACCGAAGGGCATTATGAAGTGGTGTTCCGCAAAGAAGATCATGTAAGGCTTAGGGATACACTGGCAGGCATCGAGGGGAAATTCATGGTTTCCTACAATGACTGCGAGTACATCAGGGAATTGTATCAGGACTTTCAGATTGAAGCGGTGACACGAATCAACAATCTGGCACAGCGCTATGACAACGGAAGTGAGTTTCCGGAGGTGCTGATTGCCAACTATGACATGGAAGAAAGAAGAAAGAGCCTGCCGATGCAGATGAATCTGTTTGAAATGTTTGACGAGCAGAAGGATTCTGTGTGGCATGGCAGTAGCAGGAAGGAGGACGAAGATGGTTCAGTTAGTGGAGATAACGGGAGTGCTGAATGAAAAAGGCTGTATTGAAATTCCCATTGTACTGCTTGCACAGACAGGTATCCGTACCGGGGAAGAGGTAAATCTGATTTATCTTGCCGCAGGCGAGAAGGATTACCGGAATGAATCAAGGGAATTTATGTTAAAGAGAGCAGAGGAAGATCCGTTGGAGGAGCTGCAGAGTGGGGAAACGGAGTTGAAACTGCCGCCACAGTTGCTTGCAGATGCACACATCCCCTTGGATGCAGACTTGGATATTGTCTGCTTGGATAGAAAGATTGTGATTCTGCCTACGGAGGATGTAGAGTCAGAGGATGTACCCAAAGAACTTCTGGATATCTGTGCAGATCTTGGCATCCCCAGAGAAAAAGTAAACATTGTTTTGCGAATGACCGAGGAGGAAAACGGAAAGAAATAAATTCTTTCCGATGCAAAGGAAGGAGCGAAGTTATCGAAATGAAAAAGCCGGTGTATAAATTGCTGGATGAAAAGGGCAGGGTACTGATACCTTTGGAAATGCGACAGAAAGCGGAGATAGAGAAAGGGGATATCTTAAAGGTTTCCATAAACACTGGGAAGATTGTTATATCCAAGGTAGACATTTTAGAGGTAGGAAAGCAGGATGCAGAAGCTGTGGAGGCTTATGTCCATGCAGCCGTAAAGACCATGAGCCATGAAAAGCAGGTGGCTCTTGCCGCAAGGATTTTGAAACTTGCACAGCAGGAGGGAGGAGCGGATTGCTAAAAAGTAAATACAAAGCCTTTGAAATACAGGATGCCTTGGTCAGTGAAACGGTGGTGGAAGGAAACCGGATAGCCATTGCAGATTTTATTAAAAACTGCAAGGAAGGGAGTATTATCACCATCCACACGTTAGATGGTGAGCCATTTTTAATCGGAATGTCAAAATTATTCCTGTATTGTGAAGACAATGAGTTTTTGAACAATCAGTTGATACCGTATCTTCGAGGGATGTGAATGGAGAAACAGTATGAAAAACATATTTTTTCGTGATGGAATCCTTATCTACTATGGAAATCCGGCAGGTTATCTGTCAGAGGGGAAAGTAGTGCTGGATTCCATTTTTGATAAAGAAGAAATCATAGCTTTCCTGTCTGAGAAAGAAAAGCTGGCAGTGGAAATAAGGTCAGGAGTCTATGACCGTCTGTCAGAGGGTGGTGGGATGGAAATGACAGTGGAAGCATCCAAAGGAAGGAGGATAAGAATCTATCAGCTTAAACAGGACAGTCCGTTTATGATGCGGTTTATCAGTCTGGCAGAAAGGGAAAAGAGAGGCTTTGAAAAACCACAGCAAAAGGAGTATGCGCTCGTTTATGAGGGAGAGGTGGATACCTTCAGTCTGGAAGATGTCTGGGAGAAGTTTGGCAGAAGGGTGCCAAGGGATTTTGAAGGACATGCATTATCCATATCCGATGTAGTGGAATTTTCAGAGGAAGAGGTAAGCCGCTATTTTTATGTGGAGCCGAAAGGCTTTGCGGAAATAACATTTAAATTGGAATAGCCGTAAGGCGGAAGGGAAGAACATGGCAGGAAAAGGAACAAAAAACAATCAGCAGAATACCCAGGGCGATGCACAGACTGAACAGGCAGTGCAGACGAAGCCGCTTGATTTTGATGTACGCATCCACTCCATCAAACCAAATGAGTCCATAAAGGGTACCGCAAGTGTAAACATTAACGGTGCCTTTGCCATTAGGGGAGTCAAGATTATTGAGGGCAGCAATGGATTATTTGTATCCATGCCCAGCTACAAGGTAGGGAATGAGTATAAAGATATCTGTTTCCCTATTACACCGGAATGCAGAAAGCAGTTAAATGATGCAGTCCTTGGTGCCTATGAACAGGCGCTTACCCAGAGTCAGAACAGTATGGCAAAGCATCATGAAATGCAGCAGGCACCGGAAGGTCAGGCAATGGACATGACCGGTATGTAAGAAACCCAAATAACAAAAATAAAATGAAATTACATGGAGGAAAAATCAATGAGAAAGATGATGAACAAGGTAGTAGGAAACATGAAGGTAACCGTGGCAAAGGCGGCAATGCTGTTGAAGGATAAGAAGGGAGAAAACTATGTGGATACCGCAGTTAAGATTTTGATTGCGGTGGTAATTGGTGCCCTTTTGCTTGCCGGTTTGTATGCCCTCTTCGGAGATGTAGTAATGCCTACCCTTACCAGAAGAATTCAGGAAATGTTCAATTATGCCGGTTAATACCAGAGAAAGAAGGAGGAAGAGAGTATGCCCAGAAATGCAGCTACACAGGAAAATACAAATAACACAGAGAACATGGAACAGCACGTACCTTTTAAGGTGACCATCACAGAGCATAACCCGGAGAGAGGTGTGCTTGCCAATGCAGATGTAAATGTGGCAGGCATTATGACAATCCGCAATGTGAAGATTAAGCAGGATGACTATGGTCTTACCGTGACAATGCCCCGAACCAAGATGCCCCACACAGAGCAGTATAAGGATTCCGTGTATTTTGCAGATAAGTCCATGAAACAGCAGTTTGACATGGCAGTAGAAACTGCTTATCAGGAGAGTGTTCTCACACCGGTGCTTGATCAGAATGAGCCGGAAGAGGGTATGGAGCAGGAAGAGACCACCGGCATGAGCATGGGAATGTAGCAGATGGAAGGGATGATAAGGCTTGCCCTATTTTTTCTCGTTCTGTTTTTGGCGGCGGTCTTTGACATCCGAAAGCGAATCATTCCGGATTGGATGCCGTTTTTAATTGCCGGGGTAAGTCTGATTCCATCGGAGCCTGTTTATCTGACAGGACTATTTGTGGCATTACCGCTGCTCATTGCAGGAATCACTGTAGGAGGTATCGGAGGCGGAGATATCAAGCTGACAGGTGCTTGCGGATTGGTGCTTGGGTTTGAAAGAACCCTTGCAGGTTTACTTATGGCACTTATGTTTCTGCTTCTGTTTCATTGGGCAGGACAGTGCATAAGGAAATGTAAAAAAATAAATTGTGGAGTAGGGAAGGAACAGGCATATCCGCTTGTTCCTTTCTTACTGCTTGGAATGTTAATGAGCGTCCGGATTGGAGGTTAAATGTGAAAAAGAAATTAGTAGTAGTTGGCATGCTGGCAGCCATTGCAGGAGTGGTGGCAGTGTTTAAGAGCCGTAAGAAATATACAAAGGTAAGAACAAATTATTAGGAGGAATCGCAAAATGAAATTATTTAAGAATCGAACCGTGCTGGGGATTTTCTGTATTGCAGTGTCCCTGATTATCTGCTTTGCCATTACACCCCTTGTCAATGCAGGCTTATCCAAGAAGGTTACCATTGTCCGTTTCAATAGGCAGGTAAATGAGGGCGAAGAGATTACAAGAAGTATGTTGGACGAGGTAGAGGTAGGAAATCATAACCTGCCGGAAAACGTGATAAGAAATATTGCAGATGTGGAGGGAAAATATCTGACCACAACTGTGTATGCAGGAGATTACATTCTTACGGATAAGATTTCCGATGAACCTGCCGCAGAGAACAAATATCTTTACAGCTTAAATGGGGAAAAACAGGCCATGTCCATTACCATCAATACCTTTGCAGAAGGCTTGTCCGGCAAGTTAAAGAGTGGGGATATCGTATCCGTCATTGCACCGGATTACCTTGGTAGTGGAGAAACCGTAATCCCTGTGGAACTGAAATACGTGGAGGTTATCGCGGTGACTGCCAAATCCGGCTATGATGCCAACACCGGGGAAAAGTTGTCAGAGGAAGATGAAAAGGAACTGCCTTCTACCGTAACCATTCTGGTAAGACCGGAGCAGAGCAAACTCCTTGCCAGATTGGAAGCCGAGGGAGAAATCCATTTATCTTTGGTGTTCCGTGGTGATGCGGATAAAGCTTCGGAGTTTATCAAAGCACAGGAACAGGTGTTGGATGAAATAAAAGCGGCAGAAGAGGAAGCCTTACAGAAAGACGGTGCAACTGAAGAAGATGGTCAGCCTGTTATGAATGCAGACAGTCAGGAAACCACAGAGGAAGAAGAAACAACTATAGATGGGGAGGAATAGAACGTGAACTTTAAACAGAACTCTCTGTTTACGAGAAATACAGGATTTGATGAGGAACAGGCAGATGTGCAGGGCGGTGTGCTTGCCGTATGGGGGAGTCCATCCTCCGGCAAAACCACTGTTTCCGTGAAGCTGGCAGATTATCTTGCCAGAAAAAAGAAAAATGTACTGTTAATTTTCGCAGACATGACCACGCCGCCCCTGCCCTGCATCTGTGCAGCTGGGGACTTGGAAGGGGAAAAGTCCCTGGGGAGCATCCTTGCTGCCACTCATGTAACAGAAAACCTGATTAAGAAAAACTGTATGTTCTACAGAAAGAATGATTACTTAAGTATGGTGGGGATGTTAAAAGGGGAGAATGTGTTCACTTATCCGCCTTATGACCAGACACAGGCAGCGGAGTTGATTGAGCAGGCAAGAGAGGTGGTTCCTTTTGTCATTATTGACTGCGGAAGCACCATTGCTTCGGATGTGTTGTCGGCGGTGGCACTGATGGAAGCGGATACGGTCTTAAGACTGGTAAACTGTGATTTAAAATCCATCAGTTATCTGTCCTCACAGTTGCCACTGCTTCGTGACAACAAATGGGATGCGGACAAGCAGCTTAAGGTGGCATCCAATGTAAAACAGCGGGAGGCCAGCAGTCACGTGGAACAGGTGCTTGGCTCCGTTTCCTTTCAGATTCCCCACAGCAGGGAAGTAGAAACACAGTATCTGGAGGGAGATATGTTGGCAGAACTTGGACTAAAGGAGAGCCGGGCATTTAGAAAAGAGATAGAGAAAATCAGCAAGGAGGTGTTCGGTGTATGATGGGAAATAACCAGAACTTATTTTTTTCCCCGGAGGAAAAAGGCAGGGCATTCTCCGATGTGTTAAAGGAAGTGCAGGAGTATATCTCCAGCAAGTATTCCACCCTCATGGTTGAAGGCGAGAACGATGAGGTAAAACAGCAGGTCAAGAGATACATCTCAAAGTACATAGCAGATTACCGCATCACTGTCAAAGGCAAAACAAGGGAAGAGCTAATCGATGACCTTTATACGGAAATGGCAGAGTTTTCTTTTTTAACCAAGTACATCTTCGGAACAGGCATTGAGGAAATCGACATCAACTCATGGAAGGATATTGAGGTGCAGTACAGTGATGGCAGATGTGAGAAAATGGAGGAACACTTTGAATCACCGGAGCATGCCATCAACGTGATTCGAAGAATGCTCCATGTGTCCGGCATGGTGCTTGACAATGCATCCCCGGCAGTCCTTGGGCATTTGAGTAAAAATATCCGTATTGCGGTGTTAAAGACACCACTTGTGGATGAGGATGTGGGTATTGCAGCTTCCATCCGAATCGTAAATCCACAGAGCCTCAAAAAGAGTGACTTTGTGGATGGAGGAACTGCTACCGATGAAATGTTAGATTTTCTGGCAGAATGTCTGCGTTATGGAATCAGTATCTGTGTGGCAGGTGCCACCAGCTCCGGCAAAACAACTCTGGCAGGGTGGCTCCTTACTACCATTCCCGATAACAAGCGTATCTTTACCATTGAGAACGGAAGCAGGGAGCTGGCTCTTGTTAGGGAGAAGGATGGAAAGGTAACCAACAGTGTCATCCATACCCTGACCAGATTCAGCGAAAATGAAAAGCAGAACATCGATCAGGATATGCTCCTTGATATGGCCCTGCGTTTCAACCCGGAGATTATCTGTGTGGGAGAGATGAGAAGCTCGGAAGCATACACCGCACAGGAGTCTGCAAGAACCGGGCATACAGTGCTTACCACCATTCACAGTAACAGTTGTGAATCTACCTACAGCCGAATGAGAACCCTGTGTAAGAGAAAATACGATATGGATGATGAGGTGCTGATGGATTTGGTAACGGAGGCATTCCCCATCGTGGTATTTACCAAGCAGCTTGAGAACAAGAAAAGAAGGCTCATGGAAATCATGGAGTGTGAAATCACACCCGATGGAAAGAGACATTTTAATTCCCTGTTCCGTTATGAGATTACGGAAAACCGGGTGGAAGGAGATAAATTCATCATCAATGGAACCCATAAAAAGGTGTGCGGTATTTCAGAGAGCCTGAAAAAAAGGTTCCTTGAAAACGGAATGCCTAGGGAAGTGCTAAATAAAATTACGGGAGGAGGTGCAAGCGTATGCTGACAATGCAGGTAATGGCCTGTATGGGTATCATCATAGGCTTATTTTTATTGCTGGGCATTAATCTTACGGATTTTACCGGTAATATTTTTAAGAGGCTGTTGGACGGACCCAAGGGTATCCGAGAGGAGATTTTAGAGCAGACGCAGAGAAAGAAAAAGTCCTTCTTACGAAGAGAAGTGGAAGAGATACAGAGTATCCTAAAGGCTACCGACAGGGAAAATACCTTCCCGTTTTTATGTACGGTATCATTGGTTTTGTTTGCTGTTGGTGCCGCCGGGGCAGCTATGCTTGGGAATTTCTTTCTGGTACCCGTCGCAGCGGTAGGGTTTATGTTCCTTCCCTTCTGGTACATTAAGCTGACTGCGTCCCATTTCAAAAAGGATGTGTCGGCAGAACTGGAAACAGCACTGTCCATCATTACCACCGCATATCTAAGAAGTGAGGATATCCTGACTTCTGTGGAAGAGAATCTGGAATATTTAAATCCGCCGGTAAAGAACATCTTTCAGGATTTTGTGTCAAGAATCCGTCTGATTAATCCTGACTTGGAGGCGGCCTTGGATGAACTGCGTGCAAGGATAGCGGATGATGTGTTTAAGGAATGGGTGGATGCCTTAAAAGCCTGCCTGTATGACAGATCGCTAAAAACAACACTGACACCGATTGTGGCCAAACTGTCCGACATGCGTATTGTGAATGCAGAACTGGAATATATGGTTATGGAGCCGAGGAAAGAGTTTATCACAATGGTAGTGCTGGTTGTAGGTAACATTCCACTTTTATATTTCTTAAATAAGGATTGGTACCATACGTTGATGCACACGGTAGTGGGGCAGATAATGCTCAGCATTGCAGGCATTATTATTTTTGTATCCACAGCCCATGTAATCAGACTGACAAAACCGATAGAATACAGGTCGTAGAAAGGAGACAGTATGAATCTGATATTATTTTGTGTGTTTTTGATCTTTTCTATAGGTCTCTTTCTGCTGCTTGCAGGACTATTACGTCTGCCGACCTTAAAGACCAGCAGGGTAATGATGGATACAGGTAAGGAAGCAAAACAGTTATCCAAGACCTTGGATGCCTTTTATATGGATGGAGCCGTGAAGATTGCGAAGTACATCCGTATGAATGATTACAAGAAAAACCGGATGGCAAATGTGCTTCGAGCCTCCGGGCTTGGCATGACACCGGAAGTCTATACTGCATACGCATATTTAAAAGCCGGAAGTGTCTTTTTGCTCATTATTCCGGCACTGCATGTGTTTCCGCTGGCTGCTTTATTTGTAATTCTCTTGGGAATCATGATTTATTACAAGGAAATCCAGAAGGCAGATGAAATGCTGAAAGAAAAAAGGGAGCAGATAGAGGAAGAGTTATACCGCTTTGTATCTACTATCACGCAGGAACTGAAAAACAGCAGGGATGTGCTTTCCATGCTGGAGCATTACAAGGAAAATGCCGGGGCAGCCTTCAGAAAAGAACTGGATATTGTGTGTGCGGATATGCGCTCCAGCAGTTATGAGGCAGCTTTAACCCGTTTTGAGGCAAGGCTCAATTCCCCACAGTTATCGGATGTGGTCAGAGGTCTCATCGGTGTGTTAAGAGGAGATGACGGAGCCGTGTACTTCCAGATGTTAACCCATGATTTTAAGCAGACGGAGCTTCAGAGACTGAAAGCGAAGGCAGCCAAGATACCACCCAAAATAAGAGTGTATTCTTTTGCCATGCTGATGTGTTTTCTGGCAACCTACTTCGCCATCATCATCTATGAAATCATCAGGTCTATGGGAACCTTGTTCTAGCAGGAGGTATAAATGAGACAGATAAGAAAAATAGTGCGTGATAAGAGGGGAGAGGGGTACATTGATGTGGCAGTCATGGTGCTGTGTGTCATGTTAGTGATTGCACTTGGCGTAAGGTTATTCCCCATCTTTATCACCAAAATGCAGGTAGACAATTTTGCAGATGAACTGGCAAGAGAGGCTGAGATCAGCGGAAGGGTAGGAAGCGAGACTTCGAACAGGCAGAGAGTCTTGGAGGAAAGAACAGGAATCCACCCGACTGTGCAGTGGTCAAGAACCGGGAATCTGCAATTAAATGAAGAGGTAACGGTTACCGTTACCATACAAAAGGACTTAGGGTTGTTTGGAAACTTTGGTTCGTTTCCGATAACCATCCGGGCAAGAGCCTCCGGAAAGAGTGAGGTGTACTGGAAATGAGGAAGTTAAGAAAAAAGACTGCCGCCCTATTAAAAGACCGGAAAGGAAATATGATGCCGCTTGTGGTGGCCGTAACCATCTGCATGCTGATTATTATCCTTGGAGTTGCAGAATACATGCGCCTTGTGATTACCGCTGCAGGTATCAAGGATGCAATGGAGTCTGCCGTCATATCCACAGTTAATGACAATTATAACGAGGTTTACCATAGTGTCAGGGAAGGATATGCCGCAGGCTATGAGCCGGATGGGGAATCGTTTTCTCCCTCGGTGGATTATGGGGATATTTACAGCAGAATGTGTTTTTTACTCGGACTGGAAGAGGACGGGGCGGGATATGTTCGAATCAATAACGGAGGAGAGATGGAGTACTGTTTGAGCAATCTTTGTGTGTATATACACAATAATGCTCTCGGTGCAGGAGGCGGCCCCTATTATGCAGATGCCTCCATCAGACTGGAGGTGCCGGTAAGATTTGCCGGAAAGATCATCACCAATATGTCAATAAATCTAAAGGTTCGGGCAGCCTATACAGAGAAATTTTAGTAAGATGTTACAGATATCGTGCAACCTATTACATTTTGATAGACTTCTGCAAAGTTGTGTGGTAGGTTGGGGATTGACAAAAAGAAATTTAAAAACTACATACAGGAGGGATTGCTATGAAAGATAGTACAAAGAAAAGACTTATCATCGCAGGACTCGTAGCAGTGAGCGTATTATTGATTTTCGGAATCAGCAGGGTGCTTTACAAGGAACCGGTGCAGGAGTTACCTAAAGAGAGTAAACCTACAGAAGAGGTTGAGCTTATGGTGGATACGGAAGAAACCGGGCAGGTGCAGAAAGAAACGGAAAGCACAGAGGAAACAAAGGAGTTAATCATCGAAACAGAAACAGAGAATGGCGTGGAGAGCGGAAAGCAGGAAATCCAGCAAACGCCTGAAAAAACGGAAGATGAAAAGCCGGAGGAGCCGCCTGCCTTAACAGAGGATGCGGATACTACAAAGCCGGATACACCACCAGAGTATGAGGAGCCGGAAGGGACGAAACCGCTTGTGGATGATACTCCGAAAACCGGAGATACCAAAGATGGTATGATTTACATTGAAGGATTTGGATGGGTTGTAGATAACGGTGGCGGTGGAAGCGGTACCGTGGCAGACGATATGTATGAGAATGGAAATAAGGTAGGTATCATGGATTAGGGATACCAAGAAAGAGGCACAGCAAAAAACGCTGTGCTTTTTTCATGCAGAAATTTGCTTGCAACAGCAGGTGATTTTCTGCATTTAGAAGGGAGGCAACATGAAAAGATTTAAGTTATTAGTCTTGACCTTTTTGTTAATCCTATCTACACTCTCACCCATGACAGTGCATGCCGAAGGCAATGGAAACATTAACAATGGCGGTGGAGGATTAGGAGAAGGTACGGGCACAAACTTCTGGAATACCGGAGATGAAGGAGTCAGAGTCACAGTGGTTAGTGCCAGTGACGGAAGTGCAGTAAGTGCGTCCATAGACCTGACAAACAAACAACCGAACGATATTAGAGTACAGTTTGGAAAGGTCTGTAAAAGTCAGTACCGGAGTGGAACAGTATTAACACCGGATACAGGAAGTTACAGTTATATCAATCCTACCCAGTCTCTGCCCAAAATTATTACCACATCCTCCGGCAGTGCAAGTCTAGCCGCTATCAAAAGTTATTTTACAGATGAGCAGGTCATACGAAGTATCGCAGGATATGTGGGGATGAACTATGATACGTTGATAGGTGGGGACTATAAGTTGTTATTGGAACCTATTGCGTATGTGACGTTTGAAGGAGTACGAACTGCATTCACCGCTACAGAAGCAGCAATGTATAACCAGGTCAGAGGTGGTATGTTAAGAAAGAAGCTGACGTCTCTGACGCATAAAAATCTGCCCCTCGCCATGTTTTTGGAAACCTCAGACCTGGGATATCCGGCTTGGGGTGGCGGTAAGAACCAGAAGGTCTCAGATGATGAGATTATCGGTTCATTAGGACTTGGTATTGTAAGGTTTAATGAGGTGGTAACACCGGAAGTGATTGCGGCAGATTATGAGTACCGGGTAGACACGGATGTGGTAACAACCGTCACCATAAGTGGAGGGCAGAGCGATCCCGACCATCCGGTAAGTGTAACGTTTAGTATCCTTGGAAGGAACTACACGGTAAACAATGTGTATTATCCGGAGGACGGACAGCAGCTTGTGTGGGTGAAATGGCATACACCGTCTACGGAACAGTATATCACCATAAACGTGAGTGTCAGCGGAGGAGGCAGTGCAAGTAAGGGAACGATTACTGCCAACATCGTAGACCTTGATAGGAATCCACCGCCCAATCCGGTAGCGGATGACAGAAATGATTCCTACAATGCAGGCAATGCCATTATTCCTGCAAATCCGCAGAAGACAAGTGCGTCATGGAGTGTATGGAGGCCTTGGTGGAAAGAAAAATGGGTATGGCATAGTGATTGGAAATGGAAAACAGGTTCCCATACGGAAGAGTGTAAGGAAGACTGTGAAAGCAGTCATGGATATTGGGAAGATGAGGGAGAGTACGTGGACGAAGGCTGGTGGGAGTTTAGCTTGGACAGATATTCGGCATCCCTATCAGCAACAATGGACCTTACTACGGATGCCAAATCCCCTACTGCAACAGCTACCACTATCAAGAGTGGCTATGGTGTGAACATCAGTGTAAATGCCAGTGCATCCACAGGCCAGTCCTCGGCAACCACACCACCGCAGACAGCAGTCAGTTATTTCCCGGAGTTTTATTATAAGACCTATTGGAGATTGCTAGACAGAACAAGAAGCGGGTACCATGCAGGGTTTGAGTTTCGGAATAACCATTATTCCACCTATAACCGAAGAACACATTTCACTCCTGTGTGGATGCCGAATGGTACCTATACGGTCTACACATACTTACTGGACTGCTGGACACCGGATGGAATGCTCAGTGTGAATCTGACAGACTCCGTACAGATATCGGGAGATTTATGGGATGACTGGCACATAGCACCACAAAGGGCAAGGTAACGGTATGGCGTATGAAAGAATCGACGGACCAAAAGGACTGCTCTATCACTACACAAAAAGGGAGAACATAGAGCCTATTTTACAGGATGGGAGGATAAGAAAATTTAAGGATAGAGAATGCTGGTTCTGCACTTCCTTGGAGGATACCTTAAGACTGATGGAGTTAACGGTCATGGAAGAAGGAAAACTTTACTATGATGCAAACGGACTTCCAAGGAGATATCCAAAGTTTATACCGGAAGAATATGTGGTGTTGGAGTTATCCCCAAGATACCAGAATGGGGATTGGGTGATATGGAATCAGGAGTTCCCTGACGGAGCGCCGGAGGACATTCGGAAACTTGGAGAAGAATTCAGCCATCTGAAGATAGGATTCAGAGGAGATTTAAGGTTCTATGAGAACCCCAATATCTATGAGGTAGCAGAGCTTTTTCAGGAGCAGACGCAGACACCTCAGATAACAATGTAACTAAAAACAAGTGGAAAAGGACTGCTTACGGGCAGTCTTTTTCTGTACCGAAAGGAGAAAGGAAGAGAAATGAAGAAAAAGAAATGGTTAGTGATGGTAATGCTGGTACTTGTGTGTTCCCTTATGTTTGGCACTACGGTATGTGCAGCCGGAACAGGAGATGTGGCAGGAGCTATTGAGGGGACATGGAAGGATGCCTCCGCGCAGATTAAGACGGTGGTAAACAAGGTTGTATTCCCTGCGATTGATTTGATCCTTGCAGTATTCTTTTTTGCAAAGCTGGGAACCGCATATTTTGATTACCGAAAGCACGGACAGTTTGAATGGGCAGCTCCGGCAATTCTGTTTGCCTGTCTGGTCTTTACCCTGACCGCACCTGCCTATATCTGGACAATTCTTGGAATGTAGGAAAGGGAAAACTGCCCAAAAAAGAGGGCTATCCATAGACATTTATCAAGAAGACGGGTATAATTATAGTGAGAGGAGGAATGCAGAATGGAAGTAAAAACATATACGATTGATGAAATAAAAAATATCGTAACACCTATTGCGGAGAAATATCAGATTGCACAGGTATATCTGTTCGGTTCCTTTGCCAGAGGAGATTTTGATGAACAGAGTGACATAGACATCCGTATTGAAAAAGGGAACCTGAAAGGAATGTTTGCCTTATGCGGTTTTTATACGGAAGTGTCGGATGCATTAGGACGAAAAGTAGATGTACTGACTACAGGAAGTCTGTCAGATGAATTTCTTGAGAGTATAAAGAAGGATGAGGTGATGCTATATGCAGGGCAGTAGAAATATAGATATCTTAATGCATATCAGAGATTATTGCGCAGAAATCAATCATACAATGGATACGTTTGGAAGGGATTATGATATCTTCGTTTCCAACTCTATTTACCAGAATGCGGTAGCACTTTGTGTATTGCAGATAGGAGAACTGACAACACATTTTACGGATGAATTTAAGAGTGCATATAACAAAGTACCTTGGAATCAGATAAAAGCATTAAGAAATGTGGTGGCTCATAACTATGGTAAAATTGATAAGGAAACGCTATGGGAAACCTTGTTAAATGATATCCCGGACTTAAACGATTACTGCTGTCAGATTATTACAGAGCATCAGGCTTTGGAGCAGGAATGCAATGAAAGCCAGACAATGAACCTTTCCTGATGCTATAAAACAAAATAAAATACATTATTAAAAACTATCCGCTTTATCAGGCAGGGTAGTTTTTTTATGTCCAAAATGAGGTAAGCGGAAATGAATTTTTTTGAATCGGAACTGAAAAAGATTATGGGAGACAGTGCCATTTTAAAAGACCAGAAATATGTAGGTCGTATGTGCTATGGAACCATTGGCGGAGATTTAAGAGCCAGAGTGGAGTTTGTAACCCTTGGAGTCAGTGACCATTATGCAGGCATAAAGGCATCTGTTATCAACAGAAAAGAAGGAGTGGTAGATAGTATTCTTCTTCAATTTTCGGATATCTGGGGAAAACAGAAGGTAAGCAATCCTAATTTTAAGGAGGGAGTCAATCCCCATATCTGGACAGATAGTGGAAAAAGCGATTGGTATGTGTTCCGTCCGGGTGCGGCAGAGTACCAGAAGGTTGCAGACACTTTAGAAAATTATATGTCTGTATTTCAGGATATGGTAATGGCGCAGGCAGAACAGGACTGTACCATACAGATGGGTACATAGGGAGCAATAAACAGGAAGGAGGCAAGCTATGTTTATATTTGATTTTGTGGCCGAGACTATCCTGGACCAGATACTTGACTGGATATATGGGAAAATCATAGGGTTTCTAAATGATTTCTTTGTGATGATGAATAACATGGGAGTGGAACTGTTTGAGTTGCCTTGGGTAAACGCAGTTACCACTTTTTTTAGTTACCTTGGCTGGGCACTGTTTGGTGTCGGACTTGTGGTAGGAGCCTTTGAGTGTGCCATTGAGTATCAGGGAGGCAGGGGAAGCATAAAAGACACTGCCATGAATTATATCAAAGGTTTTATGGCGGTAAGTCTGTTCACGGTAGTACCGGTCAACCTGTACTCGCTGTGTGTATCCCTGCAAGGAACGTTCGGTTCGGCGATTACGGGCATTACCAATGCAGAAAGCATTGGTCTGACAGCACAGCAGGTGTTAATGTCTGCATCTTTTCCGGGAATCGGAAATCCCATTCTGATGACTTTTTGTGCAGTCATGATGGGTTATGCAGTAATCAAAGTGTTCTTTGCCAACTTAAAAAGAGGTGGAATCCTCTTAATCCAGATAGCGGTTGGAAGCCTTTATATGTTCTCTGTTCCCAGAGGATACATAGATGGATTTATCCAGTGGTGCAAGCAGGTCATTGGCATCTGTATCACTGCGTTTTTGCAGTCCACTATCTTAACCGCAGGACTTATGGTATTTAAAGACCATCCATTGTTAGGTTTAGGACTCATGTTATCCAGCACAGAGGTGCCTCGTATTGCAGGACAGTTCGGATTGGATACCAGCACCAAGACCAACATCATGAGCAGTGTGTATGCAGCCCAGACCGCCATCAATATGACCAGAACGGTCGTGAAGGCAGTGGCAGCATAAGGTGGTGCTATGACAGAGTTGAAATTAGGAAGTCTGTTTGATGGGATAGGCGGATTTCCGCTGGCAGCTACCATGAATGATATCCGTCCCGTGTGGGCAAGCGAGATAGAACCCTTTCCGATGGCGGTGACAGCATACCGCTTTCCGCAGATGAAGCATATGGGGGATATTACGAAACTGCATGGGGCAAATCTGCCGGTGGTAGATGTGATAGCAGGAGGCTCCCCCTGTCAGGATTTATCTGTGGCGGGCAAGAGAGAGGGGCTTGCAGGGGAGAGGTCCGGCTTATTCATGGAACAGGTACGGATTGTAAAAGAAATGAGAAAACAGGACAGAAGGAGGATGAGAAACCATAGAAGACGGACAGATGAGTTTATTCGACCTCGGTATATGCTTTGGGAAAATGTGCCGGGAGCCTTCTCCAGTGGAGAAACACACGGAGCCGACTTCCACACAGTCCTCGAAGAGGTCTGCCGCATCAAAGAGGCAGACGTATCTATACCTGGACCGCCGGGAGGGGCATGGACTCCTGCCGGGCTTATTATGGGAGAAGGATTCTCTGTTGCTTGGAGAGTATTGGACGCTCAATTTTGGGGTGTCCCCCAGAGAAGAAATCGCATCTTCCTTGTCGCAGATTTTGGAGGACACAGTGCCGGTGAAATACTATTTGAGTCCGACAGCGTGTGGAGGAATTATCAGAAGAAGCGAGAAGAGAGGAAAGGTGTTGCCTGCTATTTTAAAACAGGCACTGCTGATGCAGGCAGGGCAAGTCCCAGAAAAGACTATGTAATCTGCCTGTTAGATCAGGGCGGAGAGCGGATGGATGTGCATGAAAATAAAAGCGGAACCCTGCTTGCACACGGACGTTCCAATCCGCCCATTATCATGGCAACCAGTCAGGGGAATGTGGAAATCGGAATCGGGTACTGTCCGACCATTACCGCAGCGGCAGGCATGGCAGGAAATAACCAGCCGATACTGTTTGACAATCACGGACCAGACACCCGGTATACCGGTCCTGTGGAGGTTGCCCAGACCATTACATCAGCACTAGGTACAGGAGGAAACAATACACCCCTTGCCGTAAATAAAGAACCATTCTGCATTGCCGGAAACATTATAAACCGGAAGGAAAAGAATGGTGGAAACGGATGTGGGTACCAGCAGGGCATCAGTTATACCCTGACCACAGAAGACAGGCATTGTGTGTTTGCTCCGAAAAATGAGCGAAAACCATACCAAGAGGTCATAGGAAGTCTGTGTGCCGGGGATGGGAAGATGATCAGTAACCAATATGTGGACCAAGGCAAATGCATTGTAGATATGAGCAGTCTGGTACGAAGACTTATACCATTGGAGTGCGAAAGGCTGATGGGATTTCCGGATTACTGGACAGACATACCGGGAGCAAGTGACAGTGCAAGATACAGAGCATTGGGAAACAGTGTGGCGGTGCCATGTGTGGATTTTATTCTATGCGGCATCGCTTATTTTTTACGAAAAATGGGAGAGGAGGAAGAGGATGTATATCTATCCCGATAACTTGAAGGCAAAGGCAACCATGTGGCTGTGGAGTTTAAAGGACTTAGCCATTGTCGGAATCATTATTTTATTCTCTGTGTTTGCGTTTGCCTATGCAGGGGTGTGGTTTCCGTTAGTCATTGCAGGAGCCTATGCCTTTCTGACCATACAGGTGGAGGATACGACCATTATGGATTTTATCCGGTATGCCTGTGCTTATTTTTTCATGGATCAGCAGCAATATGAATGGAGGTACACACCGGATGAGTAAAAAGAACATGGAATCCACCAGAGAACTGATGGGAACCAGCGAAGTGACGGATTACAGTATCCGAACATACAAGAATGAGGAGCTGGTTTACTTTTTAATCCAGCCCAGCAACATTTCCGTGCTGTCGGAGGAGAGTCTGTCAGCCAGAATTTATGGACTGATGACGGTGCTTAAGGGCATCACGGAAATCGAAATGATGTGCTTAAATTCCAGAGAGAATTTTGAGGACAACAAAAGATATTTGAAGAAGCGGATGGAGGAAGAAACCAATACTGTGGTAAGAAAGCTGCTGGAAAAGGACGCAAATTACTTAGACCGCATGCAGGTACAGATGGCAACAGCAAGGGAGTTTCTGCTGATCATCAGGCTTCGTGAAAAGAAGGAAAATGAAATTTTTTCCTACTTAAACCGCATTGAAAAGATGCTGGCAGAGCAGGGATTTACATCCAAGAGGGCAGAGGAAGAGGATATCAAAAGAATCCTTGCAGTGTATTTTGAGCAGAATGTGACAACCGAAAAATTCGAGGAATTTGACGGAGAAAGGTGGATTATTTTAAATGAATAAAAACAGAAAGAAAAACAGAAAGAAAAACAGGGAAACAGAATCCACAGCAGAGGCAAAGCTGAAAGGGTTTCTGGATATGATTGCCCCATCCGTTATCCAGTTTTATACGGATCACTATATCTGTGGAAATACCTACCGGAGTGTCTGGGCACTCCGTGAATACCCGACAGCCACGGATGAACAGGCGATTTTAAGACACCTTGGGGAAAAGGATGGTGTTACCTTAAGAATCTACACCAGACAGGTGACACCGACAGAGGAGAAAAAGATTATCAGCAATGCGGCCAACAAGAACCGCATGAAACAGGGGAACACAGAGAACTTACAGGAAACGGTTACCGCAGCAAGCAACTTGCAGGATGTGACAACCATCATTTCCACCATGCACAGGAACAGGGAGCCGCTTTTACACACCGCTGTGTTTCTTGAACTGTCTGCACCGGATATGGAAAAGCTGAAGCTGTTGCAGACGGAGGTGTTGACAGAATTAATCCGTTCCAAGCTAAATGTGGACAAGCTCCTGCTGCGCCAGAAACAGGGCTTTCTGTGTGTCCACCCGGCAGGAAGAAATGTGTTCCGAGAGCAGTTTGAACGGGCACTCCCTGCCTCCAGTGTGGCAAATCTGTTCCCCTTTAACTATTCCGGCAAGACAGATAAGAATGGCTTTTATATCGGCAGGGATAAGTTTGGGAGCAATGTCATTGTGGACTTTAACCAGAGAGCCGATGACAAGACAAATGCCAATATCCTGATCCTTGGAAACTCCGGACAGGGAAAGTCCTATCTGTTAAAGCTGATACTGACCATTTTAAGGCAATCCGGCATGAAGGTCATCTGCCTTGATCCGGAGCATGAATACATAGACCTTACAAACAATCTGGGTGGATGCTTTGTGGATCTGATGAGCGGAGAGTATATCATCAACGTGCTGGAGCCAAAGACCTGGGATGAGAACGGAAGCCCGGAGGACACGGATGCACCTTATACATTCCGCTGTTCCTCCAGATTAAGCCAGCACATCTCTTTCTTAAAGGACTTTTTTGGTACCTACAAGAATTTCACGGACAGCCAGATTGATACCATTGAAATCATGTTAGGAAAGCTGTATGAGAAGTGGAATATCCGGGATGATACGGACTTTAGTAAGCTGACACCTACGGATTACCCCATCCTTTCAGATCTTTATGATCTGATGGAAGAGGAATACAGGCACTACGATGCCAAGAAGAAAGAACTGTATACCGCAGAGCTTTTGCAGGAGATCTGTTTAGGACTTCACTCCATGTGTAAAGGAGCGGAGTCCAAATTTTTTGACGGACATACCAACATCACGGACAGCAGCTTCCTGACATTCGGTGTTAAAGGGCTGCTGCAGGCAAGCAGAAATGTGAAGGATGCCATGCTGTTTAACATTCTTTCCTACATGTCCAATGAACTGCTTACCAATGGATATACTGCCGCCAGCATCGATGAGTTTTATCTGTTCTTGACTAACCTGACAGCGGTGGAATACATCCGCAACTTCATGAAACGTGTCCGTAAAAAGGAAAGTGCAGTCATTCTCGCCAGCCAGAATCTGGAGGACTTTAATATTGACGGTATCAGAGAATATACAAAACCGCTGTTTTCCATTCCGACACATGCCTTTTTATTCAATGCCGGAAATATCGATGCCAGATTTTACATCGATACCCTGCAGCTTGAGAAGAGTGAGTACAACCTGATCCGTTATCCCCAGAGAGGTGTGTGCCTCTATAAGTGCGGCAACGAAAGATACAACCTGATGGTCCATGCACCGGAATATAAGGAGAAGCTGTTTGGTAATGCAGGAGGCCGCTAAGCGGGAATGTCGATGGATTTACGGGAGCAGAAATTCGGGATTGAAATAGAACTGACCGGTCTTACCAGAAAAAGGGCGGCAGAGGTAATTGGAAAGTATCTGGGGCAGGAACCCCATTACGATGGCGGCTATTATGAGGAATACAGTGTCAGGGACGAACAGGGAAGAAAGTGGAAGGTCATGTATGACTCCAGTATTGTTGCAGTGAAAAAGGGCGGCGATTCTGCCGGTGATGAGTACAAGGTGGAATTTGTATCCCCCATCTGTGAGTATGCAGATATCCCAACGATTCAGGAACTGGTACGGCAGTTAAGACCCGCAGGAGCCATAGCCGGGGAAAATGCCGGTATCCATGTTCATGTGAATGCAGCACCCTATACGGCAAGAACACTCCGCAACATTACAAACATCATGTACTGCAAGGAGGATCTGATTTATAAAGCATTGCAGGTAGATGTGGAGAGGGAACACAGATACTGCAAAAAAGTGGAGGAAAGTTTTTTGCAGGAACTGAACCAGAAAAAACCAAAGTCCATAGAGGAAGTCAGCAACATCTGGTACCGGGGAAGGGATGGCAGAAACAGGCATTACCATGAGAGCAGATACCACTGTCTGAACCTGCACAGTGTGTTCCAGAAGGGAACCATTGAGTTTAGGCTCTTTAATTCCACTACCCACGCAGGAAAAATCAAGACCTATATACAGCTCTGCCTTGCCATCTCTGCACAGGCGTTAAACCAGAGCAGTGCCAGCCGTATCAAGACAACCAGCACCAACGAGAAATATACCTTCCGCACATGGCTTCTCCGTCTGGGAATGATCGGGGATGAATTTAAGACCGCCCGTAAGTTCCTGTTGGAGAATCTTGAGGGCGGGATTGCATGGAAGAACCCGGAACAGGCAGAGAGACAAAAGGAAAGGCTGAAAGCAAAAAAGGAAAAAGAAGAGTCAAATCAGACAGCGGAGGCAGAGAACCTCCGGCTAGAAGAAGGCGCGGAAGAAGAGTCACAGGGAATGCATATGACCATGTAAACAATCAGAGATTTTAAGAAAGGCAGAGAGAAATGGAAAAGAGAAAGAAATATATCGCTTACGGCTCCAATCTGAATCTGGAGCAGATGGCAAGAAGATGTCCCACGGCAAAGGTAATCGGAGCGGGAGAAATCAGGGATCATGAGTTACTGTTCCGGGGATATCCAAAGTCAGCAGTGGCAACGGTGGAACCAAAGAAGGGAGCCGGTGTTCCTGTTCTTATCTGGGAGATTGGACCGGAGGATGAAAGAAATCTGGATATTTACGAAGGATATCCGAGGCTTTATGGCAAGGTGAATCTGGAAGTGCAGACAGAAGAAGGCTCAGAATCCATCATGGCTTATACCATGAATGAGGGACATGAAATCGGAATGCCATCGGTACCCTATCTGGAAACCATCACAACCGGATATCTGGAGGCAGGCTTTGATGTAAACCGTCTGCTTGAGAGTGTATCCCATTGCAAGGAACTGGCAGAAAGAGAACCTGTTTGTGAGGGAATGGAGGTGAACCCATGGAACCAACAACTGCTGCAATGATTGCCAAAGCCGCCATTGCAGTGGGTACCAATAAAAAGGTCTGGACTGGAATCGCTTCCGTAATTGCCGCTTTGTGTCTGCCGTTTATCCTGATTATCGTGTGCATCTTAAGCATCGCATCTGGCGGGGCAGATCATAACCGGTCTGCTGTCCGTCTGGCATTTGAAGGAGGAAACATTCCCTCCGGTATGCCTGCTGACTACCGGGAATATATCGGCCAGATGCAGGAAAGCTTCGGGGAACTGGATACGGTTCTTGGAGAAATCGACAGCATGACAGAAGGAGAGCTTACAGACCGTTATCTGGTCAAAGCCGTGTTCTATTCTCTGTATTTCGGCGCCGACAGGGTCCGGCTGGATGCCTCTGATTACCAGCGGTTTGCGGAGTGCTTTGTGAATTATGAAGAACGCACTAGAACCATAGAAAACCCGGATGGCAGTGAGAGTGAAGAAACCTATGTGGTGGCAGTGGCGGTCACGGATAAGGTAGAGCTGTTTGAAAAGATTAGCAGGGATTATGGAAAGTCCCTCACCTATGAACAGCAGTCTAATGCTGTGAATGTGTGGTATCTGGCAAAATACAATACCACCGCACCGATGGAAGGGGATGACTTTGAAGACTGGAGCAACTGGCATGGCGGTGGCGATGTTACTTATTATGATCTGCCTGCAAGCGAGGTGGGAGGAAAGGTAGTGGAGCTTGCCCTGTCAAGGCTGGGGCATCCCTATTCCCAGACCTATCGTGGCAAAGGAAATTATACGGACTGCAGCTATCTGACCATGTGGTGTTACAGACAGGCTGGAATCACCATACCCGGAACTGCGGCAGAGCAGGGAAGGTACATGGTGGAACATAACCTTACGATTGCAAAGGAGGATTTGCAGCCGGGGGACCTTGTGTTCTGGAGCCATAAGCCAAACGGGAGATTTATGAACATCACCCATGTGGGTGTTTATGTAGGAAATGGAATGGTAGTGGATGCATCCTATTCCAAAGGAAAAGTAGTACATCGGAATTTATTTGACAGTGATAAACAGGTGTTGTATGGCAGACCACAGTAGTTTTTGTGATGCCAAAGGCATCTGTTTTGCTTTGCAGGAGAAAACTTCTCCTGCGGAAAGGAGGGAACGTGAGAGCAGTTTTTATGAGAAAGGAGCCGGAGATAGATACTAAAGAATTTCAGGTGGAAAAGGTCATTACCTTGCCGTCCGAACAGTACGCATACTTCACACAGCATCTCATGAAGGAGCATGATTTTATCAAAGAGAACGTGGATTTGATGTATGAAAAGGATGGTGTATGGCACTGTCTTCTGGTAGCCGGAGAGGGCATGGATGAGGGTGTGCTGGTGGAAAGTGAGGGTTCGGCTTATGCAAGATATTCCGCTTTTGTGCCGTTCGCACAGGAAATCATCAGACAGTATCAGGACATGCAGGAAACGCAGACGGATGTCATGCAGATGAAGATGTAGGAGGAAAGAGAAATGGCAGAGAGAGAAATCAAGATCGGGTTTCCCGAAGTAAAAATGGAGGCACTGGAGTTTTTCTTAAAGGAAAATGATACCACTGTGGAGAAGGTGTTAAGGGAGCATCTGGATAAGACCTATGAGAAAAGTGTGCCCCAGCAGGTCAGAAAATTTGTGGAAAGCAAGATGATTCCCCAGACGGAAGAGCCTGCCCAGAATGAAGCCGGAAACGCAAGACAGGGGAGAGGACAGGGAAGACGCAGTACCAGACAGCAGACCGCAAGAGAGACTGTTTTAGAGCAGGAAAATAACGGAGCAGAACAGGATTCGGAGACAGAAGAGCAGGAACCGGAACAGGAGCAGACTGGCGGTATGTCCATGAGCATGTAGAGAACAGGAGGTAAGAAACTTATGAATCATGAAGGCTTTAAACAGTATGTGGCAGACCATATCAAAGAGTTTTTGCCACAGGATTATAGTGTGCATGAGATTGGTATTACGAAGCAGAGAAAGAACAATGATGTGGTTTTGGATGCACTTTCCATCAAGGGAGACAGCAATATTGTACCTGTCATTTATCTGGAGCCATACTATCAGGCCTATACAGATGGAGTCAGGATGGATGACATTTTACAGAAAATAGCAGACATGTACATGAAAAGTATGGAGCAGGTAAGCGAATTTCCTGTCGAAAGTTTTCAGTATGATAAGGTAAAGAACAGCATTTTTGTTGTGGTACAGAATGCCGGGATGAATCAGGAATTACTGGAGAAGGTACCGCATGAACTGAGAGAAGATCTGGCACTTCTTTACAGAGTCAATATGGAGCTTCCCAATGGCGAAAAGGGAAGTGTATTAGTCCATAATAACCATTTGGAAATGTGGGGAATCGATGAAAAAACATTAAAGGAAGTAGCGTGGGACAATATGCATAACTATTTTCCGCCGGAGTTTGCTTCCATGAGCAATATATTACGTTCCCTTGGCTATAATGAAATACCGGAAGGTGCAGAACTTATTGAGATGTATGTCCTCACTAATAAGGATAAACACTATGGCGCTGCTTATATGTTCGACAAGGAAGTCATGAGCAGGATAGCAGAAGAGATTGGCGGGGACATGGTTGTTTTACCATCCTCTATCCATGAAAGTATTTTGTTAAGGAAGGGGAAAGATACAGACTTTGATACGCTGCGTGAAATGGTAAAAGAGGTGAACCGTACACAACTGCTCCCGACTGAAATTTTATCGGACGAAGTATATCAGTACAGCAGGGATACGCAGACCTTATCCCGTGTGGTGGCATCACAGGAAGAATTTTTGATGCCTGACAAGGTAAGTATGGAAGAGATGCATGCCTATGGATATACATGGGATGGCATGCTTCCGCTTACGAAGGAAAGGGCATTAGAACTGCTGGATACAGAGCTGGTATTACATAAATTGTATGATGACGGAGCCGAAGCTACGTTGGAAACAAAAGATGAAATCCTTTCCCATGATGGTCTGTTTGGCGTGGAAAAAGATTCGTGGATGAATTATCTGGAGTCCCAGAGTCAGAACGAAACCAATGGGATGATACAGGAAATGTGATACAGCAGGAGGTCTTTCCAAGCTGTGTGTTGCAGAAAAAGATATAAAAATTATTTGGAAATACGGAGGTAGATGAACATGAAACAGGCAGTGGTAACCATCAAGTATGAAGAGGAAAAGCTGAATGCGATCAAGCAGTACATGGGAAAAAAGGATGCAGACTTTGAGTCTGAATTGAACGAAGTGCTGGGAAAAATGTATGAAAAATATGTTCCCCAGGCCGTGAGAGAATACATCGACAGCAGGGGAGATGTTCCGGCAGCCATCAAGAAAAGCAATAAAAATACTGCGAGAGGCACTGGAGCATCTGCCGGAATGTCTGCGCAGAATGAGTAATGGCAGAAGAGTGGCGGTTGGAAAGCAGGGAGAAGGAAAAGCAAATCCCCCCTGTGACCGTCCGTGAGCCGATTTGTGCCCTTGTTTTACAAAAGTGGATAAAGTGACCGACCAGCACTTGTTCTGCCCTGTGTGAGCCAATTTGGAGAAAAATAACGGAAACCGCCGGGAATGGCAGCTTTAATGAGCATTTTGGAACCTCAAAACCGGGGAATTTAGGGCTGTAAAACTAGGGTCGAAAATAGTGCAGGTTAAAGGGGTTATGCCGCAAAAGAGCGGCTTAACCCGTCAGACACCCACCGGCAGAGCCGTTGGGCAGTTCTAAGCATGGCATAACTTTTTTGGAAGATTCGGAAAGGTTATGCCATTTTTATTTTTGTTACAGCGCAATCAGGCAGTAGAGGCCGGCAGAAGTTATGCCTTTTGCGGAAACAGGGAAAAAGTCTATAGACAGAGGAAAAAGAAGGAGGAAATGAGTAGTCCCATGGGGGGAGGTGCGCACCACTACCAGAATGGGACGATGAAAGTATTGGAACTATTTGCAGGAACAAGGAGCATTGGGAAAGCTTTTGAACAACGGGGACATGAAGTATTCAGTGTGGAATGGTCGAAAGATTTTGAAAACATTGATCTGTATGAGGACATCAGCAAGGTGACGGCAGAGGATATCTTAAAACTTTTTGGGAAACCGGATGTCATCTGGGCGAGTCCCGACTGCACTACTTTTAGTATTGCAGCGATCAGTCATCACAGAAAAAAGAATCCAGAGACAGGAAGTCTTGAACCGGTCAGTGCATATGCAAAATTCTGTGACAGGGTAGACAAACATGTGCTGGAACTCATTGAGCAGCTACAGCCAAAGTATTATTTTATAGAGAATCCGAGAGGCGGCATGCGCAAGATGGAATGGATGAAGAACCTGCCAAGATATACAGTGACCTATTGCCAGTATGGAGATAACAGAATGAAACCGACTGATATCTGGACGAATCATCCGAACCCTGAATTTCTGCCGATGTGTCATAACGGTGATTCATGCCATGTACCGGCACCGAGGGGAAGCAAGACAGGAACGCAGGGACTGAAAGGTTCGAGGGAGCGCAGTGTGATACCGCAGAAACTGTGTGAGCATATCGTAGATATTTGTGAGGAGGGATGAAATGAATACAAAAGCAATTTATACCGTTCACGAAAACGGAAAGGAACACTATTTCTTTTCGGAACATGCGGGAGGTTTCAGTTACCCTTTTGCAGTAGCTGATTTTCTGCATAGTCTAAAAGGTGTGCTGAATGACCCGATGTCTCCACAAAAAGGATTATGTGCAGCACCAATGCTGGAACAGATGAAAGGCAATTATTTGTTCCCGGAAGAAATAGAGGGAAAAGAATTGTTTACTGCGGTTAAAAAAGAGCAGATGTTTCAACTTGCAGTGAAAGAACAGGCATCATTTGGAATTGAAATCGATATGGAACAGGATACGGTATCATTCCATTTCCGGGAGGGAGAGGAAGAACTGCAGGAATTTTGTGACATAGGATTTCCAAGGCATGGAGAAAGGGGAGAGTATAGTGGTGAAACCTTTTGTTATGCTGCGGATAATCTGAGAGTCAAAAATATGATGGACGGAATTGAAATGTCGATCAGTGCGGAAAACGAAGAAGCATACAGGAGCATGATATTAAAGGCTGTGCAGAAACAAACTGAGGAGCAGAGTACAGGAATGAGCCAGCAGATGTAAGGAGATGGAGGAGAATGGAAAAAGTCAGAAAAGCATTTTACGTTGAAGAAGAACTGCTGGGGCAGGTAGATGCCCTGTTACCACAGGCAGATGTGCGTTCACGAAATGAATTTGTCAATCAGGCACTGCGGTTTTATATCGGATATCTCACTTCGGAAAAAATAGAAAATTATATGCTGACAACCATCTCCTCTGTCATGCATGCAACGGTAAAGGACAGCGAGAACCGCATGGCTCGTGCAATGTATAAACTTGCAGTGGAAACTTCCAAGCTGTCCCATGTGATCGCATACAGCCATGGTGTGGACGAGCAGGCACTCAGAAAGCTGCAGGCGAAGTGTGCAGAAGAAGTGAAGCGGATCAATGGGGCAGTGAAATTTGAGGATGCATATCAATATCAGAAAGAGTAAAGTTTCACAAATTATTGGAGATAGAAAGCGAGTGTGATAATATATAGGATATACTGGTTATTTGGATGAAAAACAATAATAAGCGTATTTCTAAAAGAAAAATGAGGTGATCAATGTGGAGAAAGAACAGTTTTTTAAGGAGTGAAAAATCAAGGGTTGGGATATAAGGAGAGAGAAAATGGATAAGGACAGGTATGTAGAAAAAGTTTTGAATCAAAGTATTCCGCAACTAATTCCATACAAGTTAGTTGATGAATATGGAGATTTTATCAATGACGAAATGCGAAATGTTGTGAGAGCAAATTGTTTGAGGAGATATTTAGAAGGAGCCATAGATTTATTAATTAAGGATAAGGTATTGGCAGCAGGTTTACCAGAAGAAAAATGGAGTAGTTATAATAGAATTCAAGCAATTGGAAAGTATTACAGTAAAAGAATTGAGCAAGAATTCTGTAGATTGAGAATAATTGGAAATGGCGGTTCTCATTATAATCCAGAGGAAATGGTATCGACAGAGGATATTAATGAAGGAATAGAGATTGCGACTAAAATTGTTGAAGAAGTTGTAATAGAGTATTTTTATAATCATCCAGTTGGAACGGAACTACCAGTTCTGACAATGTTAAGTAGCTTACCACCATGTAAGAGAATATATATTTTAGAAAGAGTTTCACAAAAGGATCAAGGCAATATAATGCTAATAGATAAGTTAGCAATGGCATACCTTAAAAATGGGGAAAAAGAGAATGCCATACAGTATTTAAAACGTGAAAAGGACAATGAAAATCTTGATGAAGTAATATATGAACAGCTTGTAGATAAAATAGAACTTCTTGACCGGTCAATGGATAAATTTGATATCGCAAAAAATATATTAGATGTAGCAAGAATATTTGAGCGTTTATTTTCAATACCAGATTATTACAATTATCCAGAATTTGTTAATATCTTTTTGGTGTTGATAACAGGCTACAATGGAAAAAATGAGAAGGATACAAGATGCAAGTAATTGAAGAAATTATATATCAAAAAACTGCACAAGGACTAGATTGGCTTTTTAGTGTATGGTGGTATTGGCTACCTGCTGGAATAGGATTTCTGTTTCGGTTTGGATTATTAAAATATAAAATATGGGACTCAAAAATGCGCATTAAAGCAATTCTTAAAGATATAGGGATTGTTTTTGGGTTGACTATATTGTGGAGTAGCATGAATTCAGCAGGGCTAGATGATAATGCAGCAGTAATGCTTATTATATTAACGTTTGTCTACATTTTTTATGGACTGGCAGAAAGCAGTGAAGATACAGGTGGTAAAACAGAAAGTTTGCTACTAATTATAAAAAGTGTTTTTGTTACCATGCTATCATTTCAGACAATATGGGGAACTCTTTTTGGAGCTGTTCTTACATGTGTTCTAGCAGTGCTTGCTTATAAATTTTGGTTTAGTATAGAGAAAAAAACGGACTTATTTGAGATAATTTTTTTATGCATTGAAGCGGCGGGATTGTCAATCTATGGAGAATTTCATGACATACAGGGAATAGGTGTTTGGTTGTTTGTCTTTTATGAAGAAACGGCATTTTTCCTGTTGAATTATTTGGTTAAAGAAGGTGCCGCAAAATATTTTAGAGAAACAGAGGATTATTAACTTGTAAAGGAGGACACCATGCCCAAACTTATCCTACGCTGCAACTACCTCAAGAACTCCCCGCCCGCGCACCTTGCCAATTACATCAATTACATCGGCACCCGTGAGGGCGTGGAGAAGGTAAGCAGCACGACATCTTCACTGCCAGCCACCGACCGGCAGAAAAGTCTGATTAAAGATATTCTGGCGAAGATTCCCGATGCGAACCGGATGCATGAATACCACGATTATATCCAAAGACCAACCAGAGAAAATGCATCTGAGTTTATCACGCAGGCGCTGGAGAATAACCTTGACATCATAGCGAAAAAGAAAAATTACATGGATTATCTGGCAAACAGACCGGGAGTAGAAATCATAGGTACTCACGGTCTGTTTTCAAATGAGGGAGAACCAGTGGTGCTGTCCCGTGTGGCAGAAGAGGTGGCAAATCATCCCGGTGTGATCTGGACGAATGTCATCAGCTTGCGGAGGGAGGATGCCGAGCGGTTAGGCTATGACAGTGCCGCCCAGTGGCAGGCACTGTTGAGGAGCAGGGTGCAGTTGCTGTGTGAGAATTGTAAGATAGACAGCCGGAACCTGAAATGGTATGCGGCATTCCACAATGAATCCCATCATCCCCATGTGCATCTGGTGGTCTATTCTTCTGATCCGTCCGAGGGATACTTGACGGCAAAGGGAATTGATGCCATGCGTTCTGCATACGCACATGATATTTTCCGGCAGGAGTTTCTAAGCATCTATGAGAAGGCAACCGAACAGAGAAACCAGTTAAAAGAGCAGGCAGAAAAAAGTCTGCTTTTTTTGTTGCAGCAAATGCAGGAGGGAGTCTGTCATAATCTCAAGATTGCAGAGCAGATGCAGCTTTTATCCAGACGGTTAAAAAATACCGGAGGGAAAAAGGTATATGGATACTTGAAAGCAGATGTGAAAGCCATCGTAAATGACATTGTAGATGAACTGGCAAAGGAAGAGCGTGTGGCAGAATGCTATCAGGCATGGCTAAAAAGCAGGGAGGAGATACAGCATTACTATAAAGATTCGGAAATAGAGAGGATACCGCTGTCACAGCAGAAGGAGCTAAAGAGCATTAAAAATATGGTCATCCGTGAGGCAGTCCGTTTTGGAGAAGGGTATCTGTATCTGGAAGAAGCGGAAACAGGAATAGAACGGCTGGAAGAGATATCCGAACAGCAGACAGAAAGCCTTGCCACATTGCAGGGGGAGGACATGCCGGATATCATGCTTGGACAAACGGAGATGGAGGAGCAGGAACCAGACAGGCAGGAAGAAGAGCATGGGGAATCCGTTTCTTATTTTGCCAGATGGACGGACCGGTATAAAGAAGCGAGGGAATATCTCTATGGCACGATGGAGGCAGAACCGGATGAGGAGGCAGCCCATGAGATCATGCTGGAAGAGGCAGAGCAGGGAAATGCGTATGCCATGCACGACATGGGAAAGATTTATGCACAGGGCATTGGATGTGAAGCAGACAAAGAAAAGGTAGATGTGTGGTACAAAAAAGCATTGGCGGCAATGCATTATGTAGAGCAGAAGAAAAGTAACACCTATCTGGAATACCGCATTGGAAAAATGTATCAGTACGGACTTGGTACAGACGAGAATATGGAACAGGCAGGGGAGTGGTTTTCCAAGGCGGCAGCAAAGGAACATAAGTATGCGCTCTATTCCCTTGGCATGCTCTATCTGCAGGGGAAAGGAGTGGAGCAGGATGAGGAAACCGCATATAGTCTGCTGTTCCGTTCTTACAGCAAGGGAAATCCCTATGCGGCGTATGAACTTGGAAAACTGTATGAGACAGGATGCGGAACAGAGAAAAATCAGGAAAAGTCGGAAAATTGTTATCGTGTAGCCTTTCTAGGTTTTCTGAATCTTGAGAAAAGATCAAAGGATGATACGCTCTGGTATCGTATCGGCTGCATGTATCTGCATGGGATCGGGACAGAGGCAGACGAAACGAAAGCGGAACATTATCTGACAAAGGCATCTGATTATGGCAACACCCATGCCTCCTATCAGCTTGCCAGACTCTATATCAGACAGGAGAGCCAAAAGTTAAGCGGGGAGTCTGGGACAGCACCGGATTACGCAAAGATTGCAAAAGCGGTAAAGTGGCTGGAAGAATCAGCCGCACAGGAAAATCCGTTTGCGGATTATGCAATCGGACGGTTGTACAGGGAAGGCACACTGGTAGCAGAGGACATGGAAAAAGCAGTGTTCCACCTGAAACGTGCCGCGGATGCCGGAAACAGCTATGCACAGTATCAGCTTGGGAAAATATATCTGGAAGAGGACACTAAAAACATTCCGGCAGCCATACAGTATCTGACACTGGCTGCGAAACAGAAAAATCAATTTGCAGCATACAGGTTAGGGAAACTTTATCTTGCCGGAGAAGAACTGCCAAAGAACACGGAACTGGCACTGCATTATCTGAAGATGGCGGCAGACACCGGAAACCAGTATGCACAATATGCCCTTGGGAAAGTGTATCTGATCGGAAAGGATGTCCAGCAGGACAAGGAACTGGCATACGATTATTTTTTAAAATCCGCAGAGCAGGGAAATATTTATGCAGCGTATTTTTTAGAACACTGGAATGATATGCCACACCCCGATCTGTTCTTAATGGCAACAAGGCTCATGCGGCATCTGGAACATATCATCGAAGAGAATGTGGCTGGAAGAAAGAGTGGAGGACGCAGGCAGGGGATTGACAGAAAGCTGGCACGAAAAATCCGGCAGAAGAAGATTGCACAGGGACATGCCGTGGATGACCATGAGAACATGGTACAGACACAGTGATCACTGGAGGAGTGGTAGAAATGATGAGAGGAGGTACGATTGGGAGATTTTATTTACTTTACAGAGGAACAGAAGGAGCGTGCCAATGCAGTACAGATTGCGGACATCCTTCGCCGGGAGCATGAGGAGGTGGAGCGTTCCGGGAATGAATGGCGCTGGAAACGGCACAGGAGTGTGACTTTCCGGGGGAGCAGTTGGTACCGCCACAGCAGACAGGTCGGAAGTCATGCCATTGATTTTATGCAGGAGTTCTTCGGGATGTCCTACCCGGAGGCGGTGAGCTATCTGCTGGACGGAGAACAGGGACAGCTTATTGAACGGGGAAAAAGGCAGGAGACAAGAAGAAAAGCGGCAAGAGGCGATAAAGGACGGCAGGCTGTAGAAAAAGAACAGACAGAGGAAAGAAAAGAACCGAAAGAGCCAAAGGAACTGAAACCGCCGGAGAAAAATCCGACCATGAAGAGAGTCTATGCATATCTTCTGCAGAAACGTCATATTGACAGGGAAATCCTCTCGTACTTTGCAAAGGAAGGAACCATATATGAATCTGCGGAGCATCACAACATTGTGTTTGCCGGACTGGACAGCGAGGGGAAAATCCGGCATATCCATGTGAAGGGGAGCTGTTCCGACGGCAGGAGCTTCCGGCTGAATCAGGAAGGCTCGGAAGCTGCCTACGGATTTGGATACAGGGGAAACGGGAACAGACTGTATGTGTTTGAGGCACCCATTGACCTGTTATCATTTCTGTCCCTGTATCCAGAGAACTGGCAGGGGAACAGTTATATCACCTTAAACGGTGTGGCAGAGCATGCCATGCTGCAGGCATTGAAAGACAATCCCAGACTGGATACGGTTGTGCTGTGCCTTGACCATGATCCGGCAGGCATAGAGGCGTGCGGCAGACTGGCAGAGATTCTGGTACGCAATGGATATGGTGCGGTAAAGAGGTTACAGTCAGCCTGCAAAGACTGGAATGAGGATTTAAAAGGCAGATATGGTGAGGAAACAATTCCGGCACAGGAGCATCCGAGAGTCATGGAATGCAGGGCATGGACAGAGGTGCTGAAAGAAGTGACGGAATCCATCAACATCAAGTATGCCAACAGAAGTTATATCTGCCGTTATTATCAGGATATTTATAATGAACTGAAAAAGGGCAGGGGCAGGGAACAGCTTATGGATGCCTTTGACGGACCGGGGATGCTTTTGACCGGAGTGCTTGTGCGGTGCATGGAAAAAGAGGGAATCGCACTTGGCAGGGAAACTAGTGCAGACCAGATACTGGAAAATCTGTCAAAGCGTTATCAGCCGCATAAAGACAAGGGAAACTTCAACACCCGCATCCGGCAGATGCAGGCAGCCTTTGAAGAAACACTGGAGGTGTTCGATACAAAAGACTTAGAACAAAAAGAAGATCAGGAACTGCTTGCCAGAAAATGTATGAGCCTTGCGATGGAATGCATCCGGGCTCATATTTTTGTTGCCATCGACTGCGGGGAAGAGCAGATGAAGCCGGCAAAACAGACTGTGAAGGAACAGAAAATGGAACATCAGGAGGGAGGAATGATGCTATGCAGCCAGTCGTGATGCTGGTGATCGCAGGGGTGGCAATGTTTTCCGTGATTGGAGGCGTGTCACTTCTGTCACACTATTATACATTAAACGGAATCAAGAGCAGGACTGTCGGGGACGGTCAGCATGGAACGGCGAGATTTGCCACGAAAAAGGAAATCGCAGAAACCTATGTGCAGGTGCCCTATGAACCGGAGCTGTGGCGCAGGGGTGAGAACCTGCCGGCTGCACAGGGACTGGTACTCGGCAGCATGGAGCGGGCAGGAAAACTATACGCACTGGTGGATACCGGGGATGTGCATTGCCTGATGATCGGTGCGGCAGGAGTCGGAAAGACCGCACATTTTCTGTATCCCAACATTGAATATGCCTGTGCCTGTGGAATGAGTTTCCTGACCACGGACACAAAGGGAGATTTATACCGCAACTATGCAGGCATTGCAAAAAAATACTATGGCTACCATACGGCAGTCATCGATCTCCGTAATCCGACCAGAAGCGATGGTGACAATATGCTCCATCTGGTCAACAAATACATGGATGAGTATCTTGCAGACCATACGAACCTGAGTGCCAAGGCAAAAGCGGAAAAATATGCGAAGATTACGGCAAAGACCATTATCTCCTCCGGTGGTACGGACAGTTCCAGCTATGGACAGAATGCGTTTTTCTATGATGCGGCAGAAGGCGTGCTGACGGCAGCCATCCTGCTCATTGCGGAATTCTGCCCGGATGGAAAAAGACACATCATCAGCGTGTTCAAGCTGATACAGGATTTACTTGCACCATCTAAAGTGAAAGGGAAAAACCAGTTCCAGCTACTTCTGGCAAAACTCCCGGATACCCACAAGGCGAAATGGTTTGCAGGGGCAGCCTTAAATACGGCAGAGCAGTCCATGCAGTCGGTTCTCTCCACGGCATTATCCAGACTGAATGCTTTTCTGGATTCCGAGCTGGAGCAGATACTCTGTTTTGA
>ERZ780026.197-NODE-197-length-33511-cov-6.41132_pt1 | contig 33511 bp, 30 predicted proteins | sample MGYA00511861_ERZ780026 | MGnify/ENA primary metagenome ERZ780026 (study PRJEB29588, sample SAMEA1972002) | human gut metagenome | biome: human gut; feature: human-associated habitat; material: faeces | place: Denmark | collected 2008/2010 ...
ACATCTTGTTGATTGTGAAATGTTTGTTAACATCAACACGGAAGTTGAAATAGCCAGTTTTACAAAAGCATTGACTAATTTCTTAATAAATGGTATAATTTATATGTCGATTATTTTTTTGGAGGATATTAATGAAAGAGAAATTTAAAAGCTGGGCGTTCAGCAAAGAGCATGGAAAATGCGATGTTATAACGCTGATAATATACCTGCTTGGTGTTTGCACTGTATCGTTTTTTCATGAACCGTGGTTTGATGAAGCTCAGGCGTGGGCGATTGCACGTTCGGGATCATTAAAAGAGATACTTTTTGAGATCCCACACTATGAGGGTCACCCTCCTCTATGGGATCTGATACTTCTTCCATTTGCCAAGCTTGGCGCACCATACGAGCTGTCGCTTGCGGTAGTCAATATATTTTTCATGACTCTTGCTGTGGCGGTCTTGCTTTTCAAGTCACCTTTTCCAAAGCTGATACGTTGTCTGTTGCCGTTTAACTTCTTCCTGTTTTATCAGTACGGCGTTATAAGCAGACCATATTCAGTTTTGACACTTTCATTTTTTCTTGCAGCAGCATTTTATCCTTCACGAAATAAAAAGCCACTAAGGTATGTATTTTCATTGGCATTTATGTGCATGATACACTCGTTTGGTATAATATTTGCAGGTGGATTGTGTGTGGTGTGGCTTTCAGAAATAATAAGCAAGTATGTTAAAGAAAAAACATTTTTAAAAATATTTTCTGACAAACACTGTTGGATGATGCTTGGTCTGCTTGTTCTGGCAATAGCTATAATTATAGAGATTTTTCCAAATAGTAACACATATACCCAAGGGCATGAAAACGCAGATGAACTGTCCTCATTCTCTTTCAGCTATGTTCAAGTAATGTGGTATATAATGTATCTTTCAGAAGCTTTTCTGATACAAATGCCAGACAGTAAACTGGATTCATATGATGTGGCAAGTATTATACCTCAGTTTATCACCGCAGTTTTTGTGTTTGTCATTGCATTAAGTATTTTGCATAAAAATAAAAAGATTCTTACTTTTATAATACCATATTCGTTTTTTGGATTGTTTTCGGCATTAATTTATTCTTCGCCATATCATTCGGGGATGGTTGGTGTATTTTTGATATTTGTGTTTTGGGGTATATTCGCCGATAACGGCAAAATTGAATTGCCAGAGTACATAAATAAGGCGGTTTCTTCCCTTAGAGGAGGTTTAAAAAAAGCAGTAGTAGCTATAGCTTTTTTGCCTATGATAGTGCCTATTGCATGGAGCGCATATTCTTCATATATTGATATCCGTTTTGATTATTGGTATAAAGAAGCGGCAGAGTTTATCAAAGAATATAGGCTTTATGATTATAAAATTTTATCGCCATGGGAACACATCGCTGTAAGTAATGATACTTCAAAAAGCACTGACCCAAAGGTTGATGAATCTGACTATCAGTGGCATGATTATCCCAATATTCAGGGCTTGGCGACAGCAATTCTTCCGTATTTTGATGATAATATTTTTTATAATTATAACATTGATAACCACGATAAAACATTTATGTATTATCAGTCATCGACTGAAGAAGAAACTAAAACGATTTTTGATAAGTGGCGTGAACAGGGCGCTCCTGATGTTGTTATTGATCGTTGCGAAATAACAAAGATATATCCTAATATTGATGTCGATGATTATATCGCCGTAAAGCGAGTAGAGGTTTATAAACCTTATAAGTTTAAAACAAATGACCAATATATAACCATCTACGTCACAAAAGACCTTTTCAACAAAATAGGCACACTAAAAGAGATCACAGCCAAAAAACTCTACTAAACATCAATACCGCCGAGGACTCCATCGCCCTCGGCGGTATTTTTCTCTACAACCAACACCCCATAATACCTGCAAGCCTTTATCATAAAATCCTCGCTCACATCAAAATGTTGCGCAAGCAGATAAATACTGTCCAGATTTTTCTTTATGGCTTTGATAAGCTCGCTTTTCGGTATCAGATTTTCTATCGCCCACTTGTCTGCACGGTATTCATGCTGTGAGATGTTGTCTGCCGTGGCGTATCTGTTGTAAAACGCACCCTTTACGCAGTGACCTATCTCGTGAGCAGTGCGCTCTTTCAAAAGCCTTGCAGGCGTCTGGCTGTCTATGCCGATCGCACAGCCACCTGCGCCAAAAAGCGATATCGCCCCGCACTTTGGACAATCAATAAAATCTATAGTTATGTTCTCTCTACTGCAAATATCATACAATTCCTGTATGTTCGTCATCTCTCACTTTTCACCAGCCTTTCTGCGCTTTGCTTCCTCTCTGAGCATGACCATTTCTGCATACTGCTTGACCTCGTCAAACATTTCGTCCGTCACTCCAAGCGTGCCGTTGAATAATGCATATTTCAGCTTCGTGTCAAAATCTTCTTCCCTGCCAGATATAAGATATTGTACGCTCACTCCAAATCTGTTCGCTATCTTTGTAGAATTCTCTGCGGAAAGTCGTTCCGTCCTGCCTTTGCTCAGCTCAGATAAACAGCTCCTCGTTATAGACAGCTCCTTGCACATCTGCGATACCGTCATATGGTTCTCCTCGCATAGCTCTTTTATCCTTTTGTACATTTCGGTCATATTTTCTTCCTCCAATTGTGATCATTTCACAAAAATACAGAAGTCTGTATCAAATTCGCTAATACCTATTGACTTTTGCAGAAACCTGTAGTATACTGTATGTATTGTTAGTACAGATATCTGCATAAAATCTGGCTTTGATATAATTATAATACATTTCTCTGTAAAAGTCAAGAGGATAAACCGCCCCCCTTTTTGACATCTCCGCCCCGAGAAATATACAGAAAACGGTTATCTGAAATGTCATTGCTTTATTTTATTTACAGTATATCATACTAACTGTCCAAATGTCTGTACAAAAAGGCGAAAGGAGAAAAATGTACGATAATATAGATTATTCCGTAGAGGTAAATTCAATAAAAAGGCTTGCGCCCTCAGCGAGCCGATATAATTTCAGAAGCGGTGGGAGCAGAGTTAATACAGCCGCACTGCGAAAGCTTTCACAGTATCGCAAACTAAGGTGGCAGGAGTGGAAGCTTAAAGAAGATATCTGCGAGATGTCCTCACAACTTGCAGCAGTAGGGGAGTATTGCGGACGGATAGCCCACCGTGGCAGAAAGCTCACCGACCTGTGGCTTGAGCTTGCCAAAGTGCAGCTGCGATTGAGAGAATGCGAGGAGCTTGCAGAAAAAATGCCAAAACGCTACCGTGCCGTGGTGAAAAGCAGATACTTCGACGGCAGCAAAAAACACCCGCCTGAGTGGGGAAGTTCCGCCGCAGAGTTCGGCTTTCCCTTTGGAGGAGAAGAACTGCGCAGGCGAGTGACAAAGTGCCTGAATGAAATATGCAATTAATAAAACACCTTACACAAGGTAAGGTTTAAATGCTCGCCACGGCGAACATATAGCTTTCCCAGCATATCATGCCTATGGGCGGAAATAAAAAAATCCGCTACCATAAATGATAGCGGATTTGGTGCAGGTGCAAGCACCCACAAAGTAAAAATAACAATTAACTACACCTAGCGGCGTAATAGTAAGATTTAAAAGAAAGATGGGCGTAAAATGCCCACCACGGCGAACATATAACTCTCCCAGCATATCACGCCTATGGGCGGAAATAAAAAATCCGTTACTATAAATGATAGCGGATTTGGTGCAGGTGCAAGCACCAACAAAGTAAAAATAACAACTCAACTACACCAAGCGGCGTAGTCGTAAGATTTAAAAGAAAGTTGAGCGTAAAATGCCCGCCACGGCGAGTGGCTGGTGCGCCTGACAGGAATCGAACCTGCGACCTCAAGAGTCGGAGTCTTGCGCTCTATCCAACTGAGCTACAGACGCATATAAGGAGCGGAAATCCGCTCCTTGTTTTTTTATAAATTTTTTATCTAAGCTTAGCTCCGCATGGCAAGTCCTGATCCGGGAAAATAACGCTTGCCGCACCGTCAGGTGTGTCAGCCGCACATATCATGCCGTTTGACTCAACTCCGCAAAGCTTCACAGGCTTCAGATTGGCTACAATAACTACCTTCTTGCCAATAAGATCTTCAGGCTTGTACCATGCCGCAATGCCCGATACTACCTGCCTGCCGCCAAAACCATCGTCAAGCTGTAAGCAAAGAAGCTTCTTGGACTTCTTTACCTTCTCGCAGTCCTTAACAAGAGCAACTCTCAGATCTACCTTTGCAAAATCATCTATGGTTATCTCGTCAGCTATAGGCGCAGGCTCAAATCCATCGTCAGCCTTTTCCTCAGGCTTTGCATTGCTGCCTATTATCTTGTTAAGCTCCTCTATCTCCTTGTCAACGTCAATTCTTGGGAAGATTATCTCACCCCTGTGAACTGTAACGTCAGCAGGAAGTACACCAAACTTGCCAGCGTTCTCGTATGTGATGTCGCTCTCAGCCGTGCCTATCTGCTCCCATACCTTTGGCATTGTTGTAGGCATAAAGTTGCTGAGAAGCGTTGATACTATCCTGATAGTTTCAAGCAGATTGTAAAGAACTGTCGCAAGTCTTGCCTTTTTGCTCTCGTCCTTGCCAAGTACCCATGGAGCAGTTTCGTCAATGTACTTGTTAGCTCTGGATACTACCTTGAATATCTCAGCCAAAGCATTGTTTATCTGAGTCTTGTCCATGAACTCGTCAACTTTTGCCCTGAGTCCTTCAGCCTCAGCAATAAGCTCAGCGTCAAAATCGCCAGCCTCTCTGTCAGCAGGAAGCGTGCCACCAAAATATTTGTCAGCCATAGCTACAGTTCTTGAAACAAGATTGCCAAGACCATTTGCAAGGTCAGAGTTTATTCTGTTTATCATTATCTCGTTTGAGAATGAGCTGTCTGCACCCAAAGCCATTTCACGGAGAATGTGGTATCTGATAGCATCAGCACCATATCTCTCACCAAGAATGAACGGGTCAACAACGTTGCCCAAAGACTTGGACATCTTCTGTCCGTTGAATGTTATCCAGCCGTGTACTGCAAGATGCTTAGGCAGTGGAAGATCAAGCGCCATAAGCATTGCAGGCCAAATGATAGCGTGGAATCTCATGATATCCTTTGCTACCATGTGAACGTCAGCAGGCCAGAACTTGTCAAAATCATTGTACTGCTCGTTCCAGAAACCAAGAGCAGAAATATAGTTAGAAAGTGCGTCTATCCAAACGTAAACAACGTGCTTGTCATCAAATGTAACAGGAATACCCCACTTGAAAGTGGTTCTCGATACACAAAGATCCTCAAGACCGGGCTTGATAAAGTTGTTTACAAGCTCAGTGGCTCTTGTCTTTGGCTGGAGATAATCTGTCTCAGTGAGAAGCTTCTCTATCCTCTCAGCAAATGGCGACATCTTGAAGAAGTAAGCCTCCTCCTTAGCCTCTGTTACCTCTCTGTGACACTCAGGACAACAGCCGTTCTCGTCAAGCTGTGACTCAGTCCAGAAGCTCTCGCAAGGTGTGCAGTATTTGCCCTTGTATTCGCCCTTGTAAATATAGCCCTTGTCATAAAGAGCCTTGAAGATCTTCTGAACAGTTTCAATGTGATAATCGTCAGTAGTTCTGATGTATCTGTCATAGCTGATGTTCATGTAGCTCCAAAGCTTTTTGAAAGTCTTGACTACCTCATCAACATATTCCTTAGGTGTAACACCCTTTTCAGCAGCCTTCTGTTCGATTTTCAGACCATGCTCGTCAGTGCCTGTGAGGAACATGACATCATAGCCCTGCATACGTCTGTATCTGGCAATAGAATCGCAGGCAACAGTGGTGTAGCAGTGACCGATATGAGGATTACCGGAAGGGTAATATATCGGGGTAGTGATATAAAACGGTTTTTTCTCCATATAAAGGACCTCCGTAAAAGAATTTGCATAAGCAGCATTTCTTATATTATACTACTTTACAGTGGTTTCGTCAAGCGGTAAAGCGAGTAAAGTGAGGAGTGAGGAATGAGGAATGAGCAAAGCCTACCAAAGTTGTGCCCCCTGCACCGAGCGTAGCGAGAGATAAAACGCAGGCTCAAGCCCGGCGTTAGAGGGCTTGCAGGGTCAAGGGACAGAGTCCCTTGCGGAGTTTGAGGCAGAGCCTCATTCGGCGTAAGCCGACAAGGTGCAGATTAAGTGAAAAAAAGCAAAAGAAAGTATGTACTATTATAAATGTAATATCGGAGCACAAAATCTGCACCGCCCACCCTCGCCCTGAGCAAATGTAAATCCGCAAAGAGCGTAGCGATTTTGCGGCATAACAAACCATAGCAATCAAATGTAGGGGCTGGCGCCCTCGACAGCCCACCCCCCTTTGACATTTCGCATTATTGTTTATCTCACAACCCTTGATAATCCCACAAACATCGGTAGGGGCGAACAGCGTTCGCCCGTGCTCAGGACTTGCCGTGATTTCAGAATTGTAGGGGCTGGCGCCCTCGACAGCCCACCCCCCTTGACATTTCGCATTATTGTTTATCTCACAACCCTTGATAACCCCACAAACATCGGTAGGGGCGAACATCGTTCGCCCGTGCTCAGAACTTGCATAAATTCTGAATCATAGAGGACACCACCCGATTTGTGCTGATTTAACAAATAATTCATACAACTTTCGTATAAAAATGCTATAATAAAAAGGTTAAAGTATATATTCTAAGAAAAAGTAACTCTAAGGTGGGAATCGTAAAATGGAAGAAGTAAGAGAAAATAAAATGGGAACGCAGCCCATAGGCGATCTGCTGTTCAAAATGTCCCTGCCGATCATGATATCCATGCTCGTGCAGGCTCTCTATAATATCGTTGACAGCATATTCGTTGCCAAAATAAGCGAGGACGCACTCACTGCCGTGTCACTGGCTTTCCCTGTGCAAAATCTTATGATAGCCCTCGGTGCAGGCACTGGTGTCGGTATCAACGCACTGCTGTCAAAATCTCTCGGCGAAAAGAATTTCAAGCAGGCTAACAGTGCCGCCAATAACGGCATTTTCCTCTGCCTAGTGAACTTCGTTATCTTCGTGGTTTTCGGTGCATTTTTCACTGAGATCTTCTATCGCTCACAAACCTCAAGCAAAATAATTATCGAATATGGCGACCAGTACCTAACCATCATCAGCCTGCTAAGTATCGGTCTTTTCTGTCAGATGACTATGGAAAAGCTTTTGCAGGCAACAGGTAAAACTATCTATTCAATGTATACTCAGGGAATAGGCGCAGTGATAAATATTATCCTCGACCCTTGCTTTATCTTTGGCGTGGGCTTCTTCCCTAAGTGGGGCGTAACAGGTGCGGCTGTGGCTACCTGTATCGGTCAGTTCACCGCTGCAGCTTTCGGACTTTTCTTCAATATGAAGTTCAACAAAGAGATAACCATAAACCTTGTGAAGTATAGACCGCAGGCAAAGATAATCAAGAAGATCTACGCTGTCGGTCTGCCGTCCATCATAATGCAGTCTATCTCTTCTATAATGACATACGGCATGAATAAAATACTTATCGGCTTCTCAAACACCGCCGCCGCAGTTTTCGGTGTGTATTTCAAGCTTCAGAGCTTTGTTTTCATGCCTGTTTTCGGACTTAATAACGGTCTTATCCCTATCGTTGCCTATAACTATGGCGCAAGAAAGAAAAAGCGTATCACAGGTGCAATAAAATATGCCATGATATATTCTGTGTCTATCATGATAGTCGGAACTATCATAATGCAGATTTTCCCTGCACAGCTTCTGAAACTCTTTGACGCAAGCGATAATATGCTAAGCATAGGCGTAACAGCCCTGCGTATAATCAGCACACACTTCTTCTTCGCAGGCTTTGATATAATCATAATCTCATCATTGCAGGCTCTTGGCAAGGGACTTTCCTCTATGCTCGTTTCATTTACAAGACAGCTCGTTGTGCTTCTTCCTGTGGCGTATCTTCTTTCCCTTACAGGCAAGCTTGACGCTATCTGGTGGGCGTTCCCGATAGCCGAGGTATTCTCCATATTGGCGTCGCTGTTCTTCCTTAGAAGAGCATACAACGCTGAAATAAAACCAATGGCAGACTAACTAGGAGGTATTTTTATGCGGCTTATTTTTATCAGACACGGCGATCCCGATTACGTTCATGATACCCTTACAGAAAAGGGCAAGCGTGAGGCAGAGCTTCTTGCACAGCGTGTAAAGAATTGGGACGTTTCAAAGTTCTATGTTTCTCCCCTTGGCAGAGCGCAGCTCACAGCGGAATATTCCCTGAAACTTCGTGGGGATACAGCGGAAACTCTCCCATGGCTGAGAGAATTTAACGGCATAATACCCACCTCTGACGGAGGACATCGTATCCCATGGGATATGTACCCCACCGAGTGGGCGGATAAAGAGATATACTATGACCGCAATAATTGGTTCAAGTCCGATTATATGCAAACAGGCAATGTTGAAGAACAGCTTAAATGGGTGCATGAGGGTATTGATAAGCTTCTTGCCGACCATGGTTATATCCACGAGAACGGTATGTTCCGCATTGAAAAGCACAGCGATGAAACCCTTGTGTTCTTCTGTCACTTCGCCGTATCAATGGTGATGATAGGACATATCCTTGGCATTTCCACCATGAATATGTGGCACGGCTTCAATATGCAGCCTACCTCTGTGACGGTCCTCGGCTGTGAGGAGCGTGAGGGCGACTATGGCTTTTTCAGATGCCACGTCATGGGCTGTACAAAGCACCTTGCAGGCGGCAATGAGCCTATCTCCAACGCAGGCTACTTCACCGACGTTTTTCAGGATTAAATAAACCCGTAAGGGTGACTTTTTCGCTCGCATATTATTGCATACAAAAATATCCTCTATCCGCTCTGTTATTTCAGGGCGGATATTTTATTGTGCGAAACCTTAGTTTAATATAATATAACAGTCAAAGAAAACGTTTTATTCTAAATATGACTATCATTAGATAACAACATATTCATAATTTGTGAAAAAGCACAACAAAAGCTTCGTGTTTTCGTTGATTTTTTAGCTTGCTTTATGTAAACTAAATGCTTTTACCCCCTTGACTTTACTTTGAAAAGGGCTTATAATATCCCATAGCTTAAAAAGAGTATGGGTTTCATATTTTTATATATGTGCCTATTAGAGCATGAAGTTTAGAAGAATAAAAGGAGAGTGAAAGAATATGTTCCAGCTTCAATGGATATGGCACAACCTGAAAGGCTACCGAAAATTCTATGTAACAGCCCTTGTGCTGTCTATCGTATGCAACGCCTTGTATCTTACCACACCTTATTTCAGCAAAGAGCTTGTGGATAAGTTTCTTTCAAGCAAGGACGCACTATTCAACCTTGAGCATGAAAGAAAGCTGTTCTGGCTGCTGCTTGCAGGCATGGTGGGCTTTACCCTGCTTAGAACTATCTGTCAGTACACCTGCAACATGACCTATGAATTATCATCTCAGGGCATGATATACAGGATAAGGACACACCTTTTCAGACGTATCGAAAATCAGGATATGGAGTTTTATGACCGCAACCGCACAGGCGACCTTATGACAAGGCTCACAGGCGACCTTGATATGGTGCGCCATGCAGTGGCATTCGTTTTTAAAGGTATGCTTGAATCATGTTCGCTGTTCATAGCCTCGTCAGTTTATTTCTTTATGGTAAGCTGGAAAATGGCACTTCTTCTGCTGGCTGTTACACCGTTTATATTCGGCGTGGTGGTGCTTCTTGATAAAAAGGCAAAGCCGGTCTACGTTGACCTCCGTGAAAAGCTGTCTAAAATGAATACAGACGCTCAGGAGAACATCTCAGGCAACAGAGTTGTAAAAGCCTTCGCCCGTGAGGACTATGAGATAGAAAAGTTCCAAAAAGCCAATAAAGAGTATTCTGACGCCAACAAAAAAGCGTCACTGCTGTGGCTTAAATTCTTCCCTTATATGGAAGCTTTCGCAAACGCCTTGTCAGTTATAATGCTCCTTGGCGGTGGATTTTTCCTTATAAAAGGGGAAATAACAATGGGCGAGTATGTTGCTATCTCAGGACTTATCTGGGGCATCGCAAACCCTGTCAGAAACCTTGGTATCTATGTGAACGATATGCAAAGGTTCATGGCTTCCGCAATGAAGGTCATCGAGATATACTATGCAAGACCTATCATTACCGACCGTGAAGACGCAGTTGACCAGACAGAAAGGCTTCACGGAGATGTCGAGTTCAAGGACGTTACCTTTAAATTTGGCAAGCATATAGTCCTTGACGACGTGAACTTTAAGATAAAAGCAGGTCAGACAGTTGCCATAATGGGCGAAACAGGTTCAGGCAAGACCTCGCTTATAAATCTCATACCAAGATTTTATGATACCAACTCAGGAGAAGTCCTCGTTGACGGTGTGAATGTAAGAAAGCGTAAGCTCTCACAGCTCCGCTCACAAATAGGTATGGCAACGCAGGACGTCCTGCTTTTCTCTGATACCATAGACGGCAATATCGCATACGGCGACTCTGATATGTCCGAAGAGGACGTTAAGCACTATGCAAAGCTTGCGGCGGCAAACGAATTCGTTGAGAAAATGCCTGACGGCTATGAAACTATCGTGGGCGAGCGTGGCGTTGGTCTTTCAGGCGGACAAAAGCAAAGACTTTCCCTTGCAAGAGCCTTAGCCATAAAGCCTGCCATTCTTATCCTTGACGATACCACCTCCGCCGTGGATATGGAAACAGAAAAGTATATTCAGGACAGCCTTAGAAACCTCGATTTCCCATGTACAAAGATAATAATAGCCCAGCGTATCTCCTCCACCAAAGACGCTGATATGATAATAATCCTCGATGACGGCAAGATAACCGAAATGGGTACTCATGATGAGCTTATCGCCAAAAAGGGATACTATTACGAGGTGTTCAAGCTGCAGAACGACGGCTTCGGAAAGGAGGCGGTCTGAATGGCAAGAAACCGTTATGACGTTGACGAAGTCCTTGAGACCCCATTCGACTTCGCCCACCTGAAACGCTCCTTTGTGTATATCAAAAAATACAAGGGCAAAATGATAACCGCACTTGTGCTGAGCGTGTTTGCCGCAATATCAGGACTTCTCGGACCGCTCATCACACAGTACGCTCTTGATAATACCATACCTCAGAAAAATATGGGACAGCTCGTCCTGCTCACCCTCGCATTTGTCGGCACTATAGCCGTGTCCATAACATTCTCCACTATCCGTTCAAGGATAATGACAGTTGTTGGTCAGGATATAATCTTCGATATCCGTACCGACCTTTTCAAGCATTTGCAGGAGCTTCCATTTGAGTATTACGATAACCGCCCACACGGCAAGATCCTCATCAGAGTTGTAAACTATGTAAACTCCGTGTCGGATATGCTCTCAAATGGTATCATCAATGTTATACTCGAGTGCCTTAATATGCTTTTCATCATGATTTTCATGTTCTTTGTGAATGTGAAGCTGTCATTGGTGGTGCTTTCGGGTCTGCCGATATTTGCAGTCATAATGATGATGATAAAGAAAAGACAGCGTAAAGCATGGCAGGACGTTTCAAACAAATCCTCAAACCTTAACGCCTATTTGCAGGAAAACATCACAGGCGCAAGAGTGACCCAGATATTCACCCGTGAGGAAGAAAACGCCCAGATATTTGACAGGCTCTCAGAAAAATATCGTAAAAGCTGGATAAACGCCGTGAAGTATTCACACCTTGTTTGGCCTGCTACCGACAACGTTTCTACCCTTGTGCGAGCCGCAATATTCGTGGTGGGTCTGCTGGTGCTGACCCCTGCGGCAGTGAGCCTTGGAACTATCGTTGCCATGACAAGCTATGCTTCAAGCTTCTGGCAGCCTATCATGAATCTGTCAAACATCTTCAATAACTTCATTAACAATATCGCCTACCTTGAGCGTATCTTTGAGACCCTTGACGAGCCTGCCACTATCGCAGACAAGCCGAACGCTCAGGATATCGGTGATATCACAGGCGAGGTAAAATTTGATGACGTTACATTCAGCTATGAGCAGGGCAAAACAGTTTTGGAGCATATCTCCTTTGACGTTAAGCCGGGCGAAAGCGTTGCCCTCGTTGGACCAACAGGCGCAGGAAAATCTACAGTAGTTTCTCTCCTGTCAAGATTTTATGACCTGGATAGTGGTAAAATAACCATAGACGGCAAGGATATAAGTCAGGCGACCTTGCATTCCCTCCGCTCACAAATGGGCATAATGCTTCAGGACAGCTTTATTTTCAGCGGCACTATTTACGATAATATCCGCTACGGCAGACTTGACGCAACGGAAGAAGAAATAAGAGAAGCCGCAAAGATAGTCTGCGCAGACGAGTTCATAAGCGAAATGAAAGACGGCTATATGACCGAGGTCAACGAGCGTGGCTCAAAGCTTTCTGGCGGACAGAAACAGCTTATCTCCTTTGCAAGAACGCTCCTCTCCGACCCGAAAATACTTGTCCTTGACGAAGCAACTTCATCAATAGACGCACGAACAGAAAAGCTCCTTCAGCAGGGACTTCAAAGACTTCTTGTTGGCAGAACTTCATTTATTATCGCACATAGACTTTCCACTATCAAAAACTGCGATAAGATAATGTATATCGACAACAAAGGCATTGCCGAGTGCGGCACTCATGAACAGCTTATCGCAAAGAAAGGAGAATATTACAAGCTTTATACCGCACAGCATATGGACGAATAAAATAGCATAAAAACACGGGCGACCGCATATCACCCCCACCAATGGTAGGGGCGACCTTGGGTCGCCCGTTGTCTGTTGCAAAATTCCCAAATAAGCGGGACGTCGAGGGCGCCGTCCCCTACAATTTGCGTTGTTTATCTTTACTTTATCGCTATCTTATCCAACGTTTCCCCTACCTTGTCATGGATAACAAGGTCGCAGGAGCCGTCCATGGAAGTCTTGTCCCGATTTATCAGCACAAGATTATCCCCTTGAAAATATCTCACCATTCCAGCCGCAGGATAAACTGTCAGAGAAGTGCCTGCAATAATAAGCGTGTCGCACTGAGATATCTCTCTCACCGCCTCCGTCACAGTTTTATCATCAAGCCCTTCCTCATAAAGCACAACATCAGGCTTGATTATTCCGCCGCAGGTGCATTTCGGAATGCCTGTGCTGTTTAAAATATCCTCCGCAGTGTAGAATTTTCCGCAGTCCATGCAGTAGTTGCGGTGTACGCTTCCGTGAAGCTCCAGCACCTTTTTGCTTCCTGCCGCCGTGTGAAGCCCGTCGATATTCTGCGTGATAACTGAAGAAAGTATGCCTGCCCTCTCCATTTCCGCCAGCTTGTAATGCGCCTTGTTAGGCTTTGCCGTCAGACAAAGCATTTTGTCACGGTAAAAATCATAAAACGCCTTTGTGTGCCGCATGAAAAACGTGTGGCTGAGTATCTGCTCAGGGGGATAATCATATTTCTGATTGTAAAGTCCGTCCACCGAGCGGAAATCAGGTATGCCGCTCTCTGTTGATACCCCTGCTCCTCCGAAAAATACTATCCTGTGTGACTTGTCTATTATCTGCTGCAGCTCCATTTTTATCACTCCTATGAAAAATGCGGTCTATACCGAAGCACAGACCGCATTGATTATTCACGATATTAGTCGATCTTAACGATCCAGCCAAACTCGTCTGGTATCTTGCCCCACTGAATGCCTGTCATTGTATCATAAAGCATCTGTGAAACAGGGCCGATCTTGTTGTTGTTTATCTCCATTACCTTGTCGCCCCACTTAAGATGACCAACAGGTGAGATAACAGCAGCAGTACCTGTGCCGAATACCTCGTCAAGCTTGCCGTTGTCGTAAGCCTCAGCGATCTCCTCGATAGAGATCTTTCTCTCGCTTACCTTGTAGCCCTTCTTCTTGCATATCTCGATAGCAGACTTTCTTGTGATACCAGGGAGAACAGAGCCAAGAAGCTGTGGTGTAACAACTTCGCCGTCAATAACGAAGAAGATGTTCATTGAGCCAACTTCCTCAACATACTTTCTCTCAACACCATCAAGCCAAAGTACCTGCTCGTAATCCTGCTCGTGAGCTTCTTCCTGACCTGCAAGTGAGATAGCGTAGTTAGCGGCTGTCTTAGCAAAGCCTGTACCGCCTCTTACAGCTCTTACATACTTGTTCTCAACATAGATCTTAACAGGGTTAAGACCGGTTGAATAGTAAGCGCCTGAAGGTGAAAGAATAATGATGAACAGATAGTGGTCAGCAGGCTTAACACCTACATATGGGTCAACTGCGATGATAAATGGTCTGATGTAGAGGGAAGCGCCCTCTGTGTGAGGAACCCAGTCCTGCTCCATTTTTACAAGAGTTTTCAGAGCGTAGAGCATATCCTCTTCGTTTATCTTAGGAATTACCATTCTCTCAGCAGAGTTGTTCATTCTCTTGAAGTTCTCCTGAGGTCTGAAAAGCTGAACAGAGCCGTCAGCAATACGATAAGCCTTAAGACCCTCGAATATCTCCTGACCGTAGTGCAGGCACATAGCAGCAGGGGAGAGTGAAAGGTCGCCGTAAGGCACGATCCTAGCGTCATGCCAACCCTGACCTGCGTCATAATTCATAACAAACATATGGTCAGTAAAAATGTGACCGAAACCGAGCTTTGTCTCGTCAGCCGGTTTTTCCTTTGGAGTAGTGGTACGTTCGATCTTGATATCTAACATACAGATCCTTCTTTCTTAAATTAATGATCGGCTCGGCAAGCGAACCTTTACCACATATATTATAATACTTATTGTGATCTTTTTCAAGAGGTTTTGCAAAAAAAATTCCTTGCCACAGGAAAAATATGCAGGATAACATTTTGAAAACTGCATTTTTATACAACTGTATGAAAACTGTTGAGAAATCGTCATAAAATTGTCTTTATATTGTAGGAAATACTCCTTGAAAAAAAGGTGATAGTGTTGTATAATAGGGTAAAATAAATGTAAAACGAGTATATTATAATAAGGTTATATAAGGAAAGGTAATATTATGAACGATAGAGAAAGAAAGGATAACGAGCTTGGTATAGATCTTGATATGAAAGGTCTTACCCTCGACAGCGATGAAGCCGCAAAGCCGCAGGCGCAGAACCGCCCTATGAGCCATGAGGATATGGCAAGAATGATCGCTAAAAATATGGCAATGCAGGACGGCGGCTTTGACGAGCCTATCACTCCCGTAAGAGGAGTTTCAGACTTTGGCGAGGAAACTGTCAAGCCTAAAAAGCCCAAAACGACTGAAACACGCAGTAAAAATGCAAAGTCTGCATCAAAGCAGACTTCAAAGAGCGGCTCAAACAAGGGCAAAAAGAAAAAAAAGAAGTCCTCGTCAGGAAAGACTGTCGCAATAGCAATATGCTCAGTTGTTGGTGTTATGATAGTCGCCGCAGGTGGCTTCTATCTCTGGGGCATGAATTCGTATAAGGATAGATTTCTTGGAAATACATATATAAACGGCATCGAGGTCAGCGGAAAGACCAAGGCGGAAGCCTATAAGCTCGTAAGCGAGCAGGCTGTTATCCCAAAAGCCATCACCGTTACAAAGAAAGACGGCACAACATTTTCCATAAAACTGTCTGAAATAGGCTATAACGATAATACTCAAAACCTTATCACACAGTATTATACTCAGCAAAACCACTATTCATGGTTCTCTTCTGCCATGAAGCGTACGGATTTCACTTTTGAATCTAAGTTCAAGTATGATAAGGCTAAGCTTGAAAAGGTGCTGAAAAGAAAGGTGCTTGACTCTCAAAGCACAAAAGATCCTGAAGACGCCTATATCAAAAAAGGCGACGACAACAGCTATGTTGTGGTAAAAGAAACCACAGGCGACGCTGTGGAGGAGAATAAGATAGACGAGCTTTATTCCTATGTGGAAAATCAGATTGACGACGGTAGCTTTGACGTTGATATCTCAAAGGCAGATTGCTATAAAAAGCCTGCCATAACAGCGGATATGCTTGAAGAGACCTGCAAGAAGCTCAATAACCTTAACGATATCGAAATAACATTCGATTTTATCTACACCACCGAAACTCTCACGGGTGATACTATCATGGATTGGATAACCTTTGACGAGGATAACGCCGAAGCCGGCTATACAGTTGATGAAGATAAGGCAATGGCATATGTTGAAGACCTTGCAGATAAGTATGATACCTATGGCAAGGACAGAGAGTTCAAGACCACAAAGCGTGGAACTATAACTATCTCCGAGGGCCAGGGCTGTTACGGCTGGTGGATAGACCAGCAAAAGACCTGCGACCTTATCGTGGACCTTGTTGAAAAGGGAGAGTCTGCCGAAACAGAGCCTGTCTACTATGTAAACCCTGACTCAGCCTATGAGTATACCTGCAATAAGGATTGGCGTACAGCCGATAAGGATTACGGCAACACTTATATCGAGGTAGACCTTACTGCACAGCATTTGTGGTATTATAAAGACGGCAAGCTCACAATGGAGTCTGATATAGTTTCAGGCTATCCAAGCAAGTCAAGAAATACCCCTGGCGGTGTTTATAAGCTTTGGTATAAGGAAAAGGGTAAGACTCTCAGAGGCTCAGCAGACGGACAGTCTTACGCTTCCTATGTTGACTATTGGAACAACGTTTCCACTATCGGCATAGGACTTCACGACGCATCATGGCAGAACGGCAACTTTGGCGGTGAGCGTTATAAGTCAAGCACATGGGGCTCACACGGCTGTATAAATATGCCTTTAGATAAAGCAAAATACGTTTATGAAAAAATAGATATGGGTACTCCTGTATTTATGTATTGGTAAGAGATAATAGCAAGGCAATACGGACAACTCGTATTGCCTTTGCTTTTAGTTTCAGTTAGGAGAATTTATGTATATTACAGATGAAGACAACCCACGCCTGCCATTTCTGCGTGATAAAACTTCAAAGCTCACCACCTCACCGGGCTGTTATATAATGAAAGACAAAATGAAAAAGATAATCTATATCGGCAAGGCGAAAAATCTCCGCAACCGTGTGACATCTTATTTCAGAAAGGGTCAGGATCATCTGCCAAAGGTGTGGAAAATGGTGTCCCACGTCTATGACTATGACTTTATCGTCACCGACTCTGAGTTTGAAGCCCTGGTGCTGGAGTGTTCTCTTATAAAGCAGTATACCCCAAAGTATAATATCCTGCTGAAAGACGATAAGGGCTATAGCTATATCAGGGTCACAAATGAGGACTATCCACGCCTGCAAGCCGTATTGCAAAAATACGATGACGGAGCAGAGTATATAGGACCCTATACAAGCTCGTTCGCAGTAAAACAAGCAGTTATCGAAGCCAATAAAGTCTTTATGCTCCCTACCTGCACCCGAAAATTCCCGCAGGATTTCAGAAAACAGCGTCCCTGCCTTAATATGCACATAAAGCAGTGCATGGGCGTTTGCACAGGAAAGTTCTCCAAAGAGGAGTATAATTCTATCGTCCGTCAGGCGGTGGACTATATCCGAAACGGTTCGTCAGATTCAGTTGAAAGGCTCACCGAGGAAATGAACAAAGCCGCTGAGGAGCTTGACTTTGAGCTTGCCGCAAAGCTTCGTGACCGTATCCAAGCCATACAAAAAGCCGCTGAAAGTCAGAAGATAATTAATGACGATATTCGTGACACTGATATAATCGCCATTGCTCAAAATGGCGAAATGGCTTGTGCCAGCGTTATAATGTATCGTGGGGGCAGACTTTTTGATAAGGCTTCCTATTTCCTCGGCGAAAAAGACGACAGCGTAAAAATGCGTGAAGATTTTCTCATGCAGTATTATTCCTCCAAAGACAGCATACCGAAAGATATCCTGCTTGATGAGGATATCACAAACGGCGAGATAATAGAGAAATTTCTCCGCCAGAAGTATGACCATGCCGTGAATATCTCCACTCCGAAAAGAGGACAGTTTCTCCGCCTTACCACCCTTGCCAAAAGCAATGCCACCGAGTATCTCTCCATAAAAGTCGGCAGAACGAGCCGTGAGATAACCGCCCTTGAAGAGCTTGCCAAAGCATTGGGACTTCCCAAGACCCCGAAATATATCGAGTGCTACGATATATCAAATCTCGCTTCTACAAATATGGTCGCAGGCATGGTGGTCTTTGAAAACGGCAGACCATGCAAGAAGTATTATAAAAAGTTTTCTATCAAAACAGTTGCAGAGCAAAATGACTATGCCTGTATGCAGGAGGTCATAGAACGTCGCTTTAGAAACTACTTTGATAAAACAGACGAGGGCTTTTCCATTATGCCTGACCTTATCTTGCTCGACGGTGGAAACGGCCACGTCAATGCCGTTGAGCCTGTCTTAGAGCGAATGGGTGTGACCTGCCCATTGTTCGGACTTGTGAAAGACTCCAAGCACCGCACAAGAGCAGTCGCCACAGGCGGCGGAGAAATAAGCCTTGCAAAGTGCAGAGCGGCGTTCAATCTTGTTACCGCCATTCAGGACGAGGTGCACAGAGTAGCCATAACCTATCAGGCGCAGAAACATAAAAAGAATGCCCACCGACTTGAAATAACCAAGGTCAAAGGCATAGGCGATAAAAAAGCCGCAAAGCTAATAACCGAGTATAAGACCAAAGAGGCTCTCAAAAAAGCCACAGCAGAGGAGCTTGCAAAGACCGCAGGTGTGAATATAGACACCGCAAGAGAGCTTAAAGAAATAATCGACGAAATGTAGGGATAGAATTGATAGAAAATACCAAAGACATAGACGAGCTTGAATTTATAAACAGCTTTTCCCATTCAGGTAAGCCAGTGAAAGACTTATCCAGAATAAAAGCCTTGCTTTCCGACCTTGGCGATCCGCAGGACAGCCTTAAATTCGTTCATATCGCCGGAACCAACGGCAAAGGTTCAATGGCGCAGATGTTCAGCGAGGTCTTTCAGTGCGCAGGGCTGAGAACAGGGCTTTTCACCTCGCCTTATATAATAAGCTATACCGACAGGATAAAAATAAACGGCATTGATATTCCAAAGCCTGCCCTTGCGAAAATGGCAAAGCGTGTCAAAGCCGTCACCGATATGCACTGCGACCGTGAGAATTTCTCTCAGTTTGAAATAACCACCGCCATAGCTTTCCTCTATTTTGCCGAGGAAAACTGCGATATAGTCGTCCTTGAAACAGGTCTTGGGGGACTTTTGGACAGCACCAACGTTATAAAAACCCCTGTCATAACAGTCATAGGATCAGTGGACTTTGACCACACCGCCATTTTAGGTGACACCTTGGAGAAAATAGCCTATCAGAAAGCAGGCATTATAAAACCCCACTGTCCATGCGTTTTGAGCGCAGGCAATGACATGAAAGTTATCCGCACCGTCAGAGAGCAGGCAGTAAAAAATCTTTCTCAGCTGGTTATCCCCGACATCAATCAGCTCAAACTTATAAGCTGTGACGTTTTCGGCTCAAAGTTTGAGTTCAAAGGACAGCCCTATGAAGTCACAATGGGCGGCGCACATCAGGTGCTGAACGCCATGAGCGTCATAAGCGGAATACGCCTTATCAACGATACCATGAAAATTCCACAGGATAAAATTTTTGAGGGCATCAAAAAAGCCCAGCTCCAAGGCAGAGTGCAGATACTCAGCCGTGAGCCGCTTTTGGTACTGGACGGCGCACACAATCCCGACGGTCTGTCAGCCTTGGCAGGCGTATTGGAGCATTGTGAAAAACACCCATGCTACGCTGTTATGGGAATGTGCAGGGATAAAAACATCACCGAGGCGGTAAAGAAACTCATACCGTATGTAGACAAATTCTACACAGTTGACGGTTTCAGCGACAGAGCCGAAACTGCCTCTGACCTTGCCGACATCATAACCAACGCAGGCGGCAGGGCAGAGCAAAGTCCAAAGCCTGCCCTTGAAATGGCACGTCAGCTAATAAACGAGAATCCTCACGGAGTGAATCTTATATGCGGTTCGCTTTTCCTCTGTGCCCAGGTGCTTAATGAAATGAAAGATGATTAACGTACATCAGTAGGGGCGACCTCAGGTCACCCCTACATCTTATTCGGGCAAGTTCTTTCGCCGCAAAATCGCTGTCGCTCTTTGCGGAATTCACTTTGTTTAATGGGATAGAAAAAAAAGCGGTGCAGAGATTTTTTCTCCGACACCGCTTTGTTGTTTCTTTTACTTTGTTATGCTTTTAAGTCTTTTTCTGCACCGCTTGTAGGCTTACGCCTATTGAGGCTCTGCCTCAAGCTCCGCAGGGGCTTTGCCCCTTGACCCCACAAGCCCTCTGGCGCCGGGCTTGACCGTGCGCTTTATCTCTCGCTTCGCTCGGTTTCTTCTATTCTTTTTCTGATTTATTTCTCAATAGCCGCTTCGACCGCTTTCTTCCAACCACCTATCAGATCACTGCGTTTACTCTCGCTCATAGACGGAATAAACTCCCTGAACTTATCCGAAACGCCAACAAGCTCTTCCATACTGCCCCAAAGTCCACAGCCAAGCCCTGCAAGATATGCCGCACCTGGTTGCGGTGGATTCCACGTTATAAGGCCTTATGACCGAATGACCCAATATATCAGCCTGAAATTCCATTAGAAAATCGTTGCTCGCCGCACCGCCGTCAGCCTTTATGCTGCCTATTGCCCCGGCGTCCTCCTCCATCGCCCTGAGAACGTCATAGGTCTGATAGCACATAGCTTCCAATGTCGCCCTGACGATGTGGCATCTGTTTGTTCCTCTTGTAAGCCCTGTTATCATGCCCCTGGCTTCGGGCTTCCAGTATGGTGCGCCAAGTCCTACGAATGCAGGCACAAAGTATACACCGCCCGTGTCCTCAACGCTTCTTGCAAGCTCCTCGGTTTCTGCCGCAGTGTGTATTATGCAAAGCTCATCACGAAGCCATTTTACCGCCGCACCCGATACGAATACCGACCCCTCCAGAGCATAATTCACCTTTCCGCCTATGCCCCAGGCAATAGTCGTGAGCAGTCCGTGACGGCTTTCCACAGGCTTTTCACCTGTGTTCATAAGCAGAAAACCGCCCGTGCCATAGGTGTTTTTCACATCGCCCTCACGGAAACAGCATTGCCCAAAAAGTGCCGCCTGCTGATCTCCTGCACAGCCTGCGATCTTTATCCTGCTTCCGAAAATGTTCTCCTCAGTTTCTCCCAAGTCACCCGAACATTCTTTGACCTCAGGTAGCATACAGCCCGGTATGCCCAAAAGTCCCAGTATCTCTCTGTCCCATTCAAGGGTGTGAATGTTGAAAAGCATAGTCCTGGAAGCATTGGAGTAGTCCGTAACGTGTACCCTTCCCCCTGTCAGATTCCATATGAGCCAGCAATCCACAGTGCCGAAAAGTATCTCCCCCTTTTCCGCACGCTCCCTCACGCCCTCAACATTTTCAAGTATCCACTTTATCTTTGTGGCGGAGAAATAAGGGTCAATAAGAAGTCCCGTCTTGTCCTTGAAAAACTTTTGCAAGCCCTGACTTTCCATTCGTGCGCAGTCCTCAGAAGTCCTTCTGCATTGCCAAACGATAGCGTTGTAAACAGGCTTGCCGGTGTTCCTGTCCCAAAGTATCGTCGTTTCACGCTGATTGGCGATGCCGATAGCCGCCACGTCCTCCGCTGTTATCCCTGCCTTTGCAATGACCTCACGAGCAGAACCGAGCTGACTTTCCAGTATGTCCATAGGGTCATGCTCCACCCAGCCGTTGCCGGGGAATATCTGCGGATATTCTTTCTGTACGCTCGCAACCTTTTCACCCTTTGCGTTAAAAAGCACCGCTCTGGAGGAAGTCGTTCCCTGATCTAAAGAGAGTATGTATTCTTTCATAAAATTTCTCCTTATTGCAAAAAAGGGGCGGAAATCCCACCCCTTATAAATCTGTTATCTAAATTTCTAACACTGTTTATTTCCGTACAAAAATACGCATTGCACTATCATGTAGGGGACGGCGCCCTCGACGTCCCGTCTTGTCGCCTGTACAATCTGCATTATTCGCACAATTTGGTGCGTTTCACAAACCCTGTAGGGGAGCGGCTCAATTTCTGCTTTGCAGAAATGCGACGTCCCGCTTGCCCGACGTTTTGTTTACTTATTCTTTTTCGTTACACCACGTTGCGGATATTCTCCCACACTTTATATCGTCATCAAATAAGCCCCGTGTAAAGCAGTACCAGATAAATAATAAGCAAAAGCGACAGAACGCCAAGAAGCTTCCAAACGCCCTTTATGGCAGACTTTTCCTGCTTTTTAGCTTTAACAAATTCCTCGATAGCATCCGGAGTGTATTCTTTGTGCATCTGGCTTCCTACTGTTGGATTGAGCATATCATTGATGTTGATGTTGCGGTATTTTTCCTCACGAAGCTTCTTAGGATCGGTCTCCTTGGTGCTGATGTTATCATATGAAGAATTGAGCAGGCTCTTGTCCATTTTCTTCATGTTGATAGCGTCCATAGAAAGCTCTGCTTCCTCAGGTCTGCCAAGGCTGTCACCATTGTCGTAAATATGCTTTGTGTCAACGCTCTTCATAAGCTGATTGTTTGAGCGGTTCGCCCTCAGCATCTTGATAAGAGTGTCAGTGTAGAGGTTTTCCTCTTCCTCAGCCTCGTCAGTAAGGATTATGTCCGAGGTGTCGTTTATCGCCTCGTCAACTGTATCAATAAGGGAAGTAAGTCCCTTGTTCGCCTTCTTGTATGGCTTTTTAGCCGCAGGCTTCGGAGCTTCCGCCGCAGGCTGTGGAGCAGGCTGGCTGTACACAGGCGCTGAAACTGTCTGCTGAGCAGGCTGTGCTGTCTGAACAGGCGTTGGAGCAGGTGCAGGCTGTGAAACTGGCGGAACAGGAGCAGAAACAGGCTGGCTTGCAGGCGCAGAGCCTGAAATGCCCTCGTGTCCCGGAATAAAGATCTTTCTCTTTCTTATAGGTGCGTTTATCTCGCCGGGAATACCGCTCTGAGCCATCGGCTTTGTGTTGAATACAGGAGCAGACTGGATGTCCTCTGCAGGCGTCGGTGCAGGAGCAGGAGCAGGCTGTGGCTCTGGTATAGGCTCTGGCTCTGGTGCAGGCTGTACTGCCGCAGGCTCAGGCTGAACAGGAGCTGGAGGCGGAACTACCTTAAGCTCAGGATTTTCCTCAGGCTCGTCAGGTATAGGCTCGCTGTCAGGACCGTCCTCGCCAACGATAGCGTCAGCAGAAATGGAGCTTGCAGCCGCAGAGAAATCGTTGCTCTCGATAGCAGAATCCTCGTCGCCCTCAAAGCTTACCATTTTGCCTGTTGTAACATCATAGTATTCCTCGCCGTCCTTGACAGCGATCTTGAGCTTTGGCGCAGGCTCGCCCCTCTTAGGCAGGTTAGCCTGTGGAATGTCAATGTCAGGGAATACCTCGTCAACGTCCACCTTTGCGATCTTAAGTATCTCCATTGCGGATCTGCACTTCATAGAGCCTCTTACCATTTCCTTGATAGGAAGCAGAATGATATCGCAGAATGTGGCATAGAAAGACCTCAGCGCAGACATTGAGCCGTCAAGCATATCCTGCGGAAAACGATGGTCAAAATACTTATCCCATTGCTCAGGGCTTGACATGATCATTTTGTCTATGTACTGACAAAGTGGTATCCAAAGCTCAGGCTCTTCAAAATCTCTGTCATTGGTGATGAGCCACATATAACATCTGAGGAAACAGTCATAGCATGAAATATCTCTGAGGTTGAGCATAACGTCATCAATGTTCAAGGAAGCCGAAAATATAGGATCAGAGAATGCGAAGCATCTGTATCCGTTGCTGGCGATCTTTGCATAAGCCGTCTTTAGATCCTTTTCAGAACGGGAGAAAGGCGGCAGAAAATCAAAATCATAAGGCGTTTCATAATCGGCCGTGTCACCTTTAGCCGCCATATCAAGCAACTTTTTGTATGTGAGCGTGACATCAGCAGTAGGAGTGTCAACGGCTATGCCGAGCACCCTGAAAGGATTGCAGGCGAAAAGTTCCATTGCCGTTATCCCAAGTGACGGTCTTGTCATAAATAGATCCTCCTCCATGAATTTACTTCATATATACTTAAGCTTTTACCCTTCTTATTCGTGTTATCTTCTTCACGATCGGGTATTTTTGTGTATTTTTATGCCAAAATAGTTTTCTCAAACTAATTTGTTTTTTGTTTTTAATTAACAAAATAAATAACTTAACAAATATAGTATAGCAAATATTAGTATAGATTACATTAACTAAGCGTGAATTTTATATTTATATTATATTAATACGAAACAAAATGCACAAAAAGAGTTTAAAAAATCGTACAAAAAGTAACTGTCAAAAGGTTTGCAATTTTGGTGAAAATATTGTATAATAAATAAGTATAAGATGTCAGGCATAAAAAGCCGATATCAGATCATCATGCCAATAAAAAGGGGGAGATCTTATGGGTCTGTTCAGCAGAAAAAGCTCCGAGCCCAAAACATCGACACAGCCTAAAAAGCAGCAGATAAATGCTGATGATATATGGAACACGCCTGTGAAGAGAGCAGGCGGAGATACGGCTTTTTTGAAGGAGTCCAGCAGCGATAAGGTACACGCTGAGAAGATAACCGATACCATAGAGCCGGAAACTATCCGCAGCAAGATGGAGCAGCTTGAAAAAGAGCTGGCTGAAAAGAAAAACGATCCCGTAAAGACCTATGCCGACTACGACGTGAACCCAGTAGGACAGGCTGAGATAACCGATGCCCAGAGCGAGTATGAAAAGCTTTATGAGGAGGAACACGCAAGATTTGTAGCTTCTCATAAGGAGGATATAAGCGTGGCGTCCGTTGAGGGTATCGACTCAAAGCTTGAGGAGATATATAGGATACATGACGAGAAAGTGGCTCAGGAGAAGCGTGATACAGGCAATATCGAAGCCATAAGTGCAGAAACCACAGCCGCAAAGGTGGCTGAGCTTCCTTATGCAAAAAAGCCTGAGGACTATGCAGAGTATAAGGATATAAAGGGAATATCCGTCGATGAGGCTCTTGTGGAGGGTCTTGGCTCTGTTGACCACAGTGAGGACGACGACGCTATCGGCTCAGTATCGGAAGAGTTTTTGGCGCAGAAGGTGAAAGAATTTAACGAAAAATATGGCAGATGATCGGGGTAAAGGCAGTCATTAGGGGTATTGCCAGAATAAATTGAATTGGAGAGATAAAATTGAAGATCAATACCGATAACCCTATCATAAAGTTTTCAGGCAAAGGCAAGCCGTTTCAGTATGATAAGTTGCTTTATGCTACATTAAATGAGTATATACTTGATTATAAGAATGCAAGACTTGATAAGCTTACCGATCAGGACGCTTCTATATGCCTTGCGAGAATAATAAGAAAAATGGAAGTCAATGACGTTCCTGTCCAGCAGTTTTTCCATGAAGAGCTTGAAAAGTGGAGCGAGCATACCAACTATGAGAAGATACTCAGACTTTGCGAGCTTATGGCAAAGGATATCTTCGGCTGTTTTGATAAGAACAGAGATGACGGCAACGGCGGCTTCTATAAAACAGACAGGCTCTATTGCGTAAATAATGACGGTGAAAGAGATTATATCGTTTGTGACGAGGTTGAGAAAAAGGGGCTTTTCAAGAAAGTTCCAACTCCTGTCACATTGTATTTCAATGATCTTATGGAGAAAAATAAACGTGGCGAGCTGCCAAAATCCAAGTAAATTTTGTATTAACAGATAATAAGGAGAGTATTAACATGGTAAATATAGAAATGGCAAACGGAAAGAATATCAAGATCGAGCTTTATCCTGACGTTGCACCTATCACAGTTGCAAATTTTGAGAAGCTTGTTAAAGAGGGCTTTTATGACGGACTTATTTTTCATAGAGTTATCTCAGGCTTTATGATACAGGGCGGCGACCCGACGGGAACAGGCATGGGCGGTGCAAAAGAGAAGATAAAGGGCGAGTTTCTTGCCAATGGTGTTCGTAACGACCTCAAGCATACAAGAGGCGTTATCTCAATGGCACGTTCAGCAATGCCAAATTCAGCAAGCTCACAGTTCTTTATCATGCATCAGGACGCTCCTCACCTTAACGGTCAGTATGCAGCATTCGGCAAGGTAGTCGAGGGCATGGACGTTGTTGACGAGATCGCAGCAGTTGACGTAAATTTCAACGATAAGCCGCTTGTAGATCAGGTCATGAAGAAAGTAACTCTTATCGAGGACTAATAAAAAGGAAAATCATGGGCTGCGGTCTTTATGGCGGCAGCCCTTGTTTACGGCAAAAAACAATATCAGGAGAGTAAATAATGGATTTCAAAAAAGTAACAGTGGGATTTTTTGCAGCGGTCATGGCAATGACCTCAGTGTGTTTCGCTGATCCCGAAACGCCTGTGACAACCGATGTGCCAGCCACAGACCCTGTACCGGAAGCGACCACTACCGCTCAGCCTCAGCAGGAGGACACTGAAACGACTACAACTACCACAGCTCAGACATGGGAAACCACCACATGGGGAACTACCACATCTTATTCTTATGTTCCGGACACTCCGACTTCTACGCCGACAGTTGTAAAGCTTGTGGTCAGCGAGGTAAAGGATAAAAAGTTTACAGCGAAAATAAATATCCAGTGCGACCACCTTATCTCAAATGCCTCTATCTCCGTGGGCTATGACGATAGCCTTGTAGAGTTTGAAAAGTGCGAAACCAACGATAAAGCAGGGGGCATGGCGGTAGACAATGCCTTTGCAGGTAAGTTTGTATATAACTATGTGAACGCAGACGGCACAGACTTTGACGGTGATTATGCGACCCTCCATTTCAAAGTCGCAGACGAAAAGCTCACCTCAACAGTGCTTTATCTCACCGTAAATTCCCTTGATGACGAAAACCTCAATGCCATATCAAATCAGGTAGAGAACGGTATCGTCAAGTATCAGGACGCTGCAGACGTTCAGCAGGGCGAGAGCGATTATATCGAAATAGACGTTGACTATTCCAAGTACCCTATCGCTCCCGAGGATATAGGACTTACAGATGTTGACAGCGTAACAGTAGCCAACGGCGAAGTGCTTATATTCGAGGACGGCAAGTTCCAGACCCTCAGCACAGGCGAAACAAAGATAGACATTGTTTATAAGGACGGCTCAGTAGGGCATTTTAAAATAGTGATAAAAGAACCTGAAGCCGTGAAGCTTGAAAGCTCAGAAGCAGAAGCGACCTCAAAAGCCGCAAGTCCGGTGTCGGAAGAAAAGAGCGGCTAATCAATGGGCGTTATTATTGGCGTGGTCTGCGTTTTGTGCGTAGCTCTTATTGCCGCTGAGTATCTTATGATAGTGAAAAACAAAACAGTAGGCGACAATAAGTCAGCCAACAAGGATAATGATAAAGATATCCACGATACAGACGAAAGCGACGATACCAATTTGTCCGAGCCTGACGAACCTGACGAAAATGAAGAGCAGGAAGAAACTGATAATACAGACGACGATACAGACACAGATAAAGACACAGAAGAATAAACAAAAAGCGGTGCAGAGAATTGAACCTCTGACACCGCTTTGTTTTCTTATTTAGCTATTATTAGACAATTCCTTAAGCTCTCGACCCTCCTTAAGCAGGTCATGCAACCTTTGAGCGTCATTATTGGCAATAGCATCACGATACTCCGTTAATCTTGCGATTATATGCTCTATCTCGTCCACCAGTGGACCACGGTTCATAAGGAAAAGCTCCGTCCACATATCCTCGTTGAGTTTAGCCACTCTCGTAAGGTCTTTGAAAGACCCTGCTGAAAAACCTGCCTGCTTCAGAAGACTTGGGCTTTTTACATAAGAGCTAGAAACAACGTGTGCAAGCTGAGAAGTGAACGCAATAACGCTGTCATGCTCCTCAACGTTTGATACAACGACCTTTGCAAAACCTATGTTGTATGCAAGCCTTGATATCTCCTGCACCACCCTCATAGGCGTTCTGTCAGTAGGCGTCATTATAAAGCTTGCTTTCTCAAAAAGATTGTCCACCGAGTATGCAAAGCCTGAAAATTCACGTCCTGCCATAGGGTGACAGCCGAGGAAGTTTACGCCGTTTTCAATGCAAACACCCTCTACAGCTCTGACTATCTCGCCCTTTACTCCACAAGTGTCAAGAACGATACCGCCCTTTTTGAACTTGCCTGCATTCTCCGTGATGAATTTTATGGTAGCCTCAGGGTGAAGTCCCACAATAACAACGTCACAGCCTGCAAGGTCGTCAATGGCCATTTCACCGTCGATAGCCTCCTGAGCCAGCGCCCCTGCTATCGTTCCCCTGTCAATATCTATACCGAAACAGCTCTCATGAGTGTTCTTTTTTATTGCCTTGGCAAGCGAACCGCCTATAAGTCCAAGTCCAACTATACAAATCTTCATTGTCCGTCATGCTCCCTTTACTTTTACGCTTTTAAGCTTTTATGTAATAAAGTATACCACTAAAATCACACTTTGTCAAGAGCCATGCACACCTAATTATTCACCGCAAAGCTCTGCAATAGCATTAGCGTACATATTCAGATTTATTTTGAAAGTTTCCATAGAAATATGCTCGTCAGCACCGTGCATATTGTTGTTTTCCTCAGGAAATTCCGCACCGAACGCAACACCGCCCTTTGTGTTGTGAACGTAGGTTATTCCGCCCTCTGCGATACATTTTCCCTTTTCGCCCTTGACCTTTTCGTATACCCTGAGCAAAGTCTGAACGAACTCACTGTTTTCGTCCACATAATGTGGCTCCATTCCGTCAAGTTCGTCCACCTTGAAGCCCTTGCTTTCAAGTGCCGAGGTTATGATACCGCTTATCTCAGCAAGCGTCTTGTCAATAGGGAAACGTATGTCGATACCGCCATGAAGCCTGCCACCCTCAGTTTTAAGGATAGTCAGCGCACAGGTCATCTCGCCTGATACATCGTCTGAAAAACCAAGACCGCAGGACTTTCCGTTGCATTCTCCGTGTGGGAAAAGCTCAGCCAACCCACCAAGGAGAGCATTTTCATTTTTATATTCTGCCACAAATTTTGTCACCGCATTGTTGCCGTTTTCAGGTCTTGACCCGTGTGAGGATTTTCCTCTGATGACCTTTTCACTGCCGTCGGCAAACTTCACAATGCACTTGTCCGGGATAGCATTTATAACGCTTCCGCCATTTATCTCAGCTATCTTATCGTCTGAAAATTCAGCAGAGAATGTAAGATGAACCATGCCCTTTTCGCAGTTGAGCACAGGAAAAGAGCCGTCGGGGGTGAACACCATTTCAGGGAAAGGCTGTTTGCTTTCATAATATTCCATGTCCTCGCAGCCGCCCTCTTCATTGCCACCGAAAATAACACGGAAGTTCTTTTTTATAGGAATGTTAAGCTCTTTGATAGCCTTTACAGCCCACAGCACCGCAACGCTCGGACCTTTGTCGTCAATTGTTCCTCTGCCGAAAAGCTTTCCGTCAGCTTTAGTCAGCTTGAAAGGCGGATAGCTCCAGCCCTCGCCTGCGGGAACAGTGTCAAGATGTGAAAGCACAGCAAGTTTACATTCTCCCTCAGGGTAAAAATCACCGTGAACAGCATAGCCGTCAAAGTCCTTTGTTGTCATGCCGAGCTTTTCAAGATAAGACTTTCCCCAGTCAAGAGCCTTGCGAGAACCCTCGCCAAATGGCTTAACAGGGGCGTTTATGTCGCCTACGCTCTCGATAGAAATAATCTCGTCTAGGTCACGTAGAATTTCCTCCATGTGCTTGTCAAAATATTCTGCAAATTGTTTCTGATACATATTTATTCCTGCCTTTCAAGTGTGCAAATCATTATTTCCGAGGGATTATTCAGCCTGAATTTACCAAGTCCTGCCGTAACAGCAAGCTTTGCCAATCCCTGTTCAGCGTCAAGCTCGTAAATGCCCTTTGTGTATCGTGGAAAGAATTTCCGTTCAGGAGAAAGTATTCCGCCAATAAAAGGCAATCTTATAACTCCCCCATGACAGTGACCCGAAAACGTCACATCTGCTCCCCAGTCCGCATAAGCACGGAACGCCAGCGGCGTGTGCGAAAGCAAAAAGTTACACTCGTTCCTGTCAGGCTCGCCTAAAAGTTTTGTAAGCTCGTCCTTTGTAATCTGCGGCAGATCGTGATGTGAAAAATCTTCGTTGCGGTAAAATCTTTGGGGAAGCTGAGTGCCGTATATATTGATGTGATCCTCGCCTATTTTTATCTGCTCCATGTTGTTTCTCAGAACGTGTACGCCACATTCGGTGAGTTTCAAAGCAAGGGCTTCGGCATTATCCATGTTGTCAGTTTCATGGTTACCGAAAATATAATAGGTCGGTGCAATATGTTTTAGCCTTTTCATAAGGGCAAGCTTCGGTATCATGTCCGTTTCATCACGGCTGTAAAGATCACCTGCAAAGAAAATAAAGTCAGGCTCGGCGGCAATACAGGAATTTACCAGATTGTTGAAATTATCCCCGTAACGCTTCTTGTGAAGATCTGCAAGAAGAAGTATCTTTTTACCAACAAAATTCTCAGGAAGCTTTGATACTTTCAGCTCATATTCGTTCACCCTTAGCTGTCTGTTTGAAATAAGCATATAACCGCCCAGAAACGCAGCGGCAGCAAAAAGCGGCAGCTTGTATGACATTTTATTACCTCATTCCTACTTGCATAGATATTTTTTCAGATCGTCCATTGCCCATTTTGCGTGGGCGTAGCCGTAATCATAAAGCCTTTTCAGCTTTACAGGGTCGCCCTCAGTCCTGCCTACTCCGAAGGTGGTCTTTGGTGTGAAAACAAAGACTTTCCCCTCTGCTTTAAGCTCCATAAGCTCTGCGATACATTTGTTGTATCTCTCGGCTCTTGTGGCAAGGGCTTCGGCAAACTCAGGGTACTTGTGATAATATTTCATGGCAAGCTTTGTGGCAGGCTCTTGGGTCTTAACATAGCCCTTTGGTCGTGTCAGCACAACGATATTCTTGTCACAGCCTGCTTTTATTGCCTGCATATATGGTATTGAATCTGATATACCGCCGTCCATATATTTTTCTCCGTTTATCTCTATCTCAGGGAAAAGCAGAGGAAGCGCACAGGTTGCTCTAAGCAAATTCCAGTGGGTGTCATCTTTTGGCACGTCCATGTACTCAGCCTTGCCGTTTTTTACGTTTGTAACAACTGCACAAAATCTGCCCTTGAAGTTTCTGTAGGCTTCATAATCAAAGGGAAGCTCAACATTAGGCACAACATTGTAGGCATAATCAAGGTTATAGTAGCATCGGTTTTTCGGGTCGATAAGATGTCTTGCACCCATGTATTTCTTTGTTCCCATAAACTCAGTTGCAAGGCGGAGATTTCTTCCTATCTGCCCTGAGCAGTAAGAAACGCCGAAAGCTGCTCCTGCCGAAACGCCTATAACATAATCGGCTATTATTTTATCCTCCAGCAGAGCGTCCATTATTCCGCAGGAATAGACCGTTCTGCTGGCTCCGCCCTCTAAAGTAAGTCCAAGCATGATATTACCTCTGTTTCTGAAAAGAGGACGGCTTGACCGTCCCCAATTATATTTTATATCTGTATCCTTTAAAATTATGCAGAAAACGGGCGAAGGATGTTCGCCCCTGCAGTTTTTATCTTACGGCTTCAGATGTTGTATCTATTGTGCTGTTATCCAAAGCTGAATTGTCAAGAACTGTTTCTGTGAACTCTCTGCCGTCGTCGGTAAGAGCCTTTTTCAAGTCATCCATAGCGTTCTTTGTTGCGTTGTCGTCTGTTATCCTTACGATAACATTGTCACTCATAAGCTTCACTGTGGAAACAAGACTTTTAAGATCTACCACACGCTCATCGATTATATAAGTGCTTCCTGAAACCTTGATGTCATAAAATTCCTTTGGCACTGCTGTTGTTGTGGTAGTAACGGAAGATTCATTGGAGGAAGCACTTACGTCCTTGCCGTCCCCTGAGCCTTCGCCCTTTCCACCGCCTAGTCCAAGTCCAAGATACTGCATTATAAGAATAAGCGCCGCAATGATAATGACGATCAGCATGATACCAAGAAGCTTTTTCTTCTTTTTCTTTTTCTGCTTTTGTCTTTGTTTTTCAAGGTCACTGCGGTAGAGCTTTTCAACATCGTTCTGAATACTCATTTTTATTGTCCTTTCTATTTAGAAGTGTTTATGTATGTAAAGTAAACATTTTCGTATTTGTCTGACACAGCCTGCACAGCGTTTTCCACTATTCTCATGTTACGATAAAGCACAGCGTCACCGTCATAGACCACTGCCGCAAGCATTACTTCACCGTCTGCCGCACCGAGTCCTTCAAAAAGAGATATGAGTCTGCCTGAGATGTCTTCATCAGGGGTCACGGTCATAATATCCTCATCATTTCGGGAAATATACAGCTTGTCAGTGCCGTTTTCATTTCGCATATCAAGTGAGATAAGCATACCCTGAGTGTAGCCGTCAAGCGCCTGCTGATTTTTTGCGGCATTGCTGTTAATGCTCTCAGCCTTTTTGTATGCCTCATCTATCTGCTTTTGCATATCCTCACGGAGCTTTTCAAGCTCGTCAGCGGACTTTTGCTTCTGCTCCTCAAGTTGTTGAGTGACAGCCTGCACCTGAGCTTTTGCGTCCTCTTTCTGACTGTCGGCAGATGCGGAAACATCGGTCATGACCCAGAAAAGCATTATCATGATAACATCGAGCAGGGAAGTCAGCTCAAGGACTATGCCCTTATTTTTCCTGAAACCATTCATGGCTGTTCACCGCTTTGGGAATGTTCGGCGTTGTTTCTTTCAAGATAGAGCTGAACATTTTTCTCGTTATCCTCTATTTTTGCAGAGATTATGCCGTCAAGAAATTTGAAGATTATAGCAAAAACAAGTCCCCAAAAAGTGGAGGTCAAAGCGCCATAAAAATTATCCTGAACGTTTGTCATATCGCCCACCATACCAAGGAGGGAGATAACAGTGCCGAGGATACCCAAGAGAGGGAAAATCCCTGTGAGATTTACGAACAGAGAATAAAGGCTTCCTGTTCGGTTGCGCATAGAAACGATATCTGTTTCACGAATGTCCGAAATATCGCTGTCAGCCTGACGGCGGGAAGCACCTGAGTCGGGAACGAAGATGTTAAGATGAAGCTTGTTGTAGAGAACATCAGCCGATTTTTTAGTGAGATAAAAGACGAGGGCGGTCGCGACTGCAACCAAGAAAATTATCATGTCGAAGCCGAAAAAGTTCATAAAAATTACGGAAAAGAGTTTTTTCATGGATAAGACCCCCTATAGAGATAATGATAGCACATTTTGAGGTAAATTGCAAGATGTGGGGGCGGATTTTTAGTGAGGAGGGGAGGAATGAGAAATGAGGAGTGAGGAGTGAGGAATGAGCATAGCAAGCCAAAGTAAATTGCAAGCATAAAGTAAAATAAAGCACCGAGCGAAGCAAGAGATAAAGCGCACGCTCAAGCCCGGCGCTA
>ERZ780026.203-NODE-203-length-32450-cov-6.74564_pt1 | contig 32450 bp, 30 predicted proteins | sample MGYA00511861_ERZ780026 | MGnify/ENA primary metagenome ERZ780026 (study PRJEB29588, sample SAMEA1972002) | human gut metagenome | biome: human gut; feature: human-associated habitat; material: faeces | place: Denmark | collected 2008/2010 ...
GGGTGAGTAGAAACCCCCAGCCGACTCTGGCCAGCTGCTCCAGAAGCTGCGTGAGGGCAGGAACGGAAGCTTTCTTTTTTCCATAGAAATAGCCGTTGATGCAGGCATGCAGCGCGGCAAAAGGAATAGAGAAGGACAGAATCCGCAGCATGGATATGGTACGGGCTTCTTTTAACAGGAAGGTTCCTATGGGTTCTGCGGCGAGAAACAGGACAGCATTGACTCCAAGGGACAGAGGGAGCGTGATGCTTGCCCCGGTCAGCAGCGTTTTCAGGTCATCGGAACGCCGCCCCGCAGTATTGGCGGCAACGAATTTGGAGATGGCGGTCTGGTAGCCGGCAGCTGTCAGGGAAAAGGAGAGAGACAGTGCGGGACTGAGCAGCTGATAGATCCCCATTCCTTCTTCTCCGAAGAGCCTGGACAGGTAGATCCGGTAGAAAAAACCGATGATGCGGGTGATAAGACCGGTGATCGTCAGAATCAGAGTACCGAAGATCAGAGGATGACGTTTGGCATGCTTCATAGCTTTTCGTTGGATCCTTTGCAGATAAAAGATCTTGCAAAAGTATATTCCATCCACCTTGTTGACAGAACTGCGCGGTGAATGCTATCATGAATAACAGTGAAATAAGCATGAAAATATGCGGAAATGAGGCAATATGATATATTTAGATAATGCAGCAACTACCAAAACGGCACCGGAGGTCGTGGATGCGATGCTTCCGTACTTCAGTGAATACTACGGCAATGCCAGCACCATCTACAGTCTGGGTGCCGAGAGCAAGAAGGCCATGGATCATGCCCGCCAGACCATCGCAGACAGTCTGGGTGCAAAGCCGGAAGAGATCTATTTTACTGCCGGCGGTTCCGAGTCCGATAACTGGGCGCTGAAAGCTACCGCAGAAGCCTATGCTTCCAAGGGAAAACATATCATTACCACGAAGATCGAGCATCATGCCATTCTTCATACCTGTGAGTATCTGGAGAAGCGAGGCTTTGAGATCACTTATCTGAATGTGGACAGAGACGGACTGATCAGTCTGGACGAGCTGAAGGCAGCCATTCGCCCTGACACGATTCTGATCAGTGTAATGTTTGCAAATAACGAGATCGGAACCATCGAACCCATTGCCGAGATCGGTGAGATTGCGAAGGAGCACGGTGTATTGTTCCATACCGATGCGGTACAGGCGTATGCACAGGTTCCCATCAATGTGGATGAAATGCACATCGACATGCTCAGTGCCAGCGGCCACAAATTAAACGGCCCCAAGGGTATCGGCTTCTTATATATCCGCAAGGGTGTGAAGATCCGTTCCTTTGTACACGGCGGAGCACAGGAGAGAAGCCGCAGAGCCGGTACAGAGAACATTCCTGGTATCGTGGGACTGGGTGCTGCTGTAGAGCGCGCTATGCGTATTATGGATACCAAGACCCGCAAGGAGATCGAACTGCGGGATTATCTGATCGAACGTCTGGAGAACGAGATCCCTCACTGCTGGCTGAACGGTCACCGCACGAAAAGACTTCCGAACAATATCAACTTCTCCTTCCTGTTCATCGAAGGAGAATCCATGTTGATCATGCTGGATATGAAGGGCATCTGCGCTTCCAGCGGTTCCGCATGTACTTCCGGATCTCTGGATCCTTCCCATGTACTGCTGGCTATCGGCTTAAAGCATGAGGAAGCACACGGCTCCTTGCGTCTGACCTTATCTGAGGAAAGCACGAAGGAAGAGATGGACATCGTGGCGGAAGAAGTGAAGAAAATCGTACAGAGACTGCGGGATATGTCTCCTTTATATGAAGATTTCCTGAAAAGCCAGAAGAACAACTAAGTGAGAAAGAAGAGGATAACAGATACATGTACAGTGAAAAAGTAATGGACCACTTTCAGAACCCCAGAAATGTAGGGGAGATCGAGGATGCCAGCGGCGTAGGTACCGTGGGCAATGCAAAGTGCGGAGATATTATGAGAATGTTCCTGGACATTGACGAGAACGGGATCATCCGGGAAGCAAAGTTCAAGACCTTCGGCTGCGGCGCTGCCGTAGCTACCAGCTCCATGGCTACCGAACTGGTAAAGGGTAAGACCATTCAGGAAGCATTACAGGTAACGAACAAGGCTGTAATGGAGGCTCTGGACGGACTGCCGCCCGTAAAGGTACACTGCTCACTGCTTGCGGAGGAAGCGATTCATGCAGCACTGTGGGATTATGCAGAGAAGAACCATATCACCATCGAAGGACTGCAGAAGCCCAAGAATGACATCAGTGAGGGCGAAGAAGAGGAAGACTATTAAGATCTATGAAGAAAAAAGTAGTGGTAGGCATGTCCGGAGGCGTGGATTCCTCCGTGGCAGCCATGTTATTAAAAGAACAGGGCTATGATGTGATCGGTGTCACCATGCAGATCTGGCAGGACGAGGAGGAAGCGGTGAAGGAAGCCAATGGCGGATGCTGCGGATTGTCTGCGGTGGATGATGCCAGAAGAGTGGCAGAGAGACTGGAGATTCCTTATTATGTCATGAACTTTAAAAAAGAGTTCAAGTGTCATGTCATGGATTATTTTGTGGACGAGTATTTAAGAGGGCGTACACCGAATCCCTGCATCGCCTGCAACCGTTACGTGAAGTGGGAATCCCTGTTACAGAGGAGCTTAGAGATCGGTGCGGATTATATTGCCACGGGACATTATGCGAGGATCGACAGACTGCCAAACGGCCGTTTCGCCATCCGCAATTCCGTTACGGCGGCGAAGGACCAGACCTATGCGCTGTATAATCTGACCCAGGATCAGCTTTCACATACGCTGATGCCGGTGGGAGAATACACCAAGGACGAGATCCGTGTCCTGGCAGAGGAGGCGGGACTTCCGGTGGCACATAAGCCGGACAGTCAGGAGATCTGTTTTGTGCCGGACAATGATTATGCTTCCTTTATTGACAGAGAAGCCGGAGAAAAAGTGCCGGGACCGGGTAATTTTGTCACGGAGGACGGCAGGATACTGGGGCAGCATAAGGGGATTACCCATTATACCTTAGGGCAGCGCAGAGGACTGGATCTTCCCATGGGAGAGAGGGTGTTTGTTACAGCCATCCGCCCCGAGACCAATGAGGTGGTGATCGGTTCCAACCAGGAACTTTTCACGGACAAAGTATTATGTGAAAATGTGAATTATATGGCAGTGGAGGATATCACAGAGCCTGTCAGAGTACTGGCGAAGATCCGTTACAACCATAAGGGAGAGTACGGAACCCTTACCAGACAGCCGGACGGCAGAGTGCTTTGTACTTTTGATGCACCGGTGCGTGCCGCAACACCGGGACAGGCCATGGTATTTTATCAGGATGAGCATGTACTGGGCGGCGGAACCATTATTCTGTAGGAAAGCGCTCAAAGAGGAGGTCTCTGCGTCCTACGGATACAAAGATTTGTATAGCGGAAAAGATCGGGATCACTATTGTTACAATAGTGGTCCTGCATTTTTATCACGACACGTAACATCAACAGCGGGGGCGTGCATATAATAGAAGAAAGCTTTTATAATTCACAGGAGAGACTATGGATTATCGATTTTCGTTTCAGAGACCTATGAGAAGAAACAGCTTCTGTTCCATGAAGGGAACGATCGTGGATCTGGTGCCGGCAGGGCAGGGCGGCCGCAGAGCTGATGGATGCCTGTTATTTGCCGCTATCGAGGATACGGATGGCAATACGGTGAACTTTTTTATCAATCCCGATACCTATGTGGTGGATTTTACTACGTTGTCAGTGGGAATGATGGCAACCTTCTGGTATCGCAACGATGCGCCCATGCCCCTGATCTATCCGCCTCAGTATACGGCAGTGGTAGTGGCTGAAGAGAGAAGCGAGCGGTATGTGGATGTGAGCTATTATAACAATTCCCTGGTCAATGAGGAGCAGACATTGCAGCTGAATCTGGATGGCACAGTGGATGTGCGTACCGTGAACAACCAGTATTTCCAGGCGAGTCCCGCGAACCATAATCTGGTGGTCATCTATTCCTCTTCCACGAGAAGCATTCCTGCCCAGACCACGCCGTCTACAGTGGTGGTACTGTGTGACAGAAGCTGTGGTTAGGCAGACAAAAGAGGACAGTTGTAGTCCATAGACCTATTGAGATTTTTGCAAAAATGTTATACCATAAAACAATCCCCCATAGAATGATGTCGGGGGCAAAAGCCCCCGACTTTGATGCCTACGGATTGTTCCGTGCTGCGCACTCCCACAATCCGCCCCAATATTCGCATATCGTGGGATTATCATCCCACTTTTATGCTCATATCGGGGCGGGTCCCAAGGTCTTTCGCCCACATATGAGCAAGCTCATGTGGGCTTAGACCTTTTGACCCTGGCATCATAGAATATACCCATGGCTGTCTGTGCGCAGTGCAGGCAGTCTGTAAGGGGGAGATTACTTATGATCTGGCAGGACGAAAGAGAAAAGAGGACATTATGGGTAAGAAAAAGCAGATGCGTTCTGAAGTAAAAGGGAATGTGAAAAACAGTATAGGAAGAATTGCGTTTGCAGCATTGGCTGTGCTCTTACAGATCGGCTGGATACTGATATTGATGATCAAACTGTATCAGTATTCTTCAGTGATCTCTCTGCTGACCAGCCTGTTTGCGCTGGTAGTGGCGCTCAGGATTTATGGGAAACATACCAATGCCGCATTTAAGATGCCCTGGATCATTGTAATATTGGCATTTCCTGTGTTCGGTCTGTGTATTTACGGATTGTTCGGACATAAAGAGGCTATGCACAAAATCATCCGGAAATTTGAGGGTGTGGATGCACAACTGATTCCTCTGAATGCTCAGGATGAGACAATATTGCAGCAGCTGGAGCAGGAAGATCCTCTGATGGCAAATCAATGCCATTATATCTGGAAGTATGGTAATTATCCGGTGTATGACGCAACAGCTGTGAAATTCTATCCGGAAGCTTATCTGGGATATGAGGAACAGCTTAAGGAGCTGGAGAAGGCAAAACACTTTATATTCCTGGAATATCATGCCATAGAGGAGGCAGAGGCTTTTACACGGCTGAAGGATGTATTGGCAAGAAAGGCTGCCGAGGGCGTGGAAGTCCGTATCCTGTACGACGATGTGGGCTGTATCGGCTTTTTGGATAAAAGCTTTATTGACCGCATGAATGCCATCGGTGTACAATGCCGGGTATTCAACTATGTGGTGCCGTTCTTAAATATTTTCATGAATAACCGTGACCACCGCAAGATCATGATCATCGATGGAAAAGTCGGTTTTACCGGTGGATATAATCTGGCAGATGAGTATTTTAACATCACGCATCCTTACGGCTATTGGAAGGATACCGGAGTGAAGCTGACCGGCAGAGCGGTACAGAACTTTACCATGATGTTCTTGGAAATGTGGAATGTTATGGGACAGGCGGACACGGATTATGAAAAGTATCTGAAGGCGTCGCAGGAAGGTGTGGAAGACGGAAATGTGCAGAAGGCGTCCGGCTATGTACAGCCCTATGCGGATTCTCCTCTGGACGGAGAGCCGGTGGGAGAGAATGTCTACCTGAACCTGATCAAGACAGCGAAAAAACGCCTCTATGTGGCAACTCCTTATCTGATCATCAGTGATGAGATGACGAGAGAGCTGGGACTGGCGGCAAAACGTGGCGTGGATGTACGGGTATTTACCCCCGGTATTCCGGATAAAAAAGTAATCTACGGTGTGACCAGATCCTATTATTCCGGACTGGTGCGCCAGGGTGTGCGGGTTTATGAATATACCCCGGGTTTCCTGCATGCGAAGCAGATGCTCTGCGATGAGGATACGGCGACCGTCGGTACCATCAATATGGATTACCGGAGCCTGTATCATCATTTTGAAAACGGTGTGTGGATGCACGGCTGTGATGCCATCCGGGATATTGAGGCGGATTTTGATAAGCTGTTACAGGATAGTGAGGAAGTCACCGATAAATACCGGGATGGAAGGAAAAATATGGCAGTGAGAGGCTGGCAGTGTATCATGCGGCTGATCGCGCCGTTGCTGTAACAGACATCATAACGGAAAGCTGGAGATTACGATGAAAATACTGGTCAGTGCCTGTCTGCTGGGCGAAAACTGTAAATATAACGGGAAAAATAATTACAGCGAGCGTGTGGCAAAATATCTGGAAGGGCATGCGGTGATCCCGGTATGTCCTGAGGTGCTGGGAGGACTTCCGACCCCGAGGGATCCGTCGGAGATCGTGAGCGGCGAGGTCATAAACTGTAAAGGCATAAATGTGGACAGGCAGTTTCGGGAAGGCGCAGAGGAGGCTCTGCGGATCGCCAAAGAGAATGGCATCGATCTGGCAATCTTACAGTCACGAAGTCCCAGCTGCGGCGTAAAGCAGATTTATGATGGAAGCTTTACCGGTAAACTCATCCCCGGACAGGGAGTATTTGCACAATTGCTGGAAAAGAACGGCTTCCGGGTGATGGACTGTGAGGAAATATAATGGCAAAAATATTATTGTTTGGCGTGAGTACACAAAAAGACCGGGCTGTGCGTGTGGCAGCGGAGAAAATAGGTGTGGATGTGACGGCGGTGAACCGCAGGGACTATGGACAGAAGATCGGAACACTGGCGGAAATCAGCGGTTTTCATAAGAATGGAAAAATATATAACGGTCCTGATTTTGCAATGGAAATGCTGGTGTTTTCCGGAATGGATTCGCAACAGGTGGATGCATTCCTGGCAGAATATAAGGCAACCGGCTTACCACCGGTTGCCCTGAAGGCGATTGTGACACCGTATAATGTCTCATGGACAGCGGATGCGTTGCTTCGCGAGCTGATGAAGGAACACATTCAGCTTGGAGGATAGGGAATAAAAAAAATTACAGCTTGTGATATTCCGGGCTGCGCTTTTCGTAGATTGTGTAATATTTGAAACCGCACAGCTGCAGGATCTCGGAGGCAAGATCCAGATAGGATCCCACATCCTGAGGTTTGTGAGCATCGGTTCCTACGGTGATGATCTCACCGCCCAGCTCATGATAGCGGCGCAGAACATCGGTACAGGGATGAGGCTGTCTGAGACCGTAGCGGAAGCTTCCGGTGTTCAGTTCCAGACCTTTTCCCTGCTGCACTAAAAGCTCCAGGATCGGATCAATGGCATCCTTATATTTGTCATAGGAATAGTTCTTGTCCTTGGTGGGAGCCACACGGACGATATAGTCCAGATGTCCCAATACATCATAATCGTCATGGCATTTCAGATTCTCCAGTGTCTCTGCAAAATAAGCCCGGATGGCTTCTTCCTCGGAGGAGAATTTCTCGAAATATTCCGGATAATAGGGATCCATTCCTTTGCAGAGATGAGTGGAGCCGATGACGAAATCAAAATCATAGGCGGAAATAAAATCTTCGTTGCGGTCGGCCAGATGAGGCTGCAATCCCAGCTCCACGCCGAAGAGGATCCGCATTTTCCCTTCATATTTCGCGCGGCAGCGGAGCACGTCGTACAGATAGGAATCCGTATTCAGTAAAAAGATCGTTCCCGGTCCTTCCTCGGTGCGGGGATAATCAAAATCGTTATGCTCGGTAAAACACATGGTCTCCAGTCCCAGAGCGAGACCTTTATCGATCATCTCCGGCATGGGAGCCTGGGAATCTCCCGAAAAAGAAGAGTGAAGATGACAATCTGCTTTGATAGACATATTTTTCATCCTTTCTGGTTATCATAATACGAACCTATTATAGCAAAAATGAAGGGAAAAACCATAGCATTTCTAAACAAACTGTAAAATTTACCACAAAATCACAAATATTTTTCATTTACATCTTGAATTATAATCAGGAATTAGGTAAAATGTCTTTGCTGATAAAATTTTGACAATCTGTGAATAACGGAAAGCCAAAAGATATAAAATTAAAATTTTAGGAGGAAACTAAAATGGCAGTAAGAGTAGCAATTAATGGTTTCGGCCGTATTGGTCGTCTTGCATTCAGACAGATGTTCGATGCAGAAGGATATGAAGTAGTAGCAATCAACGATTTAACCAGCCCTAAGATGCTGGCACATCTGTTGAAGTATGATTCTTCTCAGGGTGTTTACAAGTATGCAAGCACCGTTGAGGCTGGCGAGGACAGCATCACCGTTAACGGCAAGACCATCACCATCTACAAAGAGGCTGACGCAAGCAAGCTTCCCTGGGGTGAATTAAAGGTTGATGTAGTTCTGGAGTGTACCGGATTCTACACCTCTAAGGAGAAGGCTTCCGCACATATCACTGCCGGTGCTCGTAAAGTTGTTATTTCTGCTCCCGCAGGTAACGACCTTCCTACCATCGTATACAATGTTAACCACAAGACCCTGAAGCCCGAAGATACCGTTATCTCCGCAGCTTCCTGCACCACCAACTGCTTAGCACCTATGGCTAAGGCTCTGAACGATTGCAGACCTATCATGAGCGGTATCATGACCACTGTTCACGCTTATACCGGTGACCAGATGATCCTTGACGGACCTCAGAGAAAGGGCGATCTGAGAAGAAGCCGTGCAGGCGCTTGCAACATCGTTCCCAACTCTACCGGTGCAGCTAAGGCAATCGGCCTGGTAATTCCCGAACTGAACGGCAAGCTGATCGGCTCCGCTCAGCGTGTTCCGACCCCTACCGGTTCTACCACCATTCTGGTAGCAGTAGTTAAGGGCGCTGTAACCAAGGAAGAGATCAACGCAGCAATGAAGGCTGCTTCTACCGAGTCCTTCGGTTACAACACCGATGAGATCGTATCTTCCGATATCGTAGGCAGCACCTACGGTTCCATCTTCGATGCAACTCAGACCATGGTTGCTCCTATGGAAGATGGCAATACTCAGGTACAGGTTGTATCCTGGTATGATAATGAGAACAGCTACACCTCTCAGATGGTTCGTACCATCAAGTACTTCAGCGAGTTAGCATAAGCCGACAGGCGTTAACGCGTAAAGACCTATCAGGGTCCGGTCTTACAAGGACCGGGCCCTTTTTAGATACTAAAATAATTGGAGGTTAATACCATGGGATTAAATAAGAAATCTGTAGATGACATTAACGCAAAGGACACGCGACTCCTGGTAAGATGCGACTTTAACGTTCCCTTAAAGAACGGTGAGATCACTGACGATACCCGTATCGTTGCAGCTCTGCCTACCATCAAGAAGCTGATAGGCGATGGCGGCAAGGTAATTCTTTGCTCTCATCTGGGTAAGGTAAAGAATGGCCCCAACGAAGGCGAATCTCTGGCACCTGTTGCCAAGAGACTGTCCGAGAAGCTGGGCAAAGAGGTTACTTTCGTAGCTGACTACAATGTAACCGGCGAAGCAGCTACCAAGGCTGTTGAGAACATGAAGGAAGGCGACGTTGTTCTGCTTCAGAATACCCGTTTCCGTGGCGCAGAAGAGACCAAGAACGGTGAGGAATTCAGCAAAGAACTGGCTGACCTGGCTGATCTGTATGTATGTGATGCATTCGGCTCTTCTCACAGAGCACATGCTTCCGTAGCAGGTGTTACCAAGTTCATCACCGCTAAGGGTGGTCAGAACGTAGTAGGTTACCTGATGGAGAAGGAGATCAACTTCTTAGGTAAGGCTGTAGAAGATCCCGTAAGACCTTTCGTAGCTATCCTGGGTGGTGCTAAGGTTGCTGATAAACTGAACGTTATCTCCAATCTGTTAGAGAAGTGCGATACCCTGATCATCGGTGGTGGTATGGCTTACACCTTCTTAAAGGCAAAGGGATATGAAATCGGTAAGTCTCTGGTAGATGATACCAAGATCGACTACTGTAAGGAAATGATGGAAAAGGCTGAGAAGCTGGGCAAGAAGCTGTTACTGCCTGTTGATTCCGTAACCATCGCTGATTTCCCTAACCCGATCGATGCTCCTGTTGAGGTTCAGGTATATGATGTTACCAACATGCCCGCAGACAGAGAGGGATGCGATATCGGACCCAAGACCGCAGCTCTGTATGCTGAGGCTGTTAAGACTGCTAAGACCGTTGTATGGAACGGACCTATGGGCGTATTCGAGAATCCTACCCTGGCAGCAGGTACCATCGCTGTAGCTAAGGCTCTGGCTGAGACCGATGCAACTACCATTATCGGTGGTGGTGACTCTGCAGCAGCTGTTAACCAGCTTGGTTTCGCTGACAAGATGAGCCACATTTCTACCGGTGGCGGTGCTTCCCTGGAGTTCCTGGAAGGCAAAGAGCTTCCCGGCGTGGCAGCAGCAGACGACAAATAAATAGAAATAATAAAGCTTTCCCACGGAATGTATTCGAACCTGCCTGCAGGCACAGATGCATCCTGTGGGAAACACAATATAAGAAAAGAAGAGGTGTATGATTATGGCAAGAAAGAAGATCATTGCCGGCAACTGGAAGATGAATATGACTCCCAGCCAGGCAGTAGAGCTGATCAATACATTAAAGCCCCTCGTAGCAAATGATGAAGTAGACGTACTTCTGTGCGTTCCCGCAATCGACATCATTCCCGCTATGGAGGCAGCAAAGGGTTCCAATATCATGATTGGTGCGGAGAATATGTATTTCGAGGAGAAGGGTGCTTTCACCGGCGAGATTTCTCCCGCAATGCTGGATGATGCAGGCGTGAAGTATGTGATCATCGGACACTCCGAGAGAAGAGAGTACTTTGCAGAGACCGACGAGACCGTGAATAAGAAGGTTCTCAAGGCTTTCGAGCATGGCATTACTCCCATCATCTGCTGTGGTGAGACTCTGACGCAGAGAGAGCAGGGTGTTACCATCGACTTCATCCGTCAGCAGATCAAGATCGCATTCCTGAACGTAACTGCTGCACAGGCAGCAACGGCTGTCATCGCATGCGCGCCTTACTGGGCTATCGGTACTGGCAAGGTAGCTACTACCGAGCAGGCACAGGAAGTATGTAAGGCAATCCGTGAGTGCATCGCTGAGATCTATGATGATGCAACCGCAGCAGCTATCCGTATCCAGTACGGCGGATCCGTATCTGCTTCCAGCGCTCCCGAGCTGTTTGCACAGGCAGACATCGACGGTGGTCTGGTAGGCGGCGCTTCCCTGAAGGCTGACTTCGGACAGATCGTAAACTATAAGTAATAGAACAATTGCACAAAAAATAGGGGCTTAAAACCCTTGCAAAAAGAGGATTCTTTGTTGAAAGCCAACAATGGAATCCTCTTTTGTTATGTTATATAATTTAATAAGTATCACCTTTTTCTATCACTAAACTATCATCAGGAATGATGGGTTATGTCATTTTCTTACGTAGATTATGACAGATAGATTAAAATGAATGTGGTTGGTCGGGTGTTTATAAGGTATAATTTTATATTATAGCATGACTCGCTTTTGGCTATGGAATAAGGCTATGATTTCTGTTTTAGGTTTTGAAGGTCTGAGACACATGGAAAGTCAGGAAACACTATATGAAATATGTATTTACCAATGGAAAAATCTTAAACGGTACAAAAGACATGCAGGTACAGGAGGGGCAGGTTATTCTGGTGGAAAATGAGAGGATTACAGAGCTTCTGCCAGCGGAAGAAGCCGGGAAACGAAACCTGAAGGCTTCCGGATATGAAGAAATCGACTTACAGGGAAAATATATCCTGCCGGGGCTGATCAACATGCATGTCCATCTGGCAGGCAACGGAAAGCCCCAGAAGAAACAGCGTGACAATGAAGCACTGGTCAAAAAGATCATGAGCAATGGTCTGACAAAGGCTATCGCCTACAATATGGTCTGCGGTTTTGCAAAAGACGAACTGTACAGCGGTGTGACTACGATCCGTACTGTGGGTGGACTGGGAGATTTTGACACCAGACTGCGGGACGACATTGCCGCTGGTAAAAAGCCCGGCCCCAGAATTCTGGCTGCCAATGAAGGAATCTCTGTGCCCGGCGGACATATGGCAGGCTCTGTAGCTATCGCCGCAGACAGCGTGGAAGAAGCGCTGCAGCACTTAGAGACTTCGAAGGCACAAAAGGTGGATCTGGTGAAACTTATGATCACCGGCGGCGTGTTGGATGCGAAGGAAAAGGGTGTGCCCGGCGAACTGAAGATGGCCCCTGAAATGGTAAAGGCAGTCTGTGACAAGGCCCACACCATGGGGTATATGGTGGCAGCCCACGTGGAATCTCCGGAGGGTGTAAAGGCAGCTCTGAAAAACGGGGTGGATTCCATTGAACATGGTGCAAAAGCAGATGAAGAAATGATTTCACTTTTCAAGGAACATAATGCATTTTTGTGTACCACATTGTCTCCAGCACTTCCTTATGCATTGTTTGACCGATCCATTACCAATGCCTCTGAAGTGGAGCAGTTTAATGGCAATGTTGTATTTGAAGGTATTATCGACTGTGCGAAGGCGGCCATTGCCAATGATATTCCGGTGGTGCTGGGCAATGATGTGGGATGCCCCTGGATCACCCAGTACGATTTCTGGCGGGAGCTGTACTATTTCCACAAGTATGTGGGAGTATCCAACGCTTTTGCACTGTATACCGCAACCTGCCGCGGCGCCGAGATGGCGGGCATCGGAGATATCACCGGTACACTGGAACCCGGCAAATGCGCGGATATGATCGTGGTGGAGAAGAATCCGTTAGAAGATCTACTGGTGCTTCGAAATGTGGATATGGTCATCGTACAGGGAAAAGTGATCCGTGCTCCCAAGGTGAAGAAAAAGCAGATCGTAGAGACGGAGCTGGACAAATTTCTGAATTAGAATGGAACGGCAATGTCTGTTTCCGTAGAATAGAATTGTATTCTGATGCGTGAATATTGTATAATAAAAACTATGCAGGACAGGAAATCTCCGCTGCATAGTTTTTATTTTTGACAGATTATGGGAAATTATAGGAAAAAGAAAATGACATTTGAAAAATTAGAAAAAAACCTCATGGATGTGGTTCTGGAGGAACAGGCAAAATTAGGCTTCCGCAGAGAGAAGATCCGCCTGTATTATCCGTTATCTACACTGAATCACTTGCTGGGTACACAGGATACGGCGGAACAGATGGAAGTTACACTGGCAGGACAGCCGGAGAGCATGACAATAAAGCTTGGAAAACTGGCTGTGAGCCGTAAGGGAGACCGTTTCTGCCTCTGTATTCCGGAGGAAGGCAGTACTTATGTCCATGAGCATTTTGCAGAGAAGGGATTCATCTATGAACTGATCCGCCTGATCGGGCAGCATGACTGTAAGATGGAGGATATCCGACAGTTATTTTTGCGGTACAGTGAGAATATTTATGTGGAAGAGATGCGGGGCGAGGACTTTGATGTCATGATCCGTTTCCCGGAGGAAATGGGAGATCCCTACTGTTATTGTTTTCGGGATGAAGGGTGCCATGTGATCTATCACCGATTCCTGCTGGAGGATTACGCAGACCTGATGAAAGCATGAGACAATCATGGTAAACGAACGATAAGAAAAGATTATGTGTATTTTACGATATGGAAATACGATGGAATCTATGGTAGGATAAAAAAGGTTCTACGAAGAAAAATGTCGTAAAAGGCAGAAGGCGAGGGGTAAAATGATCTTTAGATGTAAAAACTGCGGCGGTAATGTAGTTTACAGCCCGGAGAGAAAGAAGATGTTCTGTCCTTTCTGTGAGAGTGAGGACAGCGAAGAACGCGAGGACGGCGTGATCGAGACAAGCGGTGAGGAAAACGGCACTGCGGAAGGAACGGTCCAGGCAGCGGGAGCCGGACAGCCGGTCAGCAGAATGGCAGCAGCCGAGGGTGCTGCGCAGCAAAAAGGTGACAAAGGTATGTCCCAACTGTGGTGGCGAGATTCCCATGACGGTAAACACCTCCGCTACACAGTGTCCTTATTGTGACAATTATGTGATCGTGGATGATCAGATTTCCGGGGCCTACACACCGCATATGCTGATTCCCTTCCATATGGGCAAGGAAGTCTGCAAGAAGCTGATCCGTGATAAATTTGAGAAATGTATTTTTGCACCGACGGATTTTCTGTCGGAAGTAAGAATGAACGGTATTTACGGTGATTATGTACCGTTCTGGTTCTACGATTACAATACCAACTGCACGTTCCACGGTGAAGGTACCAAGGTGCGCAGCTGGACGACCGGCAATACACAGTATACCGAGACCTCATATTATGATATTGTCCGTGATATGGACATTGATTTTGTCAAGATTCCTGTGGATGCTTCCGTGGGAATGCCGGATGATGTCATGGATCTGATGGAGCCCTTTGATTACAAGGAACTGCAGGAGTTTAAGCCAGAATATCTGTCTGGATTTCATAGTGAACGCTACAATATGACTTCCGATCTGGTGGAGAGCCGTGCCAAAGCCAAGATGCAGGAGGATGCACAGAAGATGCTGCATGACAGCTATTCTGGATATTCCAGTGTCCGCAAAATGGGAGAAAACATCAACGTGACGGACAGTTCTGTAAGTTATGGTCTCCTGCCAGTATGGAAGTATGACTATAGCTACAAAGGCAAAGAATATCCTTTCTATGTAAACGGACAGACCGGTAAACTGGTAGGTACTGCACCGATTTCCAAAGCAAAGGTGTGGGCTTATGCGGGAACACTTGGTGTGACACTGGCGGCAATTCTATGCATGGTGAATGCAATCGCCAGTCTGGTGTAGAGATTATGAGGGAAGGATAACGGGACAATGGAAAAAGATATTAAGAAAGAAGCACTGAGACAGTACCTGAAATATTTTAAGGTATGGTTCATCATTGCCGGAGTGCTGGCGGTTATTACCATCGGAGCGGCAGTCGTTCATCTGCTTACACCGAAGACTGTCCGGGGCAACAGCCAGGATCCCACAGAGCGTGTGTTTGACTATGCGGATATGCTGACAGACGAAGAGGAGCAGAGCCTGCGGGAATATATAGCAGAGTGTGAGGAAAAGATCCAGGCGGACATCGTGATCGTAACGATCTCCGAATCCGTAGAGTATGATTTGCAAAATCCGGGTCTTGCGGAGGCATTTCATGCGAAGGAAGTCGGCAGTACCGACTGGAGTACAGCCATGAGAGATCTGGCGGATAACTTCTATGATTACAACAATTTCGGTTATGACAAGGTACACGGCAACGGAGTTCTGCTGCTGGACAATGCCTATGAAGGACAAAAGGGAAGCTGGCTGTCTACCTGTGGAAATGTCTATGATTATTTTGGCGATTACGAGATCGACCAGGCCCTGTACGCAGTGGATGATTACATAGACGAAAGCCCCTACAAAGCGTATAAGAATTGTATCAGTTATGTGACCAGGACCATGGAGGAAAGTAAGGAAAGTATGCCGATGACCTTTTCTCCCTGGATCCTGACAGGTCTTGTCGTTGCACTGATCTATGCCGCAGTGAACCTGCATCAGAGCAAAGCAAAGGATACTACTACGGTCAATCAGTATCTTGATGGCAAAAAGCCCAAGATCAACAATACCAGAGACCAGTATCTGCGTAAGAACGTGGTGACCCGCAGGATCGAGACCAGCAGTAGCAGTAGCGGACACAGCGGCGGACACAGCGGCGGTCACGGAGGAAGTCATCGGAGCAGCAGCGGTGTCAGCCATGGCGGCGGTGGCCATAGAAGATAAAATAACAAGTTCCATTCCTGGAACAAGAGATCCGGCGTATCGGGTGCAGACAGACACTCATACGCCGGTTTTTTCGTTTTACGGAGGAAGGAACGACGGCGGGAAACAGTAGTGGAAAAATTTTCCATGGGTTGACAGGAAGCCTGCAGACAGGTATAATCAGACTTGTGATGTAACAATTCTGTAATATATTTGTAAAAGGATTTTAAAGAAGAATTTATGATAAAACATACAAGAGAAAAACAAGTAAAGATCGTAGCCACCGGCCTGGCATTGTGTATGCTGGCGGCACCGCTTTCCGCTTCCGCTGCAGAAAGCAGTGTCCTCATGGCATCCGGCGGTGTGGCTTCTGTCCTGGAGACGGAGCGTACACTGGAGGAATACATCCAGATCGCACAGGATGCCCAGGGAGCTTCCTGGGGCTATACCAATATCGGTGTGGCCAATGTGGAATCCGGTAATCTGAATGTGAGAGCGGTATCTTCCACAGACGGTAAGCTGGTAGGTAAGCTTCCCAAGGATGCGGCCTGTGAAGTGGTCGAGACCGTAGATGACTGGGCACATATCAAGTCCGGTGAAGTGGAAGGTTATGTCAGCAAGGAATCCCTGCTGACTGGACCGGAAGCCAGAATCCGAGCCATGGAACTGGTTCATACGGTAGCCATTGCCAATACCGATGGCCTGAATGTACGTCAGGAGCCCAATACCACCAGTGAGATCGTGACTCAGGTGGGACAGGGAGAAGAGATGGAGTATGTGGAGACCGGTTCCGACGGCTGGGTGAAGATTTCTATTGATGGCGAGGATGCTTATGTATCCCAAGATTATGTCACAGTGGAAGAAAAGCTGGATACCGCCATCACCATGACAGAGCTTCTCTACGGACAGGGGGTATCCGATGTCCGCGTAGATCTGGTAGAATATGCAAAACAGTTCGTAGGTAACCCTTATGTCTGGGGAGGCACCAGCCTTACCAAGGGTGCGGACTGCTCCGGTTTCGTTCTCAGCGTATTCAAGAAATACGGCATTACCCTGAGCCATTCCTCCAGAGCACAGGCCAATGAGGGCACCAAGATCAGTGCATCCGAGCTAAAGCCCGGTGATCTGGTATTCTATGGTAACGGCAAGGGTAATATTAATCACGTAGCTATTTATATCGGTGGAGGACAGGTAATTCACGCCAGCAGCCCGAAGACCGGTATCAAGATCAGCAGCTATAAGTATCGTACACCTGTGAAATGTGTCCGTGTCATTCACGACTGATAAAAAGCATTGCTTTCGCAAAAGGGCGGGGCAATGCTTTTTTGCATTCGGAGACATGCGAGTGCCTTTTCTTTTACAATTGCGTTTCACGGGGAACTATGATACTATTTTTGTATATATCGGCGGTCCCTGAACGAAAAAAAGGGGCTTCGTACAGAGACGAAAATGGGTGAGGAATATGCGGAAAGTAGCTTTGATCACCGACGGCTGGAGAAGGTTGTTTACCTATGCCTGGCCGGCAGGTATTTTACAGAGAATAAAAGAAACGAACGAAGAGGTAAATCTATATATTTTCAATAGTACCGGCAACTGGAACAGAGATGCCGGATATAACAGGGCAGAATATAATATTTTTAACCTTCCGGATCTGTCGGAGTTCGACGGTATTCTTCTGGAACTGAATAATATCAGTTCCCCGGCAGTGCTGGCGGAAGTAATACACAAGGCGAAGCAGTCGCGCCTTCCGGTAGTCTCCATTGCCAACGAGCTGGAAGATTTTTATTATGTGGGTATTGACAATTATTCTGCCATGAAGCAGGTGATCGCACATATGCATGAGGTGCATGACTGCAAAAAATTCTGGCTGCTGGTGGGGGCTAACAGCAATTATGAGAGCAGCTGCCGACTGCAGGGAATGCTTGACTATGCCAAAGAACACAAGATCAAAATAGATAAGAATGACATCTGGTACGGTTCCTTTGACTACAAGAGCGGACTGGAAGGCTACAGGCATCTGTGGGACACCCACAAAGAGCTGCCGGATGCCATTATCTGTATCAATGATAATGTGGCGGTAGCGGTATGCGAAGCAGCGGCCCAGATGGGATTTACGGCACCGAAGGATTTCCGGATCACAGGTTTTGACAACTTCGACAAGGCCGGATTTTACACGCCGAGTATTACCACTGTGGGACATATCAGAGAGGAAGCTGCTTACAAGGGAATGGATATCCTTCTGAAAATCTGGGCAGGAGAAAGCGTCCCCCGGTATAACTTCACCAATACCGAGATGCTGTGGCAGGAGAGCTGCGGCTGCGGCAAGGGGAGCAGCAGGGATGCCAGGACCCATCTGAAGGATCAGATCATGTACAGCGTGGAAAGTGAGGAATTCGACGAGGAAGTCCTGTCCATGGAGGCAGAGATGATGCAGTGCAATACCGTAGAAGAAATGATGTACTGCATTCCCCAGTGCATTCCGTCCCTGAAATGCGATGCCATGTATCTGGTGCTGGACGATCACCTCAATGCCTATAAAAAAGAAACGGAGAAGAGTATTCATCTGGATGCCACCCCTTCGGACGAGGGATTTTCCCTGCATGGTTATCCGAGACAGATGCAGATGACCTTTGCCTACGAGAGGGACCAGAGACTGGATCTGGACAGACAGGAAGTGGATGGCATCTTCCCGACCTTCGATTATCCGAAGCCGGGACAGAACTTTTTGTTCCTGCCGTTACATTTCGGAGAGCGTACCGTTGGCTATGTAGCTATCCGTAATGCGGTATACATGATGGAAAAACAGTACTTGTTCCAGATCATGAATGCGTTGACCCGTTCCATGGAGAACCTTCATAAAAAAGAAATGCTGGCTTATATGAACCGTAAGCTGTCTTCCCTGTATATCATGGATACGCTGACCGGTATGTATAACCGCATGGGGTACCAGCGGCTGGGAGAGGAGTCCTTCCGCGTTTCCAGACTGAATAACCGCAAACTGCTGATTCTGTTCGTGGATCTGGATCGTCTGAAATACATCAATGACACTTTTGGACATGAGTACGGAGATATGGCCATCTGTGCCGCGGCGAGAGCCCTGATGCAGTGCAGCAGCCGGGATGCCGTACCGGCCAGAACCGGCGGGGATGAATTCGTGCTGATCCAGACTTACCAGTCCGATGAGGTTTCCAGAGAGCTGGTGCTGCGCATCCGCAGAACACTGGAGGCGGAGGGGAAAGCCCAGAAGCTTCCGTTCCCGCTGTCCATGAGTATCGGTACCGTGGTGACGGATCCGGAATCCGAGCAGACCTTTGCAGATTATGTAAAAATTGCAGACAGCCGGATGTACGAGGAAAAGGTGCAGAAACGGGTCACAAGAAAATAGAAAAATATATTTACAACCGATAGAAACTATGATATATTGAAACAGTATGATTAGCCGATGCCCAGATTACGGACACTCCGACCTTAGTCTTGGTATCCGGCGTTTAAAAAACAGGAGGAAAAAGAAATGATTTCTAAGGAAAAGAAAACAGCCATCATGAACGAGTATGCAAGAACCCCCGGTGACACCGGTTCACCTGAGGTACAGGTAGCGGTCCTGACTGCAAGAATCCAGGAGCTTACCGAGCATCTGAAGGAGAACCCCAAGGATCATCATTCTCGTCGTGGTATGCTGAAGATGGTAGGTCAGAGACGTGGTCTTCTGGAGTACCTGAAGAAGAAGGATATCGAGAGATATCGTGCATTAATCGAGAAGCTTGGCTTAAGAAAATAATGCTGACTGGTGAGCGGGGTCTGCCGATTACATCGGCGCTCCGCTTCTCTTGTTTCTCATTACATGCATATGCACGGTGAAAATCTAATTCACCGCGCCTGAAAAGGTAACACACGGGATGGAAGTGAGCCCCGAGACCGCTGAAAAGATTATGTTGCGGATCATGGGAGCAACATGGAATTTTCAGTAGTTTCGGTAATCCTCCAGCCCGTAGAATAATAATTCATATCGTAGCGTGGCACCAAAGATAACAGTCACAGTACGATGGATAGGAGGAATTTATGTATCAAAGTTACAAGATGGATCTTGCAGGCAGACCTCTGGTGGTTGATATCAACCGTGTAGGTAAGCAGGCAAACGGATGTGCATTCATGCACTATGGTGATACCACTGTTCTCTGTACCGCAACCGCTTCCGAGAAGCCCAGAGACGGTATCGATTTCTTCCCTCTGAGTGTAGAGTATGAAGAGAAGATGTACGCTGTGGGTAAGATCCCCGGCGGTTTCAACAAGAGAGAAGGCAAGGCAAGTGAGAATGCTATTCTGACCAGCCGTGTCATCGACAGACCCATGCGTCCCCTGTTCCCCAAGGATTACCGTAATGATGTAACCCTGAACAACATGGTAATGAGCGTGGATCCCGAGTGTCGTCCGGAGTTGGTGGCTATGATCGGTGCAGCTATCGCTACCTGCATTTCCGATATTCCTTTCGATGGCCCCTGCGCTATGACCCAGGTAGGCATGATCGATGGCGAGTTCATCATCAATCCCAGCCAGGAGCAGTGGAAGAAAGGTGATCTGAACCTGACCGTTGCTTCCACCAGAGAAAAGGTGATCATGATCGAGGCAGGAGCGAACGAGATTCCTGAAGCAACCATGATCGAAGCAATTTATAAGGCTCACGAAGTGAACCAGACCATCATTGCTTTCATCGACAAGATTGTAGCAGAAGTAGGCAAGAAGAAGCACGAGTACACCAGCTGTGCAGTGCCCGCTGAAATGTTCGAGGAGATGAAGAAGATCGTATCTCCCGCTGAGATGGAAGAAGCTGTATTCACCGATGATAAGCAGACCCGTGAGGAGAATATCCGTGTGATCACCGACAAGCTGACAGAGGCTTTCGCTGAGAACGAAGAGTGGCTGGCTATCTTAGGTGAGGCAGTATACCAGTATGAGAAGAAGACCGTTCGTAAGATGATCCTGAAAGATCACAAGCGTCCCGATGGACGTGCAATCACCCAGATCCGTCCTCTGGCAGCAGAAGTAGACATCATCCCCCGTGTACATGGTTCCGCTATGTTCACCCGTGGACAGACCCAGATCTGTAACGTATGTACTCTGGCACCTCTGTCCGAGCAGCAGAAGATCGATGGCCTGGATGAGAACGAAGTAAGCAAGAGATATATGCATCACTATAACTTCCCTTCCTATTCCGTAGGTGAGACCAAGCCTTCCCGCGGACCCGGAAGACGTGAGATCGGTCACGGCGCTCTGGCTGAGAGAGCCCTGATCCCCGTACTGCCCAGTGAGGACGAGTTCCCTTATGCAATTCGTACCGTATCTGAGACTTTTGAATCCAACGGATCTACCTCCATGGCATCCACCTGTGCTTCCTGCATGTCCCTGATGGCAGCAGGCGTACCCATCAAGAAGATGGTAGCAGGTATTTCCTGTGGTCTGGTAACCGGCGAGACCGATGACGATTTCGTTCTGCTGACCGATATCCAGGGACTGGAAGACTTCTTCGGAGATATGGACTTTAAGGTAACCGGTACTACCGAAGGTATTACCGCGATCCAGATGGATATTAAGATCCACGGTCTGACCAGACCTATCGTAGAAGGCGCTATTGCAAGATGCCGTGATGCAAGACTGTTCATCATGGATACCTGCATGAAGCCCGCTATCTCTGCTCCCAGAACAGAGGTTGGCAAGTACGCTCCCAAGATCATCTCCATTCAGATCGATCCCGACAGAATCGGTGATGTAGTAGGACAGCGTGGTAAGACCATCAATGAGATCATTGCCCGTACCGGTGTGAAGATCGATATCACCGATGATGGTAAGGTATCTATCTGCGGTACTGACAAGGAAATGATGGATAAGGCTCTGGAGATGGTGAAGATCATCACCACCGATTTCGAAGAGGGCCAGATCTTCAAGGGTAAGGTAGTCAGCATCAAGGAGTTCGGTGCATTCATCGAGTTCGCACCCGGCAAGGAAGGCATGGTACACATCTCCAAGATCGCCAAGGAGAGAATCAACCGTGTAGAAGATGTTCTGACTCTGGGCGATGTAGTGACTGTAGTATGCCTGGGTAAGGATAAGATGGGCAGAATCAGCTTCTCCATGAAGGATGTAGCACAGCAGTAAGCTGTAAGAACGCAAGGCATAAGAATATAAGATATAAAATAAGAAAGGATCGCTGCATAGTGTACTGTGCAGAGGTCCTTTTTTGTGTATGCGATGAGTCAGGTACAGATTTGTGCTTGCACAAGAATCGGTATTTGGCAAATGTACACCATCGGGCTTTTAAGCGAGATGGTGTATAAAGTATATGAAACGGGCGGAAGACAGTCAGCCGGATCTGCCTGGAATGAGGCAGCAAGAAGTGACATTTGAAAAAGGGCACAAAAAAAGCACCTACATGACGGTATAGGCGCTTTTGTATGTCTTAAATTCTGTACCAGTGCAAGAAAAATTAAGCCATTCCGTTGACAGCTTTGCTCAGACGGGAAACCTTTCTTGCAGCGTTGTTCTTGTGGTAAACGCCCTTAGAAGTAGCCATCTCGATGGTCTTGGTAGCAGCGGTTAATTCAGCCTTAGCTGCTTCCTTGTCACCGGTCTCGATTGCAGCGTATACCTTCTTGATAGCGGTCTTAACGCCGGATCTGATAGCTTTGTTTCTGTCAGCTCTTGTGCGGGATACTAAAATTCTCTTTTTTGCAGATTTAATGTTAGCCAAGTCGTACACCTCCATAATGTATACAATAAAATTATAATTTACAAGAAATGTTTCACTTTAGCCAGACACGGAAGACTAACGTAAACATACTATTGTAGTTTAGACAATCTGGGAGCTTTTGTCAATACATATTTTGCGGATTTTTGTAAAAAATGTATTGATAAGAAAGGCAGACAGAGGGTGAAAAAATGGAAACTTTTCAGATCAGAACAGACCTGGCTCTGGAGGCAAGAGAAAGTGTCAATGAAGAGGAAAGCAAACTGCGGGGTGTGTCGGTGGACGAGCACTATGAGGAAGAGACGGATATCCGCATTACCAAGGTGACCATCGATACGAAAAATGCGGAAAAAACACTGGGAAAGCCCATGGGTGTCTATGTGACCATGGAGGCGCCGGCCATGGTGGAACCGGATGACGATTACCACAGGGAGATCTCGGAGGCGTTAGCAGAGGAACTTTTGAAAATGATGCCCGGGGAAGCGGAGGAATTGTCGGTATTGATCGTGGGGCTGGGGAACCGGGAAGTGACGGCAGACGCTCTGGGACCGCAGGTGGTGGACAATCTGCTGATCACCAGACACGTGGTCAGAGCCTACGGCAAAGCAGCCTACAACTGTACCCGTATGAATCTGGTCAGCAGTATTGAGCCGGGGGTAATGGCGAAGACCGGTATGGAGACGGCAGAAATCATAAGCGGTGTGGTGAAGGAGACGCAACCGGATGTGCTGATCGTGGTGGATGCGCTGGCGGCCCGCAGCACCAGAAGATTGAACCGTACGATCCAGATCACCAATACCGGCATTCAGCCCGGCTCCGGCGTGGGCAATCACCGCAATGCCCTGACCGAAGAGACCCTGGGCGTACCGGTAATTGCCATCGGGATCCCCACGGTGGTGGATGCCGCCACGATTGTGGGAGATGCACTGGAGAAGCTGATGAGCGGGGAAAAGGAGTTCGATGCGGTCAAATATATGGGACAGCACCGCATGGCTTTTGCAGAACTGAACAATATGTATATGACCGGAAAGGATATCGATTCTGTGATCAAACGGGTCAGCTACACGGTCTCCGAGGGAATCAATATTGCCATGGAAAAAAACTGGGCGTAACTGCATATATATAGGGTAACAGTTCATGAGTTGAGCACCGGATTACGAGCAAAGGTAGTCACGAAGTGACGTAAGAGCAGGTCAAGGCGACTTTGTGACCGACGAGGGCTGAACTGTCGTAACAAAAAAAGTGCGGAAGGAGAGCGCGGACCGTGAAGAATCCGAAAAATACTGTCTGGCGGATCGCACTGTTTTTGCTGACAGTTATCTGTGGGCTTTTGATGGCGGATCGGGGAGAAAATGAGTTTCCGGTATTTGCCTGTTCCGAAGCTTTGTCAGGAGAAAGCGGCAGTACCGGATTACTGCTGCAGCAGAATATGTGGGAAGTAGTACCGCTGTTAGGCTATGGTATTGTGGAGCAGCAGGGGACACAGAATCCGGAGGAGGATGAGACTACCTGCCGGACCCTGACCACCGAAGATCTGATCAGCGAAGAACTTCTCCTTCCGCAATCGGAGGAAACGCAGCAGACGGCCCTTATCCCGGAGAGTGTGGAGGCAACAGCCGGGACTGCATTGAGCAATTTTCGTCCGGCGGTACAACAGGTGCAGATTGACCGCACACAGCTTGCGGATTATGAGACACTGGTACGGAATTTTTATGCCATAGATGCCAATACCATGGCAGGCAGCGATCAGTTATCCGTGGAAAAACTGCTGGGAATGGATATGACGTTGCCACAGGAAGGTGACGGACCACAGATCCTGATCTATCACACCCATTCCCAGGAGGCTTTTGCGGATTCGGTTCCGGGAGATGTGAACACCGGTATCGTGGGAGTGGGAGAGTGTCTGACCAAGATCCTGACAGAACAATATGGTTACCGGGTGCTGCACAATACCGGTCAATATGATGTGGAGACCAGAGACAATGCGTATTCCCGGGCACTTCCGGCAGTGGAACAGATCCTTGCGGAGAATCCCTCTATCCAGGTGATCATCGATCTGCACCGGGATGAGGTGGCGGAAGAGACAAAGCTGGTGACGGATATTCAAGGGAGACCCACGGCAAGATTTATGTTCTTTAACGGTCTGAGCAGGACCCGCAAGACGGGAGATATTGACTACCTGGCCAACGAGAACCAGGAGGCCAATCTGGCATTTTCTTTTCAGATGCAGTTGAAGGCGGCGGAGTATTACCCGGGACTGACCCGCAGGATCTATCTGAAGGGCTACCGCTACAATATGCATCTGCGTCCCCGGACACTTCTGGTGGAACTGGGAGCCCAGAACAATACTGTGGAGGAGGCCATAAACGCCTGTGATCCTCTGGCACATATTCTGGATATGGTGCTTAAGGGAGAGTAGCGATACATAAAAGCAGGATAAGACAACGAATCGAAGTAAAATCATAGACAAGAATGCGGAATTTATGCTACAATCGTTAGATGCAAGAATATGTCAGGAAAGGACAGTAGTATGGCAGTAATAGATCAGAGCAAAATCCGCAATTTTTGTATTGTGGCACACATAGATCACGGCAAATCCACCCTGGCGGACCGTATCATTGAGAAGACCGGTCTGCTCACCAGCAGAGAGATGCAGGCACAGGTCCTGGACAATATGGACCTGGAGAGAGAGCGTGGCATTACCATCAAGGCACAGGCCGTGCGTACCGTATATAAAGCACAGGACGGAGAGGAATACATTTTCAACCTCATCGATACTCCGGGCCATGTGGATTTCAATTATGAGGTCAGCCGTTCTCTGGCGGCCTGCGACGGCGCCATTCTGGTGGTGGATGCGGCACAGGGCATTGAGGCACAGACACTGGCCAATGTCTATCTGGCACTGGATCATGATCTGGATGTTTTCCCGGTCATCAACAAGATCGATCTGCCCAGCGCAGATCCCCAGAGAGTCATTGAAGAGATCGAGGACGTCATCGGTATCGAGGCACAGGATGCTCCGCTGATCTCCGCGAAAAACGGCATCGGTATTGAGGAAGTCTTAGAGCAGATCGTGAAAAAGATCCCATCCCCCAAGGGGAATCCGGACAACCCTTTACAGGCACTGATCTTTGACTCTGTATATGATTCCTATAAGGGTGTTATCATTTTCTGCCGTGTCATGGAAGGCACAGTGAAAAAGGGTACCATGATCCGCATGATGGCTACCGGAGCGAAGGAAGAGGTCGTGGAGGTCGGTTATTTCGGAGCGGGACAGTTTATCCCCTGTGACGAGCTTTCTGCCGGAATGGTAGGCTACATCACGGCTTCCATCAAGAATGTAAAAGATACAGCAGTGGGTGATACCGTAACGGACGACAACAATCCCTGCGCAGAACCTCTGCCCGGTTATAAAAAGGTACAGTCCATGGTATATTGTGGATTATATCCCGCAGACGGTTCCAAGTACCCGGATCTGAGAGATGCGCTGGAGAAGTTACAGTTGAACGATGCGTCCCTGTTCTATGAACCGGAGACTTCTGTGGCACTGGGATTTGGCTTCCGGTGCGGATTTCTGGGACTGCTGCATCTGGAGATCATTCAGGAACGACTGGAGAGAGAGTACAATCTGGATCTGGTGACTACCGCCCCCGGCGTTGTCTATAAGGTGCATAAGACCAATGGGGAAGTAATTGAGTTGACCAATCCTTCCAATCTGCCGGATCCCTCCGAGATCGAATATATGGAAGAACCGGTGGTAAATGCAGAGATCATGGTGACTTCCGAATTTATCGGTTCCATCATGGAACTGTGTCAGGAGCGCCGCGGCAAATACCTCGGCATGGAATACATCGAGGGCACCAGAGCGTTGTTGAAATACGAACTGCCCCTGAACGAGATCATTTATGATTTCTTTGATGCTTTAAAATCCCGTTCCCGTGGTTATGCATCTTTTGATTACGATCTGAAGGGTTACGAGAGATCGAATCTGGTGAAGCTGGACATTCTGATCAACCGCGAGGAAGTGGATGCCCTGTCCTTCATCGTCTGTGCAGATTCCGCTTACGAGAGAGGACGTAGAATGTGTGAAAAGCTGAAGGACGAGATTCCCAGACACCTCTTCGAGATTCCTATCCAGGCAGCCATCGGCGGCAAGGTCATTGCCAGAGAAACGGTAAAGGCCATGCGTAAGGATGTGCTGGCGAAATGTTACGGCGGTGATATTACCCGTAAGAAGAAGCTGTTGGAGAAGCAGAAAGAGGGTAAAAAGCGTATGCGTCAGTTCGGCAATGTAGAGATCCCGCAGAAGGCATTTATGAGTGTTCTGAAGCTGGATGATAAAAACTGATGAAGTAATTGAAGGAGCAATATGAATAAAAAGGAACTGGAATTATACATTCATATTCCCTTTTGCGTAAGAAAGTGCAGCTATTGTGATTTCCTGTCTGCCCCTGCCACGGAGCAGACAAGGGAAGCCTATATGGCTGCACTTTTTGCAGAGATCGGGGGAAGAGCAAAAGATTACAGTGACCGTACCGTGACCAGTATATTTATCGGAGGAGGTACGCCGTCGTTGTTGTCCGGGGAACAGATCGGGCAGTTGATGGACCGTATCAGAGAGCAGTTCGCAATGGCACAGGACGCGGAGATCACCATGGAGGTGAATCCGGGGACGGCCAGCGCAGAGAAACTTCGGAATTTTTACACGGCAGGAATCAACCGTCTCAGTATCGGTATGCAGTCTGCCCAGGCAGAAGAACTGAAAAATCTGGGCAGGATCCATGATTTTGAAGGTTTCTGCCAGGTGTACCGGGAGGCTGTGGAGGCAGGATTTACGAATATCAATGTGGATATCATGAGCGGACTGCCGGGACAGACGCTTGCAAGCTATCGGGACACGCTGGAAAAGGTGCTGCACTTAGAACCCATGCCGCAGCATATCTCTGCCTACAGCCTGATCGTGGAGGAGGGAACCCCTTTTGCGGCCATGGCAGAGAGGGGAGAATTGCCCTTGCCGGAGGAAGAGACGGAGCGTGCCATGTATGAGGAGACCATAGAGGTGCTGGCAAAGTATGGGTTCCATCGGTATGAGATTTCCAACTATGCCAGGGATGGTTATGAATGCAGACATAATGTGGGCTATTGGATCCGCAGGGATTACCTGGGATTCGGTATCGGTGCGGCATCCCTTATCGATAATGTGCGGTTTCAGAACGAAAAGAGTCTGGGAACTTATCTGGCACATCCGCTGGAAAGCAGGGAAGAGGAGCAGACACTGACGGTACAGGACCGGATGGAGGAGACCATGTTTCTGGGACTGCGGCTGACAAGAGGAGTATCCTGTGTGGATTTTGCAGAACAATACGGCAGGACTGTGGAGGAAGTCTACGGAGAAGTGATCGCCCGGAATGTGGCGGATGGTCTTTTGACCGTTACGGAGAGGAAAGAGAACCAGAAAAAAGACCGGTTCCTGGCACTGACAAAGAGAGGGCTGGATCTGAGCAATTACGTGATGGCACAGTTTTTATTCTGAGGAACGTGGGAGACTGACAGGCACTTGTGGACAGAAAATCACATAAACTATCATAAGCAACTGTCCACGGAGGGATTTTTTGAAGACCTTTCAGCAGCCATTAACCGCAGGAGAAGAAGCGTATTATATCCGCTTGCTCAGGGAAGGTACCGTGGAAGAATCCAGACAGGCCAGGGAGATCCTGGTGGAGAGGAATCTGCGCCTGGTGGCACACATTGCCAAAAAATACCAGAATGTTGAGGAGGACATGGAGGACCTGATCTCTATCGGATGTATCGGACTGATCAAAGCAGTGAATTCTTTTGACTCAGGAAAAGGAAGACTGGCTACCTATGCCTGCAGATGCATTGATAACGAACTTCTGATGATGCTGCGGAGCCGCAAAAAACTTTCCAGGGAAGTCTCCCTGTATGAACCTATCGGACAGGATAAGGAAGGAAATGCCATCCATCTGTTGGACGTGATCGAAGAGAAGCAGAAGGACGTGGTGGAGGATCTGGAGCTTGACAGAAATATCAGGCGCCTGTTCCTGGCTCTGGACCACTGTCTTACGGAGCGGGAGTATCGGATTGTGGTGATGCGCTATGGGATCCTGGGCTGTAAAGAACACACACAGCAGGAGGTGGGAGATGTTCTCGGAATTTCCAGAAGCTATGTCTCACGCATGGAAAAACGAGCATTGCATAAGCTGGCGGAGGCTCTGCGTGAGGCCTAAACATCACCTTGTCAATTAAGGAACACTGTGATATATTTATTTCTATAAGTGACTAAAGATAAGGGGGGGACAGGGATGCATTTTGTAAGAACGGAAGACTTGAAGACGGGAATGCGTCTGGCAAGACCTGTTTATAATAAGAAGAGTATTCTTTTGTTTGACAGAAATTCCCTTTTGTCATTACAGGCAATAGAAAGTATTCGTAATTTCGGATTGATCGGTGTCTATGTACTGGAACCGGCAGAACCGCTTCCACCCCTGACTCAGGAGGACCTGGAGTTCGAACGGTTTCAGATTCAGGCGGTCAGTGCCATCGAAGAGGAACAGGATCGTATCCTGAAGACCAGAAAGCAGAACCGTACCCAGTCCATCGCAGATATGGTCATCCGCAATTACGGACACTTGGATGAGAAAATCAATTTCTACCAGAATCTGAGAAGCCGGGAGGATTATTTCTCCAGACATTCCCTGAACGTGGCAATACTCTGTGCCATGGTTACCCATGTGATGAATATCAGACGGGAAGAACAGTATCATACCGTATGTGCTGCCATCCTTCACGATATGGGAAAAGTGAAAAAACATGATGACGTGTATTACGGGGCACCTTATACCAGAGAGGATATGCTGCGGAACTGCGAGACGCAGGAAGAGGCCTACGGTATCATCGAGGAGGCTTTTGCCACCGACGGATCCGGCATCCGCAGGATCTGCCAGCAGGCAGCCAGAAAACAGCTGGACCTGTTCCCGGAAGACGGAGAGAAGAGCAGGTATAAAATGCTGGCCGGAGCCAATGTATTGCTGGTGGCGAACCGTTATGATGAGATCACGGCCATGACATTACAGGGAACGGCACAGTCTGAGGTGAAGGCTCTTCAGGAACTTCTGGAGCACCCGGAGGTATATGATCCGGAGACGGTACGGGCATTGATCCGTTCCATCAATATCCTTCCGCCCGGTGCCAGCGTGGAACTCAGTACGGGAGAGAAAGCACTGGTATTGAATGAAAATGAAGAAAGTGTACTGCGGCCGACAGTGGTAAGCTTCCGGGATAACAGTATCCTGGATCTGTCCCTTCCCGGGAATGAGGACATCCAGATCGTGGATGTCATGAAGACCATGGACAACCGGTACATATTCAATAAATAGTGAGGAGCAATTATGCCAACAATCGAAGAAATACTCAGAGCCGCCAAGGAAGCGGGAGCAAGTGATGTACATCTGACGGTAGGTATCCCACCCAAAATGCGTGTAAACGGCAATCTGATCACCATGGATTATCCCAGGATGCTTCCGGCAGACACGCTGGAAGTACTAGTCAATATCATGACGGAAGTGCAGAGAGAACGTTTTGAGGAACGGGGAGAATACGATATGTCTTTCTCTATTCCCAACTGCGGACGTTACCGTGTCAATGCCTACAAGCAGAGAGGTTCCGTGGCTCTGGCGTTCCGACTGGTAGGAACCGTGGTGCCTTCTCCGGAAGAGCTGGGTGTACCGGAATCCGTGGTGGAACTGTATCAGCGCAAACGTGGTCTGGTACTGGTCACCGGACCTACCGGAAGCGGTAAATCCACGACGCTTGCCGCCATCATCGACAAGATCAACAACAACAGAGATGCCCATGTCATCACTCTGGAGGACCCTATCGAGTATCTGCATCAGCATAAGATGTCCATGGTCAACCAGCGTGAGATCGGCATAGATTCCAATAATTATGCCAATGCTTTAAGAGCGGCACTCCGTGAAGATCCCGATGTCATTCTGGTCGGAGAGATGCGTGACTTCGAGACCATCAGTGTAGCTATTACGGCAGCGGAGACCGGACATCTGGTATTGTCCACCCTGCATACGATCGGTGCAGCCAGCACCGTAGACCGTGTGATCGATGTCTTCCCACCACATCAGCAGCAACAGATCCGTGTCCAGCTGTCCAACACACTGGAAGCAGTCATATCCCAGCAGCTGATCCCGACAGCGGACGGCAAGCACCGTGTGGCAGCTTTTGAGGTCATGCATGCCAATCATGCGGTCCGCAACCTGATCCGTGAGGGCAAATCCCACCAGCTGGCCAGCGTCATGCAGACCAACCGGAAACTGGGTATGATCACCATGGATGAGGCTATTGTTCAGTTGTATTTTGAAGGCAAGATCGACAGGGAACATGCGATCCAGTTCGCTCAGGATCCCGACAGCATGGAAAATAAAATTTAAAGGAATGATCCGGAACCGGCTATATAGGAGCAGACCAGACGACGCAGCGGAAAGCGTACGATTTTGTGAATCTGTAGTGAGGTTCCGGAGGATTTTTCACCAAAAGACGTTTTCATTTAAAATTTCTGATATTAATTCTAAGAAGATTCCGGTAGTTTCACTGCCCTTTTGCGGGCTCTTATGATTACCCATTGTATGAATTGTTTTGTTAAGTCTGATTATTTTTGTCAGATTCATTCGTTTTATCTGTTTCTGTTTTGTTTCACTGTTATTTCCATAATAAATAAAACATTTTAAAGGAGGTATTTTATGTTTACTACAGTTTGTTCGGCTGCAGTCTATGGTCTGCAGGCATATCTGGTCCGCGTGGAAGTGGATCTGGCAGGGGGACTACCATCGTTTCAGCTGGTGGGGTCGCTGGGGAGTGAGGTGAAGGAATCCCGGGAGAGGGTTAGTGTGGCCATGAAAAATTCCGGTTTCCAGATCCCACCGGCACATATCACAGTAAATCTGGCTCCGGCAGGTCGACGTAAAGATGGTACCGCCTTTGATCTGCCTATAGCTGTGGGACTTTTGCGGGATATGGAACTGGTACCGGAGGAAGCGCTGCAGGATACATTGTTTTTGGGAGAACTGGGCCTGAATGGGGAGATCAAGAAGGTGAAGGGTGTACTTCCCATTGTTCAGGAGGCGGCAAAAAGCGGTATCCGAAGGGTGGTGGTGCCCGGAGAAAATGCCATGGAGGCTGCGGTGATACCGGGGATCACGGTCTGGGGTGTGAACTGTCTGAACGATCTGCTGGCGGCACTGAACCATCCGGAGCTGGAAACTGAAAAAGTGTATCAGCCGAGGATCCGGGCGGAGGACTTGCTAAGGGAAGGAACCGGACAGGATACGGGAGATTTCCGGGAAGTGGCGGGACAGGAGAATGCTAAACGGGGTGCCGAGATCGCTGCGGCTGGATTCCACAATCTGTTGATGATAGGGCCGCCCGGGGTGGGAAAATCCATGGTCGCCGGGCGAATCCCCGGAATCCTGCCGCCTCTGACACTGAAAGAAAGTCTGGAGGTGACAGGAATCTTCAGTGTGGCGGGACTTCTGCCGCCGGGACAGGCACTGATCACAAGGAGGCCTTTTTATGCACCACACCATACTGTGACACAGGCAGCACTGATCGGCGGGGGAAGCGGCATCCCAAGACCTGGTATGGTATCGCTGGCCCATCGGGGTGTACTGTTTCTGGACGAGCTTCCGGAATTCCGGAAAAACGTGCTGGATGGCATGCGACAGCCTATGGAGGAGCGTAAAGTGCAGATCGCCAGAAGTGCCGGGATGGTCACTTATCCGTCGGACTTTATTCTGGTGGCGGCTATGAATCCCTGTCCATGCGGGTATTATCCGGACCGGAATAAATGCCGCTGTACCCAGCCCCAGATCGAGAAATATCTGGGAAAGATATCGGGACCGATTTTAGACCGGATTGATCTGTGTGTGGAACTGCATCCCGTGGATATTCTGCATCTGCAGAAAACGAAAACGGAAAAAAGCAGTGAAGATATGAAGCGGCAGATCCGGCATGCAAGAGAACGGCAGGCGGAGCGTTTTGCAGGAACGGATTGCCGTTTCAATGGGGACATCC
>ERZ780026.213-NODE-213-length-31576-cov-8.09987_pt1 | contig 31576 bp, 27 predicted proteins | sample MGYA00511861_ERZ780026 | MGnify/ENA primary metagenome ERZ780026 (study PRJEB29588, sample SAMEA1972002) | human gut metagenome | biome: human gut; feature: human-associated habitat; material: faeces | place: Denmark | collected 2008/2010 ...
TTTTTTGAAAGCTTTCCAAAACGCAGAACTCCCGGCGTATGCGGTGCCATGTCGAAGATGTTTGTCGGAGGATGTTGATATTTTCTAGAAAAGTGCTGAAAGGCAGGGGGAAAGCGGACACGATGTCCGCGTCAGCCGATTGTCGACATGGATGTCGACTGTAGGCGGCCCCGTCATGACGAGAACTACTCATCACTTTTCGTAGAAAATTCACATCCGGAGACCTTACATCGAGACATGTGTATCGCATGCTCCGGGAGTTCGTGGATTTTGCCAATGCATTTCACTAACTTTCTATTTACAATACCTTTGCCCCGTTCACGGTCAGCTTAAAGGATGCCTCCAGCACTTCCGCTGCACGCTTACACATCATCATACGTCCAAGGAATATCTCAAAATACTCATACATACTGCAGATTTTCGGATCAATCTGCAGATTCAGTGAAATCACTCTCTTCTCCACATTGATCTTAAGCTTCGTATCCGTAACCGCATAATTGACGCGGTCATGTTTATCGAAGGTTGCCTTATTCTTCTCCCGGACTCTGCTCCTGCGGACATCGGTCTTATCTGCAATGATCAGCGCCGCTGAGATGGGATCGGTAGCACCGCCGGTAGATTCGTCATGCAATCCGATAGCAGACACGATCTGCACCCGGTCCTCCAGGGGCAGATCTGTCTTCTTCAGAATATCATTTGCAAGCAGCGCCCCGTACTCTGCATGATGGCTACGGTTCACCGCATTTCCGATATCGTGCATAAATCCGGCGATCTTCACAAGTTCAATATCTTTTTCCGGATACCCAAATTTTTTCAGAATCTCCGCTGCCCGCTCTGCCACCAGTCCCGAATGCGCCTCCGAATGATCGGTGAATCCCATGGCACCCAGATTCGCATTTCCCTTTTTAATAAATGCCAGTACTTCTTCATTTTTTCTGATTTCACTATATGTCATTCTTCTACTTCTTTCCTTCCATCCTGTGTTAATTCCCGTGTCTTTATATACATCTTATTTCGTGTTCATTGTACCATCCGCTCACGAATTCGTGCTATGATACGCTACATCCTGTTTCGCAGTTGCTTTTTTCTCCAAGGCGCATTATATGTTACCAAAACTGTTGCAGCGACACTATCCTGGGCAGGTAAGCAACATGTAATATCTGTGTAAACAACCCGGATATAAGCTGACAGATATTCACATTTTCTTCTTTTCAGTTTTCATCTGTGAGAGTATAATAAAACACAGAAAACATTTGGAGATTTTGTTCCAGAGAGGAGACCACAATGAAATTAAAAGAATTACAGGATGCTATGATCGCTGCCATGAAGGCAAAGGATAAATTCAGAAAGGATGCCATCTCCGCACTGGTATCCGCTGTAAAGAAAAAAGGAATCGACAACGGCTGCCGTGACAACATTCCCGATGAGATGGCCAACGAAGCCATCTTAAAAGAGATCAAATCCGTGAAGGAGCAGATCGATACCTGCCCCGCAGACCGTACCGAGCTGCTGGAAGAATACAAGAAGCGCTATGAGATCATGAGCGAATTTGCTCCTAAGATGCTCTCCGCTGAGGAAGTCAAGGCAATTCTGGAAGAGAAATTCGCAGATGTTCTGGCTACGAAAAATAAAGGGCAGATCATGAAGGCTGTTATGGGCGAACTGAAGGGTAAGGCTGACGGCAAGGTGATTAACCAGGTCGTTGCCGAGCTGACCAAATAATATGTGCGGTGCATTATCAGCGATTTTAAATCCATCAACAAACGGCTTCCGGGGGATCTCCGAAAGCCGCTTTTGTTCCTACTTCGCCTGCAGCTTCACTATTTCCTGTTTTCCATGAACCGCAGCTATGCTAACTATGACTTCAGCACTCATTGCGGCTGCCACAGCAGATATACTACGACTTGTCTGTTTCTATCGAAATCTTTTTTTCATAAAGAGCATTTTTCTCAAGTATTTCCCGGAATGCTGTCGAATTTTCTCCCAGTGCCAGCCCCTTGATCTCCATGTATTCATCATAATCATAGAGGTACACTGTGATCTCGGATATATCGTATCCGCTGACCGCCAGCTCGTTGGTATTGTTTCCTGCGTATGTCAGTTTTCTTCCATCTTTATCCAACACTACGGTCACAACAAGATGATCTTCCGGGAAAATGTCATATACCGTAAGCTCCACCGGAGAGACTTCGATTTTTTCCAGCCCGAAGCCTGCCTCATTTGTTTCGCCTATCTCTATGACCTGCATTTCCTTATCGCTCTGCGCAATGGAAAACTCTGGGAATTTCCAACTTCCGCGTACTGTCTCCTTAGAAGCCCCCTTCGGATATAGGAAAAAATACGGGATTTCCAGTTGCAGTGTCATGTCTTCCGGAATCTGTTCATAGTATCCCTGATTCCCTGTCTGGATCGATTTGTAATCGATACGGATCAGTCCACAAAAAGTATGCCCATCCACAATCTGCCCCACAAGCGCCCTGCCCCCGTGTACCGGATCGCCGCTTCGGAAGGAATACTCCTCCAGCGTTGCGATCATGATCTGACTTTTTCCGTCGCTGTCCGCTGACATCTCCGGGAATCCCTCTTCGCTCTCCATTTTTACCCCCAGGAAAATTGCCTGGTTTGTGGCATAATAATCCGTCAATGTAATGGTGTAGCCCTGATCCGATACCTGATACTGCGCCGGTTCTGTAGCTTCCACACTAGTTTCCGTACTCTGGATCCCAGTGGCTCCGGTATTGTTGTCCCCAGCCTCTTCTCTTTCCCCGGCATTGTATTTTCCTTGCCCTGTTGGTACCAGCGTTACAATTTCTTCTGTCGGAATCTCCTGGAACCCCAGCAGCTCCTGTACCCGTTCTATCACGCTGCCGATCAGAGGCAGTTCTTTTGCCAAGACCGGATTTGCCGCACAGAATCCAATAGCTACAACAATCGCTGCAGCTGCAGCCCCCGTCTGCACAAACTTTCTTTTTCGACTCTGTCTTTTTTTCTTTTCCGATCTTTCTCTGATAATTCCGTATGCTTCCTCTATTTTTCTGTCAATCAACGGACTGTTTGTCATGGCTATTCTCCTTTCCTACACCCGTCTGCGATCTCAGATGTTCTCTGCCCCGGTGAATTTTACTCTTCACCGTATTTTCTTTCATATGGAGCAGCTGTGCGATCTCTCCTATGGAAAACTGTTCCCCATAATACATCTGGAAGATCAGCCGGCTGTCCTCCGGCAGAGTTTTCAACAGATCATTGAATTCCAGATCCGTACTGAAATCATAGAACTGTGAAGCTTCCTCCGCCTCGTTCATGGGAACCGTCCGACTCCTGTGCCGTCTCATTGCAATACATTGGTTGATCAGAATACGAATCAGCCAGGTTCTGAAATATTCAGCTCTTCGTAAGGTATCCAGCTTTTCAAAAGCTGAAAGTATGGTCTCCTGCATGGCATCGGCAACATCCTCTTCGTTCCCCAGATAAGCGAACGCGATCCGTATCATGATCTGCCTGTTCTGTTCCATCAGAGCGATGAAGGCTTCCGCGTCTCCTTTTTTCGCTTTTTTCACCAGTTTCTCCATGGTTCCTCCCGTTCTTCATCCGGCCGGATGCCTTGCAAGGTATTTTGTGTTCACATACATTAGATAAGCATATCGTATTTTCGGTTGCAGAAAAATAAATTTTTTCCATAAAAAGTTTTTCCATAAAATAGTAAACAGCTTCCGAAGTTTCCTTCGAAAGCTGTTCTTAAAGCTATTTGAACTATTCCACTACTACCGTACCGTCTTCTTTTACGGTAATATTCATGTCATCCTTCACATATTCCAGGAACTCTTCTCCCAGGCTGTCAATGACAGGCATCTGCACATTGTCAAGCCACACATCTGCCAAAATAGCTCCGGCTGCTGCCAGGGAATCAATAGGTTCGGAAAACAGCATACATGCCGGCTGCCTGTTCATGGAGCAGGCACAGTAAAGTACCAGTCCGCCGGTGGTAGATCCGATGGTCGTCGGCAGGCACAAGGCCTTGCCCGCCATCTGTTTGCCGTAGAGATCGGGGTTATTCTGATCTCCGCAGGTTGCTTTTTTATCGCCGAACTGCAATGCCTTCTGGAAAGATGCCAGTGTGTTCAGACCCCCGTGAGACACCAATGCCTTGGCTGTTACGGTTCCGGAGGCTACGATTCTTCCTTTAAATTCTTTCATCTGTCCGCTCCTCCCTTCGTGATCTGCTCTAAGATTTCAGCATCGGTATAATATCTTGCGCTGGTGTAGGTCCGCAGCTTGTTGCTGGAAGTAATGACCGGCATCTTCTCGCTGAGAGGATTGTTCATATACATTAACGGGCAGATATAGGAAGTAATAACTCCCGTTGCCTTTAACGTCTCCGCATAAGGAGTCTCCTGAAATTTTTTCAGTACCGCGGGTGCCGCCGTGAATACGGTAGGAATACATACTCTGGTTCTACCGGCTTCTTTCAGGCTCTGAGAGACTTTTTCCGTCCAGTCGATGAGCTGCTGTAAACTCATATGGGGACATCCCATGAAACACAGCTTCGGCTTGGCATCCTTCTTTTTCCAAATCACCGGATAGCTCTCATAGACCCTCTGAAGTTCCGCATCATCTACCACATAGACTTTTGCATCCTCCGCGATCAGATCTTTTCCGTATTTTACAGCCTCCGGAGTGATATTTTCCACATGGTACAGACCTACCGCACCGTTGGAAGCAGTTGCTGCGCCGAAATCCTTCAGATAGGTTTTCGCAGCATCATCCAGCTCACCGCCCAGCCATTTGTCCAGTCCTACGATATAGGGAACATCCGCCATGACTTTCATACCAATGGCAGATCCAAGCAGCTGTGCTTCCGGCTTCTTCGTTGTCTCGATCTTCACGATCCAGGTGGCTTTTCTGCCCTCATCCGTTAACAGACCGAAACGGGGCACATAGCCCACTACCGAACCCATGAGGTCAATGATACCGGAATTACGATTGCATCTTGCTCCCAATACGGAGTTGGCATAGACCACTGCAGAAGATTCAGACCATGACAACACCTCTCCCATGGCCGGGGTATTTCCCACTTCATCCATGTAACAGGTGCAGGTATATGCATCTTTTTCCATGATGCCCAGCTGGGTCAGCTGTTTCTCGTAGTCATCCTGCTTGGAGTACATGAAATTCTTGAACACAAAATCCTGTAAAAAAGAGCTTGGCACATTGGGATCCAGTGGTCTCGGATCGGCGGAAAATTTCTGTTTGGATACATTGCCGGATTCGATCAGCTGATTCATCAGTTCATACACCGGCGCCAGTGCTTTCAATCCGAAAGAGGTTACCAGATGGTTGTATTTACTGGTCACAGGCACCATACCGTCCGCACCGAACAGCTCGCCGTAGCGCACCAGCGTCTGCATGACCTTCGCCAGGGTCGCTCCCTGTTTTCCATCATATATTTCCTGTTGTTCTTTTGTTAAGTTCATTGATTTCCCTCCCTTTAAATCTTCATGGCAACTTCATAAGCGCGCCATACGACACTTCGCAGATTGCCTACACCGTCACAGTCACCTACCAGGCTGACATTGCTGCCCTTCGGTGCCAGTGGATTGGGAATGTATCCTGCGGAGCTGATCACACTGTCACAGGGAATTGTGATCTCTTTTCCGGAAGCATCCTTGCATACGATGCTGTCATCCTTTACTTCCTGCAGCGTAGTTTCCAGATATACGGGCACTTTTTTCCAGGCGAACCACTCTCTCAGATAGGAGCTGTTGGCCAGGCATACTCCGGTCTGGGCGATGAGATCGTTTTTCATCTCTACGATTACAGGCTGTTTGCCCTGCAGAGCCAGTTCATAAGCAATCTCACAGCCGGTGAGTCCGCCGCCGATGACGGCAACCTTTTCTCCTACGAGAGTACCGGTAAGGTATTCGCATGCCTCAACCATCTTCTCATGACCGGGCACTTTTTTCAGTACTCTGGGCACTGCTCCGGTAGCGATGATCACGGGAGCACCGGCAAACGGGGCGATACTCTCCACTTTTTCATTGTAATGAATCTCAATTTTCAGATCTACCATCTGCTTCCGATACCAGGTCAGAAGATCCCGCAGTTTTCCCTTATAGCTTTCCGCACTGGCAGCAATAAAGGTTCCGCCCAGGTGATCTGTCTGCTCGTGAATCACCGGCTCGTGTCCCCGCAGCTTCAGTACTCTGGCAGCCTCCATGCCGCCGATACCGCCACCGATAATATGTACCTTCTTCGGGCTGGTGGTCGGTACGATCTTGTGCTTCTCCCACTGCATGGTCTCGGCATTTACCGCACAGCGTGCCAGATGCAGGGAATCGGATAATGCCTGATCATTTGGAACTCCCTTATAGTGACACATGTTGAAGCAGCCGTTGTGGCACAGAATACAGGGACGGATGTCGTCCTCCCTATCATTCATCAGCTTGGTCACCCATTCCTGGTCTGCCAGGAACTGTCTGGCGAATCCGGCACCGTCAATTTTTCCGTCAGCAATGGCAGCCGCAGCCGTCTCCGGATCCATACGTCCGGCGCATACCACAGGGATATCCACGAATTTACGGATATGCGCCACATCCTCCAGATTGCAGTTCTCCGGCATATAGATAGGGGGATGTGCCCAGTACCAGGCATCATAGGTTCCGTTATCACAGTTCAGCATATCATAACCGGCATCCTGCAGATACTTTGCTGCTTTTTCGGATTCTGCCATATCACGGCCTGCTTCTGTGAAGCTTTCTCCGGGAAGTGCCCCCTCACGGAACCCCTTGGTCTTGGATTCCACGCTGTACCTAAGAGACACAGGAAAATCCTGCCCGCAGACTTTCTTGATCTCTTTTACGATCTCTACAGCAAAACGATATCTGTTTTCAAAAGATCCACCATATTCATCGGTTCGCTGATTCACATATTTTAAAGTAAACTGGTCCAGCAGATAGCCTTCATGTACCGCATGGATCTCCACACCGTCCACACCGGCATCCTTTAATAATTTTGCTGTCTTGCCGAATGCAGTGATGAACTCCTGAATCTCCTCCACGGTCATCTCCCGGGAAGGAACTTTATCTGACCAGCGGTTCGGAGACGGGCTGGGTGCGGCTGTGATCTTGTCGAGATCCATAAAAGGTTTCGCCAGTACCCGCAATGCCTTATTGGTGTACAGGGTCTCCATCATTTCACTGATGGTAAATGATCTGCCGAAACCTGCCGTCAGCTGGACGAACAGCTTTGCTCCTGTCTTGTGGAACTCCGGCATCCACTTTGCCAGATCCTCATACATTTTTTTCTTCTTATATAGCCACTGTCCGTACATGGGATTGTATACCGGCTGACATCCCGGAAGCACCAGACCGCAATTATTTTTCGCTACCTCCAGAATAAATTTCGCACCATCCTTGTCAAAATGGTTTACTTCCATCCATCCCAACAGGTTTGTGCCACCCATGGATGTCAGAACAATGCGGTTCTTAATCTCGCAGTTTCCGATCTTCCACGGCGTAAACAACGGTTCCAACTGTTGTTTCATTGTAACTCCTCCTTTGCCTTCTCTCTTGCTTACCCCATTACACAATCTTATAATAACACATTTTAATAGTATTCCCCTGATAACTCATTCCCTGGAATAAAATTCTTCACCGGTTTCCAGACAAATGCCCTGCATGAACCAGAATGTACTGCTATCCATTTAACGACCGTTCTGCATACGCTTCAAAATTTCAGAACATCATTTCGTTCTTCTCCTGTAAACTTCCCTCATGTTTTGTTGCGTTGTCAACAACTTCTTTATTGTAACAAACATGTTACAGTTTGTCTACTCTGCCTTCCAGAGATCTCCCCATATGGAATCACACAAATTGACACAGTATTCTCTGGAAAACTCCGGATCCTGCGAAACGATCTCATTTTCCTCTGCCAGTTCTTCCGGATAATCCTCCAGAAAATATGTTGTCACACCTTCGGGACCGGAAGCCACATGACTGATCATCGGTTTCACCCCATAGTCTGCGATCTCCACCTCTCCATGATCATTTTTCGTAATCGTTACCTCTGCCATACCGCCCACCATGCGGTTAGTGACTCCCTCTCCGGTGCCGGAAGTCCAGTTCACGAAATTTCCCAGCGAATAATACACAAGCATTTCATGCTCGCTTGCTTCATCTGTCACCCATTCTATGGGTTCGATCACATGAGGATGTGTCCCCAGTACCAAATCCGCACCGTTTTCCGCGAATATCTTGGTCCATTTCTCCTGCGAAGCATCTGATGTCAGCCTGTACTCCGTTCCCCAGTGCGGACATACGATAGTGAAATCCGCCAGTTCCTCTGCCCTCTGAATATCTGCCGCCACCTGTTCCTCATTCAACAGATCCACCGCATAGGGCATGTCCGCCGGCAGAGAAATGCCGTTGGTTCCGTAAGTGTAATTCAGGACTGCAATCCGCATGTCTCCCAGCTCAATGATCGATGGGTCTGCGCCACAGGAAGTGGAGGTATCCGCAGTATCATGAATGCCAAGGACAGTGATCTGTGGGTATTCGTCCCTCCAGTACTCTGCACAATTTACCAAGCCCGCACGTCCCTTGTCCATAGCATGGTTCGTGGCATGACAGATGACATCGAATCCTGCTCCCATCAGTGAATCGCAGAGACTGTAATCCGCATTGAAGCAGGGATACCCGGAGATTCCAAGATCCGCACCGCCTATGATCACCTCCTGGTTCACCAGAGCAAGATCTGCCGCAGCAATCTCCTCTTTAGTGTGGGAAAACAGCGAATCATAGTCGTAACTTCCATCCGGCCGCAGACAGCTTTCCTCCACCGGAGTGTGAAGCAGTACATCCCCTACCATGATGATTTTGTACTCTGGGGTGGCTTCCGGTGGTTGGTCGGTAGACTCTGCCAATGATTCCTCCGCTCTCTGAAGTGTTTCTTCGCTTTCCGAAATCGTGCCTCCCAACAGTGTATCTGTGCCGTCTGTTATCACCTGATCATTTTCCGAATTCCCACATCCCGAAAGTAGAAGTGCAATCAATATATGGAATAATATAATTCGTTTTCGTAGAAACATTCTTCTATCTTTCATTTACTTAATCTTTCAGTCCTCCTATTTCTATAATACACACTTTTTTAATCTAACATAGGTTTTCATTTATTACAACTCACCACAACATAATTCATCTTTCTTACTGCTCCATACTTTTTCTGTCACATTAAGCAGTATATTTATGGCATGCCTATCGACTTATGATTACTTTTTACCGCTTGTTCCATTATTTTCTGGATTAAGCAGTAATATTTCCTACTTATTCTTATTTTCACATGATTTTTTACTGCTTTATACATATTTCTTTTATATATAAGCAGTATTATGTCTAAGTCTTCTGTGCCATAATTTCTATTAAGAATTTCTCCATAATAACACCTTTTGGTGATCTACATAAGTTTTCTCTCCTTCTTCTGTCTTCAAATAAAGTAAGTTTTAATATACATATCCAGTACCTTCACATTTAAAGGTGCTTTACTTGTCTCATGAGTTACGATCAGATTTTCACCCAGTAAATAGCCATTTTTTTCATAAAGTTCTAGTTTTCGCATATTTGCGCTAACATAATCTTCATCATCCATTCTTCCGAGATGCTCATGCAAAAATATTTTTCCTGTTCTTCTATTCATAACAGTAAAATCAGGTCTACATATCACTGTTTTGTGCCGATCCTGCAATTCTATTGGTTTTTCATATCGATAAGGTACTTCATACCGGTTCAAATGGTCCGAAATAAGCAACTCTGACTTTGATCTTACTCGCTCTCCTTTTAATGTAATAAATTCAGTAATGTTATCCTCATCAAATTTCCCCGGCTCATATTCTTCCTCCAGAAAACTATGTATCTTCTCTTCCACTGTTTTAAAAAAAGGTTGTATCAGTTTTTGCCTTGCTTTGCATAATTTTTCAAAACAATTTTCTAATTCTCGAGATGTGTAACTATATTCTAATTTCTTCAATATCTCTAATCTTTCTTTTATGACAATCTTCAATTTTTCGTCATATTGCCGCTGTACAATTTCCGTTACCCTTCTGATCTGTTTTTTACTAACATAATCTCCGTTAATGAAGAACTGATCTGTTCCATTACTACTTGTGCAGCGTAATGAGCCATGGGGTAAAATTTCAAGTTCCTCATCCAGATGAACCAACGCACTTTCTAACATTTCAATTTCATTTTGAATATAATACAGAATAACGATTCCCCCTTTACTATGATTTGCCATGCACTTCTCTTATTCCAGCACTTTTTACTGTCTATAATCTTCTCTGTCTATGATAGGTAGTATTTTTACTACCTAATTTTGGAGTTTAAGTTATTTTCTACTGTCTGAGGCGTTCTCCATCGTTATCAAGCAGTAGTTTTATTATGTACTCCTTGTCTTTAAATTACTTTTTACTGCTTATTGTATTTTCCACCTCTATAAAGCAGTAGTTTGTTACATATATCTTGAAATATCCGACACAGAGCTGTGTCATTAAATGGTTAAAAGAAAAACTGATCTTTGAATTAATATTTTGAATTATTGTTTTGAGTTGCTGTTTTGAATTACTGTTAGAGATAGTGTTCTGAGTTAGTGTTAAAAAAACTGGGGAAGTACAAGTACTTCCCCAGAATAAAAGCTATATACTATCGATCAAAGATTACTCGATGATGGTAGCAACACGGCCGGAACCAACGGTTCTACCACCCTCACGGATAGCGAAAGTAAGACCCTGCTCCATAGCGATAGGATGGATCAGTTCGATGGTCATCTCTACGTTATCACCAGGCATGCACATCTCAACACCAGCGGGCAGTTCGCAAACGCCGGTAACGTCGGTGGTTCTGAAGTAGAACTGAGGACGATAGTTGTTGAAGAAAGGAGTATGACGTCCACCTTCATCCTTGGTCAGAACGTAAACCTGAGCGGTAAACTTTCTGTGGCAGGTAACAGTACCGGGCTTAGCCAGAACCTGTCCTCTTTCGATTTCAGTTCTCTGGATACCACGAAGCAGAGCACCGATGTTATCACCAGCCTGTGCCTCATCCAGCATCTTACGGAACATTTCGATACCGGTTACAACAGTCTTCTTGGTCTCTTCCTTGATACCAACGATTTCAACTTCATCATTCAGATGCAGAACACCACGCTCTACACGACCGGTAGCAACGGTACCACGACCGGTAATGGTGAATACGTCCTCGACGGGCATCAGGAAAGGCTTATCAGTATCACGCTGAGGATCAGGGATATAAGAATCTACAGTATCCATCAGTTCCATGATCTTGTCACCCCACTCGCTGCTGGGATCTTCCAGAGCCTTCAGAGCGGAACCCTTGATGATAGGGCAGTCATTAAAGTCGTACTCTTCCAGCTGCTCGGTTACTTCCATCTCAACCAGCTCGATCAGCTCGGGATCGTCAACCATATCACACTTGTTCAGGAATACGATGATGTAAGGAACGCCTACCTGACGGGACAGAAGGATGTGCTCCTTGGTCTGAGCCATAACACCATCAGTAGCAGCTACAACGAGGATAGCACCATCCATCTGTGCAGCACCGGTGATCATGTTCTTAACGTAGTCAGCATGGCCCGGGCAGTCAACGTGTGCATAGTGTCTCTTCTCGGTCTGGTACTCGATGTGAGCGGTAGAAATGGTGATACCACGCTCTCTCTCTTCGGGAGCCTTATCGATGTTATCGAAGTCAACCTTCTCGTTACCAGGTACTCTCTCGGAAAGAACCTTGGAGATTGCAGCGGTCAGAGTAGTTTTACCATGGTCAACGTGACCGATGGTACCAATGTTACAATGGGGCTTTGTTCTGTCAAATTTAGCTTTAGCCATTATTTAAGTCCTCCTTAAAATAATTAAACAGTTTCGTAGTTTTATTTTTTTAACTCGCTACCTCTGATTATATTAAATAATCAGAGGTTTTTCAAGTTATTTTTATTGATTTAGCGCTTATTTTGCTTTTGCAGCAAGAACCTTTTCCTGAACGTTCTTAGGAACGGGCTCATACTTTTCGAAGAACATGGAGTAGTTACCACGACCCTGGGTCTTGGAACGCAGGTCTGTGGAGTAACCGAACATCTCAGCAAGGGGAACGAAAGCCTTAACCATCTTACCACCGCCGATGTCTTCCATACCTTCTACACGACCACGACGGGAGTTCAGGTCACCGATTACATCGCCCATGTATTCCTCGGGCATGGTAACCTCAACCTTCATGATCGGCTCAAGCAGTACAGGAGCTGCCTTCTGCATTGCTTCCTTGAATGCCATGGAACCTGCAATGTGGAATGCCATCTCGGAGGAATCGACCTCATGATAGGATCCATCATATACATTCGCATGAACACCCAGTACAGGGAATCCACCCAAGATACCAGCCTGAGCTGCTTCCTGAATACCTTCACCTACTGCGGGGATGTATTCCTTAGGAATGGAACCACCAACTACAGTAGATTCGAATAACAGAGTAGGAGGATCGTTGATCAGAATGTTTGCCTTAGGATCAAATTCAAACTTCTCACAGTTAGCCTCCAGGGGCTCAAACTTAACTTTACAATGTCCATACTGTCCACGACCACCGGACTGCTTAGCATACTTGGAATCCACTTCGACAGCCTTGGTAAACGCTTCCTTATAAGCAACCTGAGGAGCACCTACGTTAGCTTCTACATGGAACTCACGAAGCAGACGGTCAACGATGATCTCCAGATGCAACTCACCCATACCGGCGATGATGGTCTGACCGGTTTCCTGATTGGTATGAGCACGGAAAGTAGGATCTTCTTCTGCCAGTTTTGCAAGAGCTTCACCCATCTTGCCCTGACCGGCTTTGGTCTTAGGCTCGATAGCCAGCTCGATAACGGGCTCAGGGAACTCCATGGACTCAAGGATTACAGGATGCTGCTCATCACAGATGGTATCACCGGTAGTGGTGAACTTGAAACCAACTGCTGCTGCGATGTCACCGGAGTAAACCTTTTCCAGCTCTGCACGCTTGTTCGCATGCATCTGCAGGATACGTCCTACACGTTCCTTCTTGTCCTTAGTAGCATTGAGTACATAAGAACCGGAATTCAGAGTACCGGAATATACACGGAAGTAAGCAAGCTTACCTACGAACGGGTCAGTCATGATCTTGAATGCAAGTGCGGCGAAAGGCTCTTCATCGGAAGACTTTCTCTCTACTTCATTACCATCAAGGTCAACACCCTTAATAGCCGGTACATCCAGAGGAGAAGGCATATACTCGATAATAGCATCCAGAAGCTTCTGAACACCCTTATTTCTGTAAGCAGTACCGCAGCATACGGGAACGGCTCTGCACTCACAGGTAGCTTTTCTCAAAGCAGCCTTCATCTCTTCAACGGAAGGAATTTCACCTTCCAGATACATCATTGTCAGATCATCATCCAGCTCACAAACCTTTTCAATGAGCTCGTCATGATATAAAGCAGCCTCATCAGCCATATCTCCAAGATCATCGGTAACAGTGATATCGTCACCCTTCTCATCATTGTAGATATATGCTTTCATCTCGAACAGATCGATGATTCCCTTGAATTCATCTTCCTTACCGATAGGCAGCTGAAGGCAGATTGCATTCTTGCCAAGTCTGGTACGGATCTGATCTACTGCTGCGTAGAAGTTTGCACCAAGGATATCCATCTTATTGATGAATGCCATACGAGGTACATTGTAGGTATCAGCCTGACGCCATACGTTCTCGGACTGAGGCTCTACACCACCCTTTGCACAGAAGACACCAACGGCGCCATCCAGTACACGAAGGGAACGCTCAACTTCAACGGTGAAGTCTACGTGACCCGGGGTATCAATAATGTTGATACGATGCTCCAGAGCACCGGGCATGGGTTTGGTCTCTTTTTCCAGAGTCCAGTGACAGGTCGTAGCTGCAGATGTAATGGTAATACCTCTCTCCTGCTCCTGAGCCATCCAGTCCATGGTAGCAGTACCTTCGTGAGTATCACCGATCTTGTAGTTAACACCTGTGTAATACAGAATACGCTCGGTAGTAGTGGTCTTACCGGCATCGATATGAGCCATAATTCCGATATTTCTGGTTCTCTCTAACGGATATTCTCTTCCAGCCAAGTTTTTTCCCTCCTACTAGAATCTGTAATGAGCAAAAGCCTTGTTTGCCTCTGCCATCTTGTGCATGTCTTCTTTTCTCTTAACTGCAGATCCGGTATTGTTGGCTGCGTCAAGAATTTCGTTAGCAAGTCTGTCTTCCATGGTCTTCTCACTTCTCTTACGAGAGAACATGGTCAACCAACGAAGGCCCAGAGCCTGACGTCTCTCAGGTCTGACCTCGATAGGTACCTGATAGGTAGCACCACCGATACGTCTTGCTTTTACTTCCAGAACAGGCATGATGTTGTTCATAGCCTCTTCGAATACTTCCAGAGCAGGCTTGCCGCTCTTCTCTTCAACCTTAGCAAATGCTCCGTATACGATCTTCTGGGCTACACCCTTCTTGCCATCCAGCATGATGTTGTTGACAAGCTTGGTAACCACTTTGTTGTTGTATAAAGGATCTGCTAATACATCTCTTTTCTGAATATGTCCTTTACGTGGCACGGTTCTTCCCTCCTTAACAAATTGTTCTCGTGAGATCCGTTATCTCGGCATCAAAGATGCCTCGATGTCGGCTGTTCGCCGACCAATCCCTCCATAAAAAGTTCGCTCGTAAGCAAGCTTACGCTCTCTTTTCATGTCGGTCTTGTCTTCTCACTAGTTACGTTAAATCATCGGTACTCACATGTGTTTCCCCAAGTGTTCGCGCTGTTATATCTGTATCACAGAATTCCAACACTTTTCTTAGTTTCGTTTTTGTGGTACAAAGATGTCTCGCTGACATCTCCAAAAATCCTCGCGGATTTTCATCGAACTCTCGGTCCGATGTTCAAAACGCCCCGGATACTACTTATTTCTTAGCATCCTTAGGTCTCTTAGCGCCGTACTTGGAACGAGCCTGTTTTCTGTTAGCGACACCGGCAGTATCAAGGGTACCACGGATGATGTGGTATCTGGTACCGGGCAGGTCCTTAACACGACCACCACGGATCAAAACAACGCTGTGCTCCTGCAGATTGTGACCTTCACCGGGAATGTAGCTGGTAACTTCGATTCCGTTGGAAAGACGTACTCTGGCGATCTTTCTAAGAGCAGAGTTAGGCTTTTTAGGAGTTGCTGTCTTAACAGCGGTACATACACCACGCTTCTGGGGAGCAGAAACGTCTGTTGCTTTCTTGTGAAGAGAGTTGTAACCCTTCTGGAGAGCAGGTGCAGTAGACTTCTTAACAGAAGTCTGACGTCCTTTTCTTACTAACTGGTTAAATGTTGGCATTCTGTTTCACCTCTTTCTTAATAGTATAATAGACGCACCTTTTCTGGCACGCTTTAACAGTATACTTGTTCCGACTTCCGTTGTCAACAGGTTTTTCGTGAAATTTACAGGGTTTTTCATGACTTTTTCATATATTATAAGTCGAGCAGGCTGGCTCCTACTCGATTTGTATACTTTGTACACCATCTCGCTTAAAAGCTCGATGATGTACATTCGCCAAAATGGGAGCCGTACCGTTTCCGATACCGCTCCCTGAAGTATTTCCCGTTATTTTCCTGCTTACACAAAATCTGTTTACAGGATTTCTTTCAGATATCTCTCTAACGCATCCTGCCAGGAGGGAAGCCTTACGAATCCGTTCTCTGTCAGCTTGGCTTTGCTCATGCGGCTGTTCTCCGGTCGCTTGGCTTTCGTCGGATACTCGGAAGCCGGTACAGGAGCCACATCCACTTTCATGCCAGCCTGGCGGAATATCTCGCAGGCAAATTCATACCAGTTACAGATACCTTCGTTGGTAGCATGATAGATACCGTATTTATCCGTCAGGATCATATCCACCAGAAGCCTTGCCAGATCATAAGTATAGGTAGGAGATCCGAACTGGTCATTCACCACTGTGAGATGATCATGGGTCTTGCCCAGATTCAGCATGGTCTTGATGAAGTTCTTGCCGTTGACTCCGAATACCCAGGAGATTCTTACGATAAAATATTTCTCCAGTGTCTTCTGTACTGCCAGTTCTCCTTCGTATTTGGTCTGTCCGTATACATTCAGCGGATGACGCTCGTCCTCTGGCTCCCAGGGTCTGGTGCCCTCGCCGTCAAACACATAATCGGTACTGATATAGACCATCTTGCAGTCCAGCTTCTTGCAGACATTCGCAATGTTCTGTGTGCCGTCCGCATTGACCTTACGGCAGATTTCCACGTTATCCTCCGCTGCATCCACTGCGGTATAGGCTGCACAGTGTACCACAGCGTCCGGTGCCGCCTCTCCGATCACCTTTTCCACGCTGGCCGCATCTGTGATATCCATCTCCTGAATATCCACGCCGACAGCCTCAATTCCGCGCTTTGTCAACTCATTTACCACATCATATCCCAACTGGCCTTTTACGCCTGTTACCAAGACTTTCATAGATTGCCTTCCTTTTCTTTCCTATGCTTGTGGCGCAGGTCTCTGAACCGGCCACATACATGATTATAACATTCCCGGCAGACATCAGCAACGAAATACTTCACTTTTATAAATCTGGTGTAAAAAATCCGGGGATGATCCCCGGATCTTTCTGATTAAATTTAAACAGTCATATAGCTTTGCGCTGCCCGCCGGATATCCTCGACAATTCCTTCTGCCTTTTTATCCTCCAGTTCGGTTACCTGCTTTCTAAGTTTCCACCAGTTCCAGCCGGGATGTGCATTTTCCTGCAATTCTATGATTCTTTTCTGGTATTTTCTGCATAATATAAAATAAATCACCAAGAGTAATAAAACACCAATGCCCAGCATTCCGGCTACTGTGTCACCGTAATATCCACTCTTTGCTGCCTGTGCAAGCGGTGTCGCTTCATCTTCAATTTGTACGATTCGATAACCTGTCAAAATCACAGGTATGGAATATAACATGCCGCTCATCTCGACCGCCTCCGTTATTTCTTAGTCTCTATCTATAAAGACTACTTATCCATGAAAAACGGCTCACATTTTTCGATATTTTTTTCAGGAATTCCTACCGGTCTGCTTCCGGAAATTTTTATCGCATAAATTTACTTTTTATGGGAAATCCGATATAATGGTGATATAGATTTTTACACGGCTATTTGTGCTGCAGGCGTCACAAAGCAGCCCTTATCGCAGAATCAAATTTGAAATTTGATTCGCGATTTCTCCGACGGAAGGAATCGTCTGCAGAATGGAGATTATTATGAAAAAAAGTTTCATACGACATATTTTTGCTGTAAGTATATTGTCCTGTTGTCTGTTATTCGGAGGATGCAGTCATAATTCTGACGGAGAGGATACATCCTCCGCCACGACTGCTTCCACCTCCCCGTCTGAGACTGTTGCCGCCCAGCCTGCCGATGTTTCCCCGGATTCCGATTCGTCTGCCATAGAATCCACTTCGGAGGATACCAGGGCACTCACCCTGTCGGTAGTCAATATGTGTGGCATCGAAGTCGGTATGGTAGCGGTCATTGATCCCGTGACCGGGGAACAGGTAAATCTGGATTCCCTATCGGATCAGGAATCGATCTCTATGGAAGCAGACTGGCCCTCCTCTGTCAATGAGTTCCAATGGGCTCTCTACAATACTGACGGTGAATTATGCGTTGAGGGGACAACCGATATCAGCAGTGCCCAGGCCACAGTGACTCTTCTTCTGACCGGAGACGGTGATCTGGAAAAAGTCGAAGAGCTCTTCGAGTAATCCGCTTTCCAAGGTCTAAAAAACGACATCCACCGGGAAAATCCCACTGGATGTCGTTTTTGTTATCTTTTATTCTTCGATATCTCCTGCATTTTCTGCCTGAGCCTTCAGCTTCTTCTCATTGTGCTTCTTGTACATTTCATATCCGGTTGCACCGAGGATCAGAATGATCAGCCACCACCACCAGGACATCTTTGCATGTTCGCTTTCCACAGCTACATCTGCCAGGGGAACAGCCTCTTCTTCGATATTTACGGCTTCCTTGGTCTCTTCCTTATCGGAACCTGCCTGAACGGTTTCCTGTGTATTTGCAGGAGCTGCTTCTGCAAGAGGTGCTGCTTCGTCAGCGATCTGTACAACGGGTGCTGTTGCCTGGTTCTGTGCAACTACGGTTGCCTGTGCTGCGGGTGCTGCTGCCAGTGCAACAGGTGTAACAACTGTTGCTGCCTCTCCGGCGCCGCCTTCCTCTGTATCACCGGCATCTCCGGTCTCACCTTCTCCACCTGCAGGTGTTCCGGGTGTAGGTGCAGGAGTCAGACGCTCGATCACCTTATCCAGCTCTCCGCCTGCCTCATCCAGGCTGCCCAGAATCTCCTTCAGAGTATCTTCTGCATCCTTTTTGTTCTGTTCAGCCACGGCCAGCTTTCCTTCCAGTTCCTTCAGAGCTCCAAGGTTACTGGTTCTGTTACTCTTCAGAGCTTCGATCTCTGCCTTCAGCTCATTGACCTTAGCCTGCGCTGTTTCCACGTCTTTCTGTGCGTCCTGTGCATCCTGTAACAGCTTCTGATACTTTTGGGTCAGAGCCTTGGCATCATCTACGAACTTACGATATTCAGTATCCTTCTGGGTCAGTTTGATGTTGCCCTGAATGTAATTCAGGTTCTGGATGATCTGACCGGTCAGCACCTCTGCATTTGCATAAGTCTCAGTTCTGACAGCAGTATTGGTTGTGGTCTCTCCGGTTTTCTCCAGATAATCAATCTCATAGGAATAGCTGGTATGAGCAATGGTATCGGTATCTGTAGTCTTCACATTGTACACACCGGTTGCGCCGCTTGCTTTTGCCTGTGCCAGTGCTGCATCCTGTACCGCATTCTGTGCCTCCGCTGCGGTGGTCTTCTCATCGGTCTTGACACTGACACCTGCTACATAGCGGATGGTTGCCTTGCCAAGCTTCCAGTCATCCCAGTTAGCGCTGACGAAAATACCGCCATCTGCCTCGACTGCCTTTCTGGCTGCATCTTCCAGTTTCTTGTTCGTAGTTTCTCCATTACCAAACAGAGCCTTGATGTCATTCCAGAGGGAGCCGAAGGTACTCTGGTCTACTGTCTTCTTAGTGACCTTTGCATAAGTTGCGGATACAGTGCCGGATACGAGGAAGTCGGAATCATCATACCAGTGATCTTCTGTATAGCCGGTTACCTTAAGATCACTGCTTACACCGATCAGGTATAAGTCGTCATCATCGTTAATCTTATTGCTTAACGCCTTCTCCTGCTCTTTCGTAACCTTTGCTACTGCTTCTTCCTCTGTTCTTACACCATAATCCGTCTTTTTATCTGTATGCTTCCATTCAACCTCTTCATCCTTCACATTCACAGTCTTCGTAAAGGTAGGAATGTAGGTTCCGTTACCGGTATAAGTATAATCCGTTTTTTCTGTTCCTGTAACGGTTACATCCTTGCCGGCAGCGTCCTTCAAATCCTTTTCCTTTGCAGCAGCTGCAGCATCTCTCTCTGCCTCTGTCTGATACTGTTCGGTAGAAGTGAATTTTGCATCGGTATAGGTGATGGTGGTCACATCAGCGGTCACGGTCTTGATCAGGTTGCCGTTCTCATCCAGTTTCCAGGATTCCTTCTCGGTAGCCTCATTTACATCAGTATCAACCTCGCCGTTTTCGGTCTTCTGGTTATTGTCAGAAATAATGATACTCTCGGTTCCGTCGTTCTTGATCACTTTCTTTCCATCTACTGCAATAATGGTTCCGTCTTCCAGACCTTTTTCCACTTCGGAAACAGTGATAGTATCCCCATTTTCCTTCACATACTGATCCGGATTGGTCTCCTGTTCCTTTTCCCAGTTGATCTCTTCAAGTCTCTTCTCGAAGATCACGATATTATCCTGATCCTTCTGGTCACCCTTTGCATCTTTGTCATCCATCAGGAAGTTGTAGTATTTATGCTGCGTTACTCCGTTTTCATCTGTGTAGGTTACTTCGAAGTAATTCATCGTATTGTTGTCTTTGCCCTGTTTACGAACAACAGTGGTATCACCCTTAATGTTCAGTACCTCGGGCAGATAATAGTTCTGCATAATGGAAATGAAAAGCTTATCCTCATTTTTCCAGTTAAGTCCCTGATCTCCCTGTGTCAGAGCTTCCTTATCTGCAATATCCATGGCACCTGCTGCGGAGGTATCCACTGCGCTCTTGGCAGCTTCCAGAGCCTTTGCCAGTGCTTCTGCATTTTCCTGCGCTGCTTTCAACTCAGTAGCTGCGGCATCTGCATTGGCATCTGCACTGTTTACCGCATCCTCATATGCCTTTTCATAATCCGCCAGTTTCTTTGCGGCTTCTTCATAAGCTGCCTTGGCGGTATTGTACTCCCCGAGCTTTGCGTCAAAATCTGCCTGTGCCTGATCCACGGTAGTCTTTACTTCTTCATAAGCAGCATTGGCATCGGTGATAGAAGCAGCATCCTTGATATTCTCGATCTGTCCATTTACCTTATCCTGGGAAGCCTGCATGGCATCCTTTGCTTCTGCCGCAGTCTGTCCTGCATTTGCCGCAGCACCAGCTGCCTTATTCAGTTCTGCGTCGGACAGCTTGTCATTGGCTTCCGCAACCCCCAGCGCAGTATCTGCATTCTCTACGGCAGACTCTGCGTCCTTCAGGGATGAACCGCCTTCAACAGTCTTATCCTCTACTTTGGCATTGGCATCCAGAATATCCTGAGACAGATCCTTTCCCTCGGCATCCTTCACATCTCCGGCTGCCACCTTGTCAACCACTTCCGCCTTCACATCAGCGGCACTCTTTTCGGCGCCCTCTACAGCCTTGTCAGCATCTTTTGCGACTGCTTCCGCCTGATCGCATACACCGGCTTCCGGTGTCACTGTAATGTTCTTATCCTCGTTTCCTTCGGAAGAATTCCCCTCTCCTTCTGCTGCCAGTGCAGTCAACGGTGAAGATGCCATCAGCATTGCGGAAATGCCGATCGCCATAGCACGAATCACTTTTTCGTTCTTACTGTTTTTTCTCATATGATTTTTCCTCTCCATTCTATGTTTCAACAATATGTTCAAATAAATACTGCAGCACCTCCGGCGTGAACTTCTTTGCCGAAATAGCTACTTTAAAATTTCCGTCTTCTTGCTCCTCCTGTCTGGTGACATCTGCATACATGATCATCGTATCCGCTACGATTATGATGTCTTTCCCCTTAAGGTCAGGAGATCCTGCCGGCATCGTAAAGGCTATGCCCAGCGGACTGACATTCCGGGTCTCCACAAAAATGCTTTCCCCGGTATCACATACCACGATAACACTCTTTGCCTGGTAGCCCACACGGTCGATCCGTCTTCGTTCTTCCATGTCCCCTTTTGCTCCTTTCTTCCAGAGATGCCTGTTAAAACGCCCCTTTTATTCTGTCTTATCTATTAAGACTTCCCGTCTCAGAAAAAAGGTTCAGAAAAACAGAAATATTTTTCTATTTTTTTACATTTTTTTCAAAACATTGTATTCTTAGTATTTTTCCCATTCCTTTTCCTTACACTCACCTCCATGGCCAGCAGATCCGCAAGCAGGATCATCCCTCCCAGCACCGCCGCCAACGGTTCTCTCCACCATCCATATCCAAACAATACCACGGCACCGGTCATTCCTACCCAGTTCACCCGGGTTCCATGCATCTTCATTCCACCTCTTCTGCCTCTCTTTCTAATACGCATCCGCATGCTTTAACAACACTGTCACCGTCTTGCACAAAATCCGGATATCCTCCATCAGTGACCAGTTATCAATATATTCCACATCCAGCTCCACAATCTTTTCGAAATCCGTCACCAGACTCCTGCCGTTCACCTGCCACATGCCCGTCAAGCCCGGCTTGATACTGATCCGCCGCCACTGCCTTGTGCCGTATTTCTCCACCTCGTCCGGGGTCGGCGGTCTCGTTCCCACCAGACTCATGGAACCTCCCAACACATTAAAAAACTGTGGCAGCTCATCAATGCTTAAATTCCGCAGGATCCTGCCCACCCGGGTGATCCGGGGATCCTCCCGGATCTTGAACATTACGCCCCCCGCGATCTCATTTTGCGACAGCAGCTCTGACTTTCTCTCTTCCGCATCCACATACATGCTACGGAATTTATAGATCTGAAATGTCCTGCCGTTTTTCCCGACCCGGGTCTGCCGGAAGATCACAGGACCGGGGGAATCCAGCTTAATGGCCAGCGCCGCCAATAACATCACCGGAGAAAACAAAACGATCCCTGCCAGGCCTCCTGCCACATCCATGATCCGTTTTATCACCTGTTCTCCGGTATTCAACGTCACCGTATGGTAGGTGATGACCGGATAGGTTCCCACACAGCTTACATAACTGTCGGCTCTGCGCCTCTTATAGAAATCCACCACCATCCGTACCGTCACCCCCATATCAATGCACAGATCCACATATTTCTGCATGGAAAAAAGCTGTTCCTCGCGCTTTTGCAGAATATAGATCTGATCCAGATGGTACCGGCGGATCAGCATTTCCAGATCTTCCAGACTTCCCAGATATTCTCCTGCATCTCCTTCTGAAATCTGTGCCAGTTCCTGTGCCGATGCCGCAATATACCCCACAAGCTCCATGGGAATGCTGGTCTTCTTCAAAAAATACCGAAACTTGTTGTACTGCGCCCTTCTTCCCACAAATGCGGTACGCGGCACTTCCCCGCGATTTCTTTCCATGTCTCTGCAGCATCTGCCGTGTCGCAGCAACGGTACGCTTTCCAGACTGTACGCCAGGATCAGAAACAGAAAATATCCCCTCTGATCCTCTGTAATATATGGCAGCAGGACCACGGTTGCCGCTGTTGCCACCAGAAACGATCCTGTTCTGCGCCGCTGTATCCTGTCCGGATAACCGAACAGGGTCACATTATACAGATATTGCTCTTCCTTTCCCAATACATAAAGCAGCACGAATATCGCTGCCAGCCCTGTCATACCCCCAAGTGTCCGAAGGCTCCATGCTCTTCCCATAAATAACACAGCCACTCCATAAGCCACCAGAAGCCGCAGCATATCCTTTACTATGTGTCCGATATCCTTATTTGCACTCGTATTTGACCGATTCATTTTTCTCCCCCTTCTCGTGTCACTTTTTCATCCGGTCTGTCGTTTTCCGCTGTCCTTTGTCTCTCTCTGTCGACCTTCCTTTGGTGACAATCGTTTTTCCCCCATGCTAAAATAGCACCAGCAAAGGAGGTAAGATAATACTATGTTCAAGCTTGTGCTGATCGATGATGATGCCGAAGTGCTGGCGATCAATCAGAAATATCTCACCGGTGCGGGATTCACCGTGTATACTGCCATCTCCCCCCGGGAAGGCGTCTTATCCATTCGAAAGAATCTTCCGGATTGTATCTTACTGGATGTTATGCTGCCCGAAGCCGACGGTTACCGGGTGTGCCGTTACATCCGCTCTTTTTCCTCTGTGCCGATCCTGTTTCTCACTGCCAGAAGTTCCGAGGAAGATGTGATCCGGGGACTTACCTGCGGCGGGGACGATTATCTGGTCAAACCCTACAGTCTCCGGGAGCTGAAAGCCCGGGTGGACCTCCTGATCCGCAGGCGCAGACAACTGGCGCAGGCTTCTTCCGATCTGGTACTGACGATCGGAAATCTTTCCATCGACAGGGTAGCCCACAAGGCCTTCTACCGGGAACAGGATCTGTGTCTCGCCAACCGGGAATATGAAGTCCTGCTGTATCTGGCAGAACACCCGGACCGGGACATCACCTTCGAGGAACTGGGAACGGCTCTCTTCGGTGTCTACCGGGAAAGTGACAGACGCAGCGTTATGGTCAATGTCAGCCGTCTCCGCAAACGTTTCGAGGGCAATTACGAATTGGAGAACCGCATCGAGACCGTCTGGTCCAAAGGGTATCGTTTTCTGAAAGGAGGTATCTGACCATGGCACAAAATTCCCGCCCCGTTTTCCGTTCTCCCTCTCTCGAACAGGAGACCGTGGAAGAACTGTCCCGCAGGCTGCTGGAAATCACCGCGCAGTTAAATGCCAGCAATCGCTCCCTGCAACACCTGCAACAGGAACGTACGGAAATGCTGGCCAATCTCTCCCATGATCTGCGGGCTCCCCTCACTGCCATCCGCAGTGCCGTGGATTATCTTACTTCCGGACAGTCTCTGTCTGCACAGGATATCGAAGGTGCCCTCACCCTGATCGATCACCGGACTGGGACACTGGAACATCTGATCCGGGATATGTACGAGTTGTTCACTCTGGAGGATCCTTCCCACGCCTTTTCCTTTCAGGAACTGGATGCCCCGGCCTTTCTGGAAGAATATTTCTATACCGCACTTCCGGACAGCCACTATGCCGGTCATCTTCTCTGTTTATCTGTATCGCAGGATCTCCATGCCACCCTTTTTGCAGATCCCGGAAAACTGATACGGATTCTGGACAATCTGCTCAGCAATGCCGCAAAATATGCTCCCGCCGGAACGAAAATCACTCTGTCTGCCGCGCCTTCCGCTGACCTTACTTCTCTCCGGATCTCCGTGACCGATGAGGGGCCCGGCATTCCGCCGGAGGACCTCGAGCGGATCTTTAACCGCACCTACACCGTCTCCTCCGCCAGAACTCCCGGTTCTGCCACCGGCAGACGCCCGGGACTGGGGCTGGCAATTGTAAAGACGATCACAGAACGTCACGGCGGAACCGTGTCCTGCGAAAATGCCCCCGGTGCAGGCAGTATCTTTTCTGTGACACTTCCTGCAAAATTCTTACAATCATGATACATTTCTTTACTTCCGCCCCTGTGTTCCCTATGCTGTAGTCACACAGGGACTTTCCCCGTGTACATCTCTGCATAAGGCAGACGGAAAGGAGAATTCTTATGAAGCATTGGACACAACCTGAACTGATGGAACTGAAGGTATCCGAGACCGCCTGTGGATGGTTTCCCTGGTACCCCGGACATCCCGGCGGAGGAGGACATCATCCCGGACACCATCCCGGTGGCGGCGACTGTCAGCCCCCGCAGCCTTCTGAGGAACCGGAAGAGTTCTTAAGCTGACACGACGTTTCGCAGTGCGTGTACTTCCGCTGCCACCTCGGCAGTGGAATCACCTGCTGCCGGTCTCCTTATCCAAAAGACCGGTATCTGCTCCGCTATTTTCAGGCAGTTCTGCCAGATTTCCATTCCCGGATCCTGTTTTTTCCACAGATGTCTTAAGAACAGATTGTCTTTATACACGATCATGCTGTCGGGACCTGTGATTTTTTCTGCTTTTATCTTCCCGGACTTATCTTCCGCCTCTTTTTTCCATCGGATTCCCAGAAAAACAAATCGTTCCAGTCTGGCCTTTTCCCTTTGAAATACCCCGGTACAGGGCACCAGAAATTTGTCCTTTTTTTCATCAATATACAAAAGTTCTTCCGGGGGATATCCCTGCCTCAGCACCACATCCCTGCACAGCTTCATATAAGGAAAAGCCGGATACACCCACACCCCTTCTTTTCCGGAAATGTCCACCACTGCCATATCGTCTGCCAGAAAACGATACCCCCGTTTCAGCAGTTCTGCCGTCAGTGTGGACTTGCCCGCGCCACTCTCTCCGGCGATCAGGATCGCACCACCTTCCGGAGTTGCCAGCGCACTGCAATGGATGGGAAGTTTTCCCTGCTGAATGCTGAGCATTGCTATTCCAAAGCCCAGCAGATAGGTTCGTACCGCTCCGGGATCTCCTCCCTTCCGGATGTGATACCGGATCACCTGTCCCCGCTCCACACTCATGGCCAGCGTACGATTACACAACCAGCCTTTTTCTGTACCCAAAAAACTTCCGCAGACGCAGTCTCCGTGTTCTTTCCGAAACTGTGCTTCCTCCTCTTCGTCCATCGCCCGGATCCGGACCTTTTCCCGTCCGAAGTCCCTGTCATCCTCCGGTAAACGCACCGGATCCAGCTGTACAAAGTCCAGATCCGCTGTTACCCTCATGCCGTACAGATAGTAGTGGTACTGCATTCTTCCGTCACACTCCCTTCCCGGATGCAAAGTTCTCTGTCACAATATTTTAAAACACCCTTCCTGTGGGTGATAAGCAGGCAGGTGGGTCTCGGTTCTAATGCCCGGAGCCCCTGCAATACAGCGACCTCCGTAGCTTCATCCAGCGCCGAGGTGGCCTCATCCAGGATCAGAAACGGTGCTCTCCGCAAAAAGGCTCTGGCAATGGCGATCCGCTGCGCCTGTCCTTCCGACAGGCCATGCCCTCTTTCCCCGATGACGGTATCCAGCCCCTCCGGCAGTGACCGGACAAAATTTTCTCCGGAAGCCAGTTTCAGGGCCGCCCACAATTCTTCCTCCGAAGCATCTTCTCTGCCCATCTGCAGATTTTCTCTCACGGTTCCGCTGAACAGAGTATTCCCCTGGGGGACATAGGCAATAAACTTCCGGACGAAAGCTCCGGTCTCCTGCCTCTGTCCGCTGCCATTGTAGAAATCCACCGTTCCCGCTCCCGTTTCCAGAAAGGCCATCAGAATGCGGATCAGTGTTGTCTTGCCGATACCGGACTCTCCTACAATGGCGACAAATTCTCCCGGACAGATCTTCAGATTCACCCGTTTCAGCACCGGTTCCCTGGTATATCCGAAGCATACATTTCGAAGCTCCACTCCGATCTCCCATCCACGGATCTCTCCGGCTGCCCTTTGCTCCCCGGGAATTCTCTGTAACTCCATGATTCTCCCGGCGGAAGTCAACAGGGCAATGATCCGGGGAATCTGCTGGGCCAGTCCCAGGATCGGCGCCTGTACCCGGTTCACCAGTGTCAGAAATACCGACATAGTACCGTAGGTGATCTGTTGTCTCGACAGCTGCCATGCCCCGTAGGAAAATGCTATCAGATATCCTCCCTGAAAAGCCAGTGACATCACCGTGGAACTGGCGGTTCCCAGTCCGGTCTTGCGGTATACCCAGTAGAACCGTTCCTCCCGCAGCTTTGTCAGGCGCTCCACCGCCCGGTCCTCTCCGGTAAAAGCCTTTACGATCAGAAGGTTGGCCAGACTTTCCTGCAAAAAGGAACGGTATTCCGACTCACTCTCCTGCACTTTCCCCTGTAACCGTTTCAGGCGTTTTCCCAGCCACCAGGAGCACAGGGCTGCCACCGGTGCCACCAGCAGGGCAAACACCGCAAGGAGCGGGGAATAATAAAACAACATACAAAACACCAGTACCAACTCGATCCCCAGCTGTAAGATATTAGGGATCGTCCCCACAATACCGTCCGCCACATTTCCCGCATCGCTGGTCAGTCTTGTCATGAGATCACCGGTATGATAGGCCGTCACTTCCCGCCAGCCAGAATGCAGGATCTTCTCATAGATCTGCCGTCGGATCCCGAAGGAAAACCGCTCCGTTACCAGTGCAGTAAGCAGTGTCGACAACACCGAGATTCCCTGCATTCCCAATAACAGCAGCACATAACCCGTAAGCAGCCGTCCGAAACCGCTTCCCACTGTGGCATGATCAATGATCTCCTTGGTGATCTGCACCATGGCCAGCGAGGCAAAAGTCTCCAACAATCCAAACAATAACAGCAGACCAATCCTGCCCGCATAGGGAGCGGTATATTGCCACAACCAGGAAATATAATCTCTTCCTCTTATTTTTCCCATATGTGTCTACACCTCTTCCAGGATCCCCGCCTGTTCCAGTTTGTCCAGAAATGCCAGCACCTCTTTTTCACACACCTCTTCCATCACTTCATATTCTTCCATCAGTTTATGTAAGATAGCCTCCACCGTTATGCCGTCTTCGCCTTCCTGCCCGTCCAGCATATCCCAGATGTCGTTTCCCACACCTTTGATGCAGAAATATTTCCCCTGTTCGAAATCCACCATGACCTTTTCTCCCGCCAGGTCCGTCACATTCCTTTTCGCTTTCATTCGGATTTTTGCCGTTTTGTCCATTTTCTGTTCTCCCTTCTTTTACACGCTCTGTCTCCGTCTGTTAATCGAGCAGGCGGACTCATCATATACACCAAAAAAGCCCATGTAAACATGAGCTTCCCTGATCCATTCTGGCATTTTCCTCTCATACAGTCCAAAAACTACTGTACGTCTACGGTAGGTTCTCCGGAATTGCCGGAAGAAGGACCGTAAGTGGGGATAGTATACTTACCGTCATCGGACTGGTAAACGCCGTCCTCGATCAGACCTCCCTTAGGGCTGTAAGCCGTTGCTCTTACGTTCAGTTCCTCCATTTCGGGCTGACTCCATGCTTTCATTTTCCATTCCTCCTTATTACATTTTTATGATTTCTTACATTTCTGATTATAATAATTTCCCTGTAAAAATACCCTCTTTCTAACAAAACTGTAAGATTTTCGTTACGACCTCGTGGAGTGTATCCTTGTCCGACTGCCTGATCACTTCATAGATTCCGGCCTGCCCTGCGATCCGGACCAACTGTTCCATCAAAGGATACGGAATCCCGGTACTGTACCGGTAGGTATCCGCCAGATACAACTGGCTGCTCAAAGTCTCCAGTGCTTTCTGCCCGGTGAGCTTTTGGATACTCACTGCCTCTTCCCCGGTATTCTGCACCGCATCCTGCCACCCGGCCACAGCATCCTTTCGCAGCAAAAAAATCTTCCCGAGGAGCGCCGCCTCTTTCTGATAGCAATCCTGTCTGCGCCAGGCATATTTGTCCCTCTCTTCGTCAATATAGATCAGTTCTTCCAGCGGCTTCCCGCATTTCAGCACCATATCACGACAAAGCTTCTGCTGCGGGTAGGAAGGCTCCGCCAGCATCCCCATAGTTCCCGGATGCACCCTCACTGTGTCATCCGCCAGAAATCCAAGCTTTCTTTGCAACAATTCCATGGCCACCGTAGACTTCCCGGCCCCGCTCTCCCCACAGAGTAAAATGGCCTGTTCCCCGGTATACAATGCACTTCCGTGAAAAAAGGGTTCCCCCCTCTGCAGACAGACCAGTGCCATCCCGGCACTGAGCAACAGGGAAGTGATCACAAGCAGTTGCGGTTCCTCCGAAAGCTCAACGGTGATCCTACTGCCCCCTTCCACATAGACCTGTGTTCCGTCCCGGATGCGGAACCAGGCCGATACAAAGCCGTTTGTCCAGGTCCCGTAGCCCTTCTGTCCCGCTTCCAACAGGAAATCCGGCATCCTTCCGAATACAATTTTTACCTCTGCCTCTCCCGCCGTCTCCGGTACTGCCTCCGAAAAGGGGATCTGCGACTGCACCCGCAGTCCGTAGATTCTGTAAAAATATTCCATCATACCTCAAACCTTCTCCGATATTCCTGTGCCAGGCCCACATAAAAGCCACGCACCATGTCTGCTTTTGAGTGCCCGTTTTCCCCGGACATCGTCTCACCCGGAATCCCCGACAGTTCCTCACAGATCCGTTCCCACTGCAAGGCGAGCAGTTCCCCGCTTCCCACGCCCTGTCTTCCCTTGTGGAATTCATCCGCCAGAATCTCTTCCGGGATCTTCCCCTGTAAATACTGCCGAACCAGGCGTCTCTCCTGCCCGGCATGGGTGAACTGTTCCACCGGGAGACTTAGCACCAGTGCGATCAGCCGCTTGTCTCTGGTGGGATCTCTGGGCACCACTCCGGTGGCCAGAGACAGCTTTACTTCATATTCTCCGATCTGCCGCAAGGCACTTTTGTCATACATATACCGGGACACCGCTTCATGATCCCCACCGGCTTCCGCCGTGAGAAGATCCCGCCAGATCCACTTGCGGCTCCTGCGGTATTTTCTGCTGTAGACATTGATCTCCCGCACCAGTTCTTTGATTCTTCCCTGATGTAGCAGTGTCAGGAACAGGCTTCGAAAATCCCCATAGGATATGGTAATATTTCCGTACTGTCCCGACAGCAGGATCCCACAGTCTTTCTGAGCTGCCAGACGATAACTTTCATACATCCAAGGCAGATTCAGTACCGCTTTACAGGGAACTTCCAGAACTTCCCACAGCCTCCGGTTCTCCGCCAGCAGATCTCCCCGGTTGGTCACCAGATACTCCGGTTCCAGATTCCCGTGAAATCTCCGCACCAATTCCACACTGCTTCTCTCATCCTCCACAGCGTATTGTCCCGGGATCCGTGCTCTTTCCTTCTCCTCCGGCACCGCAGTAAAGGAATACAGTTTCTTTCCTCTGGCAGCAAGGTAAGGTGCTGCATAAGCTGCCACCGCATTGGAGTCCAGCCCGCCGCTTAACAGAATTCCTGTTTCTTTTCCACCCCGGCCTTCCCGGATCACATCCTCCACGCAGTGCCGGAACACCGTGGTCACCAGCTCCCGGTACCCTGCTTCCGTCTTCCCCCGCAGGATCCTCCTTCCCGCAAAGGGATCCCAGTACTCCCTTCTGTGCACCCCTTCTTCAGTAAATACCACAATTTCTCCCGGAGCCAGTCGCAGGATCCCCGCATAGGGTGTCTCTCTGGGTTCCGACACCGCCCGCAGATCCCGGATGGTATAGAACCGGTCAAACCAGCCCGTATTTTCCTTCCAGTTCTCCCGTTCGCAGGTGATCCCCGCAAGCAGCGTGGAAAAATAGACCCTTTTTTCCTCCTGAAAATAATAGACCGAACGGTTTCCCACCGCATCATTGAACAAAGTCAGGGTCCGCTTCCCCGGCTCCAGATACGCACAGGCATAGGCTCCTCTGGCCACGGCAAGCGTTTCCTCCGGATGGCTGCAAAAGCTTTCATACAGAATTTCCCCGTCCGGATGGCTGCACAGATCCCGGATGCCTCCAAACCGCTGCACCAGTTCTCCGCGGTTATCCAGGATCACATCCGCCACGAACAGACTTCTGCGCTCTCCCTTTCTTTCATAAGGGAATCTTTCTTCCACAGCTTCCCTTGTGACATTCTGTACCCCGCAGGCCAGATAATAGGTTGCCTCCCTTTTTTCCTGTATCCGGTCCAGGCAGCTCGTCCTATAGGCCTGCCGCATCCGCAGAGCCTCTTCCCACAGGTTCCCTGCACGATTTTTTCTTTGTGCCTCTGACTGCGCCACACTCAGATCCACAATTCCCCAGATTGCCGACATACTTATCCCTTCTTTCCGGAAGCCTCCTTACAGAACCGGGCCACGGTAGTATATCCGCCGCCGTCCCCTCCGGTCACATACATTTCCCCAAAACGCAGCCAGGCATGGGCCACCATTTTACCTTCTTCCATGCCACACCCCAGATACAGGGTGGAAGAAAGTCCCCGCCGGCACAACAGTCTCTGGGCCGCCAACGCCCGCACCAGACATTTACTCTCCCAAGGAGTCTTATCACAGACCTTTCCCACGATCTGGGCGATACGCGCCGCCTGCCGGTATCCTTCCCGGGATGCCGTTCCTGCGGATTCTTCGTTTTCTCTGCCCCAGCCCTTCCGCAGTTTCCCCGGCGGCGGGAGCAGCAGCTGCATGCGGAAGATCGCCGAATAATAATAGGTAAGTAAGGTTT